>CWHE01000061.1_pt1 | contig 109490 bp, 101 predicted proteins | sample 685091 | NCBI WGS metagenome assembly CWHE01 (sample SAMEA3735855, study PRJEB9488) | human gut metagenome | biome: ENVO:mammalia-associated habitat; material: ENVO:feces | place: Malawi | collected 2009-02-27
AAAAAAATTATTCAAATTTTTTTAAAATAATTTGTGCATTTCCTTATTAAATTGGTATTCTAAATTATAATATTTTATATTGATAATTAGTTAAATAACAAATATAACAAATAAATAAGGCTGGCACGCTTGTTTTATCAGGTTTTTAAGATTATATTAAATAAAAAAACATTTTAAGGGGTTTTATTTATGAATATGAGAGGGTTAATGAAGAAGGAGACATCTCGTCGTTTGCAGTTGGTTGAAGAATTATATTATGCAAAGGAACTCCTGACATCGGAACAATTAATGGAATCATTAAATTGTTCACTCCCAGCATTAATCACCGATGTTCGTTTTCTTAATGGAGAAAATTTGCCGTTTAAAATTACGAAAATCAAAGGACTCTATACGATCGACTTTGATTCATATGCAACGATTGATGCAGTTTATGCGTATATTTTACGCACTAGTTTAGAATATCAGGTCATTAACAGTCTACTTTTTGAAAAAAGTCGCGGCATCCAACCTGCTGCTGATCGATTGAACTGCAGCTTTTCAAATATGCAGCGTTACTTAATCAGCATCAAGAAGGAAGTGATCAAATGGGATATCACGGTTACACATCGACCGTTACAAATGGTTGGCGATGAAGGAGCAATTCGGCATTTGTTTTATCTCTTCTTTAAAGAGTCGCGTATGGAGTTTGCTGATTACGGATTTTCTCAGCGTCTATTGAATTCTGTGGATGAGTTAATTCGTCGTATTCTAGAAGAAAATCAAATTACGAATAATATGAACATTCATTTCCAATTAATGCATAGCTTTTTGATTGGGCTGCAACGTCAAAAGCATGGGCATAAAATGAAGCGGATTTACCGCTACAGCGGATTAATTATACCTAATGTGAAGCAGCTTGAATCATTGGTACGTTTGATCAAGCGGGAAACATCTTTAGAGTTTACCAATGCCTGTCTAAAAGAGTGCTTATGGCCGTTGTTTTCACATCAACTGCTTCTGAATCGTAAACAGCAAGCACTGGTTCACAAAAGAAATAGACGCCTAGCAAATTTCTACCATACACATTATTTATTGCTGGAAGCGGTCAGCGATCTATTGAGTACACCACTTTCACAAAATGAAATGGTCGACGCTGCTCGGCTGCTCGGCAATGAATTATTTTGCTACTATCCAGAAAAGCATTCAATCGAAATTTTGCACGAGTCAGAAAAAATTATGTTGCATTTAATTGATAAAAAATACTATCGAGAAATCAAAAAGCTTGAGAATGTTGTCAGCAACTTTTTATCGCCGCTTCATCAGGAGGAATTTGTTCCGCTGTATATCAGTTTTTTGATAACAACGATAGATAATCTGCTGCAGCGTTTAATTAATTCTGACAGGCCTATCAAGGTGCTTCTCCTGTCAGATACTTCCACCACTCATGAACGCTTTTGGCATTCTGTTTTTCCTGATTTCATCAAAGGTGCAGTCACGTATGAACACTTTGAGACGCCCTTCATCAAGCAGGATCAACTGACTGACTTAACACAGCAATACGATCTGATTGTTACGAATGTTACGATGAAGGATCTAGTACCTGCTTGTCCTTTGATTGCGATCAACGCTTTTCCAACGGCAAAAGATTTTGATCGAATTCAACAGTTTATTAATCAATTTGACCCACTTTTATCACGAAAGGAACTACATCATGAACTTACGCCGTCTACTGAAACGAGATAGTCAGCGACAATTACAGTTAGTTGAAACACTCTATTACTCTCAACATCCACGTTCGAGTGAGGAATTATCGTCAATCATTCAATGTACGATACCTGCATTTCTAAATGATATTCGCGCCATCAACAATCAAAGCGAGTATTACAAGATAGTGCGAGAAAATAGTCTATATCATTTAGAACTCAAAGATAATGCCACAATTGATATTTTATATTCAACGTTAATTGGAAACTCAATTGCTTTTAAACTGTTAGAAGCAATCTTTTATGAAGAATCTTATACACTATTAGAGCTTTCGAAAAAACTATTCTGCAGTCTGAGTACAGTTCAAGCATCAATGAAGGACCTGCAAGAAACATTAGGGCGCTGGAAAATGTCTATCCAGCGTCGCCCTTTTCGTCTAACGGGTGATGAGACAGCTATTCGGCATTTATATTTTTTATATTTTTCTGAGAAAAAAGAAGCCCGTGAAAACACACGTTTCAGTTCGGAATTTTTTCATTTTGGCGAAAAAATTGTTCGCTCGATAGTTAGAGAAAATGAGCTATCATTATCGCTGGCTCAGTATAACCGTCTATCAATTACTTTTTTTATCAGTCTGGTACGAATCTCAAGAGGACATCGTATTGTTCCGAAACGCTTACGATCAACTGCGATCAGCGCACCTAATCCATACACAGTCAACAGGTTTGAGCCCTACCTGCGGAGAGAGCTGGGAATTCTTTGTTCCGAAGACATCGTGAAGGATAGTTTTTGGCTGCTTTATTCCGATTTATTCTTATTAGGAGATAAACAAAAGAAAAAGGTCATGGAGAATAATTATTCTTTAGCCTATCATTATGAAATACACCTTGAGTTAGCAGAAAAACTCAGTAGAATGCTGATCGTTCCACTAACTGCAAAACAAAAGGATCAAGTAGCGACAATCTTGATTAATCAGCATCTTTTCCATGCAAAAACAAAGGAAATGATCAGTATTCTCCAGGATCGGAAAAAGGATTGCTTGCGGTTGCTAGAGACTTTTCATGCTCATTGCGTCTATCAGCTGCGTAAGCTCATACTCGAATTTACTGAGGAGTATCATCTCTTCAATTCAGATGAATTTATTGATAACTATATCTATCAAATCATAGCTACTGTTCCAAACTGCTTAAATGGAATGAGGCGATCAGAAAAGCCCGTTAAACTTTTGGTCGTGTCAACTGATTCTATTATGCAGGAAAGCTTATTGACGGAGCTTTTGCGTTTATCACTTCGAGGAAACTACACGATTCATCAAATAAATGCTTCGCAACTGCATAATCGAAGCTATTTGGAGCTTTTTGAAGAACACGATATTGTCATCAGCACCTCCACGTTCGATGTACCGAACTGTCAAACACCCATCATCGCCGTTGAACTTTGTCCCAGCGTGCACTCTTTAAATAAAATTCAGATAATGGTAGATGAAATCAACAAAACCAACAATCAGTTGCTGCGAACCTAAAAAAATGGACTTGAGTACGTTCACTCAAGTCCATTTTTTTCAGCGACTAAACGGGTCAGCTCTTTTTCCATTGATGCCTTTTCTGCTGTTAAGCTGTTGATCATTCGCTGATACTTTTCAGTACCGTTCTTTTTCCGAAACACATTCAACTGAATCGCAGAAAAAAGAATCATAATCAACGCTAAAGCAATAATCACCAGTGAGATAACGCTTAATTCCATTCTAAATAGTGTATATAATAAAACAATCAAACCGATCACGATTTCGAGAATACTAAGCTTTGCTCGCTGCCCTCCCCCAAAGATGATCCGCTTTAGTACCGAGCCGTGTAATAATTCTTCATAACGAGTCAGGCGCGCTTCTAAAAAGCTGACCTGCTCTTTTAATTGATTGATTCGTTGTATATCTGGCATAGTAACTTCGCTCCTCCATCTCCATAATCTATTATTACCAGTAATTTCCATTTTCGCAAATATTTTATTTCTCAATTATAAAAATAATAATTTTTATCAGGCAGCCCTGATCAATAAGAACATTCTAAGCATTTAAAGTGGAAGATTAAAAAGTGTAAAGGATTTCATTTGGTCGCAATCGTTCAATTTGTATAAAAACTTTGCAAATTCTTATTTGAAATTGTTCGAAATTCCTGTACAATTATTTTGTAAGCGAATCCACTTCGTATACGAATCGTTAAGAAGGAGTGTGTCAAATGATTATTGGAATTCCCAAAGAAATCAAGAACAATGAAAATCGTGTTGCCCTTCCCCCATCTGGTGTATTTGATTTAACCAATCGTGGTCATCAAGTATTAGTTGAAAAAGACGCTGGTAAAGGTTCTGCCATTACGGACGAAGAGTATGCGGCAGCAGGTGCAACCATTATCGACAGTGCCGCAGATGTTTGGGCGGCTGAAATGGTGATGAAGGTCAAAGAACCTCTACCTGAAGAATATCAATATTTCCGCAAAGGGTTGCTACTATTTACCTATTTGCATTTAGCAGCAAACAAACCATTGACTGAAGCTTTAGTTAATAGCGGTGTCAATGCGATTGCTTATGAAAATGTCCAGCCAGCTGACAATACCTTACCGTTACTTGCTCCAATGAGTGAAATCGCAGGACGTATGGCGGCACAAATCGGCGCGAATTATTTAGAACGTGTCAACGGTGGAAAAGGTATTCTACTATCTGGTGTTCCTGGTGTGCGTCGCGGAAATGTAGTCGTAATCGGCGGTGGTGTTGTTGGATTGAACGCCGCTAAATTAGCACTAGGTCTAGGTGCTAATGTAACCTTGCTAGATGTCAGCGTTCCTCGCTTGAAGGAATTGGATATTATTTTCGGCAACAGCGTACAAACCATGATGTCAAATAGCTACAACATTCAAGAATGTTTGAAAACGGCTGATTTGGTTATCGGTGCCGTATTGATCCCAGGACACAAAGCACCAACATTGGTTACCAAAGAAATGGTTGCTCAAATGCCTGATCATGGAGTAATCGTGGATGTCGCGATTGACCAAGGCGGGATCTTCGAAACAGAAGACCGCGTGACTACTCATGATGATCCAACCTACGTGACTGAAGGTGTGGTTCACTATGCAGTAGCAAACATGCCGGGTGCCGTTCCACAAACAGCGACATATGCCTTGAGCAACAGCACGATGGCGTATGCAAATCTGTTAGCAAATAACCCATTAGAAGAAATCTTGAAGAATAACTTAGCCCTTCGACGTGGAGTCAACACTTACAATGGCAAGCTGACAATTGAGCCAGTAGCTAAAGACTTAAACATGGAATATACTTCGATTGACGAGGTATTAAACGAAGAATTAATGATGAATTCATAAAACAGGAAGAGCCTGTCAGCGTGATGCTGGCAGGTTTTTTGCTATAATGAAGAAGATTCTTATATTTTAGGAGGTTCATCATGCTTTTTTCTGAAATTCTGTATCAGCGACCTGATTTAACACAATATGAAACGCTCTTTCATCAAGTTACTCAACAATTTTCCGAAGCTCCAAATTACCCAGCCGCAAAGACAGCTCTAGAAAAGCTAAATCAATTACGTGCTGAGATGGCTAAAAACATGAAATTGGCCTACATTCGCCACTCAATCGATACAAAGGACAGCTTCTATCGTGAGGAAAATGACTTTTGGGATCAACAAGCTCCTATAGTTGATCAAATCCACAATCATTTTTACAAAAGCCTGCTATCCTCTTCTTATCGGGAACAATTAGAAAAAGATTTCCCGACAACACTATTTCTTTATGCAAAGGATCAACTGCGTCTATTAGATGACTCGGTTATTGCTTTAAAACAGCAGGAAAATGAAGGAATTAGCCAATACACTCAATTGATCGCTTCAGCTGAATTGGACTTTAACGGTAAGAAACGGACACTGTCAGAGTTATCTGCCTTCTTTACTGATCCAAACCGAGAAATCCGAAAGTCTGCTCAAAAACTTTACGACAGCTTTTTTGTCGTCCACGAAGAAGAATTTGATGAAATCTATGATCGCTTAGTCCAGCTGCGCCATCAGCAGGCACAAAAACTAGGCTTTAAGAATTATGTCGAGTACGGAGATCATTTAATGAATCGCTGGAGCTATGATCGTAGTCAGCTACAGGATTTCCGTCAATTTATTCTGGAAAAGGTCGTGCCAATCAATCAAAAGCTCTATCAACGACAGACTAATCGCTTGGGGCTTGAAGCACTCTTACATTATGACCTGCCTCTCGTTTATCCAGATGGCAATCCTCGTCCGCAAAGCCAAGGAGAAGCATTAATTCAAAAAGCCCAAGCGATGTATCAGGAACTTTCCGATGAGACTGGCGATTTTTTTGACTTGATGGCACAACAAAAATTCATGGATCTAGCCAGTCGTTCAGGAAAACAAAGCGGCGGCTATTGTGAATTCATCGATGATATTCAAATGCCCTTCATTTTCGCAAATTTTAATGGTACATCAGATGATGTTGATGTCCTGACACATGAGACAGGACACGCCTTCCAAAGCTATCTGTCTCGCTGGATCAAAGAGCCTGAGCTGATTTTTCCAACTTCGGACACCGCGGAAATCCATTCTATGAGTATGGAATTTCTAACTTGGCCTTGGATGGAGAACTTCTTCGGAACCGATAGCAGAAAATATCAATTTGCCCATCTAAGCAGCGCCCTGCAATTTTTACCTTATGGGGCTCTAGTTGATCATTTTCAAGAGGAAGTGTATCTGCATCCTGAATGGACAGCACATGAGCGAAAAGCCTGCTGGCGGAAACTGGAACGCAGTTATTGTCCGGAACGGAATTACCAGGCCTCCGAAGCTTTAGAACGAGGAATTTACTGGTATCGTCAAGGTCATATTTTTGAAGTTCCCTTCTATTACATCGATTATACTTTAGCCCAGGTGTGTGCCTTGCAATTTTGGCAACGACAGATTGTTGAAAACGATCCATCTACTTGGCAGGATTATCTTGCGATTTGTCGTATCGGCGGAAGTAAAACCTTTTTGGAAACAGTCCAGTTAGGTCACCTTGCCTCACCTTTTGATCAGGAAAAGATGAGCCGTCTTTTAACCGCAGTCGATGATTACTTGTCACAGATTTCGGAAACGGAATTACGCTGAGATAAGACAGATTTTACGAACTCGCTCTAATTAATGGAGTTTAGCCGTAATTGTATACATCGCTTACGTAGAAAAGCTCATTCATGAAGCCGGACATGAATAATTAACTGCTCTAAAGCAAATTAATCATATGAAAATTTTATATTTTCCGTATAGTTTAAAAAGAAGCCTACAGATTTTGTGCGCCCTCCAAAAGTTAGATCCAAAATCCAACTCCTGGAGTGAACACATTTTCAGTAGGCTTTCTATTAGATTTTTTTCTTGTTTAAGAAAATGGCACTGAGTAAAAATACACACGCGCCGCCTAAAATCGTTAGTAGCGAGCTGCTTTGCATATTGGTTTGAGGCAAGACCGCCTGTTTTAACGGCTTCGCTTTTGCAACCTTTGTCTCAATCACCGCTTTTTTTTCTGGTTTTGCAGTAATGTTCAACTCTTTCGGTTCTGCTTTTACTTCTGACTTTACGTCCGTTTTTACTTCAGTCGATTCCTCGGCTTTGATTTCTTCTTTTGGGCTTTCTTGTGCTGGTTTGACAGGAATAGCTTCCGGCTCTGCTGGTTTTTCTTCAATAACGACCGGTGCTTGGTAGGTATAAGTAAATACTGCCCCTGTTTCATAGTCTTGATTGTAGCGAACGTCAAAATTTGAGACACCTTGATAAGTGTAAGTTAACCAGTGATTCATATTTTCCGGACTGGTATTTTTTTGATTAACTTCGCCAATTTTGATGTAGCCGTTATGCACTTTGTAATAAAGCTCATTTCCCTTCGTCACATAATAATTTTGAATATTATTATTGTTGAACAAATCAATGCTTTGCAGCAAATCAATATCTGTGAAATTAAAAAAGCCCGATACATTGATCGCCGAGGCTGTCAAATTGTCCAAAAAGGCATAATTCAGCCGAACATCCTTAATCCCATTCATAGTAATCCCATTCTTCTTATGAATATAAAGGGCTGGGTTTCTATAGAAGCTGCCGCTGAGTACAGTCCAATCCTTGACTGTCACTTTCATGTCAACGACTTTTCCATTGTAGGTGCCGACATTTTTATAGACGATCGTAATTGAACCAGGAGCGGCATTCTTCAGTTCAAAATAATACGCTGTTGAGCTTTCTTTATACCCTTTAGGAGCGTTCACTTCGATATCTTCCAAATGATCAAAGTTTGGCATAAAATTATACTCAGCAGGAATTTTAGCATCATCATCGGTGATAGTTTTTCCATGATCGACAATTTTTCCATCGTTTTGATCCTTTAATGCCGAACTGGTGGCGCGTGCTGTTTGCGGCTGGACTTCGACTGCAGGCTGCTCTTCAACTTTCGGTTGGGTTATGGTTTCGGGTTCGATAGGTTTGACAGGTTCATCAGGTGCTGCGACTGCTTCGCTCTCTTCACCCGCTGCCTCACTCGCTTCTTGGATAACTTCGGCTTCCTGATGAACCACTTCAGGCTCCTCGTGAGCAATTACTGGTTCTGCTGGAATCGTTTCCTCTTTTGGTGTTTCTAAAATGGACGCTGCTGTCGTGGTACTTTCGACCAACTCTGTAGTTACGCTAGGCGCTGCTGTTTCAGTATTTTCATCTGCCCAAACATTGTTCGGCATGAGCGAACACCCTAAAATCGCCACTGAAAATAAATAAACACTTTTCCTTTTCATAAAAATCCTCCTTTTATTAAACACAGCCTTATTATAACAAATGTTTTCAATCGAATACAACCAGTTATGTATTTCTCTATAAATGTGAATTTAACACTTCACCTTGATTTATAACATTTTAATTCAATCGGGTTATAAAGCTTGCGGGGAAAAATAATAACCATAAAATAACTAACAACGAAAAATATAAAAGAATATTGTGTTAACGGCATTATTTTCCCGTTTTAAAATTTTTTACAGATAATATTAAAATCACCGGGGGAAAACATCTTCAGAATTATCTCTCCTACCTACAAATCCCTCTAATTATAGCGTTTTCCAACAGGTTTATTGATTCTAAATACAGTAAAAAAATCGCTAAAATGATTTTTTTACTCTTGGAAGGATGTGTTTAATACTGTTTTTTTTGGGAGAGCTTTCATATATCTCTCTTGCGATATTTTTACTTCGTTAATTACTACAGATAGCTCAGTTATACGATTCTGCTAAAGAGTCTGTTCGCTATATTCACTAAAATTAATAATTAGAGCTCAAGCCTAACAAACTGAGAAAAGCAGAATTCGCAAAAAAAATCCCTCTGCATAGAGAGGAATTCTAGGATTTATTTAGGAATCACCATCATCCGATCCCCACTCATTTGATGAAGCGCGATCGGTCGTTGGTAAAAATCATTCAATACTTTTTCTTTTAACAGTTCGGTCCGTGGTCCTTGGTTGAAGATTTTACCTTCGCGAATCATTAAAACCTGATTAAACAGCGGCAGGATTTCTTCCGTATGGTGCGTGACATACAGCAAGCTCGGTGCATCTGCAGTCTGTTTCATCTGCTTAATTCGTGCCAGCAAATCTTCTCGAGCAAATAAATCCAGACCATTACATGGCTCATCGAGAATTAATAATTCTGGTTTTGCCATGAGTGCACGCGCGATCAATACTATTTGCTTCTCCCCTTGTGACAAAACCTGATAGACTTTGCCGATTAATTTTTTCGCTCCAAGTGATAGTAAAAGCTGCTTGGCCTCCTCCATATCAGCCTCCGAGTATTCTTGATAAATCCCAATACTGGCAAATTTCCCTGACAATACGATGGCCTCCGCCTGCTCCTCGCGATGAATTCGTTCCTGCAGTGATTGACTTACCCAGCCGATTCGTTTTGTTAGATCAGGAATAGATGTTTCTCCGAACCGCTGACCTAAAACGGTTAATTTACCAGAAGTGGGCCATAAGCTGCCTGAAATCATATTCAGCAGTAAGCTCTTTCCTGCACCGTTCAACCCTAAAACCGCCCAATCTTCGCCAGCTTTGATACGCCAATCAATATCCTGCAGCAAAGCATTTTGTTGACGAATAAACTGAACCTGTTCAAAAGCTAAAATTTCCATATTTCTTCCTCCATCTTATCCCTTTTAACAATCTTATCAAAATCTCACAGAAAAGATACGTAAAATGATATAATTTATCAAATGACTTAGAAGGGAGTTTTAACTATGAACTATGAATTATCAGCCAGTACCTTCGCTCCTACTGCGAAGGTTCATTTACAACGAGGAGAAAAATTAAGAATTGAACCAGGCGCGATGGTTTATCAGCTGGGAGACATCGAGCTTGAGGGACATATGAATACAAACGGAAAAAAAGGACTTGGTGGCGCCTTAAGTGCTTTAGGTCGTTCAGTAACAAGTGGTGAAAGCTTCTTTATCAGTACAGCTACTGCTCGCTCCAATGAAGCGATGATTGCTATCGCCCCTGCCGTACCTGGAAAAATCTTCGCCTTAGATGTCGGAGCTGAACATTGGCGTTTGAACACGGGGGCTTTTCTTGCCAGTGAGGAGAATGTCAGCTACCAAATGCAAAGACAAAAGCTTTCAGGTGCTCTTTTAGGCGGTACGGGAGGACTTTTTGTGATGGAAACAACTGGACGTGGACAGATTTTGGTTTCTGCTTTTGGTGATGTAGAAAAAATCGAATTAGATGGACACTCTCCAGTCATTATCGACAATCAGCACGTGATTGCTTGGACAAATTCGTTAGATTACAACATTCGTGTTGCTTCTGGCACTTTTGGTTTCAAGACTGGCGAAGGCGTCGTGAATGAGTTTCATGGCCGTGGAACTGTTTATATCCAAACACGAAACCTTGAAAGCTTCGCCAATCATATTGATCCCTTTATCCCTAAATCTTAAAGATTCGCTCTCAGCATTGTAACAAGGAGAAATAACAGGTAAAATATGGGGGATACTGTTGCAGAAAGCTGGTTTATATGACTGAAAATACAAGAAAAGATGGCGGGCTGAATCAAACGCCTTCACGGGTGGCTCGTTATCATAGCGAAGCGGCTGCGCCGCAAAAGAAAGAATATAAAAAAAAGACTCCTCAAGCTACTGAGAAGAAACCGACTGTAGTACCATCTGCCGCTTCGAACAAGCAGACAAACGCTCAGGAAAAAATGGTTCAAAGTACAGCATGGCTGACAATCGGTAATATTTTCTCTCGTCTGCTGGGTGCTGTCTATGTAATTCCGTGGATCGCCTGGATGCAACCCCACGGTCTAGAAGCGAATTATTTATATACGAAGGGCTACAATGTATACGCGTTGTTTTTAATGATCTCTACTGCAGGAATTCCTGCAGCAGTGGCAAAACAAACCGCCCGCTATAATTCCATGAATGAATATGGATTAAGTAAAAAATTACTATTTTATACGATGCGCTTGATGACCATCGGAGGAATTCTTTGTGCAGCTATCATGTACCTAGGCGCGCCATACCTATCTCAAGGAAACGCTGATTTAGTCCCTGTTATGCGCTCTTTAAGTGTTGTGTTGCTGATCTTTCCAGCGATGAGTGTGATTCGAGGTTTCTTCCAAGGGAACAACAACATGAAGCCCTACGCATTGTCTCAAATCATCGAACAAATCGCGCGGGTTTGCTACATGCTGGCTTCGGCCTTCATTATCATGCAGATCAACAATGGCAGCTATAAGACTGCCGTGGTTCACTCAACCTTTGCGGCTTTTATTGGTGTGGCTTTTGCAATGGGTGTGCTGCTATTTTCATTACTTAAGGAACGCTCAGCCTTTCGTGAGCTGATTCGAGAGAGTAATAATCAGATTACTTTCTCTGGAGGACAACTCGTTCTTCAAATGATTCAACAGGCGATTCCTTTTATTATTGTCGGGAGCGCCATTAGTATTTTTAAACTGATCGACCAATATTCCTTTGAAAAAATCATGTCGATCGTAACAGATTACTCTGCGGCGAAAAATGCTGATCTCTTTACATTAATCTCTGCTAATCCAGATAAATTAACAATGGTCGTGATCGCACTAGGAACCGCCATGGCTACAGCTGGTCTGCCGTTGATTACGGAGCGCTTTACGAAAAAGGATCACGAGGGCTTGGCAAAATTAGTGACGAATAATATCCAATTGCTTTTCTTTGTGATGATGCCGGCAACTGTCGGAATGATTGTCCTTGCTTATCCGTTAAATACTCTATTCTACTGGCCGAATGACCTTGGCTCAGAATTATTAGCAGCCTCCTGCGTGGTGGGGATCATGATGGGCTTATTCATGGTCTGTTCAACAATGCTGCAGGGGCTTGATGGCAATATGCAGGCCGTATGGTTCTTGTGTATTGGGATATTTGTAAAAATCGTCGCGCAATTCCCTTTAATCTTTATGTTCGAGGCGTATGGGCCGCTTATTGCATCCTTTGTAGGATTTTTAGTGGCAAATATGTTTTTGTTGGATCGCATTCATGTTATTTCGCAGTTTCCATTTAAAGAAACAATGATTTCTATCGCTAAAGTCACAGTAATGTCTATTGTTATGGGCATTGTCGCTTATATCGTTAAGTTCGGCTGCGAAGTCATCTTAAGCTCGGATTCTAAAATGCAATCAATGATCATTATTCTCATCGTAGCTGCCTTTGGTGGATTTACCTACATGGTTTTAGCCTTAAAAACACGAATGGCCGACAAATTGTTAGGCTCACGTGTAGATGGTATTCGCCGCCGATTACGTCTTTAAAAAACACACCCCTGCTGTATATCAGTATCCTGCAGCGGGGGTGTGTTTTTATGTGCTAAAAAATGAAGCTTCCTTGAGCTTATACTTAGCATTTATTTGCTGTGCTTCAGAAGATTGCGCCAATCAATGATCGTTTTATTGACATGATTCAATACTTCTAATTCCAATTTTTTCGTATCTGCGACTTCCTGTTGCTGAAACGATATTAGCCTCTCGTAATTTTTTTGCAGCAGATCGTGAATTGTCTGAGTCCCTTCAGAAAGGATCAAGCTGTTCGCCTCTGCCTTCAATTGTTCGATTACAATTGGTGTCGTTTCTTGAAAGTACGCATAGCCGTATTGGTTGAGATTGTTCTTATACGATCGCAGCGTTGTCAATGAAGCCTCTAAGACAGCTGCTCCGTCTGCCGTTTGCTTCGGTATCTGAACAGTTTCTTTTTGGTACTGCGGCTTTTTCTTTCGTTTTAGCGCCCATCGCGTAATCAAAAAAGTTGCTAGACAAACAATGACGTTTGAAAGCAAGACTTCTGGACGTAAAAAATTTTCAAGCATGACTTTCACTTCCTCCAAGAGATGATACCATTATACCGAACTAGTTCATAGTAAGGGATCATTTTTCTAAAAAAAAGAAAAATGACAACTATTTTTTTGCATATTGAAACATAAAAATACACGTCGGGAAAATTCCCGACGTGTTGATTCTAACTATTTTACTGTTACACGAACCTTAGCCAATGCCTGTTCCAAATCTGCTAGCAAGTCTTCTGTGTCTTCGATTCCTACAGACAAACGCAGCAAGCCATCTGTTATCCCTTGCTTTTCTCTTTCTTCCCTTGGAACACAAGCGTGGCTCATCGTTACTGGATAGGATAAGATCGATTCCACACCACCAAGGCTAACAGCCGCAATCGGTATCTGCAACGCCTCTGCGAAGGTGTAAACCGCTTCTTGGTTAACTAACTCAAAGGATAGGACCGCTCCTCCAGAGGTTGCCTGTCGTTTGTGAATGTCATATCCGGGATGATTAGATAAGCCCGGATAGTGAACCTTCTGTATAGCTGGATGATTCTCCAGCATTTGACTGATTTTTTCAGCGCTGCGAGCACTTTGCTCCATTCGCAAAGCCATCGTTTTTAATCCTCGCATCGTCAACCAGCAATCTTCGACTCCTAAAATCCCGCCAAGAACCTTTTGCTGCAGTTTGATTTGATCGTGCCATTTTTCATCATTCGTAATCACTAAACCGGCCACCACATCACTATGGCCATTGATAAACTTAGTTGCACTGTGGATCACAATATCGACTCCTAGAGCCAATGGTTTTTGAAATTGCGGTGTCATAAATGTATTATCGATCATTGTCACTAGATGATGCGCCTTGGCGATCGCTACAACGCCAGCAATATCTGTCACTGATAATAATGGATTAGATGGTGTTTCTAAGTAAAGTCCTCTTGTATTAGGACGGATCGCATGCTCCCATTCGTCTAGGTTGGTTTCATCGACAAAGGTCACCTCAATCCCAAAACGATTCATCACTTCATTCACTAATTGAAAGGTGCCGCCATAAATACTCTTGCACATGACTAAATGATCCCCTTGATTAAAGCTCAGCAAAACCGCCGATATCGCGCCCATTCCAGATGCGAATGCTGTCGCATATTTCCCGTTTTCCAATGCAGCGACTGCCGCTTCTAAAGATGTGCGTGTAGGATTTCCGAACCGGGAATAAGTGTACGGCTGTCCTTCCTTAATAGAGTCTTGCTTAAAAGTCGAACATTGGTAAATTGGTATTGAAGAAGCGCCGGTTTCTCCATCAAAGGCATGGTATCCATGAATCATTTTTGTCTTATCGTTCATCTCAAAATCCTCCCTACTCATTTCTCACAAGTTTAGCTTAACACTGTTCGAAGCGTTTTCATGTTTTTTGGAAGAATTCCCATAAGAAACTTAGCCGATTTTCAGGAATTCTTGGCGCTTTCTAATGGATGATGAAATAGAAGATTGTTCCCAACAGCAGTAGCAGACTAAAATTGACCATACAGAACAAACCAAGGAACCTCTTCGTCTTTCTAGGATAATAAACTTGGAATAAATTATAGCCGATTAAATTAGCCAATGAGGCAATCAATGTCCCTAACCCGCCGATATTTACGCCTAAAATGACCGCCTGTTGATTGGATGTAAACGGCGCAATCAAGAAGGCAGCCGGAACATTAGAAATGACTTGGCTTAACCCTAATCCTGCCAAATAAATTTCTTTTCCGTTCAAAGACTTCAAAAAAGTATTGATAAACTCAGCATCTCCAATATTACCAACGATGATAAAGAAACTGACAAAGGTTACTAATAATCCATAATCCACCTTTTTGTACAATTCACGTCGGTAAAGTAGAATGATTAGTGCTACTAAAGGAATCACCCACTGATATAGTAGAATATCCAAAACTACAAAAATCATTAGCAGCATCAATCCTGTCAGCAGCAGACTTTCTTTTCGATTAATCTGATTTTCTTTTAGCTGAATTTCGTCTAAGGAATCCTTCGCTACCAGCAGAGTCAAAAATCCCAGAGAGATCACACTAACCAAAAGGACTAGCGACATCCAAGACAAAAATTGAACGAGCGGTACATGATAATAATCATACAAAAATAAATTTTGCGGATTGCCAAACGGAAAAAAACTACTTCCTAGATTAGCCGCAACAATGATCAACACGCTGCCTAGAAAGCGACCTTTAAATTTCGGCAGTATAGACAACAGCTTTAAATAAATCGGCAGTAAAGTCAAAATCGCCACGTCATTTGTCAGAAACATGGATCCTATTAAAGATAGTACAGTCATCAATTGAACTAATTGACGACTATTCTTGGAAAAATGCAGCAGCTTTTGGGCAATATAACGCAAAAGCCCCACTTCTTCAAAGCCTTGAATCAGCAACATCAAACCAAATAAACTAAAAATTACTTTATAGTCAATAAATGTACTTGAAAAACGGCCGATCAAACAGCTGATAATAGCTAAGACTAATGAAATACTCATTAAGAGATTCGCTTTGAAATACCCTATTATTCGATTCATACTTGCTCATCTTCTCTCATTTTTAAAAGCTGCTGGCAGTTAAACACTCTAAAATTCAATCGTTGCACAGCAACTTTCTATTATATTCCATCGAACTAGATCTCAAACTATTTTGAACCTCTCATGACTAAAGTCACGAGATTCTTGGGAATAGAGCAGACTTGCGAACGGATTTCTTTGCCCGCAGCGGTGTCTCTTATTGACCAAGCTATCCCCGTAGTTCCTACGGTTAAGGTATCTAGACTATTACTTGTATTTGTAGACCCTCAGCCAAAATATTTTTACTCGCATTGATGTCGCGATCATGATGCGCATGACAAACAGGACAAGTCCATTCTCTAATTTCGAGTGACTTCTTGCCGTCCTTGTGTCCACATTTTGAACAAAGCTGACTAGACGGAAACCATTTATCTACTTTGATGATCTCACGACCGTACCATTCAGCTTTGTACTGTAATTTACTCACAAAACTAAACCAAGAGACATCCGAAATACTTTTGGCTAGCTTATGATTACGCAACATACCTTTCGTATTTAAGTCTTCGATACAGATACTATCGTGATTTTTGACAATCTCTGTACTCAACTTATTCAGAAAGTCCGTGCGTTGATTGATTACTTTTTCGTGCAATCGGGCGACTTTTTTCTTTTGTTTTTGATAGTTTCTAGCCTCAAAAAGTTCTTTCCCCGCTTTTTTAGCGAGTAACGCACGGCGAGACAATTTACGTTGTTCCCGTTTGAGTATTTTCTCCATTTTGGACGTGAATCGATTATTATCGATTTTTTGACCATTAGAAAGAATCGCAAAATCAGTGATGCCTAAATCAATTCCAATTTCTAAGCCCGTTTTAGGCAATTCTGGGACTTCTTCTTCACAAAGGATTGAGACAAAAAATTTCCCACTTGGATTTTTCCGAATGGTTGCATTTAAAATCCGTCCATTGAGCTCTCGACTTTTCGCAAATTTCACTTGCCCTAATTTAGGTAATTTGATGATGTTTTCAATAATCGTAATGCTCTTATTGACGTTTTTCGTGGTATAGCTTTGGACGGGATTCTTTTTGCTTTTAAACTGTGGTCGCCTATTTTGTTTTTTAAAAAATCGAGAAAATGAATCGGAAAGATTTTTTACCGAGGATTGAAGCGCAATACTATCGACTTCTTTTAGCCAACTCGTTGCTTCATTCTTTTTCATCTGAGGCAACATGGCAGAACAGGAATTATAGGTTAAACCTTTGCCATTTTTAGAATATTCTTCGTTCCAAAGAGCCAAGAAATAGTTATAGACAAAACGAACACACCCAATCGTTTTAATGATCAAAACCTCTTGGTCGGCGTTGGGGTAGATTCTGAATTTATAGGCTTTGTGTCGCAGCATAGCATTCACCTCAATCTGTCGAAATTTTTTCGCATTGAATCCGTTTCCATCATTTTAACATAGGTATATACTAAATTTGAATATGTCGGTCGTTTAACATAGCTAAAGCTATGCCACGACCGAATCCGATTCATCTGCATGAATAAAGTCGCGAGTGTTCTCGGCTAACTCATAAACTACGAAAAGCAAAACCAAGGACAGCGAGCTCATAAATAAAACAAAAAAGTGTATCCAGAAAAAAAATAGACCCTCAAATAGAGAGTCTAAACAATCTTTTCATTATGCTTGTTCTTGATTCACATAACCTGAATAGTGGCTTCGTTTACTTCGGTTATAGAGAACTGAAATAATTTGAATCACAGAAACGATAACAATAATAAGGCTAATGATCAAACGAATTGAAGCTGTATTTCCTGTAGAAATGTAATGCAAGACATCTCCTCTAGACCAGGTTTGTTCCTGAAGCAGTTCAACTAATTCCTGGCTAAAAATATTATTGTGCATCAATAAAAAGACCCACATAACTGCCGAAACGGAAGTGTCAATAATAGACCAAAAGCACACACGATTCGTCCAACGGCGATCAATCAATTTCACCACACCAACAATTAATGTCAGTAGTGTTCCTATAATTAACACCGGAATCAAAAACATTGTAAAGCTGTTACTGAATAATGGAACATTAAAACTAACATTCCCTGATTCGGTGAAAACGTGAGAGAATCCACTTACCGATACAAATATGAAAATGACACTAAAAACGATGGCGGCAATAATTTCTGCTATTGGATCAGATAAAGGAATCAGTTTTTCTGTAGTCAACGGCGGCAAATCCGTCACCTTCCAATCATCCTTTTTCCTGCTATTTAAAGCACCTGTCCGCTCGGCGATCACAAATCCCACTGTCGTCCATACAAGTGTCTGCATCACTCCAGATACACCGCTTTGAATTCCAGATTGAAACATCACCTGAAGAATGCGGCTAACCTGATTGCTATTTTGCTGCAGCGTCTCAAAAACCCCAGTCACTGCCCCAACGATAACTGTAATAATCCCGACAATCGGAACCAACAGCTTCAGTAAGCGAATGTACTCATCATACACCTGCGGAGAAATGAGATAACGAGGGTTTTGCCGATATTGTTCAGCCAGCTTTGTCGGAGAACCCATCGATTGCAGCACCTCTTTGATCTCAGCATCATTTGGCTGATCTGACAGCATATCATAAATATTGCTGCGTAATTCTTGGGCGACCTCTGCCCGTTCCTTTTCCGGCAATTGCTGAACAACCGCCGCGATATAACGCTCAATTAAATTTTCCATAGTCACTCCCCCGAGTAGATGTCCATTAGACTTTTTTGCATTTCCTTCCATGCTTCAAACAACTTATCCTTAACCATTTGACCTTTTTTGCTGATCGTATAATACTTCCGCGGTCTGCTTTTAGTGGTATCCCAATCACTTTCCAGCAGCTCCTGCTTTTCCAGCCTTCTCAGCAATGGATAAAGCGTATTGGCCTCAATCTCCATTCCTCGCTCCTGCAATGTCTGCAAAAGTGCATATCCATAGTGAGGCGTATCCAAGCTGCCTAATACAGCCAAAACGAGATTTCCTCTTTTTAATTCTGTCACATAGTTCTGAACAATATCCTTATCCGGCATATGATCACCTCTTCACATCTATTATATTGTGCCACGCACATTATAGTCAATAAAATAATGTCGTAAAACAGAAAAAACTCTCGAAAAATCACTTTCGAGAGTTCACACTTATTTAGTTTCTAACTCATGTAAGAACAATCCGCTCAACAGCTTCGGTTCGAACCATGTTGACTTCGGCGGCATAATTTTTTTTGCATCTGCCACCGCTAAAAGATCAGTCATTTGTGTTGGGTACATTGAAAAGGCTAATTTCCAGTCGCCTGAATCCACAAGCTTTTCAAGCTCTTCCGTCCCGCGAATCCCACCAACAAAATCAATTCGTTTATCGGTACGAATATCCATAATCCCGAAAATCTCTTCCAACACAAATTTCTGCAGCAAGGCCACATCTAATTTTTCTACTGGATCAGTCGGAACTTTTTCCGGTTTGATTCTTAAGGTATACCAAGCTGTTCCATCATATAACTGGCATTCGCCGGCTCTTTCAGGCTTTTTGATCCCCGTTTTAGTTACTTGATAATTTTCTGATAAACGATCCATGAAATCGGATGGTGGGGCTACCTTTAGTACACGGTTGTATTCCCAGATGGCTAATTCGTTCTCAGGAAAGATAATCGACAGGAATTGCTCAGTTTCAGGATTTTGTTCGCCAGATTGACGTTTCTCTAAGCCGATTTTTACTGCCGATTCCGTCCGGTGATGTCCGTCAGCGATATACAAGGCGTCTACTTCTGAAAATAGCTCCGTCAATTGATCAATCGTTTCAATCTGATCAATTACCCAAACACGATGCGTCACCTCATGATAGCTGGTAAAATCATATACCGGCTGGTGATCTTTTTGCCAGGTTTTAATGATCGTTTGGATTTCCGACTGTGGACGATAACTTAAGAAAATCGGGCTCGTATTGGCATCACAAGTACGTATATGGTTCATACGGTCAATTTCTTTTTCATGACGAGTAAATTCGTGTTTTTTAATTTTTTCATCAATGTAATCACTAATTGAAGTACACGCAACAATCCCAGTTTGGCTGCGACCATTCATCACTAATTCATAGAGATAAAAATAGTCATCTGACTCTTTGAATAGCCAGCCCTTTTCCAAAAACTCCGCCAAATTTGCTGCTGCTTTTTGATAGACCTTTTCATCATAGGGTGAAAGCTCTGTTGGCAGATCAATTTCCGCTTTATCGATATGAAAATAGCTGTAGGGATTATCCGCTGCTAAGTCTCTGGCTTCCTGTGAATTAACAACATCATAGGGCAAGGCAGCTACTTTATCAGCCAAGTCTGTTGCTGGACGTACGCCTTTAAAAGGATGAACCTGAACCATTAAAATTCACTCTCCTCATCCCGTTTGATTGCGCGAACACGAACAATACCTTCATTTTTACTTAATTGCTCTACAATCGCCGCGATTTTATCAGGATTTGTCTCTGAAACATCTACTAAAGTATACGCGTGGTCATCTTTTCCGCGATTCACCATATTATCAATATTAACATCTAAAGAGGCAATTTCAGAAGCAATCAACCCCAGCATATTCGGTACATTACGATTGATAATCGTGATTCGATAAGGTGATTCAAAGGCCATTTCAACATTTGGAAAATTAACCGAACGCTTAATGACTCCTGTTTCTAAGAAACGCTTTAAACCGCGAGCAGCCATTTTGGCACAGTTGACTTCTGCTTCTTCAGTTGATGCGCCTAAATGCGGCAAAACAGTAATCTTATCGTTATGAAGTAATTTTTCTTCCGCAAAGTCAGTGGTAAAACCAGCGATACGATCTTCATTGACTGCTTTTACAACTGCATCCGTATCGACGATCTCTCCCCGTGCGAAATTTAATAAGCGAGCGGTTTGTTTCATTTGCATCAACTCTTCCGTGCTGATTAAATGATGTGTTTGCTCAGTCAACGGAACATGAATCGTGACGAAATCACAATTGGTCAAAACTTCCTTCAAATCTTTTGCCCGTTTTACTCGGCGAGAAATACTCCACGCTGTATCCACTGATACATAAGGATCGTAACCTGTAACTTCCATTCCCAAACGATAAGCATCATTGGCTACCATCGCTCCGATCGATCCAAGACCGATAACACCAAGCTTCTTGCCTTCTAATTCCGTTCCAGCAAACTGCGATTTTTGAGCCTCTGCTTGTTCGTCAACATTGGCTCCTTCTAGTGTCTGTACCCAACTGATCCCTTGAACCATTGGCCGGACAGATAATAATAAGCTCGCGATCACCAATTCTTTTACCGCATTAGCATTCGCCCCCGGTGTATTAAACACCACGATTCCTTTTTCCGTACATTCTTTTACAGGAATATTATTTGTACCAGCCCCTGCACGAGCCACTGCTAAAACTGATTCAGGAAAATCATAATCATGCAGTTTTTGACTGCGTAAAATAATACCATCTGGTTCTTCGCTTTCATTAATACGGTAATTTTCGTTATCTAACCGCGCCATTCCTTCCGGAGCAATCGCGTTGAATGTTTTAATCTGAAACATCTATTTCCCTCCATTTTCCTTCTCAAACTCTGCCATGAACGCAACCAAGGCTTCCACTCCTTCGATTGGAAAGGCGTTATAAAGACTCGCACGCATTCCGCCAACAGAACGGTGGCCCTTTAAGTTTTCAAAACCTTGAGCCAAAGCGGCCTTATTGAAGGCTTTGTCCAACGCTTCATCCCCTGTCACAAATGGAATATTAGTGATTGAGCGGCTGTCTTTTTCCACTGGACTTTTAAACAAACTTGATTGTTCAATCGCGGTGTATAGTAATTGTGCTTTTGCTTGATCCTTCGCTGTAATTCCAGCAACGCCTCCTTGCTCCTTCACCCATTCAAAAACAAGCTTCGCGATATAGATTGCATAAGTCGGCGGTGTATTATAAAGAGAGTTATTCTTTGCTTGCAGCGCATAGTCCAACATTGGTGCGAAAATTGCTTCTTGATTGAGCAGGTCTTCACGAATGATCACGACCGTAAGCCCAGCTGGACCAATATTTTTCTGTGCACCTGCATAAATGACACCAAAATCTTCGACTTTATAATCGTTGGCTAAAATATTTGAAGACATGTCCGCAACTACTGGGACTTTGCCAAAATTCGGAATCTGCGCAAACGCTGTTCCTTCTATCGTATTATTTGTTGTAATATGCACATAAGCGGCGTCTTGATCCACCGTTTCTGGCATTTCAGGAATGTAGGTAAAATTCTTGTCTTCACTTGAAGCAATTACTTCTACCTCAACATTATCGAGTGCTTTTGCAGCACTAATAGCTTTTTTCGACCATGAACCTGTATTTACGTATAAAGCTTTCTTTTCTTGCGCCAGATTCAACGGCAGCATAGTAAATTGCAAGCTCGCACCGCCTTGTAAGAACAGAACTTTATAGTTTTCTGGAATAGCCATGAGTTCTCTCAATAAGGTTTCAGCCTCTTGGATGATCTCTTCAAATAAGGAGGAACGATGACTCAGCTCCATCACCGACATGCCGCTATTTTTGTAATCAAGCATTTCGGACTGTGCGATCTCCAACACAGCTTTTGGTAGTACCGCGGGACCTGCAGAAAAATTGTAAATCGTCATACTTATTCTCTCCTTTTTCCTATTATGAAAAATATTTATCCATCCATCAGCCATTTACTATTGCCCTTTAAAGCCTAAAGTCACAATGATAACTTGCTTTAAGATGTGATGACAATTATAACAGATGTAACTAAATGATAAAAGCCTAATTTTAAATTAATTACACTGTAATTTGATTGATTTTCAGAAATTCCCACGTTTCTTTACATGAGGTTTGCTTACAGAAATATTTGAAGAAAATGAAACGTTCACCAGAAATAGCATATTAAAAAAGCTCTCACTCCGAAATCTACACAGATCAAAAGCGTCTATTTGTTCTTTGTGCAACATATTGTCACAAACTGTAAACTGACAGTTGCTACAAAAAGTAGCTTTATGAGGCCTGAAAGAAAATTTTGTACACTAATTTTATCGTAAAGGAGTTTAAAGGAAGGTGGGACTTTTTGAAAATAGGAAGTAAGTTGAAGGAGCTTCGTAATGCGCCCGGCTATACACAGGAGTAAGTAGCCGCTATTCTTAGAGAAACCAGCCTGAAAAAACTAGCCACCTAATCAAATCGAAGCGAAAGCGAGGATAACCCTGTTTGAAGTTTCTATTTTAAACACTTGAGGGCATGACAAATAAGACTATCCTAATGAAACGAAAAGTCTATTTTCTTTTCTTTTTTCGCTTGTTATTGCCGGTGGCCGATTTAGTTTTTTTGCTACTCTTACCTACACTTGTAGTTTGAGTTTGTCTATTTTTGAATCGGTTTATCAAACTCATTGCTGACAATTGCTGACCGCTTAAGTGTCCAATGTTGTTTGAGGATTTCTTTCTGGGTATTTTTTCTTGCAAAACAGCTTTTTCTTCCACCGCTAGATTTTTAGTCAACAGTCCCGGTCCATTGGAATCTTCTAAGTAATCATTGGACGTATTTTGCCGAGATACTTGAGCATCTATCATTTCTTGTGCTTCAGCCGAACGCTCAACAAATAAGACATGGACATCCTCGATAGTTTTACCCTTTGGCAAGTATGCTTGAACTAAAACCACTAATTCTGTCTCACTTAAAGTTCGCGGATCGAATCCATGTGGTACCATAATTTTCAGTTCTTCTCTGCCTACTTCAGTACTTTGTTCCACTGGTTCTTCTAGCTTCTCATTCTGTGGTTCTTCATAATGTTTGATATTTGTCGTTTTAAAGCAGTCAAAGGTCATAAATTGGGAAAATTGACGGACTTCTTTATTTTTGAAGATAGTCAGTTCAGTCAATAGCTTGAGCAAAACGGCTATTTCCTCCTCTTTCCTTTGCGGATCTACATCCTTCAATGTCCATTTATGCTTTCTTCCGTTTGCATCTTTAAAAATCGAGATCAGATTGTAGCTGTCTAGACAATCCTCAGCTTGCGATGTAGTTACGGCATATAAGTATTTAACGGCTGAACGATAACACTCACTGGATTGATAGTACTCCTTTTTATTATTAAATAAGCGATGAACTACGGCATCCCAATCGCCACTTTTTTTGAAATAAGGCTTAAACAGACTACTGAACCGACGCAATACATCATTTGGCTCGGCGGTTAAATAAATATTTGTCACTAATTCCTGGCAGATAAAAGAAAAGTCACTAAAGACCAGCGCATTCCTAACTAAAATCGCTACAATACTTTCTATAATGTTCGTTGCATCATGGGTGTTGTTATAGTATTCATTGACCCTTTTTTCTAGGCTTGCCCTTTTCATGGTAAAAATTTGGCGTTTTCCTAATGGCTTAATAGTTGATTTTACAGTCATGCTTGCACGCTCCTCTTCATCCATTCCGATTGTCTGTTTACATAAAAATTTTACCGCTTTTTGATAAAAATTCCCAATCCGTAATTTTTATTTTTTCTAAAACGATACAATCAAGCAAAAGGTATAAAAAAAGTGCCCGAAACCTGATAAAATCAAGCTTCAGACACTACTTTTGATTTACTTAAAACATCCCACTAAGCCACAAACTAGCTAATACTACTGCCATTACAGTTATTGTAAATACAATAACGATCACTGTTTGAGAAAGAAAATCTTTTCCGAAGCTCCGCTCTTTTCTTCTCTCCTCTACATCTTCACATTCCATATAAGCGACAATCTCTTTATAAGTTTTGATATTTTTCTCTTTTTTTATTTTCTCGATTTTAAGCGCCGCCCACATGCCAACTAGCCACAAGACGAACGGGATCAAAAGTCCTATATTCCCAAATAACTTCCAAACAGGTCCGAATAAAATCGCTGCTGCCCCAATTGTTCCCAACATGATATAGCTGTACCTGTTCATCTCGTCTTTTTTAATCACATTTTTCATAGTTTCCACGTCTCCTTTGACAAGTTCATCTAAAGTTACGTCAAAAAGAACACTCAGCAATAACAGATTATGAATATCTGGATAGCTTCGTTCATTTTCCCAATTCGAGATTGTTTGACGAGAAACGTAATTTTTCTCTGATAATTCTTCTTGGGAAAATCCTGCTTCTCCCCTCAATCGTTTAATCTGTTTGCTTAAATTCATCTCATCCGCTCCTTCATCCTTACCATAAGACCTATTGTGGTTTCCCACTAGCAAAACTCTTTATCATAGGCCCTTTTCCCCTTGTCAAAAGTCTTTATCACTCTTCTAATCCCTTATTTAACAGTATTTAGGCTTAAAAAACTTACCGTCCAAAGATATTCATCGCACCATGCAGTAGCATGGTTGAATAGCAATTTTTCGTTCGCCAGCGTAGCAATCCTAAAACCAATCCGTAGCATAACCCGGTAGTGACTTTCCAGAATAATGCCTCTACTAAATTCGAATCCACCCGCAAAGCAATAGAATCAAAATAGCCTAAATGCCAGATTCCAAATAATACTGACGACACTAAATAAACCGCTGATTCTCGGTTAAAAATAACAGATAACTGTTCCCAAACATAACCGAGGAAGATCAACTCTTCAAAAATCGGGGTAATAATGCTGCTATAGACTAAAAGAATAATTGCCCGAAATCCTTCCGTGAAATTTGATGGTGCTGTTAAAAACAAAAGACAGAAGACTGGACTTCCTACAAGATAAGATCGGCTGAAATTAATTGGAAAAATACTCAGATCAATCTTTCTGGTTCTAAAAAGTACTAGAAAGAGTCCCGTCAAAAGAGCCATGGCGCTCATGGAAATTAGTCGATCCGAGAAATCTGTTGGTGGCACAAACAGAAAGCAAAGCTGCTTGATACCAAGTCTTAGTAATTGAAAACTTACTAAAGCAGCAGCACAACAGTAAACGATCAATAATCATTATGATGAGGTATTCAACCTTTATCCATGTTGAATACAACTATTTCATCCTCATATTAAAAATCATCATTCAATTAAGATTCCTTCTTATGAGAACTTATCTTCACCACGTTCGATGGATTCAAAAATTGTAATCGGTGGTGTAACCATGCATTTAGAGATCACTTGAGCGATTTCCTCTGGGGATTCTTTCGCACCATTTCTTATCCAGCGTTTAACAATCGCAATCGCTCCATGATAAATAAACTCCTGCTGTAGTTTTTCCAATTCTGTAAATTCATGAGGATTTAAGCGAATTTTTTTCTGAACAGCGGAAATATAGGCTTCTTCCAATTTTTCAATAAAATGTGGACGCCCATGCTCTCCAAGCAAGGTTTGAGCCGTCTCTTTTCGTTCGTATAAGAAATTCATCACAACCAGACACGCTTCCTTGAAAAATCGCTCTACGTGCATCCGTCCATAAACATCGATTTTTTCTGTCACCGCCCAACCAACGTGGTCATTCAGTACCTGTGCAAAATTGGCGTAGATCTCCTCTTCCACTTCTTCCAAAACCGCATACTTGTCTGGAAAATGATGATAAAACGTTCCGCGATTGATTTTGGCTTGTTTTGACAGATTCGCTACAGTGATTTTTTCAAAGCCGATTTCATCCATCATTGAAAAGAAAGTCTCGATGATGTGTAACTTCGTTCTATCCGTTTTATTCGACATGTTTTCTCCCAGCAATTTGACTTGATTTGTTGAATTTTTGAACACTAATTCAAAAGGTGATTAACTTTTGAACATACCTTTCTTTATTGTTCATTGTCCAACACCTTATTTCAGCTTAAACTATGAGTCAAGAAAAATCAACACAGTGTTCAATTAGGAGGATTCTTATGAATTATATTCAAGCAGTAAAGCTAAAAAAGAACTATCAAACAGCGACAGCAGAAATTCCCGCATTGATAGATCTTTCCTTTTCGCTCGATAAAGGCGATTTTACAGTTATTCTGGGGCCCAGCGGTTCTGGTAAAACTACTTTATTGAATATTTTAGGCGGGATGGATCAGCCCACCAGCGGTGAATTATTCATTCAGCAGGAGCCGATTCATCGTTACATGGAAAAAGAACTATCAAATTACCGGCGGAAAAATGTCGGATTTATTTTTCAATTTTATAATCTGATTCCCACGTTAACGGCATTAGAGAATGTCGCTATCGCTCAAAAACTTGCCAAAGACTCCTTTCAGGCAAAGGATATCTTGGAAAAGGTTCAGCTCTCCCATCGATTAACGAACTTTCCGCAAGAGCTTTCTGGAGGTGAGCAGCAGCGTGTCTCAATCGCGCGTGCTGTCTGTAAAAATCCTCAGTTGATTTTGTGCGATGAGCCCACGGGTGCATTAGATAGTGAAACAGGAAAGCACGTCCTGCATTTACTAAAGGAAATGGCCGTCAAGCATGGTCACACCATTATCGTGGTCACCCATAATGCCTCGATCGCACAAATTGCAGATCGCGTCATCCATTTAAAGGATGGCAAGATCATTCAAAATACTCGTCAAGAACATCCGCTAGAGATTGATGAGGTGAAGTGGTAATGGTTCGTAAAACCTTTCGTGATCTTCGCAAAAACTGGATCAGCTTTCTCTCCGTCTTTTTAATGAGCTTTATTTGTCTATTCATTTTTACGGGTATTTTCCATCTGAGTCAGCAAATGGACGCAACTGGAAAGCAGTTCTCAAAAAATAGTCATTTAGCTGACAGTGCATTAACCATTACAAGTTTCAGCAATCCAAAGGAACAACAAACGAAGAAATTGACCAATGTTTCGCAAGTGACCCGCAGATCAATCGGATACTATCAAAACAATCATTTTTCCTTATCTATCCTAACCTTCAATCACTCTTCCATCAGCAAACCACAGGTGATTCGCGGAGCAAAGCTTTCGCAGCGGACTGGGATTTGGTTGGACGAGGACTTTTTCCAAGCGAATAATTACCAGCTTGGTGATGATTTCTCAATTGAAAAGCAGCAGTACAAAATATTAGGAACCATTCGGCAGCCTGAATTTATCTATCACACGGAGAATGAGGACCAGCCGCTACCAAATCATAAAAAGAGCGGGTATGCGTATTTGTCGGAACAAAGTTTTAATCACTTGCAAATAATTCCTACCCGTCAGCTTTTATTGAAAACAACTGGAGACAACAACACCCCTTGGCTGGAAAATGAGCTATCAGATATTTGGGGAAATAATTACCAGCAATTGAACCAGACACATGACGGGACCGGTCTTTCCATCTTTTTTGACCGTGTGACTCAGATTCAACGTTTAGCTTTTCTTTTTTCAAGTCTGTTTTTATTATTGACGCTAATCACTGTAGAAGCGACAATGCGACGGTTCGTTAAACAGCAGCAATTACAAATCGCCGTTTTGAAGGCTCAGGGCTTTAGTCGCTGGACAATTCTGTTTCATTATTTATCCTTTGGTGTGATCGTAACTTTATTAGGGTCAAGCATCGGCTGTTGTTTGGGACCAAAGCTGCTCTCGCCTGTTTTATTATCCGCAATTGGCAATCAATTCTCTGTCCCTGACTGGTTAGAGGTACAAACAACTTTGGGTTATGCAGGCATTGCACTGATTACTTTGCTTAGCATACTGATTACCTTAATTCCCGTTTTGCCGCTTGTAAGACAGCTTCCGGCGTTCATTATGCAAAAGCAGTCAAATCAACGATTTAAACAGGTTTGGCTGGAACAAACCAATGTTTGGTCTTACCTGCCTTTTTCTCTGCAATGGACGCTGCGAGATATTCAAAGAAATATTCGCCGGGCCGTATTAGGGGTTTTTGGTGCACTGGGCTGTATGCTTTTACTTATTGCCGCTTTTGGAATCAAGGACTCCATTAATTTCTCTCTAGACTCTGTTTTTAATGATACTTATCACTACGAGGAAAAAGTCAGTTTCAAAAAGCCTTTGACTGTTCAAGAAAGAAAATCGACAGTTCAGTCTCTCTCAACCGATTATCAATGGCTAGAAAAGCAGTCAGTAAAGCTATTGAATGAGTCAAAAGAACAGACCGTACAAGCTACGATTGTTTCCAACGGCAACCAGCTGTACTTACCTGAAGTTGATTTGAAGGATTTGACGGGCAACCAGGTTTTTCTTTCTGAAGCATTAGCAAAAAGGCTGAATATTCAAGCAAAAGCGACAATTTATATCAAATTGCAGCAGCAGATTATTCCAGTGTTTATCAAAAGATTGATACCCATTTCATCGCCACAAGGACTATTTTTTTCTCAAAAAACCTGGGAAAATTTGCAGCAGCCCTTCGAACCTCAAAGCCTTTTACTGCCGAAGAACAAAACGGTGATCGAATCCCCTTTGATTACCAGCAGAAACGAAAAGCTTCAACAATTCAAGGACTCTCAAAAGCTGATTGACGGCATTCTTATGATTGTTTCTTTATTGATTTTAGCAGCATTGACCTTAGGAATTACGATTATGATGAACTGTCATTTGCTGATTTTTTCCGAACGTTTTATTGAATTTGCTACGCTAAAAGTGTTAGGCTTTACAAAACAGGAAATCCTTTCATTGTCGTTTTTAGAGACCTCCTTATTAACACTATTGGGCTGGTTGTTAGGTGTCCCTGCCGGACGGCTGTTTCTCAATGCTTATGTAGCAATGGTTTCGACTGACCAGCAGCAGTACTTGCCGCATATTACATTTCAAAGTATGATGATTGCTAGTCTTGTCTTATTTATCTGTATGTTGTTGGTTCAACTGTATTTAAATCGCCGAATCAATCGAATCGATTTTGCTACCGCTTTGAAACCAGCCGAATAAAAAAATCTCCTAGCGTATCATTTTACGCTAGGAGATTTTTATTTTATTCAGCTTTTGAACGGCGTACATAGTTTTGGTAAAGGATAATACCAACTACAGTAAATCCAACTGGACCTGCGATCATCCATAATGTATCGCGAGCGCCAGCACCTTCGATGATTGGTTGGAAAATCGTGAAGACATTCGCACCCAATACTAATAAGAAGACGACAACACTGATGATCATTGTCATGCTCTTAGACTTGTACACTTCAAACGGACGATCCAAACCTTGTTTTTGCTTGAATTTAGGGAACGCATAAATCAAGAACAAGTAAGGCAATGTCATTGAAACGTTCGCCATCAATGTCAAAATATTGTAGAATGCTGATGGATCTGGTGTAGCGAATGAAGCGATCAAAATAATCGCAACAACGATCGCACATTGAACCCACATAGCAAAGCTTGGCATTCCATTTTCATTCAATTCAGTAAATTTCTTAGGCCATAATTTTTTCGGTGTTCCCATAATCAACGTCTTCAATGGTGAATACGTCAATGTAAAGAACGCACCGCTATATGCTAAGAACATACCTAGACCAGTATAACGAGCAAACCAATTACCCATACTGATGGCAGCGCCGTGTCCTAGACCCATCGCATCACCTAAAACGTAACCTAAGTTGTTCATCATTACATAAGAAATATTTCCTAAGTTGGTTGAATCACCAGATAAAACATCTTGCCAATTGGTACTTACACCCCATAAGAAGATCCCTAATGCATAACCAACAGAGATGATCAATGCAGAAAGTACGACACCTTTAGGGAAAGTTTTTTCAGGGTTCTTAGTTTTATCAACCATGCCCCCAACAGCTTCCAAACCACCATAAGCAAAGATTGCGAATACCGCGAATCCTAACAAGCCGATTGGGCTTTGATAGCTAGGATTTGGTGAATGTAAAATGTGGTTAAATGGTTGCGCTAAATGCCCCCCATTTAATACCAAAATAATACCAGAAATTACGATTAAAACAACGTTTAAACTTGTTACCGCAATCCCACCTAAGCTAGTGATTTTAACGATTCCCTTGACCCCTTTAATTGAGACCAACGTTACGATGATCATCCAAACACATGCCAGCAAACCAACTACTTGAGTCGAGTTCATACCCAACATATGTAATTTTTGCGTTTGGTCGCTCCCAGCAAATGCTGTGGTAAAAGGAATCCAAACTTTAGATGATGTAGAAACCATCCAGACAACGTAAGAAGCAAACCACATAAACGTTCCGATAAATGCAAAACGTGGTCCTACGCTGACCTCCAGCCATTTGTACATCCCACTATTTTCGCCTTTGATCGTTGAACCGAATTCCGCCATCATCAATGCAAATGGAATAAAAAATAGAATTGCTGCGATAACGTAAAAGACGATTGATCCATAGCCCATTAAGTAAAAGGCTACTGGTCCGTTAGCAAACCCAAATACCGAGGTAAAGATCATCATGACTAACGCAACCAATGTCATGCCTTTCTCTGATTTGGCCATTGAAACCACTCCTATTCAATTTTTCTAGGGTCTTTATTACGTTTGTGCTTCGATCTTGAAATTAGTTATTAATTGAACAAGAACACTGTAAATATAAGAAATCCCTAAATGATACTTTACAATGAAAAAAGACAGAGTGCAAGAATGGAGAAAGTCATTGAATATTCTGACAAATTGCATCAAAACAATTAGGAAAGCTGAAAATCTACGCAACAAATTAAATGATAAAATAACTAGATTAAGAACATTTGAAATGAGTGATTTCAACTTGTTTTTTTATTGTATTTTACTTTTCCTGCTAAAGCACGTTATATCAAACTTAATATCAATATTTAAAAATTAGAAAGCGCTACCTATTAGTCTGTAAATTTTTATTTAAAATTAAAAAAATACAGCTAAAGGTTTGTGTACTCTCTTCTGAATCCTTATTTAAATGAGGATTAATTTTGAAACGATTATTTCCATCGTCTTTTTATGATAATTAGATTTGAATTATTTTATCTAACTACCATTTTATACTCAGCGTTAATCCGTCTAAACCTAAAGATACTTTAATTTTAAATCCGCATTTCTATTTCGATAATTTATTTATGTAAACTTTTATCCATAAAAAAAGAACCTTGCGTTAAGGTCCTTTCTTTACCTTTATAATCAGTCATTTAACTTCTTCCAAAAATTATTTCGGTTGATTAATAGCCATGCCACGGACAGGATCGCCAACCAAATCATGACACCGCCATTTAGCAACACAGGATTAACGTTCATCATGACAGCGACTACATATAAAACGATCAGAATCGCACCAACAAAAAGCGAGCCAAACATCCAAATCATCAGACCATAGTTTCCCACCCCTCGTGTGAAAAGTTGGCTGATATTGGTCCATGTCACATTCAACAAACGATAATCTCGGCTAAAAAAGTGAAGTGATAACAGATATGTTCCCCATAATATCCCTGCTATAAAAGGCAGTGATAAGAATATTGGAAACCGCAACACAACAGCTATCAATATACCTACTCCGCCAGCAATCAGCATCTGGATTTTACAGCCAACCCAGAATTTTTGACGAAGATATTTCTCTAGCGACAACGGAAGAGATTGAATAAAAGAAAAATTCTCACGATCCAATGAGATCAGATTACTGAAAAAAGAGTTTTGATTAAGCATAATCGTCGAAAAAACAACCCCCGCCACAAAGAATACCCCCATAAACTTTGGCGTTAAGGTTTGTAAATTGATCGGACTCGTAGTTACTATTGTCCCAATCATCACAATTGGCATAATTAATGATGAGGTCAAGACCTGCATAATCAAGTTAGGATTTTTCAGTAATTGACGATTGTAGCTTGCCAACAGCTGCTTCAACGATTGATCGGTTTTTCGTTTGCGTTTTGTTGCCGCAGTATGGGAAGCCTCATCGCTGAATTGTTCGTATAAGCTAGGAATTACGAAAAATTTCAATGCCAGCAAAAGTAATCCCGTCACAGCCAACAATACAAGCAAAGTAATAAGTCCAGTTACCGAAAACAGCTCGTGCATAACCCGGTAGAACGGTAGAAAAACCGAAAACGCATGTCTATCGGCTATACCCGTGCTGGAATGATCGACAGAATTTTGGGTGAAATTGATTGCTAAAACCCCACCAACAGAAACAATCATGGAAAAGCCCAGCATTAAGCTGGTAAACAGCTTTTTATGTCGCCGAAACAGCTTTGTTTTTGTCATTCCAAAAACAATTAAGCTACATAGACTAAATAATAATGTAAAGAAAATAAGGAATAGCAGAATAGCTCCCACTACCGCGATTACGATGGAATAGCCGCTTTTATAGGACGTCAGGAAAAATAAAATTAACAACGGCAATAGAAACGGTACAATTGTCATCCCAACTGCCAAAAACTTGGCGACAAAGACCTCCCCTTGCTTGATTGGCAAAGGCAAATAATCCTGCAAATCTTTACTTTCAAAAAAGACATTAAAAATCGCTGAAAGTGATTGGGAGAAACCAATCAAAGCAAATAGCATCATATAATAAGTAAAAAAGCCAGGCAATTTTGAAAAATCAATCATCACCATAGTTGCTCCATAAATCAACAGAAAGATTACCCCAGACATTAAATACTGTTGAACGATACTACGAATGACTTTCTTGCCCTTATGCCCTTTTTTTCGAATTTGATTGGTGGAAGATGGATTGACATACAGCATGTTGACTGCAATCAAGCGTTTGATGATTTGACTATTCATGGGCAGGCTCCTCAATTTTAGTAATCAAGTCCCCATCAGCTTGGCGTCCAGCCATTTTGAGGTAGACACTTTCTAGCGATTCATTTGGATAATCCTGCAATAAATTGTCCACGGAACCGTTATAGATCAGCTCACCTTTTTTCAAAATTGCCAGTTCATCACACAATTGCTGTGCAGTGTCTAAGACATGCGTCGAAAAAATCACTGTATTGCCCTTTTCGGCATGGCGTTTAATCATTTCCTTCAAATCAAATGCCGCCTGCGGGTCTAAGCCCTGCAACGGTTCATCTAAGATCCAAATATCGGGATCTGGCAGTAAGGCTCCAATAATGATCGTTTTTTGCCGCATGCCGTGAGAAAAGCTTTCCAATGTTTCATCTTCGTGACCAACTAAATCAAATAAATCGATCAGCTCTTGTCGGCGATGCTCCTGCCCCTTCAGATCATAAGCAGCCGAGATTAAATCCCAATACTCATTGGCTGTTAATTGTAAAAACATATCTGGCGAATCCGGTACATAGGCGATCTTCTTCTTAATTGCTAATCGATCCGTCTTCAAATTCTTTCCATCAAACAAAATCTCACCACTCGTAGGCTCAATAATACTTACTAAACTTTTGATCGTTGTCGATTTTCCCGCCCCATTATGGCCTAAAAAGCCGAAAATCTCACCGGCCTTAATCGTTAAACTTAAATTATCTAACGCTTTTTTCTGATCATATACTTTTGTTACACCTTTTAATTCAATCATTTTGTCGCCCCCTTATTCATTCACTATACGAGAAAAGCTTCGCCATGACAATAAATGAAAAGAAAAAAACACTCAAAAGAGTGCTTTAAGCTGCGACCTAATATCTTTAAAAAATAGATACATCTATACGTAATTTAACGCAAAAAAATCTGAGAAGCTAATTTTAAAACATCCAAGTTCATTTGAGTCACGTTACTATGAAGGACATGAAATCTAAAGGTGAACAACCGTTACTTGATTTTCATGCTCTTTAACAATCGCGACTAAATCCTCTGTTTTTAACCATATGGTTGCTGTATTATCGTTCGGATGAACACCAATAAGTCCTGGTTCTTCAAAGAAGTCGGCATCAATAAAGAAGTGTACTTTGTGTTCTGAATCATTTAAAATTCCAAAAGGGCTCACCGCGCCTGGAACTAATCCCATCACTTCCATCAAATCATTCTCCGATGAAAAAGATAATCGTCGCGTGTTGTTTTCCTTTTTGAATTCTTTAAGGTCGACCCTTTTGTCGCCTTTAACAGTAATTAGATAAAAATTTCTTTTTTTATCATCACGGACAAAAAGATTCTTCGCATCAGCTTCTGGGTATGGCAACGCAACCTCGGAAAGTTCCTCCATGTTGTATACAGCCTGATGTTCCGTCACTTCAAACCAAATATCCTTTTTGCTAAGATAATCCAAAATCTCATTTTTATTCACAATGCTTCCTCCTAACGATCAGTTATGAATAGTTAAAGTATATCACATCCAAATACAGATAAAAAATGAATATTTATAAATACAGTTTTAATTAGACCCTTTAGTCTTTTAATGGAATCCAAAGCTCAATAATTGAACTGCTTCGATTCCAATGAAATCTTTCGTCATATTTTTCAAAATGTAAAAAGTTCGTTTGTTCCAAGTTCAAACCAAGCTTGGGAATCAGCTTCTGGTAAATCTCTTCATATGTAGCGTAGATTTGGTCCATCGCACCTTGATGCTCCACAACCAAATATTTCCCCGCAGGAATATCCTTCAAAATGAATTTTGTTGGATTCGCCTTCATTTTTGGGATCGCACAATAATAATAAAGCTGCCCATCTCGCCGTTCCATAAACGCATACTTAGTCCAATTTCCAGTTTGTTGGTTTAATCCATTGCTTTTAAGCTGATAATTAAAACGCGGCCAAAATGATAGACTGCGTTCAAGATTCTTGCTTTTTTGATTTGTCAGCGCCAGTTCTAGTCCAGTAACAGAAAAGGACGCTAATTCTTTTAGCTTATACTTGATCATATCACGACAATCCTTTAATCGTTTTCAATTAGTTTAACTGAAAGATCCGAGAAAAGAAATCGCGAAAAGTAAAAATAGATCTTAAAGCGCCTTTCAAACTTGATTCATAGTAAAATATTAAGTGAAGACCATTATAGAAAAAAAGGGTGATGAAATGGTAGGAAAAGTGGAAAAGCTGCACCGCGAAATACTCGATTATTATGGTTTATTGGAGCATGAATCGATTTGTGAAATTCGGCATTTTGACACGGGAGAAGAAATATATAGTCAAGGTGTGGAATACAAGCATTTGATGATCGTGGTTTCAGGAAAAGCCAAAATTTGTGTCAGTGCTCCGAATGGCAAAGACTTAATTTTAGCCCATTATCTTTCTAGAGGATTGATCGGACACGCGGAATTAATGACTGAGACGAAGTATGCGACCGCCTCCGTCATGACACTCTCGCCTTTTGAATGTATCCTGATCCCTTTTCAAAGCAAACAGGATACGCTCTTTAAAAATCTGACCCTCATGACGCGAATGACCGAGGATTTAGCGTTGAATATGATCAGAGATTCCTACAACTTTACTTCGAATGTTTTATTTAGTGGCGAGCAGCGACTATGCTCTTATATTGCTCAGGGGGCTTATAAGGATTTTTTCTTTGATCGCCTAACAGATGTCGCTGCGACGGTGGGAATCAGTTATCGGCATTTAATGCGTTTATTAAAAAAATTAGCTGAGGATAACATTTTAAAAAAGGAAAATGGCGGCTTTCAGATTATCGATATGACGCAATTGAAAGCTCGCTCGGCTGAAGGGGTACAGGCTAGGTAGTGTTAACTAGCCTGCTTCCATTTGCAATCAGCTTTAGAGTCAGTATTTTCTTGTTGCTGCATTTTGATGGCAGTCGCTAAGATTTGTTCTTTTCGTTGTGCTTCAAGTTCATTGATATGTGCCCAATAGTTTACTTTTGCTCGGGCTTTTTGTTGCTTTCTAACAGCCATAAGCCCAGCAGCAATAAGGATCAATAGTATAAGAATTATCATTTTCAGCACCTCCTATACCCTTATTTTATGGCTTTTGGCGGAAACCAATTAGGACATATGTCACATTTTGCAGGATTTTTTAAACTTGATGGAAATCTTTTTTTAAAATCAGAAGAATCATGCATACGATTCTGCTGAAGAGTCTGTTCACTATATTCAAGAAAATCAATAATTAGAGCTCAAGCCTAACAAACTGGGAAAAGCAGACCTCGCAAAAAACTGCCTAACAACAGCTAGGCAGTTTGAGATTATTTATATAACGGTTCTTTGGTTAGCTCGTAGTCACTGATTCAAAGAACGAGTTCGTCCGCAAGTTCTTCTGTCATCGGAAACGATGCTTCGATCTGTTCTTTTGAGATATGATCCACATGTACGCCTGCTGTAATGACACAATTTCCCGGAATTATTGATTGAATCCTTCCCAATAATATCTTCGCCAGAACATCATCTTTGTGAAATCGGCCATCATGACTGGGAAAACGCTGAAGCTGTGTATCTCCTGAAAAAGTCGTTACCGTACCGATATGCGGCGTATCACCGCCATAAAGACACAGCAGCAGATCATTCCCAATCCATTCGGCTTTAAGTGTGATTTCGTAGTCGGCTTTTTTGATAGTAAAGAGTTTACTCACTGTCTTTCCACCGCCTCGAAACGTGGTTTTCGATGCCTAAAGCGTCCATCAGCTTCATTGATTGATGGGCCACGAGATCATCGATTGTTTTTGGCTGGCTGTAAAATGCTGGGATTGGCGGGATGATTTGAACTCCTAATCGGGCTAATTTGGTCAGGTTTTCAAGATGGATCGCATTCAGCGGTGTTTCTCGCGGCACTATGACCAATTTTCTTTGTTCCTTCAACGTCACGTCAGCAGCTCGCGAGATCAAGTTATCGCCAAACCCCATCGAAATACCTGCGACAGTTTTCATACTGGCTGGCACGATCACCATTCCATCCGTTAAAAAGGAGCCACTGGCGACCGCAGCACCTAAATCACGATTGCTATAATGATAATCCAGCATCTCTTCAAATTCTTTCAAGCTAACATCGGATTCCAACTTCAGATTTTGCTTTGCCCAATCACTAATAATCCCATGCGTCTCGATCGTTGGATCAGCTTTTAGACGTTTGATCAAATCAATGGCGTAGATAATGCCAGATGCGCCGGTAATTCCAATCACGATTCTTTTTTTCATCTGCTTCACCTACTCCAAATATTTTTTCCAATCCGCAACTTCTTTGAATTCCGTCCGAATAAAATCATCCTTCAAATCAAATGGCACCGTACCGTCCAAGATCGTTTTACTGCTCATACCGCGGAAACGAATCGACGCCGGATTATACTCTGGCCGTTCTGAAGGATCTAACGGATGATTGCGCATTCCCGGCAGCACGATAATGTCCTTGTCACCTTGGAAACGAGTATTCAAAGTCCACATCACATCGTTCATGTCGAAAATATCGACATCGTCATCAACCAAAATGACGGTTTTTAATTCTTTAAAAGCTGAAAGAGCTAAAATCGCCGCTTGGCGTTGGATTCCTTCATCAGCTTCTGTTTCTTTATGGATCTGTAAAATCGACATTAGCTTGCCTCCGCCTGCTGGAGGATTATAGACGTTCGTTACTTTCCCGGGAATCGCCTTGTCAACTAAATCCAAAATACTGGCTTCAGTAGGAATTCCCGCCATCGATACATGTTCTTCGGATGGTCCAATCGTCGTTTGCATGATTGGTCGATCTTTGCGATGCGTGATCGCTTTGACTTTCACGACATTGACAGCTGGATTGGCATCGCCGTTATAACCAGGAAATTCCGGCATCGCCTTGCCAGTACTCGTATTGATATCCTCTTGGATCCTTTCGTGAGGTAAAATCTCTGCTTCGATAATAAATTCCGAACGGGCGATCCCAACTTCATCCACTGCAACGCCATCAACTAACTGAACAGGCTCTTGACGCAAGGCCCCGGCGATCCACAATTCGTTGTAGCCCAGCGGTGTGGTTGGCGGCTCGAAGGTCGTGCCGATGGAAATTGCCGGGTCCAACCCAATATTGATCGTGATCGGCATCGGCTTGTTCAATGCTTCATACTGTTTTTGAAAATGTCCGATGTGACGACCGCCGGGCATGATATACATCCCGATCGTGTCCTCATCCTCTAACACCATCCGATGAATCGTAACATCGCTCATATTTTTATCCGGATCAGAGCCAAAAACCACGCCCATCGTGATGTATGGTCCAGCATCATATTCCGTATTGGTGGGTGCTGCTAAAATTTTGCGAATGTCAAAGCCTTCATCACTGGCTAAATGTACAACTTCTTGAGCCGGTGCTTCAGCTTTGGTCACCTTTACCGGCTTAACTGGATTTTGAACAGAATCCTTCAACAAACGCCCTAGATGTTTCGGATCGTGATGTAGAATTTTACCGACACGGTCGCGGCTGGCGATAATGCCGATCAACACTCGGGTATCTGGGAACCCCTTGATATTGTTGAACATCATGGTTGGTCCTTCTTGCGTCGGGCGTTTGACCGTGCCGCCCGCTCCGATATAACGATAAACCCCGGAAAGCTCTGCATGAGGATCGACCTCTACATTCGTTTCGTGATACTCTCCTGGCATTTCCTGTAATTCAGCTAAAACCTTTCGTAAATCATAAGGTGTCGACATAAAAAAGCCTCCTTGTATTGTTTGATTCAATAAGCTAAGTTTAGGCTCATCAAAGACACAATACAATTCAGCTTTTCGGTTTTATTATTCCATATTGGAATATTTATCTTGCAAATACCTTAAAAATAATTTAGGTGCCGGAGCATCGGCTTCTTCTGAGAGGTAAAAATACAGGGAACTTTCCTGCGTCGGTGCGATTTCGCGTAGAACTAATTGATCTGACAGCGAATTGCCTAATGATTTTTCCATGATTAAGGAGATGCCCAATCCTTGCTCGATCATTTTCAAAATTAAATCGATCCGTGTTCCCTGATAAGTAACTTGCGGTTCAAACCCGACGCTGTGACACAACTCCATCACCGAATAATAAGCTTTAGATGCTTGGCCCAGCAGCAAAAAGTTTTCAGCCTGCAAATCAGAAAGAGTGATTGTCGAATTTTTTGCTAAAGGGTGTGCTTTCGGTAAGACCGCCACAAAATGATCCTCTTCTGTGGTGATGTAGTTCTGAGCATTTAATTTATCTAATGAACGAAAGAAATACACACTATTCTTTTCTTCCAGCGGGATACGATCCATCGCCATTGCTTCAGATTCCTGCAAGTTCAAGTGAACCTCGGGATGCTGCCGCAAAAAGCTCGTTAATAGATCAAAGCCCAAATAGTTCGGCATCGTCGGAATTGTGTGAACCGTTAAGACTCGCTCCTTTTTCTCTCGATGTTTAGTTAAATTCGCTTCTAAAATCTGATAATCAGTCACGATCCTTTTGACATCCTCCAAGATCAATTGTCCGTCTTCTGTCAGCTTAATCTGGCGATTGCTGCGATCAAAAAGCTGGATTCCCAGTTCCTTTTCCAATGCGTTGATCTTTTTTGAAACATTGCCCTGTGTCATAAAATTGCGCTCTGCTGTTTCCGTATAGTTCAAGGTCTCAGTTAAATCAAGAAAGAGCGTTAATTTTTGCTGATCCATTTCGTCACTCCATTCCATTCAGGAATATTTTAACGCAGACAATCACCTATGCCAAATGGCTGGGCAAAAGGATTATTTTTTGAGCGATAGAGCCTTTGCCACCATCTGATGATAATAAACCTTCATCGCCTCTTCAGTAACTTTCTGGTCAATATCTGTAACAGCGATCCATCTCACATCACTGTTTTCATCTTCTTTGATTTTGAAGGTTTGATCTTCCTGCGCCATAAAAAGATAAGTCGTATTAATATGATTATGTTCCTTAATATACTGACCATTTTTATAATGCGCCGGAACTGGTAAGATATTAAAGGCGAACAAGCCATCATGCAGTAAATGATACTCCTTGATTCCAGTCTCCTCTTCTAATTCCTTTTGAGCTACCAACAACAGATTTGCGCAGCCATCCGCATGTCCGCCTGTCCAAGAATAAGATTGGTAAATATTATGATAGACCATCAATACCTTGTCATAAGTCGGATTAACTACCCAAGCTGAAGAGGAAAAATGATAGTCTGGATTTTCCCACGTCAACAACTGCTCTTGAAATTGCAGTTTTTCCATAAACAGCTTTTTGTCCGCTGCTTCTTCCTCTGTATACGGTTCATATGCTTTGATTGTCTCAATGATTTCTTTCATTTTCCTCTTCCTTCCATAGTCATTCAACTAATTATAACAAGTAAAAAGCTGTGACTACAATTAGCCACAGCCCTTTATTACATTCTATTTTGGTCGAACCGGCAGCCAAACCTGAAATTGCGCATTTTCTGGATTGGCATCCAAATACAATTCAATATCCGGCAACTCATCGTATTCGAACCCAGAAGTTGGCAGCCATTCTTGAAATACTTGCTGCTGCAACTCTTGAATCGCTCCTGGCATTGGCCCGGTCCCTGAGAAAACAGCCCATTTTGCGGCCGGAATTTCATATTGCGCGAATTCCTCGGTCGCTTCTTCACTGACAACGCCAATCACATATTCCCAAGCATCCTGAACCTCTGAGGTCATCAAGCTAACACCTAAAACTCCTGGCGTTTCTTGATCCATCAGCGGCAGCAGCTTTTGCAAATCTCCGCTGGCACTGACTTCATTCCAAAATTCCGGAATACGCTTTTGCGCTACCTCCATATCCTGCTCGATTTTCAAACCAAACCCAGTCACATGAAAAGCTTCTTTGTCGATTAGTTGATACTCCATTGCTTGCACACCCTTTACAGTCAATTTGAAGGTCAACATTGGATAGCTAGTCAATTTTACGCCTGATTGCTTGGCTTCCTTAGGTGTGATTCCGTGCACGCCCTTAAACACACGATTAAAGGAAGTTGGAGAATCGTAGCCATATTTCGCAGCAACATCAATGACTTTTTCACCTCGCTGCAAATCTACTCCTGCCAGACTCATCCTCCGGCGGCGAATGTATTCTCCCAACGTTACACCAGCAATATAAGAAAACATCCGCTGATAGTGATAGCTGGAGCATTGAGCTAATTGTGCTGCTCTGTCCAAGTTGATCTCAGCAGCTAAATTCTCCTCCACATAAGCAATACTATTATTGAAATGATCTAACCATTCCATCCATCTTCCTCCTGTTTCTACTATAGTCTGACCAGTAAAGGAATACCTCTTAGAACGTGCCGTCTTTTGCGAGCTAGAAACTTAATTTTTCTAAGCGATCAAAGGCTTCGGCTAAAACTTCCAACGGCTGAGTTGCGGCCAATCGGATATAATTGTCGCCAACGGTTTCTCCAAAGGCTTTTCCCGGTACGAAGAGCACACCGCTTTTTTCCAAGACCTGTTCAACGAACGTCACTGAATCTAGGCCGCTTTTACTGATATTAATAAAAGCATACATGCTTCCAGCAACAGAAGGCAAGGATAAATAAGGAATTTCAGCAACCCTTTTTTCAATATAAGCCAAACGTTCCTTAAACACTTCGACGGTTGGCGGTACGAGTTCCTCATAATGTTTCAACGCATAGATTGCACCGCGCTGTGAAGCTGTTGGTGCAGAATACGTAATACTCTCATTAATCATTCCAGCAATTTGATTGATGTAAGCTGGCGCGATCATATAGCCTAAGCGCCAACCCGTCATCGCAAAGCCCTTCGATACACCGCTGATAGTGATAGTGTTTTCTGGAGCCAGACGAGCCATGGGTACGAATTTTTCTTTGAAAGCAAAATCCTCGTAGATTTCATCTGAAATAATAAAGAGCTCCTTTTCAATCGCAACTTCAGCGATTTGTTTTAAGGTATTCTCTGAAAAAACCGCTCCCGTTGGATTGTTTGGTGAATTAATAATAATCGCCTTGGTCCGATCAGTGATAGCCGCCTTTAAGTCCTCAACGTCTAACTGGAAGCCATTTTCTTCATAGGTAGGAACAAAAACAGGTTTACCTCCTGATAATACAACCTGTTCACGATAAGGTGAAAAATAGGGTTCATGAATAATCACTTCATCACCAGGATCAAGGAGCACCTGCATGACTAAATACATGGCATGCAATGCGCCAACAGTCGCCCGAACTTGATTGAGTTGAACGTGCATCCCGTATTTTTTTTGATAAAAATCAACGACCGTCATCAGACATTCTTTGCTGCCATCTGGTGCTGTGTAGTTAGTTGCCCCCTTTTTCACGTCAGCATAAGCTGCTTCGATAATTGCCGGATCAGTAATCAAATCCGGATCGCCAATTGACAAATCAATAATGTTTTCCTTTTCTTTAGCTAAAACGGCGATCTTCATCAGCAAATTTTCTGCCGGCTGCTGGAAGCGTCGCGCGAGTTTACTTTTGTCCATCCTGTGTCCTCCGCTTCTGTTTACAATACTTTATTTAAGAAATCTTGTGTCCGACTGTTTTGCGGCCGCTCAAAGATCTCCTCAGGGGTACCCTCTTCTTGAATGATGCCGTCTGCCATGAAGATCACACGATCCGCCACTTCCTTGGCAAAGCCCATTTCATGAGTTACCACTACCATGGTCATGCCTTTTTTAGCCAAATCCTGCATAACTGACAGCACCTCTCCGACCATTTCCGGATCAAGCGCTGAAGTTGGTTCATCAAAGAGCATCACATCAGGACTCATCGCCAATGCACGAGCAATCGCAACCCGCTGCTGCTGCCCGCCAGATAAACTAGCAGGATAACTAGTAGCCTTTTCCTTCAAACCAACTTGATCTAACAAAGCTAAAGCTTGTTCTTTGGCTTTTTCAGGGTCTTCCTTTTTTATTTTTACTGGTGTAATCGTTAAATTTTCTAACACACTCATATGGGGAAAGAGATTAAAGCTTTGGAACACCATCCCCATTTTCTGACGAATCTGATCGATATTGCTGTCGGGAGCCGTAATATTTTGCCCCTCAAAAAAGATCTCACCAGAAGTCGGCTCCTCCAGCAAGTTCAAACAACGCAGGATCGTACTCTTCCCGCTTCCTGAAGGCCCGATGATGACCACCACTTCGCCTTCTTTGACCGTCAGATCAATCGCCTTTAATACCTCGTTATCGCCAAAGCTTTTTGACAGTTGCTTTACATTAATCATTCAGACCCATTCTCCTTTCAGCAAAACCTAATAGACGAGAAGTGCAGAAGGTCAGTACAAAATAAATCAGCGAGACCAGCACATATGGCAGGAATGGCTTGAAGCTGGCACCTTGTACTACACCTGTTTGGAAGATCAGCTCCGACACTCCGATAACGGAAACGACAGAGGATTCCTTGATGATCGTAACGAACTCATTTCCCAATGCTGGCAAAATATTCTTAATCGCCTGCGGGAAGATGATGAAGCGCATCGCTTCTTTTTGATTCATTCCTAAAGAACGTGCTGCCTCCATCTGTCCTTTATTGACCGCATTAATCCCAGCTCGAACAATCTCAGCAACATAAGCCGCGCTATTCAAAGATACAGCGATACAACCAGCTAGTAATTTCGACAAATCTAAGCCTAAAACACCAGTACCGAAGTACACGATAAAAATTTGAACCAATAGCGGGGTGCCGCGGACGTACTCGATGTAAACCACTGCAAGAGCCTTTAAAAGCTTGCTCTTGCTTAGCTTCATCAACGCCAGCAAGCTACCAAAAATCAAACCGAACAAGACACCTACAAAAGCTAATAAGATCGTATATTTGGCGCCATTTAGATAATAAGGGCCATACTTTTGCAGGAAGGATTGCTCATCTTGGAACATCAATTCATTGGCTTCCTTTTGATAGCCCTTCAACAGATCCTTGTCATTGATTGTTTTGATGGATTCGTTGACATGCTTTTTCAATTCTGGTGTATTTTTCGACATCGCAATGGCAGTGACCTTTTCACCCTGTTCAAACTTGACAGGAGCTAAAGCTACATTGTCGCTTTGCTGGACATAGGCCTCCGCGACAGGCTGCTCCAGCACTACCGCTTCGACTTTTTTATTCAATAAATTATTGATCAAGTCAGGAACCTTCTGAAGTGAAGTCGGTTCGGCACCAGTCATTTCATTTTTCACTAGATCTTCTTGCGTCGTTTGTTTTTGTGCACCAACTGCTAAACCATCAAAATCAGCAGTCGTTTTAAATTTATTCTTGTCATCTTTACGAACCAGTACTTTTTGTTGTACGACAAAATACGGATCAGAAAAATCTACTTCTTTTAGGCGTTCCTCAGTAATAGACATACCAGAAATAACTAAATCGATCTTGCCGGTTTTCAATGCTCCTAATAATGCGTCAAAACCAAGCTCTTCAATTTTTAATTTGACGCCCATATCCTTTGCGATTTTTTCAGCAATCGAGACATCAAAACCAACAATTTTATCCTTGCCATCCACATCCGCATGGAACTCATAGGGTGCATAATCTGCGGATAATCCAACAACTAACTCCCCGCTTTGTTGAATTCGTTCATAGATTTCATCCTTCTCTGCTCCTTGTGCTTTTGCCGGTAATAAATTCAGCAGCATTAATAGCACTGTGAGTAATGCTCCAACTTTCTTTTTCATCCATTTCGCTCCTTTTGAATAATAATATAAGTATATGAATAATAAGAGAATAAATATTCAAAAATAACTTGCTCTCATACTACCATAACTATTATAATAAAAAAAGATTAATCTAAAAAAATGATGAAAGAAGTTTTTCTATGACAAAACAATTGATCGTGCGAGGCGCCCCGCAAGAATATGAGCTGAAAGAAAATGCTTGGGATTCACTTGAATCTCATCTCAATAGAAGAAACATTGAGAATGTCTTGATTCTCCACGGCAAAGTATCCTGGCAGGCTGTAAAAGACTATTTCCCAGATTTATCAATAACAAAAGCTTTCCAATATTATGGCGGACAATGTACTGATTCAGCTGCTGAGGATTTTGCGTCTTTATGCAAAAAGGAACAATTTGACGGGATTATCGCTGTTGGTGGTGGAAAGGTCGCCGATCTAGGCAAATTCGTGGCATATAAGGTGAATCTGCCGATTATTATTTTGCCAACCCTAGCCGCAACCTGTGCTGCCTATACCCCGTTAAGTGTGGTCTATAATGAAGAAGGTGTGATGCTGCGCTACGATATTTTTCCTAAAGCCAGCGATCTAGTATTGATTGATCCAGAGATTATCTTACACTCTCCCCGTGAATTGATGATCGCCGGTATTGGGGATACGTTAGCGAAATGGTATGAATCCCATGCGATTATTTCACAATTAACAATCAAACCTGTTGAAGTCCAAGTGGCTGAGTTTGCGGCGCAGAAATGTCGTGAAATTCTTTTAACAAAGAGCATGGAGGCATTAGCAGCGATGGATCAGAAGCGACTCAATCAAGCTTTTGTCGATGTAGTTGAAGCCAATATTTTATTAGCTGGAATGGTGGGTGGTTTTGGTGATGAATATGGACGAACAGCTGGTGCCCATTCGATTCATGATGCACTGACGGTACTACCGGACAGTCATCAGCAGCTTCACGGAAACAAAGTCGCCTATGGCATTCTAGTACAGCTGATGATTGAAAATAATCTAACGGAGATTGAACGTTTGCTTCCTTTTTATCGTCAATTAGCTCTTCCGACAAGCTTAACCGATATGCACCTACAATTAACCGAGAAGGACTATCAAGCTGTGGCTGAACGGGCCAGCACTCCTGGCGAAATGATTCATCTAATGAAAGAAACAATCACACCAGAACGAATTATTCGCAAAATGAAAGAATTAGAGACGTTAACCAGCAGCTAAATAAAATCTACTGCAAGTTAAAACATCGATCAAAGCATAGACAAAAAAGACATTCTAAACGACTCATCTGGTCGTTTAGAATGTCTTTTATCAATACTTGCCGAAATATCCTTAATTAAAATATCTTTCCCGTTCGTATAGCATAAATAGTTAAGGAAATCAGGATGAACAACGCCAACATCTCTAGTAGAAAGTCGGTGGTTTTTACTTCGTTTTTCGAAGTGTTCTTCTCTCGTTTCATTGCGCTATTAGGGGCCTCCTTATTTTTACAATGCAAGGATAGCAAACCATTGGTATAGGCGCGTAACAATTCATAATGAATTTCATTAGAATATCATTAACGAAACCTAATCCGATTCGACTTTATTTTCGAACAATTTTCCTTTTGCGTTTCTGAAAATCATCGTTACGCTTAGTAGTTCAATTACTTGCATCAGCGGTACCCCTGCACCTGTGTAGAAAAACATAAATAAGCCTCTTCCCCCGGGGGCCCAGGTCGCAAACCATGAAACGCCAAAGAGATACACGGTATAGGTCAACAATAAACCAAGGAAAATAATCAAATAATCCGCTAAAACCGGCCGATTTCTTTTCTTTTTAAAATAAGCAATTGTGAACAACAAGATAGCGCCTAAGCTCGCAAGCAATAGTATTGGTGAAATAATCCGATAAATCCAGATAATCCCGTTTATCAGAAATACAAACGGTTTTGTTCGCCGCTCCTCTGCCTCCATTCCCTCTTTTAAAGTAGAAACAGATTTGACATTAATTAAGTCTAGAACAACTTCAGCTGGTTGATTTTCTACAAAGATTGATCCGCCATAGCTCGTTTGATAGCTTCGATAAAATGTGGTTTCAATAACACCTGCCCCAATATAGTTACATACCTTTCCCATATCTTCAAGCTTTTTCCCATTGCTTTGTTTCGAGACAAAGAACATATTTTTCCTATTTAACTTGCCTGACTCAAAACCCTCTTCCAGCTCCTGGGAGATTTTTTTAAAGACTTTTTCATTTGCTTTGCCGTCCTTGTAGAGACCTTCTCGCTGAAACATTTCACGTAAGCCCCAAACAAACATATCACCAGGCAGCTCACCATTTTTTACTGGCCAAGAATCCGGCCAAATTGATTCACTATAGATCCAATTGATTCCCCTTTTGTATTTGGCAAATGTTGGGGACACTTTTTGTGCCTTATCAAACGTCTTTTTTGACACCCAAATTCCGCTGTCTTCAGCAACCACTTCAGAATCAAAGCTGCTATTGTCAATTTGAATCAGATTTTCTGTCATTCTGGCAAATGAGGTCTTTGTCCGATCATTGGTGGTAAAGATTCCATAATGCTCATAATTGATTTTTGAAATGACCAAAGATTCGCCTGCGGTTAACAGCACAGGTGCTAGTAAAAGTAGGATATTTCCAATTAATCTCGTTTTACTCGTTTCTTTAAGCAGCATCCAAAAATTTCTAAAGCCCTCTTTGAATGAAGAGCCAAGCGAGGAATGCTTTACAGTAATTCCAAATAACGTACAAATGGTCGCGACAGCATATAAGGGCACTAGCCAAATAGAATCCTCACGCAAAAACCAAAAGAAAGGAAAAGCCGCCATCAGTATGACGGCCCATGGGAGACGTTTTCTAAGTGCTTCTTTTCTTCGTAAGAAATGACCAAGTATTCCGGCTAATACGAACAACACAACTGCAAAAACCAAACTATTTCGATAAACCCTTAATGAAAAATCTGAGGTAAATGTAGCCGGTGAATAGCTGAAAAATAGAAAGCCTAGTCCGCTTAAGTATCGATTCTTGATCAACGGCGCCAAAGCCTTCACAATCGCAAAGGCCGCTGCCATATTCACTAAACACAAAAACAGCGGATAAGACAATTTTGAAAAATGATTCACAATAAGGAAGAAAGTAAAAGACAACCCTTTAGTCAAAGTCCCCGTACCATAAGGGCCTAACCATTTTCCCGCTAAAATAGTTAATGCTTGATTGATAGAAAGTGCATCGTCATACCCTGCCTGCATATAAATTTTGACTGGCATTTCCACGGCTAACACAACACGCACGATTATAGCAACAATAATGAGAAAGGCAAATAGTCTTCCTTTTGCTAGTGTATTCAGTGTGAATTGGTTCTTTCTGCTCATAATTTAGAGAAAGGGATAAAAGGCGGCATCTCCCCTTTTACCTCCGTTAAAAATTTTTGCAACCAAATGACATCCAGCCATTGATCAAATTTATACCCGATTTTAGGGAAATTAGCCACTTGCTGGTAGCCAAGCTTCTTATGGAAATCGATACTGGCTTGATTGCCGCCAGTAATACACGCTGTTAAAATCGCGACATTCTGCTTTTTCAAGGTTTGTTCTAATGAGCGGTACAAAAGCTTTCCCGCTCCGTTACCGCGTTTTTGCCGATCAACATAGACACTTACCTCTACTGCCCAATCATAGGCAGCGCGTTCTTTATAAGCATGGGCATAAGCGTAGCCTAAGATTACGCCATTGTCTTCGGCTACAAAGTATGGATATGTAGCCACCGTTTCCGCTATTCGCTGAGCAAAATCTTCCTCACTGGGGACAGCATAATCAAATGTGATCGTTGTTTCCTTCACGTAGGGCGCATAAATTGTTGCTACTGCTGTTGCGTCTGCTGGTGTTGCTAATCGAATTTCAATCATCCTAGACCTCCTCGCTGGTTCAATTCTATCACTCTGATAAATAAAAAAACACCCTCTCTATAAAAAATTACCGCTAGACAGGTATTATCCTTCCTGTTTCTATAGTAACTGGCGCCTATATGAATCATTTAATTCATTCGAGCATCATACAAAACTGTTAACAATAACATAGCTAGTTTCTCTAGTAACGGCAATTTGTTCTACCAGACTGTTTTCCACCGTGTTTATCTTCGATTTAGATTAAAAATAAATGTCAATTCTTTAATCTGTTAACCGTTAGTTTTATTCCCTCCTAATGGTTATTTTCAACTGAGTATGCTTAGATAGAGGAAGTGTGTCTCAAAAAATTCAATTTCGGCTTTCCCCTTCTTGAAACGTTTAGCGAAAATATTTTTATTGAGATAAAAAACATGAATCTAAAACAGAGGTAAATTTATGGAACAGAATCAACCACCTGATAAGCATACGAAAGAATTAAGTTTATTGGGCTTAAGTATGATCGTTATCGGTTCAATGCTTGGTGGCGGCGTCTTCAATCTACCTAGCAGTATTTCACAATCCGCTGGCGTTGTTGCATCTTTACTTGCATGGCTGATTACCGGTGTCGGTGTTTTCTTCATCGCTAAGGTTTTTCAGACACTTTCAAAGGAAGAACCTGAAATTATCGGCGGAATCTACTATTACGCCAAAGACGGATTTGGCGATTATATTGGCTTTAACTCCGCTTGGGGCTATTGGCTAAGCAATATTATCGGAAATGTTTCCTTTGTCATTTTATTTTTAGATGCGTTAAGCAAATTCATCCCCTCCGTCGGCGGCTCTGGTGGACAAATCGGATTGCTTTTAGGAACCTTCATGATTTGGGGTGTAATCTTTTTAGTCGCTCGCGGAATTCGGACTGCCAGCATTTTGAATACGATCGCTACCAGTGCAAAAGTCATTCCGATTTTAATGGCGATTTTTCTTTTGTTCGTTCATTTTAAGTATCAAACCTTTTCAATCGATGTCTTCGCTAAAAATATGATGTTGAACGGTAAACAATTAGGCTCTGTCCCTACTCAAGTTCGACATGCGATGCTGCAAACTATGTGGGTTTTCGTTGGGATCGAAGGCGCGGTAGTATTATCTGGGCGAGCAAAACGTGCACGGGATGTCGGGCGAGCAACCTTGATTGGATATGCAACAACCTTAGCAATCTACGTATTAATCGTAATGCTAAGCTTTGGTTCATTACCGCAAGAGCAATTGGCTAATCTTCCAAGTCCCTCCTTAAGCGGTGTCCTTCGTGCAACTTCTGGTGCTTGGGCAGCTAGTATGATTGATATTGGTGTCATTATTTCCGTTTTAGGCGCATGGATTTCTTGGACAATTTTGGCTGCAGAGATTTCCTTTGATGCAGCACAGGACAAAATGTTCCCAGCTTTCCTTGGAAAAGCCAACAAACAAAATGCGCCAGTTAACGCCTTAGTATTAAATGGTGTTATCATGCAGATCGTCTTCATGATCTCTCGTTGGGCAATGGATGCCTTCCAGGCTGTGACAGATACAGCCACAACGATGGTACTCGTCCCTTACGTCTTGTCTGCTGCTTTCTTATGGCAAATTGCCAAAGGAAAAAAACATAAAGGGCAGCAATTTCTAGCCATTGGCGGGATCATTTACGGAATTTATATGCTGTATTCCTCAGGAGCGCTAAACCTGCTTTACTGTATTGGCATTTACGCATTGGGCATGGTCTTTTGGCTGTGGAACAGTCATACCTATCATCGACCAGTTTTTACCACCAAACGAGATAAGCTGCTTTTTGCAATCGTGACAGGGTTAGGTCTGATTAGTTTAATCGTTTTTCTGATTCAATTAGGATAAAAATAAACCGGTGATTTCGGATCACCGGTTTTTTCTTCTATATAAATTGTAAAATCATGGTTACTAATAGTCCCAACGCGTAACAGCTATTAAATACGATCAGATTTTCCACCGCCATCGGAAATGTTTTGTGCTTGATTTGTTCCTTAGTAAAAATTTGAGTTTGTGGTACTACTTTAAACAGACTGATAAATGTCAGCAGAATCGGCCATTGATAAATACCAATGATCAAACCAACAAGGATTGCTCCGTAGCAGCTGTACATCAAAATATTGAACAGCCTCACACTCCACTCTCGCCCAATATAAAAGGGCAATGTATACCGATGATTTTCGATATCCTGCGCTAGATCACTGATATTATTTGCCAGCATGATATTGGCGATTGTCAAGATTAGCGGTAATGCTGCCCAAATCACTGCCAGTACCGCCATAGTATTGCCAGTGATCGCAAAATGATTGAAATCCAGTTCCATGTAAAAAAGGCGTTGATCATAGGTATTTAGATAAATCGTAATAGCAAAAATTCCCAACCCTTCAGTAACTCCGCTAAAAATCTCACCTAAAGGCATGCGCGAAAGCGGGATCGGACCATACGTATAAAACACGCCGACAAAAAAACACGCTGCTCCCATTGGCAACAGCATCCAGCCAGTTTGAACGACTAAGATCAATCCAACAATTGCTGCAAAACCCACTAGTCCTATAATCAAACGCTGTATCTGTTTTTCCGACAAATTTTCTCGTCCAATCAGATTTTCTTCATATTTGTAAATCTCCGAATGAGCTTTTTTAAAATCCATATAGTTATTGATTGCAGTGATTGCCAAGTCAAACGCAAACATCCCGAAAAAGAAAAAAAGAGTCTTTCCCGGATGGAAGGAATGAAAATACGTGTTAGTAAATAAAACAGCAATCACAAAAGGAAAGATTCCGGCAAACTTTGTACGAATTTGCACAAGTTCATAGAAATGTTCTTTGGTCATTTTTTGCTGCGTGGCTTTTAGCTTCTTCGTATTATCCATAAATAATCCCTCGTTCGTTATTTTTTCAACAAGCAGACCCGCCTCATAATTATAGGGGCGGGACATTCGATTTATCAGATGAGCTGCCAAAACAATGTGACCAATAGTCCTAATGCATAGCTGCCATTAAAGGCGACTAAATTTTTAATCGACATTGCAAAGGTCTTGTGTTTAATTTGCTCTTTAGTAAACGCTTTGGTTTGTGGATAAACCTTTAGCAAACTCAAGAACGTTATCAGAATCGGCCATTGATAGATACCCGTGATTAGACCGATCACGATCGCCAGATAAGAACCATACATTAAGAGATTAAACAAGATCACCGCATTCTTTTTGCCTAAATAAAAAGGTAATGTATAGCGATGATTTTCAATATCCTGTTCCAGATCGCAAAGATTGTTCGCCAACATAATGTTTGCGATTGTGGCTATTAATGGAATTGATGCCCAGACAACCGCCAACGCCGCCGTTGTACTCCCAGTAATCGCAAAATGTTGCAAATCCAGCTCCATGAAAAAAAGCTTCTTATCATACGTGTTCAAATAAACCGTGATAGCAAAGATTCCCAGCCCCATTGTCACACCGCTAAAGACTTCGCCCAGCGGCATGCGAGACAATGGGATCGGACCAAAGGTATAAAAGACTCCGATAAAACAGCAGGCACAGCCCATCACCAGCAACAGCCAGCCAGTTTGAATCGCTAATGTGATCCCAACAATGGCCGAAAACCCAATCAATCCAAAAATAATCATTACAACCGTTCGCTCCGAAAGTTGAGCTTTTCCGATAATATTTTCTTGATATTTATACTCTTCTGAATGGGCTTTGCGGAAATCCATATAGTTATTAATCGCCGTCGTCGCCATATCAAAAGCAATCATGCCAAAGAAGAAAAAGAGCGTCTTCCCCCAATGAAACGAATGGAAATACGTATTCGTAAACAGCACAGCAATTAAAAAAGGAAAGAAGCTTGCCAATTTCGTTCGAATTTCTACTAGATCAAAAAAAATCTTTCTTGTCATATTATTTCAGATCCTTATCATTGCCCATTTTATAGCCAGCCTCTTTATTTAATTCAAAAATATCCTTCAATCCAGCTGTGACATAAACCTTATCGTCTCGCGTAACAAAGATCGCTTCTGTATCCTTTAAGCCCTCTACATATTTCAGACCATCTTTGACCCCCATCGAAAAGACCGCAGTAGATAAGCCATCGCCATCGATTGATTTTTTCGAAACAATAGTTACACCGGCGATATCGTTGTCAAAAGGATAGCCAGTCTTTGGATTGAACAAATGATGATAAGTTTTCCCATCCGCCTCTAGATAGCGTTCATATATCCCAGATGTTACCAGTGACATATTACTTTCTGGCACACTTCCTAATACAACATTCCGTGCTTGATTCGGATCTTGAATTCCGACTGTCCAATCTTCTTTTTGATTTCCCCGCGGACTATGACCCATAACATAAACATTGCCTCCAAGATCAATAATCGCCGTCGTTACGTCGTTTTCTTTCAAAACCTTGACGACTTCATCGGTGATATAGCCTTTTGCAATTGCCCCTAAGTCTAATTTCATACCTTTTTCTTTCAAAAAGACAGTCTTATTCTCATCGTTGAATTCGACCTCATGATAATTAACCAGCTTCAAGGCTTGATCAATCTCATTTTGAGCCGGCTTACGCGCATCGGGGAAACCAATCCGCCACATCGATGTAATTGGACCAATCGCCATGTCGAATCCGCCTTTTGAATCTTGGCTATATTTATAAGCTTCCTTTAATAGAAAGAACATGTCATCTGTCACTTTGACTGGCTTTACCCCAGCCTCTTTATTGACTACGTCAATCTCTGACCCCTCTTGATTAACCGTAATCTTATCTGCCAGCTCCTTCACTCGCTTGAAAGCCGGTTTCAGAGCAGCTTCCTTTCCATCATCATAAATACGCATTTGGACATATGTACCCATTAAAAATTGCTTATCCTCATATGGCTTTTCATTTATTTTTGGTTTGTTGCTGCCGCAAGCTGTCAGCAGAACCATCAATAACCCGAAAGTCATGATCACTATTCTTTTCTTCACTTCGCTACTTCCTTTGTATTCAAAATTTTGTCACCTTATCATAGCGTGTTTAAGACAAATTTTCTATGTTGATTTATTTAAAAACAGCTAATTTCCTGATTACTATCGATTATTTATGAACAACTGCGAAAAGTTGGACTGAAAGCTACCCTATTTGAATGAAATCATTTTTCCAAACCCTTGAAAAATGAGTCTGATTTTCGGCACGCATACTATTTTGCTAAATAGGTCAACCGTTTTTTTACTATCCTCTGTTAACCTGACCTTGATTCATATAAACTGCCAAAAGCAAAACTAGCAAGTCATCTCTTATCTTAGGAAATAAATTTTTGACAAAATTTATTTTTAAGTTCGCTGACATATCATCCAACTAAACTGTACTATTACTTTAAAGATTAAAGATTTTTTCAACCTACTATTAATTTATAACTGCGAAAAGTTGGACTGAAAAAAAGAGCTGGGGAAACCCCAGCTCTTCTAAGATTCCCTAAAATAAAGGAATTATTATTTAGTGACGATGTTATCAACTTGAATTGCAGTTGTGTCGCCTTTTTCAGCTGCGTTTACTAATTGTGCAGCGTATGTTTGGAATGCGTGTGAAGAATGTGTCGCGCCTGTTACCACTTCAACGTCTGCAGGAGCACCTTTTTCAACTAAACCTTTGTTTAATTGTTCGATATATTCTTTTGGACCAACACCGCTTTTAGCTTTCATATTCTTTTCGTAGTCCGCATCATCTTTTTTAGATTTGCCGTCTTTGTCTACCATATCAAAGTTAGATTCAGTAATTTTTCCGCCAGCTACAGTCATGCTGAAGATTGTACGGTAGCCATTTGAGTAATTCTTTTCTTCTAACTTGTAAGTGCCATCTTTCAGATCAGCGCCATTGTCGATTTCAATTGTTTTCGTATCGCCAGATTGAGCTGCTTGGACTAATTGTTGAGAATAGTTTTTGAAGTTTTCACTTGAATGAGTGGCACCTGTTACTACTTCAACTGCATCTGGATTTTGTGTTTGTTCTAAAGATTTGTTCAATTCTGGAATGTATTCCTTAGGACCTGTTTTTGTTTTTTCTTTCATATTCTTTTCGTAATCCGCGTCATCTTTTTTAGATTTCCCATCTTCATTTAGATAATCGTAGTTAGATTTCGTGATCTTTCCATCCTTAACGGTCATATCAAAAACAACACGGTAGCCGTTTCCATAATTTTTTTCTTCAAGCTTGTAGGTACCATCTTTTAAATCCCCACCTGCTACTTTTTCCGCTGGTTTAACTGCCTCAGAAGAGCTTGTTGAAGAACTAGCTGCTGTATCTTTATCATCATTTCCGCCACAAGCAGCTAACGCTAGTGTAGAAAAAGCTACCACTGCAAATCCAGATACGATTTTTTTCATTTTCATGATTAAACTCCACCTTTTTATTTTTTTTGTGATTCTTTAAACAAAATCATTCTAAAACATCCCTACGTTTTTGTACATCAAATACTATATATAACTATTGTTTTTTAATCATATTATCAGAAAACCGTTAATATTACTTTAGAATAGTTCTTATAGACAAAAAAATGAACTATATGTATAATGTAGTCGATTGTTCAGGTATTATCAATTTATTATAATTGTGCAGTCATTATCATTTAGAAGGAGCGGATTATCAATGGCAAAACAGAAAATTGTTGTTGTGGGTGCAGGGTATGCAGGTGTTTCAGCAACGAAGTTCATGGCCAAAAAGCTAAAAAAAGATGATGTTGAGATCACCTTGATCGATCGTCACTCTTACCATACAATGATGACCGAATTACATGAAGTAGCTGGCGGACGCGTAGAACCAGACGCAGTCCAATACGATTTACAGCGGTTATTTGCTCGTCAGAAAAATGTTTCATTAGTTACAGATACTGTTATTGGTATCGATAAAGAGAAAAAAATCGTCAAAACCAAATTAGGCAAATACCCTTTTGATCAATTAATCATCGGTATGGGCGGCGAACCAAATGATTTTGGTACACCTGGTGTTAAAGAACACGGCTTTACCTTATGGTCAATGGAAGATGCAATTAAGATCAGAAAACACATTGAAGATACCGTAGCAAAAGCTGCCTTGGAGCCCGATGAAGCTACTCGCCGTGCTATGCTCACTTTTGTGGTTTGTGGTTCTGGTTTTACCGGAATCGAAATGATCGGCGAATTAATGGAATGGAAGACTGTTTTAGCTAAGGAACACAAATTACGCCCTGAAGAGTTTACTCTAATGGTTGTTGAAGCCCTTCCTACTATCCTAAATATGCTAGACCGTAAAGACGCGGAAAAAGCAGAGCGTTTCATGATGAAAAAAGGTATTCAACTGAAGAAAGGTGCTCCAATTACTGAGGTAACTGCTGATTACATCGTCCTAAAAGATGGTTCGCAAATTCCAACAAACACTTTGATTTGGACTGCTGGTGTCAAAGGAACCTCCGATGCGGCGGATTTCGGTTTGGAAGCTGCCCGCGGTCAACGCTTGTACGCCAATGAATACATGCAGGCAAAGGGTTATGAGGACAAAGATATCTATATTATAGGTGACTTGGTTCATTACGAAGAAAACAACGATGGCAAGCCAACCCCGCAAATAGTTCAAGCTGCTGAACAAACTGGACATACAGCAGCTGCTAATATTGTAGCGAAAATCAAGAACACACCGAAACACGAATTTAAGAGTAATTATCAAGGATTTATGGTTTCAATTGGATCTAAATGGGGCGTTGCTAATTTGATGGATAAAATCCATCTATCAGGCTTCTTAGCGATCGTGGTTAAACATTTAGTCAATCTGCTGTACTTCTTTACGATTCGTTCAGGCTACTACATGTTCCAATACATGATGCACGAATTTTTCCACATCAAGAACGACCGCAACGTAACTCGCGGACATTCTTCTCGTTACGGAAACGTATTGTGGAGTGTTCCATTACGGGTCTTCTATGGCTCTATGTGGCTAATCGAAGCCTCAAAAAAAGTTGTCGGCGACGGCAGCTATTTGAATCCAAGCTCTTGGTTTGGAAGCGGCTCATGGTTTACTGACAATGTTGTCTTCCCCTTCCCTTGGTTGCAAGAGCAAGTAACAACGGGCGCATCCGCAGCTGGATCACACGCAGCTGAAGCAACGACCGCAGCAACTGGAGCGGCTGGTGGCGCGACTGACGCGGCTGCTACTGCTGCGACACATTTTGGTTTCAGTTATGCTTTTGGTGAAAATCCAATGCCGGTTTTTGAAAAAATGCCTCACTGGTTTTCAAATATCATGGAATTCATGATGCCAAATAGAGACGTCGCATTATTTATGCAAAAATTTATGACTTTTGTTGAGATTGGTATTGCATTAGCCTTAATCTTCGGACTATTCACTTGGTTAGCAAGTGCTGCAACGATTGGTTTAACCGTAGTTTTCTGTCTATCTGGTATGTTCTTCTGGGTAAACATTTGGTTTATCTTCGTAGCGTTTGCTTTGATGAACGGATCTGGTCGAGCGCTTGGTCTTGATCGCTGGGTGATTCCTTGGATTCAACGAACTGTCGGAAAATGGTGGTATGGAACACCAAGATCAATCTACGGAAAAAAATAAGTCAAATTTATTTGACGAATAGTGAAGGAAAGTTCTAAAGGGCTTGATTTTCTCTTTAGAACTTTCTTTATGTTATGATAAGAAAAAGAAGCAAACATTAGTATGAAATGCTCAAGTGAGGATAAATGAGGTGTATAATTTGAAGCTGAAGGATTTTGCAAAAAATAGTTTGCTGCGGCCTTGGGATGGCATCATCGTTCTCATTCTAGTCGTGCTCTCTTTTGCTCCTGTTGTGGTCTTTAGTCTCAATCGCACTGCCAGTCCAATGCAAGAGGCGGTTCTTTCTGTTGATGGACAAGAAATCAAGACCTTTGATCTTTCAGATAAGTCACAGAGCTACACTTATCGCTACGAAGATAAGGATGGCGACTATAATTTGATTGAAATCAAAGAAGGTCGAATTCGGATTAAAGAGGCGAACTGCGGTGACCAAATCTGTGTACGTCGCGGCTGGATCGACCAATCAGGTGAAACGATTGTTTGTTTGCCTCACAAATTATTAATTGAAATCAAATCCTCAGACGGAGGGGAACCCGGCAGTGTCATCTATTAGCTGCTTTTACTATGAATAAAACACAAAAATTAATTTACATAGCACTCCTAGTAGCCCAGGGTGTCATCTTGGGGTTGATTGAAAATATGTTTCCTTCCCCCTTCGCCTTCGCGCCTGGGGCAAAACTAGGACTCGCCAATTTAATCACCATCGTTGCGATTTTTACGATGCCCAAAAGAGACAGTTTTCGTTTGATTTGGATGCGTCTGATTCTAACAACCCTTTTAGGCGGAACCATCTCAACCTTTTTATATAGCATGAGCGGATCATTGTTGAGCTACTTCGGTATGCTTCTAGTGAAGAGTCTTGGACCTAAACGTGTTAGCATCATCGGAATCAGCGCTACCGGCGGTTTTCTCCATAACGTTGGCCAGATCTTCGTCGCCAGCTGGATCGCGCAATCTTGGACCGTTATGCTTTATTTGCCAGTTATGTCCCTACTTGGCATTCTTGCCGGTATCGTCATTGGTATCGCCGGTAATTATTTGTTAGTTCACGTACGTGCATTGCAAAAATTCCAATTAGATTATGAATCGAAAAAAAATCTGAAAAAGGATTAGAAGGATAGCCAAAATGAAACTTCATCCCATGTGGCAAGATTATCCTGATCTTGCTAAGCAGTTAACCACGACCCTCCAATTAATGGAGGATGTGGTGAAATTAAAAAATAAAAAAGTCGAATCGGCTGTGTTGGATATGATCCATGCTGGTGGCAAGCTTTTGCGCCCTGCTTACCAGTTGCTGTTTGCTCAATTTGGTCCAGAACAAGATGAAAAGAAAGCCACCTCTTTAGCGGCTTCCATCGAAATGCTCCATACGGCCACCCTGATTCATGACGATATCGTGGATGAATCTGAATTACGCCGCGGATTACCGACGATTCGTTCCACCTTTGGTAACGATACCGCCGTTTACGCTGGAGATTATTTATTTATCTGCTGTTTTAAATTATTATCCGACTACTCAACCTCACTAAAGAGTCTGCAGCTGAACTCTCGCAGTATGGAAAAAATTCTCGATGGCGAGTTAGGACAAATGGATGATCGTTACAAACTTGATCAAACTGTTGAAGAGTATTTGGAGAATATTTCAGGAAAAACAGCAGAACTTTTTGCCTTAAGCTGTTCAGTTGGTGCCTTTGAAAGCGGCAATAGTGAACGCTTTGCTAAGAAGGCTGGCATGATTGGTCATAACATCGGAATCGCCTTTCAAATTATGGATGATTTATTGGACTATCAAGCAGACGCTGCCACATTAGGTAAACCCGTCCTAGAAGATGTACGCCAAGGTGTTTATTCCCTGCCGTTGATTTATGCGCTCAATCAAGATAACAGTCAATTACGTCCTTACTTAGAAAAACAAAAGCAGATGACTGTTGAAGATACTTTGCAGGTACAGCGTTTGGTTCAAGAATTAGGTGGCGTAGACTACGCACAGCAGCTGGCAACCGAGTATACTGAACAAGCACTAAAGGATATCCGAAAACTACCAGACAACTATTTCAACACAAAAGAAAAATTAGAACGTCTGACCAGCCAAATTTTATCACGGAAAAGCTAGAAAAAAATCCGACCAACATGTATTGTTCGTCGGATTTTTTACTATTTATTTTTCGACTAAACCAAAACTCATACCGATAACTAAGACAATCAGCACAATGATCGTAATGAAAACATACAAATAATCCTTTTCCTTCGCAAATGCAAAGATTGATACCACTACTCGTAAGACGGGTGTTAAAATCAAGCAAAAAAGCCCCAACATAACAAACGCTTCTCCGTTTAATTGAACCAATTCATGCATAATCAGTGTCAAACTATTCAGTGGCACTTGACCGGTAGCTGGTTGAAAGAATAATAAAATCATGCCAATCAGAATAATCGTAGCAGAAACAATTACTCCAATTCTCAGAATATAGCCGATAGAACGTTCGATTTTCAACATTTCCTCTTTGTTTTCCATTACAGAATCACCCCGAATCCTCGCAGAACCATTTGAAGTCCCATAAACAATAGAATTGGGATAAAAATCATTCGAATCACAATTGGTTTAAGTCGTGTCATAATCCTAGAGCCTACCGTTGCTCCAACTAACACACCCAAGGCTAACGGCGCCGCAATTTGTGGCAAGATGGCCCCACTGAAAAAATAAACCATCGCAGAAGCCGCCGCTGTCACACCCATCATCAAATTACTGGTGGCACTTGATGGCTTTAAGGGCATTTTCATGATGGTATCCATTGCCGTTACCTTAAAAACACCGCTTCCGATACCCAATAATCCTGAAGCAATTCCAGCTCCAAACATCATAGCAAAGCCTCCTGGCACCTTCTCTACTTGATAATTAATTTGTTTATCCAGCACCTTATCATAGTATGAACCATTCAGCTTTAACTTTTCAGCCAGCGAATCGCCTGCCGATTTATTGATCGTTTTATCTGTTTTACCGCGTAATTTTTGAATCATATTCAATACGGAAAACAATAAAAAGCCACCAAACAAAATAAATAGAAACCCCGTCGGAACCACTCCCGAAAGCAAGGCGCCAACAATGGCTCCGATCGTTGTCGCAATCTCTAAAAACATCGCGACTCGTAAATTCAGCATGTCATCCTTCAGATAAGCGATCGTTGCACCAGAACTTGTTGCAATCACACAGACAATGCTAGCAGCGATCGCATACTGAATGTCCAAGCCCATCACTAACGTCAAAAAAGGCGTTAAAATAATTCCTCCGCCGATTCCCAAGATCGACCCTAATATTCCTGCCAACGCTCCAACTACAAGTAATAAACCTATTTGACTAAGCATAATTTCCCGCCTTCCTGTTGCTATTATAGCGCAAATTATTTTTTAATTAGAAAATTTAGATCAATAAATTTAAAATTCAAATAGATGAAATCACTAAAATGAATCATTGTTTACTTTCTTCTAAAGCTAATTGCTTATGCAAGAGCTTCTTTACCCGATCCGATTCTTCTTTTGGAATCTTTTGATAAGAAATACCCTCTTCACCTGTGAATCCATCACCGATAAAGCCTTCTCCTTGTACCTGCTGACTATCAATCTCCGTCAGACAAGAATGATAACCAGTCAAAATAGTCTGCATTTGATGAAAGGTTAGATCCGTCTTTCCATTTTCTCCAATTCCATCTAAAATTTTCTGATAACTAAAAATACTTTTCGCCGAAAGCAGCTTATTGATCAATAATTCCATCACTTCGCGTTGCCTTCCTTGGCGACCATAATCTCCGGTTGGGTCTTCGTATCGCATCCGTGAATACTGCAAGGCTTCCCAACCGTTCAAATGTTGTTTTCCTTTGGGATAGTCAATTCCTTCAGCTGAAAAAGCAAAATCATTATCTACAGTGACTCCTCCAACTGCATCCACCAAAGTCTGCAACCCGTCCATATTAACCGAGACATAGTGATGAATCGGAATGTCCAAAAATTTTTCTACTGTATCCATCATCATTTCTGGTCCTCCAATCGAATGCGCATGATTGATTTTGTCTTCATAGTCCGCACCCACAATTTCAACAAAGGAATCTCGCGGAATACTCACAAGCGTTGCTTTATTCAGTTGATTGTTCAAGGTAGCTACCATGATCGTGTTCGCCCGGAAGTCTGTCTTTCTTTTTGCATCGTTTGCAATTCCTAAAATTAAAATACTCATCGGTTCTGAGGCTGCTGGTGACTTTTGCTTTTTCTCTCGTTCAATCGGAGAATACATTGAATCCGCCATTTTTTGTGAACCCTGGTAAACTTTTAAAGCAAAAACACTTACACCCGCAGCCAGTACAACTAACATTGCCAAGATGCTTAACAACACCTTTTGCCATGTCATAAATTTAACTTTGCGATCCTGCACTGAACTCTTTTGTCGTAAATAGGGGTAAAAAAGACCGGCTGTTCCAAAAGTAATTCCTCCACCAAGAAAGAGTCCAGCAATAATATCGCTAAAGAAATGTACGCCTAAATAAATTCTGCCGCCTGTAATAGTTATCAGTAAAAAGATTAATAACGATTTTATTATTAACGGCGGCTTCTTTTCTATAAAAAAATAAATCAGTAATACGGAACACACAAACGTCATAACCAAAAGCGAATGCCCACTAGGAAAACTATATGATGAGCGTGAGATATATTGTATTTGATCAGGCCGCGATCGTTGGATGAGCTGTTTCAGCAAGTATCCTATTCCACTTATAAGAATCAGATTTCCAAGACACCAAATAGTCAACGCTTTAAAATTGCTTCGCAGTAAAAAAATACTAATGAGGCTAAAAACTACAAATATTGGACCAATCGTAGCGAATTTAGCAATCACACCCACAAAAGTTGTTACGGCCAAAATATCAGGCAATCGATATTGAATGAATAGCTGATCTAAATGAGTCAGCCATTGCGCATTCAGTACAACTGCCATGGTAAAAAGAAATACTATGAGCAACGCACTCGCGCTACTTAGCAAAAAGGTCTTTCGCATATTCATGTTTGTCTCTCCATTCAATTTTTCTTAAATCCCATCATGATCCCAAAACCGATACCTAGAACAATTAAGGATGTTCCCCCTTGACTCAAAATCGGCAATGGGATACCCGTTAACGGCAGTATGCCGATCGCCGCTCCGATATTTTCAAAAATTTGGAACAGTAAACTAAAAACAAAAGCGGCGGCAATATATAAGTTCGCTTTATTATTCGTTTTGATTGCTGCGTAAAGGATTTGATAAAACAAATAGAAATAGAGAAAAATAACCAAGGTTCCTCCAATAAAGCCGAAGCTCTCTCCAACGACTGTAAAAATCATATCCGATTCCCGAACAGGAACATAAACTGACGCTTGTCCTTCCCCTCGTCCAAATAATCCGCCAGAGCCAATCGCATAAAGACTCTGTACTTGTTGATACGCGATGGAATCGCGATATTGAAAGGGATCGACCCACGCTCGAACCCGGTCTAATTGATACGTCTTAAAATGCAGCCAATAAAGCAGTTTATTTCCCCACTCGCTAAATACTAAAATCAGTAACGTACTTCCTAAAGCTGCAGCTGCGCCAGTGATCGTAACAAGAATTTTCCAGTGAACCCCAGAAATAACAAATAGCGCCCCTAAGATCGCAATAAAGACCAAACTTGTACCAAAATCTCGCTGCATAAACATCAGTAAAAACGTCGGTAAGCTATATAGTAAGATTTTCCCTATATAGCCAAGATCATTTCTCAAGCTTCGTTGCGGCTGATTCATTTCGTCGATCAATGTTAGTCGAATCATAAAAAGAATGAAACTAAGCTTCATTAATTCTGAAGGCTGAAAAGAAAAGCCTCCGATTCGCAGCCACCGTTTCGTATTTGTCACCGCAAACATAGCGGGGTCATGAAACCAATATAAAAGAGCCATCAAGCCCAATGAAAGAACATAAAAAAGCGGAGCATATTTCAATAAATGAGACGTTGTAATGCGACTCACTATCCCCATTGCCGCTAATGAAAGCAAGCAAAAAAGAATCTGTTTCATCATTACACTTTTCACATCGACACCATCCAGCTCAGCTGCCAATGATTGAATACCGATACTAATTAGATAAAACAAGAAAAGCGGTAAAAATAGAGAATAATTAAATTCGTTGCTCAAACGTTTCATCATGTGTTTGGACCTCCGAAGATAATTTTAAGCAGATACCAAGAGCTGCAGAAAGAATCAAATAGCTAGTTCCGCCATAACTAATAAAAGGCAGAGGCACACCCGTCATGGGTATCAAGCCTAAAATACTTGCGATATTGATGCTTGTTTGGAACAATAACAAACTTCCCACACCGAAATAAATCAAACTAACTTGCTGGTTGCCTTCCTTCGATGCCAATACAAATAGACGAAGCGCAATCAAAAAAAGCAACGCCAATACGAATAACCCAACAATCACGCCTAACTCTTCAACCAAAATCGAATACACAAAATCCGTTTCGGCAACTGGAAGGTAGCCCTTTTTGGTGATACTATTTCCTAGACCTCGACCAAAGAAGCCGCCATTATAAAGAGCATAATAGGAATTGCTCATTTGAAATCCTTTTCCATAAGGATCTAAAAATGGATCTCTGACTAATCGAATACGATCATAAGTATGAGCGAACAATTCAGGCAATAGATGATGACTACCCAGAAAAAGAATCATGCCGCCTGTCACAACAATCCCCATAAAAATCGTTAGAAAGAGAATCACCGATAACTGATACGGTAATTGCGCAGTAGTTATGATTATTAATGCGATCCCCCAAATAATAATTGCACCCGTTACCTTTGGTTGGAGTAAAATCAATAATCCACTAAGTAAGACAAGGCCACAAGGAACCAACATTTCATGTCGTGTCCGTTTCACTCGGAAAAAGTAAGCTAAATAAAGAATTAATGCCACATTTGTCACTTCCGATGGCTGGAATTGGATTCCTAATATAGACACCCATCTCTGTGCACCATTAATGCTGACGCCCGCTATTTTTGCCAGCAGCAGACTAACCAACCCGATCACTAGCAATCCTTTTGCTAGTATTCCATTTGTCAAAACATTGCTTTTCACATGAAAAATGAACGCAATTAGTAACCAACTCAGCCCAATAAAAATTGCTTGCTTACTAAATAATGTTAACGGGTTTTCTCCTTCAGCCATCAGGCGATAGGAACTCGCACTGAAGACAATTAAAAGACCGATTAGACTAACTCCCAAATAAGGTAGCAACAATAGCCAATCGATCTTTCTTTTTTTTATCATGTATAGCTCTCCCTTCATCAAGTAATTGTTTGAGACGAGAGAGTCCACAGTAAATAACCTAAAAAAAAACACCAAACGTTAGCAAAAAAACTAACAAGTCTGGTGTCTCACACAATCAATCTCATCGTCTGAGTTTTAGCACTAAACAACGTAAAGAATTCCTTCTTAGCTATTTTATGAAAAGCCTTAATCCGACAATTCCTGTTTTACACATTGGCGTCTTTCGACGTTTCTGCGCAATAGCTTATATTTGTTTAGGAGCCTCACCTAACAAGTTTACTTATATTTACTTTCACAAAGAATACTACTTTTTTTATACGTAAATAGCAAAAAAAATCGTCATACCTTACGTCATCTTTAAAATCGCTTATGAAATCCTTTACTAAAAATTTACTAGGAAAAATATTCTTTTTATGATATTCAAATCGAAAAAAAGTATCCTAGCTAAAATTAACTAGGATACTTCTTTTAAATACTCTTTTTCAACCATTCCTGATAAACCTGCAACTGCTTTGTCGTATGGAAGAAATGCTCTCCTTCGTTAAAAACAGTTAATGAACTATTGGGTGTTTCAGAGAACTTTTCAATCGTTGCTCTTGAGGTCAGATTATCTTTGCTGCCATAAAGAATTTTTGTTGGAGCTGTCCAATTAATCGGATGCTCAACAACATACTTATAGTAGTCCCATTCCAGTGTCTTGATCGGCGTTTCGATAATCTTTTCCCGTTGCAGATCGGCTTTGGTTAATCCCGACCAAAGCAGCATATTTTCGATCAATTCCTGCATATCAACGATTGGTGATAGGAAGAGACTGTGTTCGATCGGTTTATTTTGACACGCTAACATACCAAAATAGGCCCCTATACTGCAGCCAAATAACGAAAATGTTTTTGTTTGCTCTTCCAGTTCATGCAAAATTTTATTCACATCGGCTACAACATTTTGCGGGTTTAACGCATAGTCAACTCCCTTTCGGTCGCCGTGTTCTGGCAGATCAAAGCTCCAAACTTGATATCCATTTTGTGTGGCAATCTCAGCCAACAATTGAATGACGGTATCTTCCTTATGAGATTGATCGCCGTGAAATGCTAAGATTATCTCATCGCTTGGTTCTCCCCAACAAATAACAGGAATCTTTTTGATATTCTTTTTTTCTCTTTTCATCTAAGCCTCCTCAATTTGTAAACCTAATCCAGCCGCAATGGTCATAGCTTGATAAGAATTCACTTTCAATCCTTTCAGATGCTCCATCGAGAAAGCTATCTTGCTAAATTGATTCGTAGTAAGATCCAAGCCAGATAGTTTTGTCCGCATCCAGTTGCTATTATCCAATTCATTATTGGACAAGAATAAATGCTTCCAAGTCACTTCAAAGAATTCGCTGTCCGTCATTTGACAATTTTCAAAGGCGACATTTTTTAAATTCGTCGCACTATATGAGCCGAAGTTAATCACACAATCCTTGAACTGACAATCCCTTAAATAACTCTCTGCGAAATTACAACCAGTCAATTTACAGCTTTCAAAAATAACCTGATGAAAGCTGCCACCGATCCATTCCAGATTTGAGAAATCACAATTCTTAAAAATTACATTACTCGCTTCAAATCGATATAATTTAGTCCGCTGCATCGTGATTTTCTCTAAAATCGAACGACGTAACACTAAATTTTCACAGGTTAAATAACTATAATCAAAATCCGTGCCATGGACATCCTCAATGGTTGCTTCATCTTCCAAGTAAAAATCCTCAGAGAAATTTTTCGGTAAAATCGGTGGTGCAGGATAATTCTTTTTCATTGTCTTGCTCCTTGTTCATTTTAAAGTATTAATTTTTTATCAAAAATTAATTTCAGTTTCTCGCCGTATATCATTCTGCTAAACTGCTCATTTGTGATCATCCTCAGAAGCGCATTTTTCTCTTGCATTCTTAGACACTGCAAAAAGCAGAACTGACATCCTTGTTCATTTTAAAGTAATGGAATTACACCATAGATCATTCTTCTAATGCTTAAAATTTACAGCTACATCTTTCCTCATTCAGCATGATTACAGTTTCCCATATTCATACAAAAATCTCTACCCTCAATCGCCTTTTTCTTATATTAGAAGCAAATAAGAGCTTTTTGTTTTGAAGAATGATAAAATTTAGCAATGAGGTGAATCTATTGAATAAAATAATCAAGGAATGGCTTCCTGTAGTCATTATCATAGCATTGATATTTTTAGCCAGGATGTTTGTTTTCTCTCCGGTAAAGGTTGAAGGACATTCGATGGACCCAACGCTTCACGACAAGCAGCGTCTAGTCACATCAAAAATATCTAATCTAGATCGACAGGATATCATCACTACGAAGGAACCAGACAATCAAAATATGTATGTAGTAAAGCGAATCATCGGCTTACCTGGAGATCATGTGCAGATGAAAAACAATGTACTTACAATCAACGGCAAAGAATACGCCGAACCATATCTTGATGAATTTAAGAAAAAGTTCAAAAAGGACAAGCTTAATGAGGAATATTCCTATAATACTGCGTTTCAGGAACAAGCAGCTAATGCTGACAGTTTTACCAACGATTTTGAAGTAACTGTTCCAAAGAATCAGTATTTCGTTTTAGGAGACAATCGCTTGATTTCTAAAGACAGCCGAATTTTCGGCTTCGTTGACAAATCCTTGATCCAAGGAAAAGTGGTTGTACGTTTCTGGCCGTTAAACGAAATCAAATTATTCTAACTATTTTCCGAAAAAGCCATGACGATTTCTCGTCATGGCTTTACTTCTTACTTTGTAATCTTCTGATTAAGAATTTTTTTCGGACCTAAAATCTCAACATGATGAATTTGCTCAATCGTCAAATGAATTGCGCCTCGTTCCTCTTCATTTAAATAAATTTGTTCTTCTCTTTGTCCAATAAGCCTGCCTACCAAATCATCTAAATAGTTTCCTTCATCATCTAGAGCCTCCAGCTGGATAGCGATTCGTTTATTTTGCAAATATGCCTGCTGCAAAACTGCCCCGATTTCTTCTAAAGACATTGGTTCTTTTTCACTATTGATGTGGTTCCGTTCTTTCGACTCTTTATTCAGTACGGCGGTATGATCAGAAAGATAAAAACCGATCCATTTTATCATTCCACGATCCTGATAAACCTGCTTTGCCTCCATAAATAATCTTTCGGCACTTTCATCATCATAAATCATCCCTAATCCATTCCTTCCATTCCACCGGCATGACCGCCAACCAAACCGGCTCGTTTGATTGCTGTAGCTCCTTCATTTAACGAATGTGCCCGCACAATCGAGCTGAATTTATAACGACTGCGTATTTGAGCAATAACTTCATCAATTTTTTCTTCTTTGATCGTTTGCTGCGGGTCTTCGAACAAATTTAACTGTAGATTCCCTGCTGGTCGCAAAGAGGAAACTGTGATAGAAATATTACGGACTTCAGAATGATCCCAGTATTTTTCAAACAACGCAAAAGCTACTTTTGTTAGTTCGCGCGCTTGATAGGTCGGTGGAATTTTCGATTGATGATGAAACCCTCCGCGTTTTCCGCTGCCAAAATACGCATAGGCAATTCCTAGATGCAGTGTACCGCCTAATACATCGTTCTTTCGTAATCGTTGTGCAACCTGTTCGCAGATTTCAGCGATAACAGTTAGAATATCACCTTTATGAGCATAATTTTTTGGTAAAACCTGTGAGTTGCCAATCGATTTTTCCTTAGTAGGATACAAATCCTTTTGCGAGAGAACAGAACGATCAATCCCCCAAGCATGCATATAATGCTGCATCCCCATCACACCAAAATGATTTTTCAAGACAAAGGGGTCGGTATGAGCCAAATCACCCATGGTATACATACCCATCATTTGGTAGCGACGCTCCATCCGATTGCCGATTCCGCAAAATTCGCTTAAGCGAAGCGGCCAAATTTTCTCAGGCACATCTTGATAATGCCATTGAGCAAACCGCTCTTTAGTAAGCTTTGCCTCATTATCCATCGCGATTTTTGCTAATAAAGGATTGTCTCCCATTCCTAACGAAGTATAAATACCAACTTTTTTAATAATTTCATTTTGAATCATCTTTCCGACTTCCGCCGAACTTTTGCCAAATAATTTCCAGCTATGGGTCAAATCCCCAAATTGTTCATCAATGCTGTAGGTATGAATGTCTTCTTCTGCCATATACGAACGAAAAATCTCTTGGATACGCATGTGATATTGAATATAGAGTGTCATCCGCGGCGGTACAATGTGAAGTTTGGGATGATTAGGAATTTCAAATCCCCGACTAACATTACTGATGCCTAAAACTTTTTTCGCCATCGGGCTTGCTGCTAAAACCAACCCCTCATTCTCGCGATCCCCACTCATTACAACTAGCAGATCATTCAACGGATCTAAGTCATGCTCAATACACTCCACACTGGCATAAAAGCTTTTCGAGTCCATACAGAAAACATCTCTGACAGGCTCCCCTTCGTACACATTCATCAAAACCACCTCCTCAAAAAGCAAACATATGTTCGTTTTAAGTTTAAGTTTATTCTGGATTTTTGTCAATCATTAACCGATGAGGATTTAATAAGAAATTTTCCAAAGGATTTTGACTGATAAAACAGATAAAAAAGACGTTCTAAGCATCTTAATTATGCCTAAAACGTCTTTCAACGTATAAATCTTATACTACTTTTTTACAAAAATGGCCTCCAAAACACTGTAAAAAATTCCTGCCATTACAAAAATCATCCAGCTCATACCCCATGCCCCGCTCAAAAACGACCAACCTAAGTAGATCATCACAACAATTGGCCAATAGACTCTCTCAAGCAAATGCTTCGTACGTGCTGAGTCACCATATTTTGCCTGCATCGCATTGGGGCCTAATTCATCTTCATCAGCGATAAAGTATTTTTCCTTAATAAATTTATCAAAGCTATTGTAATTGATACTGCCGTAAATAATTAGAAACACCCCAATTGCCAAAAAGAAGAACATCACGGGAATTCCGTATTCCGCGTAGGTAAACATTTGGAAAAAGAAAATCGGCGAGATACTTAATACACACAGACAAATCCCAAATACTAAGCTGACTTGAAAGCTTTTTTGATACCCCTTTTTCAACTTTTGAGCCTCTTTATTCGTGTCAATCGGGATATAACGATCATTTAATTCTGAATTATTTTTTGAAAACGGCATCCCATTATAAATAATAATCCCAACACTGATAGCGATCATAACAAAAAACAATAAAAATCCCATCATCTCAGAACCACGGATGCCCAATCCAATCAATGCTCCAACCGCAAGCAGGCAACCACTGATCCCTAAGCTTAAACCCATTGCATCTTTCTTACGTTCGGTCAAATACTGATACATCTCGTCTTCGTTGATTCCATTTTCCGGTTCTTTTTCACGAGAAGCAAATTCTAATTCTTCACGTAATTCATCAACGGAGCCAAACTCACTGATTACCTGACCAATCGCTTCGTGCTCGCTCTTTCCTTCATCTATTAACGCTAAATAGTGATCTTCCATTATTGTTAAAATCTCTTGTTTTGCTCGCAAGACTTCTTTTGTTTTTGGAAATTCAAGAAATAATGTCTCTACATAATTTTTGATCGTATCCATTTTTTACCCTTCTTTCATAAATCGGTTCACAACTTTTTTGGTTTGCTTCCATTCATCCCGCTTTTCTTCCAAAAAAGCCAGTCCTTTATCTGTAATCTGATAATACGTTCGTTTTTTACCATGGGTAATTTCTCCAGGATAGGAATGGATATAGCCATTTTTCTCCAAACGATTGAACGCCGAATACAGTGTCGTCTCCTTGATGACATAGATTTCTTCGCTTACATCTCTAATTTTCTGGGAAACAGCATACCCATAGGAATCGCCATCCTTCAGTACGGACAAAATGATGACATCATTGTATCCGCGAATCCCATCGCTAGAAATCATTTTGCCACCTCCTGAAATTACTTCATCTGTCGTTGTAATCATTGTACGCTAATTACTACGACAGGTAAAGTAAAATATTTTTGAATTTTCGAAAAGTATTTTCAAATCAGTAAAATTAATCAATGGAAGCGTTGAACTATCACTATTCTTCCAGCAATGATCTAAAAAGCATTTTTTTCAATCTAGTGATATGATCTTACTGACTATATAAATTTTAAGATAAAAAGGAATTGAAACTTATGCAAAAAATCGCAATCATTGGCGGTGGCATCATTGGGATGACACTGGCAAATTATTTAGATCCAAAAAAATATCAAGTAACGCTTTTTGATGATCCTACTGGACAAGCAACAAAAGCCAGTGCAGGGATTATCTCTCCTTGGCTGTCCAAACGCCGAAATAAGCAGTGGTATCGATTAGCCAAAGATGGTGCGGCTTTCTTTCCAAAATTGATCCAAGATTTCCAGCTAGATCATACGATCTATCAGCAATCTGGAACATTGCTTTTACGTCCCGAAAAGCAAATAGCAGAGCTACGAGCATTGGCAGAAGAACGTAAAAAAAACGCACCAGAGATCGGTATGATCAAGCAGCTGACTGGCGAACAGACACAGCAAGAATTACCCTTACTAAAACCCTTGCCAGCTCTTAAAATTAGCGGTGGCGGTCGCTTAGATGGAAAGGCCTATTTGATTCGAATGCGTAAATTAGCGCAAGAAAGCGGCGTTAAGTTTATTTCTCAACGTGTTCAGTTAGCAAATATACAGTCCCTCACCTATGGCGATAACCAAGCAGCTTTTGATCAAATTATTTTAACTGTCGGCCCTCATTTAAAAGGATTATTAGCTCCTTTAAACTACCAAGTCGATTTACGTCCACAAAAGGGGCAGCTCTTAGTATTTGAAACGGCTTTTAACTCTAGCGGAAATTTCCCGGTAGCCATGTTAGATGGCGAAGCTGATTTGATCCCCTTCTTAAATGGAAAAATTTTACTGGGCGCAACACATGAAAATGAAGCGGCTTGGGATTTGTCAGAAACACCAGAAGCTTTTGAACAACTCACGAATAGTGCTCGGGATTTCCTCATAGAACCTGAGAAATTATTAACTACACCCTTTCATTATCGAGTTGGGACACGCGCATATACGTCTGATTATGCCCCCTTTTTTGGTCAATTGGATGATCATTTATTGGTTGCTAGCGGGCTTGGCTCCTCTGGGTTGACAACTGGTCCGTATATTGGCTATTTATTGGCTCACTATTTGAATACAGGTGAAGCGAACTGGCAAGTTTACCAAAAAGAATTGTCAACTTATATTCAGCGCAAAGAAACGCCGGAATCAGACTAAGATTCCAGCGTTTCGTTACATTGGTCTTAAGTTTTTCTCTAATCGATCAATCATCCAGGCTAGTCGTTTGGTTCTTCCAGCCTCAGTTTTAGCATCTAAGTAGGCTCGGGTATAGGTTTTCTTAACCGAAGGCGGCATATTTTCAAAATTCTTTGAAGCCTCGGCATTTTTCTTCAACAACGCTGCTACTTCCGCAATTTGTTCATCTGTAATCGCTGATGGCTTCGTCGCATTCGCCCACTGGCCATTTTGCTTTGCTTCTGCGATTTTTTCTCGACCTAAATCTGTCATTAAGCCTTGCTGCTCCAGTTTATCCACGACTTTTTTATTTTTTTCAGACCATTTACTATTTTTACGTCGTGTAGCAAAATATTTCAGATAAGAGTGTTCATCAACCTTTTTCATCACCCCATCTATCCAGCCAAAACATAGCGCTTCTTCCAATGCTTCCCCAGCTTTTAGACTTTTGACTTGCTTTGTCTTACCAAAAACCAGCCATACACCGCCGCTGGTTGTCGCATTTTCCGTGAGCCACGTTCGAAAGTCTTCTCGTTTTTCAAAAAGTAGATTATTCTCCATATTAATTATCCATTCCTAAAACGACTGGTGTGGATTTGAAGCCGATACCCATTCGGTCAATCCCCATATCAATTAGTTCTAAGAAATGCTCCCGCGTACGAATACCACCGCTTCCTTTGATTTTGATTCGACCTTTGCACTGGTCCATCATGATCTGGATCACTTCATTAGTTGCTCCTTTACTCTCATAACCCGTGATAAAGCCAGTACTTGTTTTAACAAAATCAGCATTCGCCGCAATCGCACATTCGCAGGCTTGACGAATTTGTTCTTCATTTAATGTATCCGTTTCAAAAATAACCTTCACTGCTGTCCCATGAGCATGACACGTCTCCACGATGATCTTCAGCTCTTTGGTTACTTCATCATATTTTCCACTACGAATCCAACCAAAATTCGCGACAATATCTAACTCATAAATATCCTCTCGCTGACAATACGTCTCTGCCTGCAACACTTTGGAGGCAGTCGTACTCGTCCCAAATGGAAAATCACAAACGACACAAATCTTGGTATCGGTTCCTTCTGTCATCTCCGCTGCGATATCCAAAGAAGATGGGTTTACACAAACCGTTGCGCAATGATAATCAATGCCCTCTTGAATGTATTGTCGAATCTCTGCTTCCGTAAAATCCGGCTTCAATACGGACTGATCAATATACGCGCCCAGTTCCTCAACGGTCATTTCACTCGCTTTTTTCATGGTTGGATCCCTCCCGTTTATTTTCACCATATCTGCCATACTTTTGGATAATTAAAAAATAGGTATCTTCCCCAAAAAGGCAGCTTAGGCATTTTATATAAAAAAACTATACTTATAAAATAAGTATAGGATAACCTCAAGGCTTTGTAAACGCTCACTTAGCTATGTTGCTCTATTTACCACCGCTTGTTTTTTTAATTGATTTTTTAAATCATCTAACGATACATTTTTAAAATCTTCATTTTTCATTCGTTTGCGATAAGCTGTTGCTGTTTCTCCAGTCAATTTTTTAAACATTCGGCTAAAAACCACAAGACTATTGAAACCAACTTGCTCAGCAATATTCTCGACGGACTCATCTGTCATAGAAAGTAAAAAAGCGGCTCGATTGATTCGTACCCCCAGTAAATAATCTCTGATACTAATATCCATGTGATTACGAAAGACTCGTGATAGATGACTGCGATTAACCGCTAACCGCCGGGCGATTTCCTCAACAGTCACATGCTCTGCGTAATGAGCTTCAATGTATTCGACAGTCGCTACCGCCAAAGGTGAATAAACCTTTTTATTACCTAAATGACTCTTGCCACCATCTTCTAAGAGAATTGCTAAAAAACGATAGGTCAACTCATTTAAATGCAGCTCATTCGTGAGTGTTTCCTCCACAAATGGCAAACAAGCTAGGATAGTATTGATATATTTTTGCGTATCTGAAGATACCATCGTGTATTGATCCTTTTTAAACTGTGAATGGTGAATAATCTCGTCTGCTGCGGCTCCGCCAAAAGAAAGCCAACCATACATCCACGGATCTTCCCCATCCGCCAAATAAAACGTTGAGTCACCAGGACGAATCAAAAACAAATCACCTTTTTTTAAATGATACTGTTGATTTTTCACTTGATAGGTTCCCTTCCCCTCCATTACGATATGCAGTGTATAATTTTGCCGAATCGCAGGTCCAAAAGCGTGAAAGGGCAGCGTTTTTGAAATTCCGCAATAATCAAAATGCAGATCGGTTTTCAACTGACGCTGTTCCTTTTTTAAAAAGATTGCCTGTTCCATCACCAGTACCTCCATCCTAATCTTCACTCTAAAGTATACATGAAAATAGTGTATTTTTTGATAGTATTCACAACTATTGAATCACATCCAGCTACTTCCGGTTTGCTGCTAAGGGAAAAGCACAAAAGAATGATTACTTTTTTGTTATTCTTGATTGTCACGATACCCTTTTTACTCACTTGAACGCTGAAAATTTATCGAAGCACATGGTGAGCTTTGATTGCATGTTGCAGTATGAATTGAGTATTGTATACTAAGGATATTTCTATCTTATGAATAAGGAAGGTTTAACAATTGATTTCAGGTATTTTTATTTTATTAGGTTTTTATTATTTCTATTTGGCAAGAAAATCCAGCACTTTAACCAGCTCAGCGAGAACAAAGAAAATCGGCATGTTTCTTACAAAACTCACAGTAATTGTGCCATTGATCGCTCTTGCGGTTTTTGTCATTTTATTTATGACTATTTTATCTGGTCGCCTGATCGAAAGAAGTTCCCATGCATTAATTTTACTCGTCTTATGGCTAATACTTACAAATTGTTACGCTTGGATTCTCACCTATTCTGGCGATAAGAACTTTTTAATCCAAACCATTGCAGCAGCAGTGTGTTCTTTGATTTGTATTGTTCTAGTAACACCATTGGGAAGGTATGATTTACTTGTTTATGATTATATTGGCAACTTTTCCTTTGTAATTGGTTTTTCTGGCTTACTTCTTTTTTATCTTAGCCATTATTTTAGAAGATCCGCTCATTTGTAGAATATCTTCTTCTGTTTTTGAGAAAAAATGCAACAAAAAGTTAAATAGTCGTCACAGAAAGACGTTTAAAAGAAAACGATTTCTTGATAAATTGATTTCAGGGAATGATGATGCTTTTCTTAGAACTTGTCACTTAATCAAGAAATCGCTAAACTTATTAAGACACGAGAAATTTTCCATTACACAAAAAAAGCGAGGTTTTTTTATATGCAAATTACAGAAAAAGATTTTGGTCAAGGTTATCACTTAATTAGCATTGAAAATGAATCCGGTTTCCACTTATCGGTAACTGATTTAGGAGCACGAATCGTCAGTCTAGGGCACGACAAAGAACTGGTACTAAACTTTGATTCAGCCGAAGAATATCTAGAAAGGGATGCTTTTATCGGGGCTTCAATCGGTCGAACCGCTGGTCGAATCGAAAATGGACGCTTCACACTTGATGGTAAAGACTATCAAGTAGCGATTGATCCAGAAACTGGTCATTCTCTTCACGGCGGCAAACCAGGCTTTGAAACGAAAAAATGGGATTATGCAATCGAAAATGGTGATCAGGAAGCATCCATTATTTTCACACTGACTAGCCCTGATGGCGAGCATGGTTTTCCAGGAAACTTGAAGGTGGAGGTTCGACACACCCTGACACAGGAAAATGTTTGGCGTGTGACCACTAAAGCTACCAGCGATCAGACTACCTTGTTCAACCCTACCAATCATGTATATTTCAACCTGACAGGCGATCCTACTCAAGCAATCGATGAACACAAGCTCTGGCTAAATAGTGACTCTGTTGCTGTTCTGCGACCAGATACGATTCCTACGGGTGAAATCATGAATGTAACTGGAACACCTTTTGATTTCCAAACAGAAACAGCTTTGGCTGATATGTTTACTAGTGACTTTGAACAAAAAAATCTATGTAACGGCTTGGATCATCCTTTCTTCTTAAAGGAAAGCGATTTGAACAAACCCGCAGCAAAACTGACTAGCCCTGATGGAACAGTTGAACTAACTGTCTCAACAGATTCTTCTAGTGTTGTCATCTTTACCGCCAACTTTGGTGAAGATGGACCGATGATGCAAGGAAAACAACTCGCTCATCACGGCGGCATCACTTTTGAAACACAGGTTGCACCAGGAGCAGAACAATTTCCTGAATTCGGCTCCATTAAACTGCCTGCGAACACACCATTTGAAACGATTACTGAATATAAAATAAACTTGAAAGAAGCGAATACACATGGAAATTAAACGCGAATTAAACACAAAATTTGCTGAAATTTTTGGTCCCAAAGAAACGACCCAATACTTTTCACCCGGACGGATTAATCTGATCGGTGAACATACCGATTATAATGGTGGTCACGTCTTCCCTGCTTCCATCACTTATGGAACCTATGGTATAGCGGCTCCTCGCGAAGATAAGAAAGTTTTGGTTTATTCCACTAACTTTGAAGATATTGGTGTCATCACCTTTGACGTCGATCAATTGGACTACGATAAAAAAGACAACTGGGCCAACTATGCAAAAGGCATGGTCTTAAAACTGAAGGATGCCGGTCATAAAATTGATCATGGCTTCGAGCTATTAGTAGAAGGTACAATTCCAAATGGTGCCGGGCTGTCCAGCAGTGCTTCCTTAGAATTATTAGTTGGAGTTGTTTTAGAAGATTTATTTGATTTGAAGACCGATCGTCTTGAGCTAGTAAAAACAGGAAAAAAAGTCGAAAATGAATTTATCGGTGTCAACTCAGGAATTATGGATCAATTTGCCATTGGCTTTGGCGATATCGATCAAGCGATTCTGCTGGATACCAACACGTTAAAATACGAAATGGTTCCAGTAAAGCTTGACGGTTACGCAGTGGTGATCATGAACACCAACAAACGCCGTGAATTGGCAGATTCCAAATACAATGAACGTCGCAGCGAATGTGAGGAAGCACTTGCTCGTCTGCAAAAGAAACTGGACATTCAAGCATTAGGAAATCTAGATGAAGCCACTTTTGAAGCAAATATTGATTTGATTGGCGACGACACCTTGATTCGTCGCGCACGCCATGCTGTAACCGAAAATCAACGAACTTTAGAAGCAAAGGCAGAATTAGAAAAAGGCAATTTGGAAGCCTTTGGAAAATTGTTGAATGCCTCTCACTATTCACTTCGCCATGACTATGAAGTAACAGGAATTGAGCTGGACACCTTAGTCGATGCGGCTCAAGCTCAAAGCGGTGTCTTAGGTGCTCGAATGACAGGTGCCGGCTTTGGTGGATGTGCGATTGCTGTTGTCAAAGAAGAAAATATTCCAACCTTCAAAAACAAAGTCTACGACAAATACATGGAAATTGTTGGTTACGCGCCAGATTTCTATGTCGCACATATCGGCAGCGGAACAACAAAGATTGGTTAAGCCTTAAAGTAATGAACGCCTCTATCCATCGTTTTGGGTAGAGGGCGTTTTTTGTTATCAAAGAATTTTGCCTTCAAGCTATCTTTCGTCTACAATTATGGAAAAGGAGTCTTTCCCATGTCGAATAAACGATCCATCTTAGAAAAAAACGGGTTTATATTCCCTTAGCAATTTTACTCGGCGTTTTAGGATTCAGTCCGATGCTCGTTTCTTTATTAGGAGTAAAATCTGAGGACAAACTAAATAAAGACTATTACTCAAACACTGAAGAACCATTTTTTCAATCGATAGAGAAAGACTGAACTTTACTATATTAAACTAAAAAATTTGGAGCTTATGATGATTAGACAGATTGAAACAATTACTGACGCAGATTTAGAAACCATTGCATCTATTTGGTTAAGGAGCAATTTGGAGGCTCATGCTTTTATTGACCGGAATTATTGGCTCAAAAATTATCAAACAGTTAAGGTGTCCCTCACTGCCGCTGATCTTTATGCCTACTATCATAACAAGAAAATCATCGGCTTTCTTGGCTTGATTGACGAGTATATTGCTGGAATCTTTGTATTGCAGGAATACAGATCATTAGGAATTGGTGGGCAATTATTGGCAAGAATAAAAGAGAAGCCTTCAAAATTATTATTGAGCGTTTATCAAAAAAATGAACGTGCTGTTCAGTTTTACTTAAAACAAGGTTTCACGATTCTAAAGGAAACAACAGATTATGAAACAACTGAAGAAGAATTTTTGATGGAGTGGATTCTTTGATCCTCTCACGACTAAAATCACTATAACTTGTAAAAAGTGAAATTTTTCGGCTAATCTTTCATTCAACGACCGTTTCTCCTCTTTTTTCATTTTGGGTTTCTTAATAGAACTCCTACAATTCTATTCCCAAGCTGAGCTATAAAGATTTCTTAACTTCTATATTACAAAATTTCAGAATACGATTTTTTTCAAAACATCCATTTTGACGCGGTTTCCTCAAAAGCATATACTTTCTTTAAAGAGGTGATCCTTTTGAACCTGAAAAAATTCAATAATATGTATACCTATATCGCTATTTCCTATTTTTTCGTCTCACTTTTCTTCGCCTTTCAATCGGGTGCGGTCTTAAAACTAGCAAGCTTCTTCTTTCTAATTTCATTTGGTATCAATGCCTTCAAATCAATCAAAGAAGCTCAAAATCGTTAATCCAATTTTCGTAATCACATATTATTTATAATCATCAAATCCCTTTTTTTCAAATTATCTCTCAATTGTTTATGTTAAAATGGTAAAATACGATTCAAACAAGGAGGTTCTGATGAAAAAAGATTCTGGGTTAGTTTATGGTTTTGGTGCATATATTCTTTGGGGCATCCTGCCGCTTTACTGGAAACTGCTAGGTGGTGTCAGCTCTATTGATATTTTGTTTTATCGAATTATTTGGTCTCTGATTTTTATGTTGCTTTACATGATTGCATTACGAAAGATGCCTACTTTTATTCAAGAGGTCAAAGTACTTTTAAAAAATCGAAAAAAGGTTCTCGCTGTTATTATGGCGGCGATTTTCGTCTCATTAAACTGGGGAATCTTTATTTATACGGTGTCAATTGGACAAGTTCAACAAGCTAGTTTAGGCTATTATATTAATCCATTACTAAATGTACTGGCTGGTGCTCTCTATTTAAAAGAGCCGCTGACGAAGCAAGCCAAGCTGGCTAGTCTTTCGGCACTAACTGGAGTGATATTATTGACGCTCCAAACCGGTGTTTTCCCCTTCAATTCGCTTTTTTTAGCAGCTAGTTTTTGTTTATATGGATTAACAAAAAAACAGTTGCAGTTGAGTTCTGCAACAAGCATCACCTTGGAAACATTGATTATTGCGCCAATCGGTCTAATCTATTTGTTTTTTATTTCACCGACTGGATTCATGAATTATTCAATGAGTACAAATGTATTGTTAATGGGGGCCGGTGTGGTAACGGCAATTCCTTTGCTACTTTTTGCAACTGCTGTGAAGAAGCTATCTTATATAACGCTCGGTTTTCTCCAGTATGTGAATCCGACCATCATGCTAGTGATGGCAATCTTCCTATTCCATGAACCATATGCCTTGCCGCAATTCATTGCCTTTGCCTTTATTTGGTTAGGTATTCTGATTTTTGTTGCCGGAAATTTGATTCAAGTACGAAAAAAAGGGCTTCGTCCATAGAGACAAAGCCTTTTTCTAAACACTATACAAACTTCAATAATCCTATGGACTCAATGCTTAATAATTGAACTCATGTAATATCTCACCTGATCTGAACACTTTGCTCATCTTAACTTTTGCATAATTTGTTGCATAGCACAGCGCTTCTCGACGAGTATTGAATGTTTCCTCGGTCATTTCTCCGACAATCGTTTCTACCTGAACTAAGTATTGATATTCCATATCTTTTCCCCATTTCTTTTCAAAACACGCAACCATCATTTGTATTATCATAGCGAGTTTTCAAGGGAATTTCAATAACCCATGTAATATTACATAACATGAGATAAAAATAATTTGAAAAAAGCAACATTTCACGTAATGTTTCTTTACATACGCTTGGACATTAAAAAAGATTCAAACGACATTACGCTTGAATCTTCATAAAATCTCCATTAATGATTTGCTTGAAATTCCTTAATATTTGCAATGACTTTTTGAGCCAAACGAACTTTTGCCATCGAAGTTAGACCGGCGTTGGTTTTTCCGGCAAAAACATTCGGTAACCCAATCACTTCTTCGCCTAATCCTGCTTCAGTATCACTAAACGCATAGTTCCCAGGTTCTGCCAACCATTTTTTTAGCGCTGGCACTTCATGAGACGGCGCAATCGAAACATTCATCAAAATTTTCCCATTGCCAAACTGATTAAAAGCTACTTCATCTAATAGGACAACATTTTTATTCAGACAAGTAATTAAGATATCTACCTTCCCTAACAGCTCATCTAAGGACAAATAAGTCATATTCAATTCTTTTTCAATTTCAGGTTTGCGCGTTCGACTATAATAATTGACGTTCATACCAAAGAACTTCATCGTTTTCGCCAATAAGCTGCCGACTGTTCCCATGCCCACAATGCCGACTTTGACATCGGTCAATTCCATTGGCTCATCCTTCCACATCGCAGGTCCGCGCCCTTGTAATAAACGAACCAATTCACTGATGGCATATTCCTTCACACCTTCATCGCCATAATCACGAACGCCTGTTACCACGATCCCTTTTTTCTCTGCATGGAGAATATCTACGTTCGCATTTTCTGGCGCATACAAGCTGGCACAAATTCCAATATAACGAATATTCGGGCAAGCATCTAAGACTTCCTTATCAATAAAGCTGGTAAAACTCAACATCACACAATCTGCGTCACCTATTCGATCGATAATTGTCGCTGCATCCGTCGGAATATCCTCATAAAAAAAAGTTTCTTCTGCTAGATCCTTGAGTTTTTCATCCCATTCAGGTAATAATTTGGTTGGCTCGATCGCCACCATTTTTTTAAATTTCTCCATGTCGGCCTCCTAAGTAACTCTATTCATCTCATGATACGTCCTACAAATTTCTGCGTCAATAAGCAAGATTTAAACCGCTATCATCAAAAAAGCCCCGTCTAAGACTATTTATACGTAGGAACCAAAAAAAGATGACCACGCTCGGTCACCTTCTTTTACGCTAAATCTTCATCTAAAATTGTTCCTTTGACAACCATATTCGTATCACCGATTAAATAAAGGTCATTCTCGACAACATTCACTTGAAGCTGTCCGCCTAAGACTTCGATCACAACTGGATCACTTTTGACCAGACCTTTTTTAGTCAATGCATATGCCGTTGAGCCGGTTCCGGTACCGCAGGCCAAAGTGAAATCTTCCACACCTCGTTCATAGGTGCGCTCTACCACCGTTTGATCAGACAATATATCATAGAAATTCACATTAGCGCCCTTTTCAAAGGCGGGATGAATTCTCAATTTTCTTGCAAAATCAAGAATCGTTTCTAATTCAGTCATAGCTAAATCCGGTACGTGAACAACTAAATGAGGAATCCCTGGATTTCCCAATTCAACATAATCCACGGTTACCTCTTTCCCATCAACCTGAAGAAGTTTGTCTGCTTCAAAAACGGTTGGTGAGTTCAACTGTACGCGATAGGTCCTCTTGTCCAAACGTTCTGCTGGCACATCACCTGCGATCGTTTCAATGATCATTTTTTCTTTAGCTATCCCTGTCTCAAAGGCCCAGCGCGCCACACAGCGAGCGCCATTTCCGCACATTTCTGCTTCAGAACCGTCTGCATTGAAAAAGCGAGCATAAAAATCACCGGATCCGCGGGCTGCCTCTACCGCGATCAAAGTATCTGCTCCAACGGAGACACGACGAGTACAAACACGAGCCGCAAATTTGGTCACTTGTTCACTGGCAAAGTTCAGTTCTTGATTGTCGATCAAAATAAAATCATTGCCTGCACCTTGTAGTTTATAAAAAGGAATGTTCATTCATCCACCTCATTTCAAGAGTCTTTATTTCAAAAATTCAGGAATTTCTTCATTTTGAATCATCTGATCCAAGGTCTGTCTTTTTACGATAATTTCGGCTTGTCCTGCTTTTGTTAACGTAACGGCTGGAATCGCTAATTTGTTGTAATTGCTTGCCATAGAATAGCCATAAGCTCCCGTTGAAAAAGTAGCAAAAATATCGCCAGCTTCAACCACTGGCAGCTCAATATCTTTGACCAAAATATCCGTACTTTCACAGGCCTTACCTGAAACCGTCACTTTTTCCGTTGCTTTAACATCTGCTTTGTTGGCTAAAATCCCTGTATATTCCGCTTCATAAAGTCCCGGACGAATATTATCGGTCATCCCACCATCAATACTGACATATTTTCGCAATCCAGGAAGCTCTTTGATTGCTCCGATTTTGTGTAGGCTGATCCCTGCTTCAGCAACGATACTCCGGCCTGGTTCAATCACAACTGCAGGCTGCGGTAAGTTTTCTATCTCGCAAAAAGCCAATACTTTTTCCATCATAGGATCTGTAAAATAACTAAAAGGCTTTGGCTGATCTGCATCTGTGTAGCGAACACCGAAACCGCCGCCAAAGTTCAATTCCTTGATTGTATAGTCAAAACGGTCTTTTACCATTTTAACCAAATCTAAAGCAATTTCTACCGCTGCAAGATGGGCATGATTATCAAATAATTGACTACCTACATGGAAATGAAAACCTAAAAAATTCACTTCTGGTGTTTCAATCGCATGTTCGATTTGCGGGAACAAGATCGCCTCATCGATCGGAATCCCAAATTTTGAATCCTTTTGTCCTGTCGAAATAAATGAATGAGTTTGAACATTGACTTCAGGTGTGATACGGAACAAAACATCCACTACTTTTTGTTTTTCTTTGGCGATTGCCGCAATCAGATCAACCTCCTGCAGACTGTCGATGATGATTCGACCAACGCCATAATCAATCGCCATTTCTAGTTCTTCGATTGATTTATTGTTGCCGTTCATTTCAATATGCTCCGCGGGAAAATCAGCTTTGATCGCCGTGTACAATTCACCATCAGAAACAACATCTAAAGAAAAGCCTTGCTTTTCAATAATTTTTAGCATCGCAAGCGTTGAGAAAGCTTTGCTGGCAAAAGCCACACGAACATTCTCATATTTTTCGACAAAATCTCGCTGCAGTTCTTGGCACTTCTCTTCAATCATGGTTTGCGAAAACACATATAACGGAGTTCCAAATTTCTCTGCTAAAGCAACAGTATCGCAACCATCCCACATTAAATGACCATTTTTAGTTTCAAATTCCATCGTAAGCCCCCTCAATTAATTCTCGTTCAATCCAGCAATTAAGTTTACATAGGTTTGAATCCCTAGTAACAGATTTACCTCATCAAATTTCATTTTTCCACTATGCAGCGGATACGTATAGCCTTTTTCTTCATCACGAATCCCTAAGAAGAAAAACATCCCAGGAATCTCCTGCTGATACCAAGAAAAATCTTCCGCGATTAAATATGGTGGAGTTTCCACGTAATAATCAGCCGCAACCTTTTCCAATTTCTTCACCATTTCCGGATCGTTATCAACGACTCGATACATATGATTGAAATCAACCACTGCCTCACAGCCATAGCCTTTAGCAATTTCCCCGGCTACTAATTCCGTCCTTCGAACGACTTCCTCATATACGGCATCATCAAAGGCCCGCATTGTTCCGTGTAAAACAACTTCCTTAGCGACAATATTCATCGCCTCGCCACCGTGAATTGTTCCAAAGGTCAACACCACGTTATCCAATGGTCCGATATTTCGTGCTAAAATACTATTCAAACCAGTAATCACACCGCCAGCAGCAACAATTGCATCTTCTCCGAGCTGCGGCTGTGCGCCATGTGTGCTGACGCCCTTGATTGTGATCGTCACCTCAGCATTACGCGCCATCATTGGCCCTGGTCGACAAGAAATTTTTCCTGCTGGAAGATCTGGAAAGACATGCAATCCCACGATTTCTTCTACACCTAGCTTTTGTAAAATACCGGACTTCATAATTAATTCCGCACCACCTGGTCCTTCTTCCGCCGGCTGAAAGACAAAGACAAGCGTTCCTTGAATTTTTTCTGGATACTTGTGTAAATAGGCAATGAAACCTAGCAGCGTTGCCATATGTCCGTCGTGACCGCAGGCATGCATTTTTCCAGGTGTTTTTGAAGCAAAATCATAGCCCGTTTGTTCTTCTACAGGCAACGCATCAATGTCTGAACGAAAGGCTAACGTTTTACCTGGTTTGGTGCCGTGTAAGACCGCGATCGTACCTGTCTCAATGACTTCATAAGTCTCTGTGACACCAAAGGATGCCAACTTCTTTCGAATATACGCTGCCGTTTGCTTTTCCTCCAATCCTAATTCGGGGATTTGGTGCAATTCGCGGCGCATAGTAGTGACTAACTCTTCTAACTCTTTGACTTCCGTATCGATCATTGTCTCACTCATTTCCATAAAAATTCTCATAATCCTATTTTTTGATTAGAAAATCATTGATAGTTTCTCATATTATAGTACAGATTGCATCAGCGGTCATTAATTTGTTTTTGAAATTTTTCAAAGTTAATACATGATTCTCTTTCGTTTAAACAAGTAATTGTGATTTTAAAGTCTAAAAACTTACATTCATTTGATCTCCTCTCATTGTTTTCTTGAGCCTTCCTCAATTTTTAGTGCCTATCCCTTAATTACTTGATACACTTAGTAAAAAGAAATTTGGAGGGACAAAATTGGAAAAAGAAAAAAAGATTATGCCTGTCGACTTTTTATGGTTGGCACTTTATGCTTTTGCAGGGTTTAGTTTGGAATTGCTTCTTGGGTTGGTTAGCAGTGGTTTGAGTCTAGCTGTAAATGCCGGATTGACGGCAATTTTATGGTCAGTTGTTTCTATTTTCTTAATTCATTATTCGAAGAGCCGCTTTAATTTTGATGTTTTTAGCATTTCTCGGCCTCTGGAAAATAAAAAACTTATACTAATTATTTGCTTAGTATTTTCTGTGATCGTAGTTTCTACAATCGGCTTTGGCGGATTCAAACCAGTCGTCGAGTTTAATGGGGAACTGGAGAAAAGTATTATTGCCTTTATTTTTCGTCTATTCTATTATTTTGCAGAATGTAGTTTGATTGTATTAGTCATCGCGTTTGGTCAGAAATTTTTCGAGTCTCAATTTGGATTGTCTGAGCGATTTCCTAGTGGCGGTTTGCTGCTTGCGATTACGTGGGGGCTGATTCATTTTCTTCTTCAAGGGTTCAGTGGCGGTTTATATACGATCTTTTTTTCAGTAGTTGCCGGATGTATCTATCTTCTCTGCCAAAAAGATATTCGCTGGACTTATCTTTTTGTAGCGATCGCATTTATTCTTTAAAACGTCCATACAATTGATTGTTTTTTCCTGATGATTTAGAATTTTCTACTACTTATAATGATAGAAATTTTTGTGGAGGTGCACGTTTTTGGCTAGTATTGTATTGGGTATCCGATTTTTACTTGAAGTCGCAACAGTTGGCGGGCTTTTTAGTGGTATCTTTATCAAAAAAGGTATTTTACAACGAATTCTCTTCGCTGTTTTGACAATTACTGTCACACTAGTTTGGGCGAGATACGGTGCGCCAAAATCCCCAACTGTTCTGACTGGCAACGGGAAACTTTGCTTAGAACTGATCGTTTATTTCCTTGGTAGCCTTACCTATTTTTTCCTCTTCGGTACCAAGATTGGTACGTCTTATCTAGTGATTGCTAGTCTTGATCTATGGCTAATGTATCAACTAAACTTACAAGGACATTAGACGTCCTTGTTTTTTTGACTTTCTTTGATTAAAAATTTCATGAGATTTTCGTTGGCAGGCACTCATAATTAAGATATAATTCTACTATTAAAGACCTTTTTACAAAGGCTTTGAAAAAAATGAAGAAGGAGTTGTTTCCCTTGAGAATATTTGAAGGATCTGGTGTTGCTCTAGTTACGCCCATGAAAGCCGATGGTGCTGTGGATTACAAGAAGTTAGAGGAGCTAGTCGAGTGGCAGATCAGTGAAGGAACCGATGCAATCATCGCTTGCGGAACTACTGGCGAAGCTTCCACTTTAGCCAATGACGAACATATTGCTGTAATCGAGACAGTCGTCAAAAAGGTGAACAAACGAATCCCAGTTATTGCCGGAACTGGTGTAAACGATACCCAGCATGCCATCGAATTATCGACAGGTGCTGAGAAAGTTGGCGCCGATGCTCTATTGATCGTGACTCCTTATTATAATAAAGCATCAGATGAAGGCCTCTTTTTACATTATCAAAAAATTGCTGAAAGCGTGAAATTACCGATTATTTTATATTCTGTTGCTTCACGTACTAATATGAATATCACACCACAAATGGTGAAACGCCTAGGCGAAATTCCTAATGTGGTAGCAATCAAGGAAGCCAGTGGGAATATCTCACAAATTGCTGATATTGCACGAATCATGCCAGACGATTTTACGATCTATTCTGGAAATGATGATCAAGTCTTACCGATCATGGCCCTTGGTGGAAAAGGCTCTATTTCAACAATCGCCAATATTGCCCCACGGCAAACCCATGAATTAACACAAGCCTTATTAGATGGCGACTTTTTAAAAGCCAAAGAACTTCAGTTAGCACAAATTCCATTGATTCATGCGATCTTCTGCGAAGTAAATCCTATTCCAGTCAAAACAGGTGTGAGTTTATTAGGAAAAATCGAACCAAACTTCCGTCTCCCACTTTCTGCAGCGAAAGACGAAACCGTTGAAGGATTGAAAAAGGAAATGGCTGCTTATGGATTGGAGGTTGCTAAATGATCGATATTATCTTAAATGGTGCCAATGGCCGCATGGGCCAGGTTCTACAGACAATGATCGCGCATCAATCCAATATGCAAGTCGTTGCCGGAATTGATCGTGAAGCCTTCGAAGCGGACTTTCCTACTTTTCAAGCAATCAACGATTGTCAGGTAAATGCAGATGTAGTCATTGATTTTTCTCACTATACCGCAGTCCCTGCTGTTTTGGATTATTGTGCAGAAAAGAAAATCCCTGTTGTTGTAGCCACAACCGGTCTGACTGATGAAGTAAAAGAACAAATAGCTAAAACGGCAGAACAAACGGCCGTCTTCTTCTCAGCCAATATGTCTCTAGGGATCAATCTCTTAGCAAAAGCGATTCGCGAAATCACACCCGTCTTAGAGGAAGAATTCAATATTGAAATCGTGGAAAAACACCACAATCAGAAAAAGGATTCTCCTAGCGGAACTGCGTTATTATTAGCTGATGCGGTAAATGACGCGGTAGAGGAAAAGAAAACTTATATTTATGGCCGCCATGGCAATGATTTAGAAAATCCGTTATCAGAATTAGGTATTCACGCCGTTCGCGGCGGTACGATTCCTGGTGAACACACCGTAATCTATGCCGGTCCTGATGAAGTGATCGAGTTGAACCACTTGGCTTTATCCCGAAATATCTTTGCTAGTGGCGCAGTTAAAGCCGCAAAATATATCAGTGATAAAGCGACTGGTTTGTACGATATGGAAAAATTGATTGATGAGAAATAACAAACGAGACAAAATAATTACCTTAGTATGAGATAGGATGACAGTCCAACTTTTGGCAGTTATACTTGAATTGCTATTAAGACATGAATCATTGACTAATTTTAATTCGAGATCTTTAGTTGGATGATATACGTGGCGAAAATCAAACTTATTTTTCGCCTTTTGAAAAATAATTACCTTAGTATGAGATAGGAGCAGATTCAATGACTTTAACCGATCCTTATGAAATTGCTAAATATATTAAAAATGCCGAAAAAACGACCCCTGTAAAAGCCTATGTTCAAGGCGATTTAGCGGGAATCACCAAAGAAAAAGTTCAGTTTTTCGGTCAAGAACAAACCTGGATCTTGATTGGTGAAAGTCAAGCGGTACAAGAAGTATTAAACGAGCATCAAGGAAAAATCAGTGATGTACATGTAGAAAACGATCGCAGAAATTCGGCAATTCCAATGCTGGATATCTCATCAGTTAACGCTCGCATTGAGCCAGGGGCATTGATTCGTGATCGTGTAGAGATTGGTGATAAAGCAGTCATCATGATGGGGGCCATTATCAATATCGGTGCTTCCATCGGCGAAAGCACGATGATCGACATGGGAGCTATTTTAGGTGCACGTGCAACTGTTGGGAAACATGCCCATATTGGTGCAGGAGCGGTGTTGGCTGGCGTACTTGAGCCGCCTAGTGCTTCTCCTGTTGTCGTAGAAGACAATGTTTTAGTCGGAGCTAATGCCGTTGTTTTAGAGGGAGTCCATATCGGAAAAGATGCCGTTGTTGCAGCCGGTGCTGTCGTTACCAAAGACGTTCCAGCTGGAGCCGTTGTCGCTGGCACCCCTGCCAAGATCATCAAGATGAAGGATGAAATCGATCCTGGTAAAACTGAATTTTTAGATGATTTAAGATAAGTAAGAAATCTCAGCTGTCTTCAGTTAAAAGCGGCTGAGATTTTTTTTAACCTCCGTTCTTTCCCCTTTTTCCACACTAACAGTCATCGTATGCTAAAAAATTAAACATTTTTAAGTTGAATTACTCAATATTTTATTTGAAAGTCGCTTTTTTTGAATCAAATAACCTATTTTATCGTATTCCTACTGCATTTTTCACGAAGTATGCTATAATACTAACGGATTAGTACAACTCTTAAAAGAAAGCGACTGAATTATACTCGTGAATTTAAAAAGTATCAAAAAATCACTCAAAATTCGTAACAAACAAATCAACAAAACCTTTGCTCAAGTGGAAAAAACACTGAGTGAGCACATCCACAGTGATGTAAAAATCTATTTTGATAAAGTGAACACACATCAAATCCACCTTGATGAGACAACTCCTGATGGAAAAACTCGTCATATTCAAAGTGCGAAGCATGACCATTCCTTTAGAGAATTAGTCAATGCTCATATTCAAAAACCACAAACAAATACCCTAAATCAATTGACCAACAGCATCTATAATTTATGGTCAGAAAGTTTTAAAACATCAGAACCTGTTGTTGAAAGTGAGGATACTGACAAAGCAACGGAGCTTGCTCAAGATATCTTAGCTGATGTAGTCAAGGAACCTGTTAGTGCTGATGTAACCGCAGACCAAGCAGAAGCATTGAATCAATCTTTAAAATCAAAAGCAAATTACTCTGCTGAATGGTCTGATGCTGATAAAGCGATCGAGGTATTTTATAACCCACCGAAGAAAGACCGTCAATTATTGGCAACTATCGCAGCAGATCAAACTGTTACTTATACAGATGCACTAAATACCAAACGTGTCATGAAAAAAGAATTGCCAGACATGATCGCAGCTGTCTTAGCTTAAGCAAAATCCCACTGTCGAAGATGACAGTGGGATTTTTTTCGTTATTTTAATACACCATGGAAAAAAAGTTGAATTGCTTTCTCCAGATTTTCTTGCCGCACATTCACAGGTGAATCCAAGTAAGCGGATATCAAGATAAACAATTGACTCACAGCAAAATTCGGATCAACCGTCTCCCTTATTTGAGATTCATTGTTAAATACCTTAAGAAAAGGATGTTTATAAGAGCTCTGCCAAAGTACAAATAACTTTTGAGCTGTTTCAGGACTCAGCGTATGCTGAATATCATGCATCATCATAAAAAGGCTGAAAGGATGCCTTTGTTGTAAATAAAAAGCCATTGCCAAGATTTTTTCTTCAAAACTAATATCTTGAGCTGAAAGCTCTGATAGGTTTTTCCCAACTTCATTTGCCAATCGCTGCATTACTTGAAAATAGATTTCTTCTTTATTTTTGAAATGGTAATAAATATTTGGTTGCGTAATCTCAAGTATTTTCGCGATTTGCCTAGTAGATGTGTCATTATAGCCTTGCCTCATAAATAATTCTTCAGCAACATCTAAAATCTCTTCATACATCCAATCGCCTCTTTTTTATTTGATACCATTATTATACGCGATAAGGTTATTCGTTCGCTTCTGAAATGTCTTTTTCTGTCAATTTTCCATCTTTCATCTCTAAAATTCGGTCACAGAATTTCACCAGCCGAGTATCATGAGTGACCATGATTGTCGCCTTATTTTTTTCTTTGGTTTCCTTGGCTAAAATTTTTACAACTTCATAAGCCTTCTCAGAGTCCAGACTGGCTGTCGGTTCATCGGCTAAAATAATCGTTGGGTTATGATACAACGCCCGAGCGATCGCGACTCGTTGACGTTCCCCGCCAGAAAGCTCTTCAGGATATTTATTTTCTAAACTGGCGATATCCAATTGCTCGAATAATTTTTCCGCCATTTCCGAATTATCACTTTTACTAACTTTGTCGACTAGCTTTAATTGCTTTTTGACGGTTAAAAACGGAACTAGGTTTGATGCCTGCAAAATAAAACCAATTTCCTTGAAGCGTAATTTTGCCCGTTCTTTTTCCTTCTTCTCGCTGAAATCATCATCGTTGATCAGAACTTCTCCTTCTGATGGGGCCTGTAAACCGCCTGCAATCGTCAGAAATGTACTCTTTCCCGAACCAGACGGACCAATAATGGCAACGAACTCCCCTTTTTCCACTGAAAAATTTGTTTGCTTCAACGCTTCAATCGTTGAATCGCCATCTTTAAATGATTTTTCTACTTGTTTAAATTCAATTGCACTCATTTTTCTTCCCCCTATCCGATTGCCTTCAATGGATCAATTTTTACAATGGTTCGCACTGAGAAGAACGCACCAATTAAAGCAACTAAGATCATCAATATGCTGATTCCGCCAAAGAACAGCATATTAACCTGAAATGGCACTGCATCTGGTAATATCAGAGCTGTTCCTAACGTGGCTGCTAATCCAATCACTACCCCAACAGTCGCTAATAGGAATGTTTGAGCAATTACAGAGTTTGAAATATAGCGGCTTGAAATTCCCTGAGCCTTCATCACACCAAATATTTCTGCCTTTTGCATCGTTAACACATAGATGAAAATTCCTATGACGATTGCAGCAATTACGATCAAGAAACCGATCATAAATCCAAAGGTCAAGACCTGTGCACTGTAACCTGGTAGATCATTGATAAAACTCTTGATGTCCGTCTCCTCTAAATCATCTGGAACAGATTGAACATCTCCTCTAGTAATGATCGCGTTGATTCGAGTATTTTCACTAGTTCCTTGTGTTTCAAAGCGAATTTCCTGATACGCACCAATCGTTGTATACAACACTGGTGCTACATTGAATTTTGCATTATCCGTGAACCCAACGATTTTTAATGTTTTATCGTTTCCTGCCATTTTAACAGTTTCACCGAGCTTCAGATTGTATTCATCCTTTAGCGAACGATCCGCTACTGCTTCATCATCAGAAGAAAACATCTTTCCGCTAGTCAGCTTTGGAGCCAGAAATTGATCCTTATCGATACCAAAAAAACTGACATCAATTTTTTCTCCCCCATCACTTTTGATTACTCCCGCTGTTTGAGCAAGATAGGCTTTTTCATCTGCCTTTACATCATCAAAGATTTTCAGCGGTATCATTGACATATTGAGATTATTATTCGCTTCCTCTGTTAAAAGAATGGAATCTGCATTCCATTTATCTACTGCTGTTCGATTATCTTGCGCCAGCCCATAAGCCAACCCCGTTAAAAAAAATACCAGATAGGCAATCAAAAACATGACTCCCATTACTAACGTGTAACGCAATTTCGAATGTTTGATTTCATTAATCGCTAAAAACATAAAAAGACCTCCACTTATCAGTTGATAAAATTACCCTAACACGATTATTTTATGAAGGAAAATAATCTGCTTAGCAGCTGATAAGTTCATTGTGATTAAAATCGGGCATCGTTCAATTATTTTGGCAATCAATCTAAACTAGACACTCACTGTCAAGATTTCTTTTGTATACTAAACTAAAGGAGGTCGCAAAATGAATATCAAACAAGAAATTGAGAAATACGTAGATGAAAATGACCAGATTTATTTAAATGATATTAATATTGATCCAAAATCAATAAAGGCGATTATGATTAACGAAGTGGTTCCTGCTGATCCAAACAATGATTTCTACGGTTTAGAAGATGCTGCTTACATGGAAACTACAATACCATTATTTCAAAAAGCCGGTATCGAGGTTACAAACATTCAAGACATATTGTCTTACGGTATTTATCTAACTAATGCGATAAAAATTCCAAAATTAGAAACGACAATCTCTAATGACAGCATCGAAAAAAGTTTGCCTTATTTAGAAAAGGAATTGACCCTTTTTCCAAATGTTCAAGTAATTATGTTGATGAGCGATGTCGCAAAAAAATGCTTTAATCGGATCACCAAAAAGTCTACAAAAAGAAATATTGTCCCAGCTATCTCCACCTATAAATTGCGAAACACTGAACTTTACTATCAAAATATCCGAATCATGCCCTCTTACATCATGACTGGTAAAAATATTTTGATTGAAAAATCAAAGGTTCGAATGGCGGCGGAAGATCTTGCCATTATGTATGAAATCATTTCTGATCAGTATCTCCATACAAGTTTTTCATTTACTAAAATGACTATTCCAAAGAAGGAATAGTCATTTTAGGCTTATCTAGCTGTTTTATAATGCTTAGACAAAAAAGTCTGTGTATCCATCAATGCAAAAGCTCTTTAAATCCTGCTTCCAAACTCATTAGTGGTCTGCCTAATGCTTTTTCGAAATCCGTAGAAGTAACATCTAGTTGATTATTTTTAATATCATATTGGAAGGATAAAAATAGTTCTGCGACCGATTGAGGCATTCCGTTGGCAACTAAATGATTAATAAAACCTGAATCATCTGAACTTATTACTTCAAACTCTTTTCCTGTCGCTTTTTTTAGCGCGTTCGCCAAAGTGTTATAGTTTACTGGTTTTCCAGAAAGTTCTAAAATGGCTGGATAGTCAGCTCCTAGTAGAGCCTTTGCAGCCACCTCTGCGTATTCTCTTTTCATCGCCCAACCTGTTTTTCCATTTCCAGCCGCATAAACAAACTTTCCACTATTCATAGCCGCTTCGACTAACGGCAATTCATTCTCTAAATACCAATTATTACGCAAAAATGTATGCGAGATGCCTGCTTTTTCAATCAATCGTTCTGTAAAAAGATGATCCTCAGCTAAAGGACTAGTTGCTTTGTCCGCTTCAGCAAAACTTGTATAAGCAATGTAAGATACTCCTGCTTTTATCGCTGCTTCAACCACATTTGCGTGCTCCTTCTGTCGATTGCCTGGAGCACCAGACACAAACAGCACACGATCAATTCCTTCAAATACTCTTTCCATAGCGTCCTTATCCCCATAATCACCGATTCGAACATGTATACCAGCCCTTTTTAAAGCTTCAGCTTTTGCTTCACTTCGAACCAAAGCAAAAATCTCCGAGGTTGAAATACTTTTTTTCAAGAAGTCCAATGCATGATTTCCGAATCCTCCAGTTGCACCTGTTACCAAATAATTCATATAATCCGCTCCTTTTCTTTTGCTGTACATTTATAATTTACACCTATAATCATAAGTAGTATGATAAGATATGTCAAGAAAGAAAATTACAAAAGGAGCTGAGGTCATGAAATACTCGATACAATTCAGTGATGCCATCCACATCCTTGCTTATATTGAAATCTGCAAAGGAACTGATGCGCTATCTAGTGAAATGATTGCTAAAAGTGTGGAAACGAATCCAGCAAATGTTCGAAAAATCATGAGCCAACTAAAAAAATCTGGGCTGATCCTCACACGAATCGGAAAACCAAACCCCACTCTCGCAAAACGACCGGAAAATATCACGCTATTAGAAATTTATAAAAGTATTGAGGGAAATACGAACTTGATTCAAGTAGATCCTAAAACAAATCCGAATTGTATCGTTGGCGCAAATATTCAAGAAGTGCTTAGCGAAAAATACGATGCGCTGCAGAAAAAAGTAGAAGAAGAAATGAATGAGATTACGCTTGATATGTTAATCCACAAAATCGCCAAACTGGAAATTGATAAAAGACCGGAAAATAAGAAGCTGATTCAAGATTTTTTATAAGTAACAAAAAAGAAGTGCGTTCTCTACATAATAGTATGGCACTTTCTTAGGTTCTTTTACTTGCTGTCTTTCACGACTAACTTACATAAAAATCAAAAAAAGAGCTGTGACAAAAATTTCGTCACAGCTCATTACTTGTTTCTAAATCCGTCGACTCATTTGAAGAACAGCGATCTTTCGACGAAAATCCTCTCTTATCTTGATTAAATAAGGAAAAAATATCAGTGATCTCTATCTTTTTATAAAATCCCTTCAAAATTTGCGGATACTCCTCTGCTTAGTTTTGAGTTTCTCGTGAATAGTCAATTACGTCAAATTCAGAGTTAGCAAGTTCTGTTAATAAATTTCAATATTACTCTTGAAAAATGATATTGTCTGAGATTACGACTCTGATAGATTTCCTCCATACATTCTTTCATATTCGAGTAAAGCTATATACGAACAAATATATTATCTTTGAATAATCGTAAAAATCAACAGAGGCGAAAATCTTTCTTCTCCTCTGTCAATTATTTTCCGCGTTCTAATAAGCTCATTAATTCAAACCCGGTATTTACTTTTGAATAAATCGAGCACACAACAAACATCCGTTTTCCAGCAAATTCAACATTTTTGAAGCGTCTTGAAGATGCTGGGATATGATGATGTCCATGAATAGCGCCAATAATATTGTATCTTTCAAATAGTTTTTCTATCTGTGGTTCCGAACAAACATAATCTTTATTATATGCATCGCTTGTTTCTGGCAGTAGGCTCAGTTCATTGAACAATGGTGCGTGAGAAACAATTACAGTGGGTGTATCCACGTCCTCGCCTAAGATTTTTTCCAGCGCGTTTAAAATGAATCGTTGCAGCGCTTCTTTTCGTCTCACTAACGCAACAGGAATTGTCAAACCGACATAACGAATACCTTCATAAATAAGATACTCATTGTTCAAAAGCTTCATTTTTGGAAAGCGACTAGTGATTTCCGTTTTGACCACTTCATAAAAATCATGCTCACCAGTCGGTAATAAATACCACGCTTCATCCGTTTCTTGCATTAGTTCCTTAAACCATTCATAGTTGAAAAACGGTCGCCACTTATCCCATTGCTCATCAGATACATCGGTCGTTTCAGGTAGAACATCCATTAGTTCATGTCCTCCTATCACATAGATCCCTTCAATTTCTTCATCTTGAACATGAGAATCCGACACATCACCGACCAGCACATTAAAATGTCGATTAACAAATGGCAACTTTCCATCCTGCGCATGGATATCTGAAACCACATTGATCAGATTACGATTTTCAGTGGAATGGACGTTTTTGAAATACTTCTCTGCTTCATCGGGATGGACACTATGAGCAACATAGTTTTCCCGCGTTCGAGAGAGTTCTTCCCCATATTGAGAGCGTAGAAGCGGCTGAGTATTGATCATTTGAGCTGAATCAGTAACAGCTAGAGCCTGTTCGACACCCTGCTTCACTTCTTGAGGCAATAAGGAAAGTGCCGATTCAATATCCGAATATATCGTCAGGCCTTTGTCGATCAGCAGTTGATCTTGCTCCACTGCATCTAACAACTGAACATCTTTTCCATCGATCATCAATGGCAATGAATTAGCCAGCTGAACAACGAAATTCAAATACTCAGAAATATAGCCTGCAATTCCGGTTTTTATATTTTCACTAAAAAGAAATTTTCCGGCCAGATTCGCTGATAATGGTCCGGTTTCATCGTGTTGCATCAATCGTCCAGCAACTTGAATTTCTAATAACGGATTTTGCAGAATCGCTTTATAAGCCTGCTTTACTTCAAATGATTTTTCATCCACACGATTTCCAGACACCTGAAAAATGCTCAACATCAAATATTTCTCTATTGTTGTCTGATGAAGCTCAATATAGCGTCGAATTTCTTCTGGATGAAGCAAGTATTGGATCGCAGCACGTTGGATATAGTTTCGAGCTGTATCATAAGGAATCGCTGAATAGACTAAATCGCCTTTTGAGGAAATTGCCATAGAATGATTTCTTGTATTGTAGGTCAATTGAAAATAATCATTTTTAAAAACCGTTTTGTTAACGGGCCGCCGTTTATTTTCTGGATAACGTTCTATTCGTTCAGCTAGAGCTGGTGGCAGCACAACCTTTGAGGTAGTTTGCAGGGAAGTTGCTCGTTTTTCAATCAACGAATTTGTCGTCTCTTTTTCTGATTTCATGGAATCACCTCTCATCCTGTTAATCATTCTTTTATTAAACCCATTATAGCGTGTATCGTCAAATCGGGTGAAGGATTTCTCAAAAGTCTTTAGCTTCATTGCTTTCTAAATGAGTAACAATCCTCAGATGCGCCTCATTCTTAAATCACTCTTTCATTTAGTTACACTCTGAGTATACCAATCAGTCAATGACTAAGGAGGTGTGTAATTGTATTTTTCTTTACTAGATTTTAGTTTCGGATGAATCATCTAAAAAAGTAAAATAACAAATGATACGCACTATTAATAATTTCGTTTCATAATAAATAATTGAAGAGAATGATTCCTTAATCAGTGGTAGGATGTCAGGTGAAAGGGATGGATGATTAATGGAATATGTTATTGGTAATGAAATTACTACCGTAGACTGCCATGGAGAAAAAGTAACAGGAATCATCGAACAAATCTATGTAAATACGATAATTGTCGGGACTATGACAATGAAATATGTCTGTCCCAAAAAATAGCTTAGTGCATAAAAAGCAGGCAGCGTATCTAAATTCTGACACACTGCCTGTTTTTTTACTCGATTACTGCTTCTTCAACTTTTTCAGCAGAAACTTTTCGCTGAAAAAACTTTACAAATTCAACAATCGGAATAATTGAGAAGGACGCTCCAGCAACTACACTCCATTGGATACCATTTAAAGAAGCTACACGAAAAATATCGTTTAGTCCCGGAACCAAAATAATTACACCCATCAGAGCAAAGGAAAGCAAAATCGCCCAGTTGAAGGTTTTGTTACGGAACAGCCCTACTTTGAAAATTGATTGCTTCACAGACTTCACGTTAAAGGCGTGGAATAGCTGCATAAATCCAAGTGTCGCAAAGCACATCGTCAAGGCATCTGCATGTTGCAAATTATAAAGTGCCTGAGTGGATAATTCCGGCATATTTAACGCTGTATGCGCTGGATTTTGAATCGCAAACCAATAAACAAACAACGTAATCCCGCCTTCTAAAATTCCTTGATAAATAATACTGCTGAACACTCCACCAGAGAATAGATTTGAACTGCGCCCTCTTGGTTTATGACTCATTAAATCTTTTTCAGCTGGTTCCATTCCTAATGCGATTGCTGGAAATGTATCAGTTACTAAATTGATCCATAATAAGTGAATCGGCAACAAAGTATCCCAAGCAAACAAGGTCGCAATAAATAAAGTCAATACTTCACCTAAATTCGCTGCTAACAAGTATTGAACAGTCTTTTGAATATTCGAAAATACTTTCCGACCTTCTTCGACTGCAACGACGATCGTAGCAAAATTATCATCAGCCATTACCATATCGGAGGCGCCTTTAGAAACTTCTGTACCAGTAATCCCCATACCAATTCCGATATCGGCTTGTTTTAATGACGGAGCATCATTGACACCATCGCCGGTCATCGCTACTACTTTTCCTTCTTGCTGCCAGGCCTTTACGATCCGGACCTTATGCTCTGGCGATACGCGCGCATACACAGAATAGTTGTACACTTTTTTAGCAAACTCTTCATCACTCAGCTCGTTCAGCTCTGCACCGGTTAAGACAGCGTTGGAATTTCCATCATGAATAATTCCTAGACGAACCGCGATGGCTTCAGCAGTATCTTTGTGATCTCCTGTGATCATAATAGGTCGAATCCCAGCTTCTTTTGCCATTCTCACCGCTTCGGCAGCTTCTTCTCTTTCGGGATCAATCATCCCGACTAATCCAGCAAAGCATAAATCATTTTCAAGTATTTCTGACGTCAATTCTTGTGGGAGTTCGTCTAAATACTTGAAGCCCATCGCCAACACCCGTAGTGCTTGCTTCGCCATATCAGCATTGTTAAACAGAATTTCATTCTTTTGTTTTTCCGTCATGGAATGTTCTTGGCCAGCTACAAATACACGTTTTGTTCGTTGAATTAAGACATCTGGAGCTCCCTTTACCGCAACTAGATATCTTCCGTCAGCAAGTTGATGAACCGTGCTCATGAGTTTCCGATCTGAATCAAAAGGGAGCTCTCCGACACGAGGCTCTTTTTTCAGACTTTGGTGAATATCAAAATTCTGATCAATCCCAAATTGAACTAAAGCCGTTTCCGTGGGATCACCAATCAATGTTCCATCTTGAGCAAATTTTGTATCATTAGCGTAATTCATGATTTTTATCGCTAAGTCGTCTGTTCCAATAGTAGATTTAGCCGATTTTTGCTGAAACTCATCATACAATTTTTCTACAGTCATTTGATTCAGTGTCAAAGTTCCTGTTTTATCCGAAGCAATGATGTCCGTGCTTCCTAACGTTTCCACAGCTGGTAATTTGCGAATAACAGAATTACGTCTTGCCATTACTTGGGTTCCTAAAGCTAAAATGATTGTCACAATTGCTGGTAATCCTTCAGGAATTGCTGCAACGGCTAAGGAAATCGAAGTCAACAGCATGTCTACGAAAGAAGTCCCATTGATCAATGTTCCAACGATAAACATAATCACTGCGATGGCAATTATCGCTATAGTCAAGAATTTACCCAGATCATTCAAATTATTCTTCAGCGGCGTTTCTGTTTCGTCCGCTTGAGCCAACATATCAGCGATTTTTCCGACTTCGGTACTCATTCCAGTGTTCACTACAACACCTTTACCCCGGCCATAGGTTACATTGCTATTTGAAAAAGCCATGTTTACACGATCCCCAATACCAATATCACCAGCTGGTAATACGCCCGTTTCTTTTTCCACTGGTACCGATTCACCCGTCAAGGCCGCTTCTTCAATTTTTAATGAAGCCGCTTCTAATAATCGAATATCTGCTGGAACAACATCTCCCGCTTCTAGTAATACAATATCCCCAGGAACTAGCTCATCACTTTTGATTGATAAGGTATGCCCGTCCCTCAAGACAGTAGCATTTGGTGTCGACATTTGCTTCAACGCTTCAATCGCCTGCTCCGCTTTGGCTTCTTGAAAAACACCCATGATCGCATTAATGATCACAACGAGTAAAATGATGATTGAATCAACAACTTCATGAGATACAATTGCTGAGATGATTGCAGCAGCAAGTAAAACCAGAATCATAAAATCCTTGAACTGTTCCGCAAATTTCATCAATAGACTCTTTTTCTTACCTTCAGCCAGTTCATTTTTTCCATATGCTGCTAAACGTTTTTTTGCCTCGTTATTACTTAATCCATCGCTTGATGTCTGCATTTCAGTCAAAACAAGTTCTGTAGCTTCCGCATAAAATGCTGTTGTACTTTGTTTCTTATTCGTTTCTGTCATAACTTCCTCCTAATTTTTCTTAAAAAAAGAGACTTGTGTATGTCTAAAAAGGCATACACAAGTCTCACCATTCAAGACAGCACCAGAAAAATTTTTTCGTTATTGGTGATACTGTCACAGCTGTTACACTGCTGGTTACTCCCTTATGTGGAAATTAAAATTCTAATGTAGAACGGTCAATCCAAACAAAACAATTACTTCATTTAAAATGGAAAGACTACGACTGATCCGATTGTCAGTGCAACGATTCGAATCAGATACATAGGCACTGAATATTTCCAGAACTCCGGCAGCTTGTATTTTCCCATCCCCATGATCATGGCTGGCATTCCATCTACAGGCATATACCCTCCATTCCAACCAGAGATCACAACTGCTGTTGCCGCTGCAACAGGGCTTAAACCTAAACTAATCGTTGTCGCTATCGCGATTGGAGCGAAAATATAAACAGATCCCATGTTTGAACCCGTAAATGTTGCACAAGTACTAGTTAATAAAGCGAAGATCAACACTAAGAAGAATGGATGGAAATTCGTTCCGATCGTATCTGCCACTAAATCACCGATCATCGCTGTAAATCCAGTATTTGCTAAGGCATCTGCCACTCCGATAACACCAGCCATCATCAAGATTACTGGTGCTCCCATACTGTCACGCACTTCTTTGAAATCTAACACATTGATTACTAACAGGATAGCACCTGCTAATCCCGGAATCACATAAGAAGCATCACCTAATGTATTCATCATCATCATGCCAGCAACACTTAACATGAATAAAGCAATCGTAAGATTTTCTTTCCACGCCGGCAATACTACTGCTTCAGCTTCTTCTTTTTTATCCTCTTCTCCTGGTTCTGTAATTGGATGATCTGGTAATAAACGATAAGCAATCAAACTCCAAACTAGGAAACCCATTGCTAAAATGAAGTTAACGATTGCAAATTTCGGCATTGAGATCGTCTCTTTATACCCCACCGTTTCTAACACACTGAAAGTTACGCCATAAAATAACGCGCAGTTAAAGGGCAGTAACGGATGGTTCGTCGCAAAACCTAAAGGCATCATTAATTTTGATGTAGGCATTTTTTTATTATAAGGAATCATCGATACTAACGATAAAATAAGAACATAATACCCAGTAGATCCAGAACCTGTCAGACTTGCACCAAGCATCACCACGATCAGCAGTAACACATAACTTTTATAGCCGCCACGATTAACCAAAGAAATCATCGTGGATTGGACTCTGCCAATCAAACTGGTCTTCATTAAACCTGCCATTACAACCATAAATCCTGCTACCATAATTACACTTGAATTTACAAATCCTGCAAAAGCCTCTTGAACTGTTGATAAACCAGTAACAACCAATAACAAGCAGGCCAACAAAGGTGGAGCGCCAAAGGCCAATTTGTCAGACATGATCAAAACGATCATGAAAACCAAAATACCCAGGGCGAGAATCATTTCTATTGTCATTTTTGTATTCTCCTTTTTTGTTAAAATGAAATAATTTTTTACTTTCTGTTGATACATAAGGAAGATCAACACCCTATGTATCAGCAGTAAATGTAATTCTAAGTCCTGAGCAGTGGTCGCTCTGCAGCGCAACACACTGATGCTGGAAACTTCAAATAGTTATTTTTTTCGGTTAGACGCCTTCACCCGAAGTTGGATTATAGACACCCTCTGCTTCTCTTTTTTCGCCAAATAAATCTTCCACTGTAAAACGAACGTACTTCACGCACAAACGATTCTTGTAGGCATAAACCAAATGCAACACCCCATTGCTGTCTTGATAAAGTGTCGGATATTCGTGCTGCGAGTTATTCGTTTTATTTTCGATTCCAATATAGCCTTCAGCGGGTTCAAAGACTCTGCCGATTGGCCAAGTTTTACCATGATCTTCTGTAACTGAAACAGCAACTGGATTTCGTAAGCCAGGCCATGCCACTTTTCCGAATTCCGCACGATTGGCAGCGTTCACATTATAAGCTAAAGCGATTTCACCCGATTGCAGCTTAATTGCACTGACACTCGCATTATTATTCGGTAGCATGGTCGCTTCTGGAACTGACCAAGTATCACCGAAATCATGCGATTCACTCTTATAAACATGATCCGCAAATCGACTACGCATAAAGGCAACTAAATGTCCTTCTTCTACTTCAATTAGATTTGCATGTACTCGCCCATTACTATCAGGCATCCGAACCGCTTTCCACGTTTTTCCTTGGTCGTCTGAAACTTGAAATTCCGTTGGATCATTGGTCAATCCATCTGGTGAATCTTCACATAGCCATGTACTAAAAATCCAACGGCCGTTACTTAAAACTTGAATTGCTTGTCTAGAGAAGGTCCCTTCATTATCGAACAATACCTCTGGTTCTTTCCAAGTCTCTCCCTCATCCTCAGATTTTTGAACCATAATAATAGAAGTAAACTGCATGTTATCTTTGCCTTCTTGACGGCTCAATTGAGACGTATAAATTAACCAAATCTCGCCATCCGGTGCTCTGAAAAAGGCTGGATTCTGTTCACTGCGATCTTCACCCTTAGAAACAATCTTTGCCTCTGACCAAACCTGTGTTTTAGGGTCTAACTTGGAAACAGCAATGGAAATATCTCCGCTTCCTTCAAAACTTCCAGCAAACCACGCACACAACATCCCACCATCCTTCGTTTCAATTAATGCGGGTGCATGAGCAGTTGCTTTTCCGCCAGTGGGAATCAATCCAAAATCTATATTCATAAAATCATCCCGATAAACCACGCCATTTGGTTCAGATTGTCGTACTTTCGGTAACTCTGTCATACTTTTTCCTCCTTATTCTTCCTATTAATGTGTTTATTTTTTCTTCTAGAAAAACTAAGTAAACGATTCATGTCGCATCCCATCCAACTAGGTTTCACCGGCAGTCGCTCACTTATTTTTCCAGAGTGCTTCCTTTTTAATTAAGTGCTAACTTAATGACTGCTTTCTTAAAGCGCAGCGGCTGATCGACGTGAAAAACCGCTTTATGACCATCCCAAGGAAAGCAAAGGTATGCCATGCCCTCAGATATTTTCATCTTATGTGTATCTTTACCCGTAAACTTTTGAACATCTTTTTCTGCGTTGTAGGGGATCGCTTCGGTTAAATCGTCAATTTTGTTCCAAGCGATATATTCTTCCCCTTCCAAGACAATCTGAAGATCTACGAAGTTTCGATGCGCTTCGAATTGTGTCTCTTCAATGGGTTTGGTCGCTCCTTCTTGAAAGAAGAAGAAACCACCCTCGAAGAAATACTTTTTGCCAAATTCCTGTTGCTCAATCCTATTCATTGCTTCAAGCGCATCAGGAATATTGGGAAATAATTTCGTATAATGTTTCAAATTTGTTACTGCATCAATAATCATTTCTCAGCCCTCCTAAGAATTCTCGGCTAAACGAATCGCATAGTCGATAGCATTTTCAAGACTGAATTCACTTGCCGTCCACTTCCCGGCTTGGTCAAATGCGGTACCATGATCCACAGAAGTTCGAATAATCGGCAGACCAAGAGTAATGTTTACTCCTTTGACCGCTTCCCAAGCACCTGCTTTCTGATCATAGACAAAGCCTAATGTTTTCAACGGAATGTGCCCTTGATCGTGATACATTGCAACAACGATGTCATACATCCCGCCGTTCGCCTTGGAAAACACGGTATCCGCTGGCAAAGAACCATACGCTTTGATGCTTTCTGCCTTAGCAGCTTCTACGGCTGGATTGATCTCATTGATTTCTTCTTGACCGAACAAACCATTTTCGCCACAGTGAGGATTCAAGCCCGCTACTGCGATTCGCGGTTCAGCGATTCCTAAATTTTTGCAGGCTTGATTCGCAATTCGAATCACATCTAAAACCCGTTCTTTTGTGGCACGATCGCAGGCTTCTCTTAAGGAAACATGAGTCGAAACATGCACAACCCGCAAATTCCCGTCTGCCAGCATCATCGTATATTTTTCAGTTCCAGTTAAATCTGCATAAATTTCAGTATGTCCAGCATAATGATGACCAGCCGCATTCATTGCTTCTTTATTCAGTGGATTTGTAACAGTGGCGTCAACTTCTTTAGCCATCGCTAGTTCGATCACTTTTTTTACATATTGAAAGGCGGCATTTCCGCCAACTTTAGAGACCTCCCCAATTGGCAAATCTTTCATGTTTACAACAGCTAAATCAATCAAATCAATTGTTCCAAACGTGAATTTTCCTTCATTTGGCTTTTTCACTACATTGATAGCTAGAGCTAATTCCGGATGCTTTTCTAAGTAGTATTTCAAAACACTTTCATCACCGATTAATAGCGGACGACACCGATCATATAACGCTTGTTTGTTCAAGGTTTTAATCGCGATCTCAGGACCAATTCCAGCTGGATCGCCCATGGTGATTCCAACGATTTTTTTCACTTCGCTTCCTCCATCCTATTTCATGCCTTTTTCTTGATTTTCTGCAATTACTTTTTTCAACGCTTCTGTTGCCTGTGGGGAAACTTGATTGAACGGTGCACGACATTTCCCGACTGGGTAGCCTAACAGTCCTACTGTATGCTTGACAATTGTATTCGGATTACCAAATTTGAAGCAATCTCTAAATGAACGAATCGAATCTTGATAAGCTCTTGCTTTTTCAATATTTCCTTCTAAAAATTGTTCATAAATCTGAGCCATAACAAATGGATAGATGTTCGAACATCCCGCAATTCCGCCTTGTCCACCTGCTAGAAGCGTCCACAAAATCAATGAATCATTACCGGAAAGAACAGCGAAATCCTTCTGCTCACGAGTCTGTTCAATGTATTGCAAAATATTATCAAAATTTCCGCTGCTGTCTTTCACACCAATAATATTGTCAATCGTACTTAATTTACCAACGGTAGCTGGAGCAATGGCATTGCCGGTTCGCGCTGGGATATTGTATAGAACGATTGGCATATCCACGTTTTCAGCCACTGTTTTAAAGTGGGTATACAACTCCTCTTGTGATGCTGCCGCAAACGAAGGAGTAATGATTGAAAGCACATCAACGCCAACTTCCTTAGCCTTTTGTGACAAACGGATCGTATCTTTTGTTCCGACAAGTCCTGTTGAAGCATATACAGGTACACGACCGTTCACTTCTTCAACTGCCACCTTCATGATTTCAATTTTTTCTTCTTCTGAAAGAATATATCCTTCACCGTTGGTCCCAAAAACAAAGATTCCATGGATACCACCATCAATTAGTCGATTGATTTGCACGCGAAGCTCTTCATAATTAACACTCTCATCGTTTTTCATTGGTGTTAAAATCGGAGAAATGATTCCTTTGATTTCTACCATATTATTCTGCCCCATTCCTTTTTATAAAATTTCTAAATAGATGCTTCTTGCATCTTCAGGTGTCACTTCGCGCTTATTGTTGACTAACAAGCGTGTTACTTCCATCCCTGCAGCTACTAAATCGTCCAAGTCTTCGGCTGGCACATTAAAAGTTTTCAAGCTAGTAGGAATTTCCAATACTTTTACGATTTCTTCTAGCTGATTGATCATGTAACTAGATTTCTGAGCCACCGTTAAATTTTTATCGCCATTTTTTACTACTCGATCGTATGCCACCGCCAGCAATTCTTTGATCGCTGGTTCATTAAATTTCATCACCGGTGTCAATAACATCGCATTAGAAACACCGTGAGCAATATGGTATTTCCCACCTAATGGATATGAAAGTGCATGAACGGCAGTTGTTCCTGATGAGGTGATCGCTACTCCAGCATAGAAGGAGCCTAAAAGCATGTTACTTTTTGCGTCTAATGCCTCTGGATTGGTGCAAGCTTCAATAATGTTGTTCATAATCAAGTCCAATGCTTCTAACGCGAAGGTATTACTGATTGGATTTGCCTTTGTAGAAGTGAAGCATTCAATTGCGTGACATAACGCGTCCACTCCAGTCGCTGCTGCGATCGGTTTTGGTAAATTTTTGATCATTCGACTGTCTAAAATCACGTAGTCGGCGATCATTTCAGGATTGACGATTCCAATTTTTAATTCCTTTTCCGGAACTCCAACGATGCTGTTAGGAGTCGCTTCTGAACCTGTTCCAGCGGTAGTTGGAATCATTAAGCTAGTAATTTGCTTCTTAGCCAATAATGGATTGTCCAATAAATCCTTAACCGTGTAACTATCTGTCGCTAAGATTGACGCTAGTTTGGCAACATCCATCACACTTCCGCCGCCGATTGCAATAATAAAATCTGCTTTTTCCTTCTTAAATTCCTCCACCATAGCTTGGGCTTCATGATAATTCGGTTCTGCCGGAATCTCCGATATGATCGTGTATTCTACACCAGCCTTTTCAATCATTGATTTAGGTAAATCCAATAGCCCTGCGCCTAAAATTCCTTTATCGGTAAAAATCACGATCTTTTGAACACCTTTTGCAAGGATATCTGAAAGTTGCTCAATTGCATGTTCGCCGGCAATAATATTCTTTGGCATTTTTAAGCTGTAATCTGCAAGCATGTTTATTTCCTCCATTTTCTTATCTATTCTGTTAATTGGCTGATTTCTTCAAAAAGTTCAACATTTCCAAAGCCACCAGACTTAGTAATCACCTGAATTTCTCGATTCTTCCATACAATTGAGGAAAGAACCACACCGGCACTAATTTCTACCAGCGGTTTTATCTGATTGATCCCTAACACACTCATTGACTGAAACAAGGTATCACCGCCTGTGAATAGGAAGGTGTTTTCAGAGTCCTTCGACCAAATCGCTTGCGTTAGTTCTCCTAATGACCGACCAATTTTAAAACGAAAATCTGAAATATCTATGCCTTGTTCTTGTTTGTAGCTTTCAATTCCTATGCTAGTTTCTTTACTTAATGTTTCAAAGAGAATCAGCGGATGCTTCTCCATCAATGATAAATAGTGATCCACCTTCTTCTTCCCTTCTGAATCGAACCAATAATTCGAGCGTAACAATTGGTGATGGGTCAAGGAAATTCTAGGATAGTTCCTCTGCTCTACATAATCGACCTGTTTTTTTGTGATTGGGTTGACACTTCCGCATATCACCACAAGAGGTTTTTTTAAGGAATATTTTTTAGGTTCATATTCCGGAAATAGTTTTGTTGCTAATATCTTCGCAAACCCAGCACATCCTACCGTCATTGACAGCAAATTCTTCTGTTGCAGCCTTTCGACATGCTGCTCCATATCCTCATTCGTTTTAGCATCAAATAGTAAAACACCGTTGAAGCTTTGCGGAAATGTTTCTTTTATTAAGAGGCCATCAATATTCGCTTCTTTTTTTAATCGTCGCAATACGTTACTTTCATTCACTGGCTCATAGGGATCTTTTCCAAAGACACTCTCAGAAACTAATATTTGATCAATGTATAAATTCCCATCTATTAATACACGATTCATTTCAGGATAAGCTGGTAAAAACGGTACCGCAGTTGCTCGACTAGCATCTAACACAGCTTTAATCTCAGCACTGATATTCCCTCGCAAAGCAGAATCAACTTTTTTGTAAATGAAAGGCACATCCGCACTTTTAGCGCTTACAATTATCCGATGAATTAAGCTGTATGCCTCTTCAAATCTTAAGTAACGACTTTCTGTATCAATTACTAATACATCGACTTCTTCATTCATTTCATTGAAGTTAAATGTTGTATCAGTCGAAACCATCGTTGGAATTCCTCGTTTAGAAAATTGAACACCTGTATCTAACGCTCCGGTAAAATCATCTGCGATAACTAATAGCTTTATCATCCGTTCACCACCTTAGATTTCATGGTTTCATTTTAGCTTGCATCCTTGCCCTTGGATATTTAAAAAAAGAAAAAATCGTTTATTATTGAAACATTTTCTTTGTTTTGATGTTTTCCTTAAATAAAAAGATGTATAATTGTTCCAATATGAAACAAGAGGTGAAAAAGCATGTCAGCAAAAATCAAAATTTTAGGAATTGCTCCTTATGAAGAACTAAATAATTCCATGAGTATCGTCAGTAAACAATTTACTGATGTAGAATCCGACATCTATACAGCTGATTTGAAAGAAGGACAAAAAATTGCCTCAGAGCTGTTTGAAAATGACTATGATGCGATCATTTCTCGTGGAGGAACTGCTGATTTAATTCGTCAGGTAGTCTCAATTCCAGTGATTGATGTCTCAATTTCCATTTACGATATTCTTGGAACCATACGTTTAGCTAAAAACTATACAGAAAATTTCGCAATTGTCGGCTACGCCAGTATTACTGAAACGGCTCATTTGCTTTGTGATATTTTAGGATACACGATTAAAATCATCACATTAGATGAATCAACGGATACGAGTATGACCTTGGATATCTTAATCGAGGAGCAATACGAAATGATTCTGTGCGACGCCATCACGAATCGGCTCGCACTGACGAAATCAATTAATACTATTTTGATCACTTCGGGGTTTGAAAGTATCAAGCATGCTTACCAGGAGGCTTTGACGATTGCCAAACAATTAAAAAGAGTCATTCATGAGAAATCAGTCTTGGAAGAAAGTCTTCACCAGCAAAAACAGGATTTTATCATCATTGATGAGGCCTTTCAGGTGTATTATGCAAATACGTCGAATGATTTATCCAGCTCGATCGCCAAATTTTTAAACACAAAAAAAGATATGACAGACGAAAACCAATACTATCATACCTTTAAAAACAGGGTCTATATGCTTAATGTAAAAAAAATAATAGTTGATGAGCGAACCTACTATAGCTGTATTCTAAAAATTTCGACCCCGCCTATCATAAATAATCGCTTTGGCATTTTTTACCAAAAGCGCTCTGAGGTGGAAGAAATTTTTACAACAAAGCTTTTATTTACTCAATTTATTCAAGAGGAAACAAAAAGAAATCTGCAACGAATCAAAAATTTCTACAATTCTATCATTATCGTCGGCGAGACCGGAACCGCCAAATCCAGTATTGCCTATCAGACCTTTTTGAATCAAGAAATGCATAATAATCAACTAATCTCAATTGATGCCAAGCTGATGAATGAAAAAATGTGGAAATTTCTCGTAAATCCCACCAATGGTCCATTGGTTGATGAGCATAATACCCTGCTCTTTCAAAACATCGAACAACTTTCAGTAAGAGACGCGGAACAGCTGATTACAATCGTTAAAAACACCAAGCTCCTGCAAAGAAATAATTTGTTGTTCACCTATAATACCAATAATGCTAGTGAAGAGAAAATCTATAATCGTTTATTATTTGAATTAAATTGCGCCAGTATCTACGCCCCGCCTCTCAAGGAACGAAAACATGAATTGAGTGTGATCACTACATTATTGTTGAATAAAATAAACATCGAATGCAATAAAGATGTACTTGGTTTTGAACCAAATGCCTTAAAAGAATTTCTAGCCTTCGAATGGCCAGGAAATTTCAATCAGCTACAATCCGCTCTTAAGGAATTAGTCATCAATGCAACCACTCATTACATTTCTGAGCATCAAGTGATTCAGTTGTTAAAAAAAGAACGGTTGATTCAACATTTCTCAGACTCGCATCTGGGAAGCTTTACCTTACAAACAAAAGTTGAAAATCCGACGCTTTTTGATTATTCAAAAGAAATCATCTTAAACGTGTTAGAGCAAAACAATGGCAACCAAACAAAAACCGCGGAACAACTAGGGATCAGCCGAACATCATTGTGGCGATATTTGAAGACAGACTAAAAATCTTCATTAGTCGCTCCATTCTAAAAAGAAACCGAACGAGCATAATCCTTCTATTATGAAGTGACCCCCAAATGTTAGACTTTT
>CWHE01000114.1_pt1 | contig 89245 bp, 85 predicted proteins | sample 685091 | NCBI WGS metagenome assembly CWHE01 (sample SAMEA3735855, study PRJEB9488) | human gut metagenome | biome: ENVO:mammalia-associated habitat; material: ENVO:feces | place: Malawi | collected 2009-02-27
TTTTCCACCAACACAAAATATTATAGAACCGGATTTCCTTGAGGAGCTTTTTTATGGCAAAAATACAGCTAAACTGCATGATTGTGCAATTTCCAAAAAGCATACGGAATTTATTATTTTTGATTAATTCGTTCGAAAATTGCTTGGAACATCCCTAAACATATGATAGATTAAAGCATATGATTGAAAAAAAGGAGCCGATTTCATTGCAAAAATGCCCTAACTGTGGTTATGAACCAGTCGAAGGATGCACAACTTGTCCGAAGTGTGGCTTTTCACTACAGTTAAATGATCAAGAAAATACCAAAGAAATCAATGATAAAAATGATACGATCGAATGGTCTGATCTAGCAGATATGCCAATTGAATCTGTGCAAAAAATGTTTAAGGATAACGAGGATAAAATGAAAGAAGAAAACTCTAAAGAATCAACGGAAGAAACTCCTGAAATGAATCCGATATTAGCGCAGTATATTCGTGAGCATAAAGAAGGCCAGGACAAACCCGAAAATAGTGAAACTGAAAATAAATCAGAGGAAGTCGATGAGACAGATTCTGTTAATATCGATGAAAATAAGATTGCAGAGACGAAAGAAGTAACAAATGACAAAGCTCCAGAGACTGACTATGAAGAAATTGCAGAAGAACAAAAGAGTGAAATGGACGAACCAATAGAAGAAACGGCTGAAAATGCAATTGAAGCAGAGAATGAATCGAAGGAAGCATATCTGTTAGATCCTGCAGTTCCTTATGACGAAGAAAACACAGAATCCGCTTCTGAAGAGATAGAAGAAACACCACTTGATTCAGAATCAAATAATGGAGCTATTCCGCCAGGAGATCAACAGTCTTCAGAAGAAAAACCCAAGAAAGGCCGCAAAAAGGTTTATATCACACTTGCGGCAATTGCCGTGTTAGGTATTGGTGGCGCTTATTACTATCAACACGAGAAGGAAGTTGAAGCGCAGCGGATTGCAACCGTTAAAAAAGAAAATAAAGTCCTTGACACGATTGAGGAAAGTATTGATAGTTATTACACGGACGATCAACACACATTTCTCGTTGCCGACAAAGTGAATCTTAACACGGGTAAAATTGATGAAGAATTATCCAAGTATAAAGATCACAAACGATACGATGAATTGAAAAAAGAGTACGATGAGTTATCGAATAAGCAAAAGGCTGAGCAATCTGTAAATCAGCTATTCACAAGCCCTGCGATCAATGGGAACAAACTAGCAGACAAACCATTATTGAAAACAGCCGAACCTGTGAATCTTACTGTTAATACAGGAGATAAAGAGTTTGATACTTTAATGAGTCAAGCCATCACGAATGCAAAGGATCAATATACCAAGTTTGAAGCAGCGAAAAAAGCGGCTGATAGTTTGTTAAAGGACGGCAACGTAATTGATTCTGTCAATCGTGATCAGTACAATAAGGCTAACGATGCAGTGAAAGCGGTAGCTAATCAAGAGCTAGTGCAGACTCAAAAGGATGAATTAACGAAGGTTGATCAAACGTTGAAGGATAAAGAGAAAAAAGCTGCTGAAGAGAAAGCAGCAGCAGAAAAAGCCGCTCAAGAAAAAGCAGAACAAGAAAAGGCAGCTCAAGAAGCCCGAGATAGAACTTCTTCTGATACTAGTCAGGCAGGAGATACAAGTAGTGATGCATACGCTTGGGCGCCAGGCGTCAGGGAGAAGGTTATACAAACATGTATTTCCCGTGGATATATCGTGGAAGGCGGATATAGCTTAGAACCAGTGAAAGTTGAAAATGGAGAAGGGTATTATAATTTATACGCCACTTCTAATCGTGCTTCATTGACAAAAGGCTACTCGGATAGCGACTTGCCAATGTACCTAGTAACGATCAACTGTAAAACTGGATGGTTCAAAGGAAACGGGCCAAACTAAAATAAAAAAAATAGAGGCTGGGAAGAAAGTTTTCTTTCCAGCCTTAGTCATGAGCTGTGGTAAAATAGGAGAGATAGTTAGTTTTAAATGGTGTGTAGAAAATTAGATGTAGTAAAATCAAAAGGAGCAGCAGGTATGAATGAATTATTAGGTCAAGTTTTTACAGGCTTGATCATTGATGAAAATGACATGATGTATTTAGTACAAAAAAATGGGGTAACGTTCCGTTTTTTGAAGACTGAGGATACCTCTTATAAAATCGGAGAATCAGTTGAAGGTTTTGGGTATGTGAATCAAAAGAAAGAGGCGATTTTTACCACAATAATCCCCCAAGTTCGGATTGGACATTATGCTTTTGGAGAAGTGACAGACGTTCGCAGAGATTTAGGTGCGTTTGTTAATATTGGATTACCTGACAAAGATATGGTTGTTTCTTTAGATGAAATGCCGAGTATGAAAGAATTATGGCCTAAAAAAGGTGATCGTTTGATGATCAGTTTACGTGTTGATGAAAAGGACCGGATGTGGGGTGTTTTAGCAGATGAAGCGATTTTTCATTCATTAAGCCGTTCAGGTACTGCTGAGATGCAGAATGAGAATAAAAAAGGAACGATTTATCGCTTGAAAGTTGCTGGTTCATATTTAATTACGGATGATTTTTATATTGGTTTTGTTCATCCCTCAGAACGTTATCAGGAACCACGCCTAGGAGAAGTCGTTGAAGCTCGTGTCATCGGTGTTCGTCCAGATGGTGTTTTGAATATGTCTTTGAAACCACGCAGCTATGAAATGATCAATGATGATGCTGCGATGATTTTGACTATGCTGCAAAGAAATCCAGACCACTCATTACCTTATTGGGATAAGTCTGCGCCAGAAGAAATCAAAGAGGCGTTTGGAATCAGTAAAGGCCAGTTTAAACGGGCAATTGGTCACTTACTGAAAGAAAAATTGATCGAACAAAGCGAAGGTCAAATTCGTTTGAAAAGCTAATTGAGAATGTCCTTGCATAAATAAAGGTGATAAACTATAATAATTCTAAGAAAAGCAGCAATTACTTAACTGTTAGTTTAGAATTATTCTAAAATAGATGAAGGAGGGTTCTCTTGAACGCAATCCTAGCCTTACAAAAGACCAAAAAGCAGCTCCACGATTCGGGATTCAAGTTGACACCTCAGCGCGAAGCAACTGTTCTCGTATTATTGGAAAATGAAAAAGATCATTTATCAGCCGAGGAGATATACTTTTTAGTAAAGAAAAAAAGTCCTGAAATCGGCTTAGCAACGGTTTATCGTACATTAGAAATTTTGACTGAATTGCAAATCGTCAACAAAATCAGCTTTGATGATGGTTTAGCTCGTTATGATCTTCGTAAAGAAGGAGCAGAGCATTTTCATCATCATTTATTGTGTCTTGAATGCGGAAATATTGAAGAGATTGAAGAAGACCTTTTAGGCGAAGTAGAACGTGTAGTAGAATCACGATATCACTTTTTAGTGAAGGATCATCGTTTAACTTTTCACGGCATTTGTCAAAGCTGTCAAGAAAAAAAAGAAGCGTAAGGCTTCTTGAGAAAAACGGATTAAGTTATAATTAATTTATATAGTCCCTTGCAAAGATACGTGCTATCATTTCAAGGGACTTTTTGTTATGATAAAGCGAAAGTGGTGAGAACATGGATGAACAAATAACGGAATATTTGCATTTTTTAACGATTGAACGTGGTCTTTCAGAAAATACTCGTGTCAGTTATCAAAGAGACCTTCACCAGTATTTGTCCTTTTTGAGTGAACAAGGGGTCACCGAATGGCAGGCTGTTGATCGTTATATAGTTGTGGCTTTTTTGGCAAATTTAACTGAAGCTGGGAAAGCATCAACTACGATCACGCGAATGATTTCCAGCTTGCGTCGGTTTCATCAGTTTTTACGTCAAGAGCGTTACACGGATCATGATCCGATGCAACATATAGATAGTCCGAAAAAAGCTCAAAAATTACCTCAGACGCTTTCATTAGCAGAAGTGGAACGTTTGATAGCCGCTCCGGATACGACGACAGACTTAGGAATCCGTGATCGTGCAATCTTAGAAGTAATGTATGCGACGGGGCTACGAGTTAGCGAACTGATTGGTTTGAAGCTTGAAGATATCCATTTAGAGATGGGTTTATTGCAAACTGTTGGGAAGGGCGATAAAGAACGCATTGTTCCTCTTGGTGATTATGCAATTCATTGGCTGGAACGTTATTTAACCGAAGTGCGTCCTTTGTTAACCAAGAAAACACCAAACGTAATGTTTCTATTCGTTAATAACCACGGACACGGGATGAGCCGTCAAGGGATATGGAAAAATCTGAAACAATATGTAATCAAGGCCGAGATCATGAAGGATGTCACTCCTCATACACTGCGCCATAGCTTTGCGACGCATTTGTTAGAAAACGGGGCGGATTTGCGAACTGTTCAGGAACTTTTGGGCCATGCTGATATTTCTACGACTCAAATTTATACCCATATTACTAAACGAAGAATGACCGAAGTCTACAAAGAATTTTTTCCACGGGCCTGATAGGAGGAAAGAAAATGCTTAGTCACTATCGAAAAAATCAACGAAAAATCGCAATGGGCCTTTTAAGTTTCCATGAAAGTTTGAAGGACCATCAGCACTTGCTAAAAGAAATTGATACCTATGAAGATAATGATCGTTATCAGCTTTATTGCTATTACGATGAACATTCAGATAATGTTCAAGGCGTCGTGGGAGTCAGCCAGCTTGAAGACCAAGAAATTGTTTTGCATGACATCAGCTTAAATCCTTCTTATCGAGGAGAAGGTGTGAGCCTAAAAATGATGGAAGAACTACAAGCGCTGTATCCAGATCAAACAATAATTGGAACACCAGCAACATCTGCTTTCTTAGCGAAGTGGCAGAAACATAAGCGAGGATAAAATGGAGACAATCAGTTTAAAATTAGATGTTTTTGAAGGGCCATTGGATTTATTACTGCACTTGATTCAGCAATTGGAAATTGATATTTATGATATTCCGATAGCAGCAGTTACAGAACAATATATGAATTTTATCCACGCCATGAAGACATTGGAATTAGAAGTGGCCGGTGAATATTTGGTTATGGCCGCAACCTTAATGTCAATCAAAAGTCAGATGCTTTTGCCTAAGCCTGAGGTGGCATTTGAGTATGATGACGAAGAAGGAGAAGATCCACGAGACGCTCTAGTTCAGCAACTTTTAGAATACCGAAAATATAAGTATGCTGCTTCGGTATTGTCGGAAAAGGAAGAAGAGCGTAGCTTGTTTTATACAAAAGCCCCCATGGATCTTTCCGAATATGAGGAAGAAATCTTACCTTTACCGAAAAATCAATTGAATACCATCGATCTCTTTTTAGCCTTGCATGATGTTTTACAACGAAAGAAAAGAAATCAGACAATCGAAACAACTGTAACCGCCGAGACGATTACGGTTGACCAAAAAGTGAATGAGATTGGTCGTCGATTAGAAAAATTATCTGAGAATGAAGGCTTACCACTAGAGTCTTTTTTTGTGCAGTATACCAAGGATGAAATGATCACAACTTTTATGGCGTTGTTGGAATTGATGAAAAAAGGTCAAGCTACTGCAACTCAGGAAGAAACATACGCACCAATTTTGATTTTTAAAGGAGTCATTGTATGAATCAATTAAGCCAGATTGAAGCGATGCTTTTTGTGGTAGGTGAAGAAGGGATTAGTTTAGAAGAACTGGCCTTTACTTTAAAACGCCCCACTCCAGAAATCTATCAAAACATTATAGATCTGAAGGAATCATATGAAACGAATGCTGCTTCCGCATTAACTTTGTTAGAGGTTGGAAATCACTTTGTTTTAAGCACGAAAAAGGAGTTTGCTCCTTTGTTAAAAGAGTTTGCACGTTCTCCAATGGCTAACCGTTTAAGTCAAGCAGCTCTTGAAACACTCTCGATCATTGCTTACAAACAGCCAGTGACACGATCAGAAATTGATGAACTGCGCGGGGTACAATCAAGCGGAGCAGTTCAAACATTAGTAGCACGACAGCTGATCGAAGAAAAAGGGCGTGTTGATGGTCCGGGTCGTGCAATTTTATATGGAACCAGCGCTTATTTCATGGACTATTTTGGATTAAAAGACATGGAAGAACTGCCGGATGTACAAAAGATGGAAGCAGATCTAGCTGATGAGGATGAACCATTAGATTTATTTTATGATCGCTTTAAAGAAGAGGATGGACAATAAATGGAAAGATTACAAAAGGTTATCGCCCACGCAGGAATTGCATCGCGTCGCAAAGCTGAAGAGTATATTACTGGCGGTCGGGTTAAAGTAAATGGTGAGGTTATAAAGGAGCTTGGAACAAAAGTAGGTAAGAAAGATATTGTCGAAGTTGATGGTGTACCAATCTATCAAGAGGAGCCCGTGTATTATTTATTTTATAAGCCTCGCGGTGTAATCTCAGCCGTTAGTGATGATAAAAACCGAAAAGTTGTGACAGACTATTTTGCAGCTGTTCCAGAAAGAATTTATCCTGTGGGACGTTTGGATTATGATACGTCGGGTATTTTAATTCTTACGAATGATGGTGACTTTTCACAACGATTAGCTCATCCAAAGCACCAAATCGACAAGGTGTATGTAGCTAAAGTAAAAGGATACGCAGAGAAAAGAGCTCTTTTACCATTGACCAAAGGTATCCGCATTGAGGGAAAGAAAACAGCACCGGCTCGTTTTGAAATCCTTTCAGCAGATAAAAAAGCCGAAACAAGTATCGTTGAATTAACGATCCACGAAGGCCGAAACCACCAAGTCAAAAACATGTTAGCAGCAGTTGGTTTGCCGGTTCAGAAATTAAAGCGAGAACGTTATGGTGATTTAACTTTACAGGGATTGCGTCCTGGAGAGTATCGTCGTTTAAATACAAAAGAAATCAATACGTTGTTGAATCAGTCAAAATAGAAAATCATTTACTTGTTTTTTGAAAGTAAACTTGTTATAGTTAATTCACAATAAAAAAATAATTTATGGTTCGTCTTCAGGGGCAGGGTGAAAATCCCGACCGGCGGTGATAGTCCGCGAACTGCGCAAGCAGCCGAATCGGTGAGATTCCGATACCGACAGTACAGTCTGGATAAAGAAGATAGAGCTTATTTGAGTGAGATTGTATTCAAGTAACTCTATGCTTTTTTCTGAAGCATAGAGTTTTTTTGTGTCAAGGTCTGGCTCAAATGGTTCGTTGAAGATGATTCCGAAACGGAGGATTTCATATGAAGAACTTACGGTTACAAAAAATGACGGCAGTGGCAGTGGCAGCAGCAATGGGATTAATTTTACAACTTATCGCATTTCCCATTCTCCCTATGTTTCCTTTTCTAAAGTTAGACTTTAGCGATATTCCAGTGTTGATTAATATGTTTATCTTTGGACCATTAACGGGGATTGCAACAGCTTTTATTCGTTCATTGCTGCATTTGACAATGACCGGTTTTTCGATCGATAATTTAATTGGAGACTTTGCTAGTTTCTTCGCCTCAACTTTATATACCTTACCGATTTTTCTAATGTTTAGAAAAAGAACAACTTCGAAACGGATTTTAGGTTTAGGATTAGGTATCTTGGCGATGACGATTTTTATGAGTATTGCAAATTACTTTGTGATTACGCCGCTTTATTTGAAGGCATTTGGACTTTCAGCCGGACAAATGCTAGGAATGGGATTAGGACGCTATATTTTAGTAGGGATTGTTCCATTCAATATTCTTAAAGGTATATCTGTCAGCGGTGTTTTCTTAGTCTTACACGCCAAGTTATTACCGTGGTTATCGAAAAAGACGATGACCTCGCAACATCATTCAGTATAAGTAAAAAATCTCAGACAAAATTGTCTGAGATTTTTTTGAAATTTGCTTGTTTTCGTGTACTTTTTTTAAAGTATGTTATCATTAATTTTGATATAAGATAGCATGAGACGGGCATCGTTTGGCTGACTGAATAACCGCCGCTTGTTGATCTTCAGGGATAAACTCGTGATTGGCTTCAGGCTCTCCAACAAATAGGACGAGACCGGCGTCAGTATAATCAAATATTTCTGGAGCGATCGTTTGGCATAACCCGCAAGCTATACAGCGCTCAGGAATGATTTCGCACTTCATTTTTTCACCTTCCACAGGAGATTTTACTATGACCTTTTTTATTCTAACGTTATTTCAATCTGGCTACAAGATAAGAACCTCGACTTTGTATCATTTATTGGTTGGAAAGCGAACAAGTTCTGTCTTGCTGCACGGTTTTTTTTATCATAATTTAATTTATTTAGGAGCGCTGCCAAATTTACAGGATGCTGACTTTCAGAAAGAACTTAAGAAATTAGTTGCTGCTGATTGGATTATCATCGATGAAGGCTTTGGGATGCTGACCTCTCGAGGCAAGAAGCAATTAGCTGAAAGAAAGTATGATCTTAATGGATTGGATAATTTACGTTATGGTCGCACACGAGAGAATTCTTGGCAACTGCTTCTATTTGCGGTGCAGGTCATTAGTCATTTATCTTATGGTAAAAAAGAATATATCCCAATTGAAAATCGACCTTTCTATTTACAGCAGATCAAAAAATGGTTGGTGGGTTCTGGGCCAAATTTAGTCAAACACTTCCAGCAAGAATTACTGACGATTTTTCAACAATTGCCTTCTAAAGAAGCTGATTTTTTAGCTAATCAATTTTCTGGCTATGATTTTCAAGGGAAGACAGCCTTTCAATTATTACCTGAAAAATACCAAAATGCTCCATGGAATCAACTTTTTCGACAGCATGCAATTGATCTTTTTTTGGCTCAGGTTAAAAAAGGAGAGCTGGCTAGATTATTATCAGCGTTGGATCAGCAGAATCTTAATAAAAGTATGTTGAAAACCAGAGAATACTTTCTAGCTGGTAAAACAGAAGCTGAAATTTTACGACTTCGACATTTAAAGCAAGGTACGATTAATGATCATTTTATTGAATGGGCTTTGTTAGAGAAAGCATTTCCCTTTGAACGTTTCGAGCTGCTTGACTTTAACCAGTTAAGCAGTGAAGAGGTACTAGATCAACGATACCAAGAGTATGACATACCGTATTTAAATTTTCGTTTGTCACAAATTTATTATTTGAGGGAAAAACAATGGACTTAACACAATTATTAAGAGAAAAATTTCATCATGATCAGTTCAGACCTGGCCAGCAGGAAATTATTGAGACGATCCTAAATGGAGAATCAGTGTTAGGAATGTTGCCGACAGGAACTGGCAAATCATTGTGTTATCAACTGCCTGGTTACTTAATAGATGGGACAGTGATTATTATTTCACCGCTTATTTCTTTAATGGAGGACCAAGTAGCTCAGTTGCAGCGACTTGGTGAAAAAAGAGCTGTAGCGCTCAATAGCTTGCTTTCTTCTTGGGAGAAGCAATGGATTTTAAGTGAAATTCACCATTATAAATTTATCTTCATGAGTCCAGAAATGTTTTTGAGTAGCGAGGTCCAAAAGGCTTTACAGGCTGCCAGATTAGCGTTGATCGTGGTGGATGAAGCTCATTGTATCTCTCAGTGGGGAATCGATTTTCGACCAGAATATCTGAAAATAGCCGATGGTATTAAATTCATTGGCGGCCCTTTAGTTTTGGCATTGACAGCAACGGCTACACCGGCAGTTCGAATGGATATTCAAAGGCTATTGTTTAGAGAAAATCAAGCAAAGGAATTTATTTTTTCTGTTGACCGTCCTAATATCAGTTACTTTGTCTACCAAGAGACTAAATTGGAAAAGCTACAAGAACTGATAACGACCTTAGAGGGTTCCGGTATTATTTATTGTGCTACTCGAAAAAAAGTTGAAGAACTGTATCAAACGTTTAAACACCAGCACGCGATTGCCTATTATCATGGTGGTTTAAGCGGTCAAGAACGACGAATGCTTCAGCAGCAATTTTTAGCAGACGATTTACGGATTTTGATTGCAACGAATGCATTTGGTATGGGGATTAACAAAGAAAATATTCGCTTTGTAATTCATTATGATTTGCCAGATTCGCCAGAGAATTATTTACAAGAGGTTGGTCGTGCCGGTAGAGATGGTCAGCCAAGTCAAGCAATTTTGTTATATGAAGCAGGTGATGAGTATATTCATCATTTTCTTCAGGAGCAAACCGATCAATCCAAAAAATTATTTGAGATCAAGCAACGAATGACTGATTTGGTCTTTGAAGATCCGTTAATAAAAAAATGGGAGCAATTTTTCCCCAACGAAAGCTCTCGCTTAATGGATTTATTAAGCCAACGAGGTAAGACTAAAAAAATTCAACTACAAAAAATGTTGGATTATATTTCGACAAAGGAATGTCGTCGAGCTTTTTTGATCGCTTATTTTGGTGAAACATCCGCTGGGGAAAATCATAATTGCTGCGATAATGATGGTGCTTTATTGAAGGCGAAACCAGTGAAACAGTTAAACAGTGAGGCCCACCTTTCTTGGGAAAAAATTATTCAAAAAATTTTTAAAAATGATGAGAAAGATTGAAAATTGACGCCACATTTTCAAGAGCTATGGTATAATACATGGCGATAGCATTTAGGAGGTTAGAGAAATTGAGTAGAAAAGATCGCTATAACGATACGAACAACGAACCGTGGGATCAACATATTTACGAATCTGATAGTGAAGAAGAAACCTATTCACGCAGCCAGTCTCGTCGTAGTGGTGGTGGAAACAAAGGTGGCGGAAATACGAAATTCTTGACGATTCTAGTCGCATTATTATTAGCCCTTATTTTGATTCCAGCTGGTGCCTTTTTCTGGATTACTCGTGATAACGACAAGCCAGCAGCCTCTCCTGAAAGTACGACTCAGGTATCAAAGGTTTCTTCAACAGAAAAGTCAAGCACCGAAGAAAGTAGTACAGAAGAAAGCACATCTTCAACTGATTCAGAAGCAAATCAACAAGAGCAGCAACAAGCCGCTGATCAGCAAGCACAGCAACAAGCTGCAGCTGAATCTCAGGCAGCCGCAGAGGCACAAGCGCAAGCAGAAGCATCACGTTCTGCAGCCGCAGCGCAACAAACAACACCATCTTCAAGTACAACGAATGATGCAAACGCACAATACGGTACAGTTCAAGCAGGTGAAGGTCCACAACAAATTGCTGGACGCTATGGCTTGAGTGTCGATGAATTTTTAAGACTGAATGGGATGGATAGAAGCAATTTCTATTTTGATCCAGGTCAACAAGTGCGTATTAAATAATTTGAATACTTTGCCGTAATCGCTAGCGATTACGGCTTATTTATTGAAAAGAGGCAGAAACATGGAAAAAATTTCAATTGCAATCGACGGTCCCGCATCGTCTGGTAAAAGCACCGTAGCAAAAATTTTAGCGAGTGACTTTCATTTTATTTATGTGGATACGGGTGCGATGTACCGAGCTATAACTTTTTTAGCAATCAAACACAATATTGCATTTTCAGATGAAGATGGTTTAGCCGAATTAACAAAAAAGTATCCAATCACCTTCAAGCAATCTGCTCATGGACAACTTGTCTTCGCTGATGATGAAGAGATCACACAGGCAATTAGACAGCCGGACGTGACGGGGGCTGTTTCTGAGGTATCCGCTCATGGAAAAGTTCGTGAAGAATTAGTCGAAGCGCAAAGAAAGCTAGCTCAAGTCGGCGGTGTTGTCATGGATGGTCGTGATATTGGTACAACCGTACTGCCGCAAGCAGAAGTGAAAATTTTTCTAGTCGCAAGTGTTGACGAACGAGCACAACGTCGATATAAGGAAAATCAAGAAAAAGGAATAGAGATGGATTTTGAAGCGATTAAAGAGGCCATTGCTAAGCGAGATTATTTGGATTCGCATCGGGAAGTTTCGCCTCTTATTCAGGCAGAAGATGCTGAATTGGTCGATACGACTGGAATGTCGATTGAACAGGTAGTAACGAAGATTAAAGAGGTAATCCAGTCAAAAGGTTTCTAAATTTTGGATAAAAACGATAAATAAAGCGAATTTCTTTCAATTTTTTAGAAAAAAAGAAGAAATCGCTTTATTTTTCATGTGGATTCATCTAAAATAGGATATGTAGTGCAGTTTACGCAGAATTGTTGGTAAGGAGGACAAACGACATGACAGATTTAGAACAAAATTCGATGGATAACGAGAATGTTTCCATGGAAGCAGCAATGGAAAGTGTGAATGAAGTTCAAGTTGGCGATATTGTTAAAGGCGAGGTGCTTGCCTTAGAAGATAAACAAGTTATCGTTGGTATTGAAGGTGCGGGAGTAGAAGGTGTTGTTCCTGCTAAAGAGCTTTCAACTTTACCTGTTGAAGATATCAATGAAGAAGTCAAGGTTGGCGATATTCTTGATTTAGTCGTTATCTCTTCTATTGGAAAAGACAAAGAAAATGGAAGTTATCTCCTTTCTAAACGCCGCCTAGACGCGAAGAAAGTTTGGGAAGATATTGAGAAAGAATTCCAAGATGGAAAAATCATCGAAGCACCAGTAACCAGCAGCGTTAAAGGTGGTTTGGTAGTTGATGTAGGAGTGCGCGGATTTGTACCTGCTTCAATGATTGATGACCATTTTGTAGATGATTTTTCGGTATATACTGGAAAAACATTGAAATTTAAAATTATTGAAATCGAACCTTCTGAGAATCGTTTGATTCTATCTCATAAAGCAGTTGTTGAAGCGGAGAAAGCTGAGAAGAAAAAGGAAATCTTAGCAGACTTGTATGAAGGTCAAGTTATCAAAGGACAAGTTGCTCGTTTGACAGACTTTGGCGCGTTCATTGATCTTGGTGGCATCGACGGATTGGTTCATGTGTCAGAGATTTCTCACAGTCATGTGGCAAAACCTGCTGATGTATTAAGCGTTGGTGATGAAGTAGAAGTTCAAGTCCTTTCTGTTGATCCAGAAAAAGAACGGATTTCATTATCTATCAAAGCGAATCTGCCTGGACCTTGGACAGATATTGAAGAAAAAGCGGCTCCAGGTTCTGTACTTGAAGGAACTGTGAAACGTTTGACCAGTTTTGGTGCATTTGTTGAAATTTTCCCAGGTGTTGAGGGCTTAGTGCATATCTCTCAGATCTCTCACAAACATATTGCAACTCCTCACGAAGTGTTGCATGAAGGCGACCAAGTACAGGTGAAAGTTTTAGAAGTACATCCTGAGGACCATCGTGTGGCTCTTTCAATTAAAGCATTAGAAGAGAAACCAGAAGAAGCAAAACCAGAGCCGGTGGAAGAAGACTCATATGAGTTGCCAGAAGAAAATACTGGTTTCACAATGGGTGATATTTTAGGCGATGCTTTAAATGAAGATTCAGAAGAACAAGAATAGAAATCATTCAAGACGTGCTTTAGCACGTCTTTTTTGTCTGGTCCGTTTTCAGCATAAATGAATACCTTATATTTTAATGAAAATTGCTCCTTCTCTTGCAAGAAGGAGTTTTCTTAGTTAAACTAAAGAGAATTTGGAAAAAGCACCGGCATTTTTAGAATGTCGGGTATCTGCTGTATCTCTCAGATGATTTTTTTCTAGTAGAAAAGTAATTAATAGAAACGAGGAGTTAAATTATGTCAAATCCTACAATTGCAATTGTTGGTCGTCCAAATGTCGGTAAATCAACATTGTTTAATCGGATCGCTGGAGAGCGCATTTCGATCGTTGAAGATACTCCAGGTGTTACACGCGACCGGATCTATGCAAAAGGCGAGTGGCTAGACCACGAATTTTCAATTATTGACACCGGCGGAATTGATATTGGTGATGAACCATTTATGGAGCAGATTAAACAACAGGCACAGATCGCTATCGATGAAGCGGATGTCATTTTACTTGTTGCGAGCGGAAAAGAAGGCGTCACTGATGCCGACGAAGCTGTTGCTAAAATCTTGTATCGTAGTAAAAAACCGATTATCTTGATGGTTAATAAGGTCGATAATCCTGAAATGCGAAACGATATCTACGAATTTTATTCACTGGGTTTAGGCGAACCGTACCCTGTATCAGGAAGCCATGGGCTCGGCTTGGGAGATGTACTGGATGAAGCAGTCAAACATTTCCCAGCAGATAATGAAGAGGATGAAGACCAGTCAATCAAATTTAGTTTGATCGGCCGTCCAAATGTTGGTAAATCTTCTTTGATTAACGCTATTTTAGGTGAAGATCGTGTCATTGTTTCTGATATTGAAGGAACGACTCGTGACGCGATTGATACAAAATTTGTTGGTGAAAATGGCCAAGAGTTTACGATGATTGATACTGCCGGAATGAGAAAACGTGGGAAAGTTTACGAAAACACTGAGAAATATTCTGTGATGCGTGCAATGCGTGCCATCGATCGCTCAGATGTCGTTCTCGTCGTTTTAAATGGAGAAGAAGGCATTCGGGAGCAAGATAAGCGAATTGCTGGATATGCCCATGAAGCGGGCCGTGGAGTGATTATTGTCGTTAATAAATGGGATTTGGTAAAAAAAGATACCAATACCATGAAAGAATTTGAGGAAGAGATTCGTGATGAGTTTGCCTACTTAGATTATGCACCAATCGTCTTTGTGTCTGCTATAACGAAGCAACGATTGAACAAGATTCCGATGATGATTGAAGAAGTCAGCATGAATCAAAACTTACGAATTCCTTCATCTGTCTTGAATGATATCATCATGGATGCGGTAGCGATCAATCCGACACCAACAGATAAAGGCAAACGTTTGAAGATTTTTTATGCTACTCAGGTTGCGGTAAAGCCACCAACTTTTGTTGTATTTGTGAATGAAGAAGAACTGATGCATTTTTCATATGCGCGCTTTTTAGAGAATCAAATTCGAAAAGCTTTTGAATTTGAAGGAACACCGATAAAAATAATCGCCCGCAGAAGAAAATAAGGTATTTTATCATACTTTTATTTTGCTGACAACAGATTTCACTGAATGATAAAACAACCATGAATTTTATGCCATTAATCGCTAAAAACCTTGCTAACATAAGGTTCTTATGCTATCGTTATAACAGAATATTGACCAAATCAATATTTCTTTACTGATGACTGGACCACTCAGTTTATCAGTTGATGTTTTTAACATCAATACTCATTTCTCAGGAGGTGAATTCATTCATGGCAAACAAAGCAGAATTGATCGAAAAAGTTGCAGCAGCTACTGACTTAACTAAGAAAGACGCTACAGCTGCTGTCGATGCTGTATTTTCAACTATCCAAGACGCATTAGCTGAAGGTGAAAAAGTTCAGTTGATCGGCTTTGGTAACTTTGAAGTACGTGAACGTGCGGCCCGCAAAGGACGTAACCCACAAACTGGTGAAGAAATCGAAATTCCAGCAAGCAAAGTACCTGCATTCAAACCAGGTAAAGCGCTAAAAGATGCAGTTAAATAATTTTTGCTGCTGAAACCGTTGTGACTCTAAAGTCGCAACGGTTTTTTTCTCTAAAAATAGAACTAAGATTATTTGAATCTTATTTCCGCGAAGAATCGTTATTTCACTCAATTTTTAACTTATTTTTCATTTTACGAAAGGCTTTGCTTACGATAGAATAATAAAGAGGATTTAATGAAAAAGAAGAAGGTGGGTGAAGCGATGTCGAAGGAGAAATTGTACTATGTACCAAAAAATGATTCTTGGCATTCATATGAATTTCTTGCACAAAGACAAAATGATCCTAAGTGGCGACAAGCTTTTTTGGAGGCAGAAGCACAAATAGAAAGAGAAGATAAAAAGAGGAAGCGGCGCAACTTTATCATATTATTAATATCAGTTCCACTAATACTCATCGGTGTGATGGTTGGATTATATTTCTACGGGTCCTCCGATGATGAAGTTATTCCAAAGCGGGAAATAAGTTTAAATGATTCTACAGGTGTGTCAACAGAAACAACTGCTGAATCATCAACAGTTGATACGTCGAGTATTGGACAGGTATTGACTACACCTTGGGGAGAACAGGTAACGGTCCTGCGTATCTTGTCAAATGGTGAACGGGTAATTAAGGAGGGTTATTCGCCATCAGATTTAAATAACGATGGTGTGCTCACCTTTGAGGAATTGTCTCAGGTGGAAGAGCGGGCAAATCAACAACCGTATCAACAGACACCACAACAAGGACAGAATTATTATCAGCAACAAACACCGCAGCAGGGTCAAAACAATCAGCAACAACAGATCCCGCAGCAAGAACAAAATCAACAGCAAACGCCGCAAGGAAATCAAGGCGTTCAATCAAATCAATCAAATGGAGAACAAAACCCTTCGAATCAAGAAACGCCAGTCCAGGACCAACAGCAAACACTACAAAATCAATAAGTCATATAATTTATGTGTAGTGAGTTTTCAATCTATTCAAAAATATAGAAACTTGAAAGATTTTGAGGAATATCCTAGAAATAACTATCAGCCTTTCGCAGATTTGTTGCGGGAGGTTTTTTTGTAGTATAAAATGAAGTAAACGGGGTGAACGTGATGGAAGTAACATACCGAAACAAACTTCAGGAGACGCGAATCACGTATGGTGAAACCGTCGCTTCAATGATGCGCAAAAAAGATTTGGAAAATAAACAGATTCTATTTTGCGGCAACCAGCGTTATTATGATTTATACGCGGAAAAGTTAAGACAATTTATTCCAAAATCAAGTACACATGATTGGTTCATCACGCCGAATAATCGCTATTGCAATACTATGGATAATTTTCAAGAGCTGATTCACTTTCTGGAACGGTTTAGTCGGCAAAAGGAAACGATTTTTCTTGGAATTGGTAATGAAGGGGTAATAGAACTGTTAGGATTTACTCACCATGTGACAAACTTTGATACCGAGCTGTGCTTTTTACCAGTTTCGCTGAGATCCTTTGCTCAAAGTCTCTCGTTTGTTGATCAAATTCTCTCAGAAAAAAATTTAATGACAGTCATGGAGATTGAAGAGGTGCCTCAAAGCATCCTATTTGATCATACCTTAGCAGATCAGCAAAAAACCGGCAAAATGGTGGATCTATTGACGTTGATTCGCTGTGGAATCGTTTGTGATTACCCTTTTTTACAAAGTCTGTATGTAAATTTTCCTACCAGCGAGGCGCTTTTGCAGCAGTCATTCTCGGCGTTTAGCGAAAGACTGATCAATTATTATCAAACCAACAGTCAACAGCTCAATGATTTCGGGAAAACCTTTGAGAAAGCTTTTTTTCAAACGGAAAACGGCTCGCTGCTGTCAAATAGTATGAAAACAATGTTCGGTCTATTGTTTGAATTGGCATGGAATGTTTCAGCAAGTAATCTTCATTTCAATTTCAAAAATTTTATGATATGGTTGGTGCGATTAGGTTTTCCAATCATTGTACCAGAAGGCATTTCGCTGGCTGATTATGGTCAGCAGGTGATTGCACTAGCAAAAGAAAAACCACTGGCGGGATTAATTCAAGTCGGTGAAGTCGGAATGAAAAAGGTTCCGACGCAAAAAGAATTACTTCAAACATTTGAAATATATCAAAAAATCGTTACAGAGATCAGGGGAGAATAGATGTCAAGTTATAGTGAAAAAATGCTCGCAGCACTAAAAGATGAAGATTTAGGCGAGGCCAATCTACTGTTCGAAGAGGCCCTAAAAAATGACGAACCAGAAATACTGGCAAGTTTAGCAGAAGAACTTCAAGCATTGGGATTTCTAGAGGAAGCTAAACGTATTTTGGAGAAATTGTTAAAGGATTTTCCAGAAGAGGATGTCTTTTATCTTTCATTAGCAGAGATTGCCATCGAAAATGATGACATTGATGGTGCCTTTGAATATTTAGAAAAAATTGAACCAGAAAGCGATAATTATTTAGAAAGCCTACTAGTAACAGCTGATTTGTATCAGGTCTTAGGCATTCCAGAAGTGAGTGAAGCAAAATTATTACAGGCAAAAACGATTGCACCAGAGGAACCGTTGATTACCTTTGCTTTAGCTGAACTTCACTTTACAACCAATCAATTAGGAGAAGCCATCAATGAATATGGACAGCTTCAAAAACAAGGAGTCGACGAAATTGCCAACATCTCGATTGATGAGCGAATCGGTACAGCCTATAGTATGATGGGGGGCTTTGAAGAAGCCATTCCGTTTTTGGAACGTGCTTTAGAGCAGGAACATACCTCTGATCGTTTATTCCAATTAGGTTTTACTTACTATCAAATCCACGATCATCAAAAAGCGATCAACTATTTGCAAGAGCTGATTGCGCTTGATCCACAATATCAAAGCGGCTATTACTATCTTGCTGACAGCTTGAAAGAAGAGGAGCTGCTAGAAGAAGCGTTGCTTGCCGCTGAAGAAGGGATCAAGGAAAATCCTTATCAGGTCGAGCTCTTGCATTTGGCTTCAGAAATTGCTTATCGTTTACGTGATAGCAAAAAGGCAGAGGAATTATTGCTGCAAGCTCTTGAAACGGGGGATAAAACGGATGAGTCCCTGTTAACCTTAAGTAATCTGTATTTAAATGAGGATCAGCTGGATAAGGCGATTGAAATGATTAGCCAAATGGAGGAAAAGGGAAATCCTTATGCCGCATGGAATTTAGCTCAGGCTTATAACGAATTAGAGGATTTCGCGGCTGCCGGTACGTATTATAAACAGGCTTATGAGGATTTAGCTCATGAACCAGATTTCTTAAAAGCTTACGGCATCTTTTTACGAGAAGATGGGCAATTGGAACCAGCCCGCGCTGTATTAACCAACTATTTGGAAATGGAACCAGGTGATTTGGAAGTACAATCATTACTAGAAGAGTAGAGAGGTGAGGAAAAATGATCGATGTAGGTGAAAAACGCGAATTTCTTGTTTGGTTGATCAACAATGTGAGTTTTCAACGGCGAGAAGTGATCTGGATTTTGAACTATCTAATTAATCATGAGGCGATTTTGCGAAATGTCCATATTGTGGAGCAAGCTTTAGAAACAGAACGTGGATTGGTTTTTCGCGATATCACTCAACGAGAAGAACCGATGGTATTTTCGATTGAAGGTCATCAGTTTTCTAATAGTGATCAAATTTTTCATGAGATTCGTCTGCATTGGCAACAGCCTTTATACTTGGAATGTGTGTTTCCGCATTCTTGGCAAAATGCCCAATACTTATCCGTGCTTGAGGACAATCCTGCTCTTTCATGGAATGACAATGTAAGTGAGGAAATTATTTCAGAAGTTGAGAATTTCTTGAAGTACCAGGAAAAAGAAGCTCAAATGAATCTACTCAAGAAACAAATTGATATGGCTCTAGAAGATGGTGATAAGGAAGCTTTTCTAACGTTATCAGATGAGTTGAATCGCTTGAAACTTAAGCTAAATAGTTAAAAGCATCGCACGACTGGCAATGAATGTCAGTCCGTGCGATGCTTTTTAATTGGAGCGTTTTAAAGTAAATCTTCGTCGCTGAGGCCTTAAGTAAGTAAATCCTTCACCCTCAACATCATGGACATTACTAATTAGGATAAAGGCCTTTTCATCAACAGAGTGGATGATTTTTTTCACTTCATTTATTTCCTGTTGAGAAACCACAATATAAACGATGCGTTTTAATTCTGATGAGAAGCCACCTTCACCATGAAGATAAGTTACTCCTCGTTCCAAATGCGCCATCAATAATTCAGCAATTACATTGCTTTCGTTTGAGATGATCATCACACCCTTGGCTGCATAACCGCCTGAAGATAGTACATCCACGACTTTACTAAAGACAAATGAGACGATTAGTGTGTACATCATTCGTTTCAGGTCTAGGTAGGTTAATGAACAGATCAACACAACGATATCGAAAATCAGCAATGATTTTCCCATTGTGAAGCCGATCTTTTGTTCCAATATTCGAGCGATGACATCAGCACCGCCGGTTGTTCCACCATTACGATAAACCAAACCGCTGCCAAAGCCGGCAAATAACCCCGCCAAAATTGATACGATAAATAAATCGTGGTCCAAGTTAATCTGCAGAGGAATTCTTTGCCAGATCCACAAGAATACCGACAAGCAAACGGTTCCTAAAATGGTGTAATAAAAAGAACGTTTTCCCAAAATTTTTCCGCCAATCAAAATCAATGGAATATTGATGAGTAATGTTGTGTAGGCAGGATCGATGCCAAAAAGAGCGCGAATAATCAATGTAATACCAGTGACGCCGCCTTCTGCTAAATGATTCGCAATATTTAAATAGACGAGACCAAATGCATAAATCGCTGTTCCCACCACAATAAATAGAATTTCTTTGATCCGTGTAGTCATAGTCGTTTCCATACGACACCTCCTGTTTTTATTTGCTGATTGGATAGTGAGTAAAACCTGATTCTGTACAATTTCAGTCCTCAACCAACATAGCATGAAATTCAGATAGTTACAACAACATGATAGGAAACAAATCTGTTTTTTGATAAGATAGGTTTGAGGTGGTTTGATGAATGAAAAGACAATGAAAATCATGCAACAAGAAGTTGATGATTATATCCAACAATTTAAAACTGGTTATTTTTCTCCGCTCGGGCAAATGGTCCGTTTAACAGAAGAAGTTGGGGAGTTGGCCCGCGAGGTTAATCATTATTATGGAGAAAAGCCAAAGAAAGAAACAGAGAAGCCAAAAACAGTCGAAGAAGAACTGGGGGATGTCCTAGTTGTGACGATTATCATGGCGAACTCCTTAGGGATTGATTTAACAGAGACCTTCAATCGCAATATGGCGAAGTTTAACCAACGCGATCGTTTTCGTTTCGAGCGCAAAGATGGTTTGACGGAAGGGGAGACACAATGAGATTAGAAGCTTTTCCATTAGAATTTCAAGGTGCGATGCCGATTCTGCGTAAATTGCAAGAAGCAGGGTATGAAGCTTACTATGTTGGAGGCAGCGTGCGGGATATTCTACTGAATAAACCAATCCATGATGTTGACATAGCTACCAGTGCTTTTCCGGCAGAAGTAAAAGAACTGTTTCATAGGACCATCGATGTTGGAATTGATCACGGCACAGTGATGGTAATTACAAAGGAAGCCACCTATGAAGTGACGACATTTCGAACGGAGTCGACCTATCAGGATTATCGTCGTCCGGATCATGTGGAATTTGTTCGTTCGCTAAAGGAAGATTTAAAGCGTCGTGATTTTACAATTAATGCGTTAGCCGTAGGAATCGACGGGACAGTAATTGATCTGTTTGATGGACTAGAGGATTTAAGAAATAAAGTTTTACGGGCAGTGGGAAATCCCTATGAACGATTTCACGAGGACGCTCTGCGGATGATGCGTGCTCTACGATTTGTCAGCCATTTGGGCTTTACATTAGAGCCTAATACCTTCGAGGCGATTCAAGAATATCATTCACTATTAGCTAAGATATCTGTGGAACGGATCAACGTAGAATTTGTCAAACTAATGATGGGTTCCTTCAGAGAAGCAGGCTTGCGTTCTTTTGTCGAATCAGAATGCTATATTTATTGTCCAGGGCTGCGTGATTACGGCACAGCGTTATTAAATTTTTCTGAGCTTCACGGGCCTGCCGTTCCAACTGAGCGACAAGCATGGACGCTTTTAATGATCATGTTGGATATGAATATCACAGATATCCGCTACTTCATGAAGGAATGGAAATGTTCTAATCAATTGATTAGAGAAGTAACTGAGATGGTACCGGCTCTACAATTCCGTTTGAAATTTGAGTGGGATAATTGGACATTATATCAACTTGGCAGAGAATTGGCATTGTCTGTAGAATACTTACTTTATTATTTTGATCGCGAACCAAACCTAGCAAAAATTCGTTTGCTTTATCAATTTTTGCCGATCTATTCATTGAAGGATTTAGCTTTAAAGGGCAATGAAGTGAAGGATCATTTTGATTATCCTCGCGGACCTTGGATCAGTATGACTTTAAACAAATTGGAGCAAGAAGTTGTTGAAGGGAATTTGAAAAACGAAAAAGAAGCATTACTTGCTTTTGCAGAAGATTTTTTAGAAAAGGAGATGTCATGAAAAAATTAATCCAGCTTTATCAAGTTAAAGAAGAACAAACAGCGTTAAAAATGGGTTCAGGTGATTTAGAAGTGTTGGCGACCCCAGCCTTAGTAGCGATGATGGAGAATTGTGCTAAGCAGCTCTTAGCACCCGAACTCTCTTCTGAGCAGACCAGTGTTGGCTTTAAAATGACGTTAAAGCATTTAGTACCGTCTACTGTGGGAGCAGAGGTAAAAGTTGAGGCAGAAATGCTTGAAAATGAAAGAAACAGAGTGTCATTTTCCATTAAAGCCTTTGACGGAAAGCAATTGATCGGGGAAGCTGATCATCAGCGAGTGATTGTAGAAACAGCAGCTTTCCTAAAAAAAGTGAAGTGAGAGCACAACATGTGACCGTTTACTCAAGGTATGCTAAACTTGTTTTAGATTAGTAGTGAGGAGAATGTAGAATGGCAAGAGAAATGACAGCGTTAAAATTCTATTTTCGTAATGGCGAAACATGGACGATTGATCGTCGTTACATTGGCGATTTGTGGATTAAACAAATTACCACTAGCTTCGGAAGAATTCATGGAAGTGAATTTGTAGAAATTCATCCATGTGCGGGATTCAAGATCGAAATTTATCAAGAAGGCGACCATGTTCAAACAACAGATATCAACTTAGGCGGACTAGAGCTAGGAATGTTTGAACGTGCACGTAAATTCGAAGACATCGAACGGATGGATATTATTTATCGTGCAGGGCATCCTGATTCTGTGTATTTCCCTTATAAGGACAAAGACACTGAAGGTCTTGACAATGTATACCAATCAACAAAAGTTTCTGAAAAAACAAAAAGCTTATATATCGTAATTGATCCAATGAAAAATGTGGATGATGTATATGGCGATCAATTTTAAAAGATATTTAAAACAAGCATTCAATTAAGGATGCTTGTTTTTTTGTCACTTTTTTGTGTTGGTGTGACCAGAAAAAGAATTCCCTGAATTTCGAACTAACTTTACAATTAGTTTATCATTTGAAGCAGATTTCTAAAGAAATTACTAAGGTACCGGAATAATTTTGGGTACTTCCTTGATATATTGTTCAGGTACCTGTATTATATAAATGTAAGGTACCTGAACAAAATAAGGAGAGATTATTATGGAAAATCAAATGAATGAACAATTTATGAAGCTACAACATGACTTACGACGTTATTACCATCGTCAAATGGCAAAAAATCAGGGTTACGGTCCACATCGAGGTCAAGGAAGGGTACTAGCATTATTAAAGATGAATCCAGAGATTAGTCAAAAAGATTTGACGTTCGTCCTTGGCATGCGAGCTCAATCAGTTGGAGAATTATTGCAAAAGCTAGAGGATAAAGAATTGATTACCCGCGAAGCCTCAGAACAAGATCGTCGTGTGATGATCATTCGTTTAACTGAAAAAGGTCGCGAAGAAGCTGAAAAGATTTCTGATGCGCCAGATTTTGGAGAAGAGTTATTTGCTGATTTTAGCGATGAGGAGAAGGCAGAATGGACACGATTAGTTGAGAAATTAAATGAAAGGTTAAAAAATGAGTTAGGCGAAGAAGATTCAGAGGAATTCTTTGGTGGAGGTAGAGGCTTCGATGGTCCACGACCATCGCATGGACATGGTCCACACGGAAGAGGTCCGGCTCATTCACGTCACTTCTTGGATTTTGCTGATTTTAATTGGTAAGAATTAAGAAAGGCTTCGCGAACTTGCTCAGCTTTTGAGCACCAGGTAGGTACTGTTCCACATCAGCTCTGCAAGCAGTCGCTGTGTGTCTCAGCAATAAGACCAAAATATTTCTAAATATTTTTGCTTATTGCCGGAAAAACTATTTTGTGAAGCCATATATGGATATGTCTGCTGTAAAGCGATATACTCTTCTGAAAATTTTATACTTTTTTTATAGTTGAGAAAGCCGTAAAGGAAAAATTTCCTTTACGGTCTTTTTTTGTTACAATAACGTAGAGAAATTTGAGGATGGTTTGAGATGAAAGAATTAAAAGTAACAGAGCTATACAAAACATTTGGAGATAAGACGTTATTTGATCGTATTTCCTTTTTAATTCACGAGAAAGATCGAATTGGATTGATCGGAGTCAACGGAACTGGTAAATCCAGTCTGCTAACAATTCTAGCCGGTAAAGATAGTGGAGATGGTGATGTTTCGGCAATCGAAAAAGCGAGCGATTATCGGATTGGCTATTTAGCGCAGGAACAGACTTTTTCTGAAGAATTATTGGTTTTGGATGTTGTTTTTCAAGGGAATAATCCGCTAATGCAGACAGTCCGCGACTATGAAAAGGCTTTACTAAATTTATCTCATGAGAATACTGCAGACTCTCAGCGACAATTTAGTCTAGCCGAAGAAGCGATGAATAAGCAAGATGCTTGGACAGCTGATAGTGAAGCGAAAGCGATCTTGAACAAGTTAGGGATAGATACATTGAATAAGCGAATCGGAGAGCTTTCAGGGGGACAAATCAAGCGTGTCGCATTGGCTCAAGTTCTGATTGACGCACCAGATCTCCTATTGTTGGATGAACCAACGAACCATTTAGACTACGATGCGATTCAATGGTTAGAAAGTTATTTGAAAAGCTATACAGGTTCACTGTTGATGGTCACTCATGACCGCTATTTCTTAGATCGAGTGACAAATCGCATTTTTGAGCTTTCTTTTGGTAATCTTTATGAATATCATGGAAATTATGAAGCGTATCTAGTTGAAAAGGCTGAACGTGATCGGATCGCCATTGAACAGGAAGGTAAAAGAAAACAGCTGTACAAACAGGAACTAGCCTGGATGCGTGCGGGTGCCAAAGCTCGAACAACCAAGCAACAGGCGCGAATCCATCGTTTTGAGGATCTAAAGGAGAATTTAAATCAAGTCAAAACCGATGGACAGCTTGAGATGAACATTGCGACGACTCGACTTGGTAAGAAGGTTTTGGAAGTAAAGCAAGCTTCGTATGCGATCGAAGGGAAAAAAATTCTGGATCAGTTTGATTTACTAATTCAAACGAGGGAACGTTTAGGTATTACTGGGAAGAACGGGGCAGGAAAATCAACCTTGCTCAACCTTTTAGCTGGAAGATTACAAGTAGACAGCGGTGTTATTGAAATTGGTGAAACTGTTCGTTTGGCTTATTACACCCAACAAAATGAAACGCTTGATCCCAATAAACGAATGATCGCCTATTTGCAAGAAGCGGCGGAGGAAGTCAAGCAGCGAGATGGTTCACAAATTAGTGTAGCGGAAATACTAGAGCGTTTTTTATTTCCTCGATTTATGCATGGAACACTAATTGGAAAATTATCAGGTGGCGAAAAAAGACGACTTTATCTATTAAAATTGCTGATTCAACAACCGAATGTTTTATTACTGGATGAACCTACGAATGATTTGGATATCGCCACGTTGACAGTATTAGAGGATTATTTACAGGAATTCTCAGGCGCTGTGATTACTGTTTCTCATGATCGTTATTTTTTAGATAAGGTAGCTGAAAAATTATTGATCTTTGAAGGAGAGGGGAAGATTGTTTCTTATTTTGGCTCGATTATGGAGTATCTAGATCAGCAAAAACCGGTAAAAGAGGAGAAGGCTGTTAAGGCAAAGCCTCAACCAAAAGAGCGCAAAAAGAAACTTTCCTATAATGAACAGAAAGAATGGGAAACAATTGAAGATGATATCGCGTTGTTAGAAAGTAAGATCGACGAATTGACGGAAGCGATGAATCATCAAGGTGATGATTTTACAAAATTACAGGATTTACAAAAAGAAATTGATCAGACGGAGCAGGATCTGGATGAGAAAATGAACCGCTGGGAGTATCTGAGCGAAATTATTGAGGAAAATTAAAATTTTTATTATGTGGTAGGAGGAACGGTATGTTAATTGCAATTTGGGCGCAGGATAAAAACGGATTGATTGGTAGAAAGAATCATTTACCATGGCACTTGCCAAATGACCTGCGTTTTTTTAAAGAAACAACGATCAATCACACTTTAGTCATGGGACGGAAAACCTTCGAAGGAATGGGAGAACGACCATTACCAAATCGTCAAACGATTGTCTTAACACGAGATAAGAACTATCAGGCTAAAAATGTGGTGGTGATGCATTCTTTGGAGGAGGTCTTGGCATTTTCTCGCGAGAATGACGGAGAGACCTTTATTGCTGGTGGTTCTGCGATTTATACAGAATTTCTGCCATACTGTGAGAAAATTTATCGGACTTTTATCGAAGAAAGCTTTGAGGGCGATGCTTATTTTCCAGAAATCGATTGGAGTAAGTGGCAGCTGACGGAGCGAAATCAAGGTCAAAGGGATGAAAAGAACCCGTATGATTATTATTTTGAAACTTATCAAAGAACTGATTCGTAAAGACGCGGTTCTTTCAAGAATTTTAAAGAAGTAGTTTCAACAATGATTTATTTCGTTAGTTTTGATATACTGAAATTAATTTGAAACTAGGTATGGAAAGAAGGATCAGAATGCCAAATGTTAAAATTGTAACCGACTCATCTTGTACGATTGAACAATCGGTTCGAGATGAATTAAATATTACTGTTATCCCATTGTCAGTGATGATTGACGATGTGGTCTATCCTGACGATGACGAATTAACAGGCGAGCGCTTTATGGAGATGATGGCGCAGGCTAAAAATCTACCCAAAACAAGTCAACCACCGATTGGCTATTTTGCAGAATTATATGATGAATTAGGAAAAGATGGAAGTCCTATCGTTTCGATCCATATGTCACATACCTTAAGCGGGACTGCCGAAGCAGCGCGTCAAGCAACGTTTCTTAGCGGCAGTAATGTAACAGTTATTGATTGCGGATTTATCGATCAATCACAAGCCTTTCAAGTAATTGAAGCAGCTAAGCTAGCACAAGCGGGTGCATCGTTAGAAGAAGTTTTAGCTGGTGTTGAAAAAGTGAAAGATCACAGTAAGCTATTTATCGGTATTTCTTCACTCGATAATTTAGTTAAGGGCGGACGAATTAGTCGTGTAGCTGGAGTTATTTCCAGTGTATTAAATATGCGAGTAGTGATGGAGCTGGAAGATGGCGAATTGTTGCCGATTACGAAGGGGCGCGGCAAAAAGACATTTAGCAAATGGTTTGCGGCTTTTAAAGATGAGTTAGCAAAAGTTAATGTGAAACAAATCGGGATATCTTACGCTGGAAAGCTCGATTTTATCGACGAGGCTAAGCAAGCTTTACAAGAGATGTTCCCGGATATGCATATTCCAGTTCTGCACACAAACCCAATCGTGGCTACCCATACGGGACCTGGTGCTTTTGCTATCATGTATTATACAGATTAGATGTCCCTGCCTCTAGAGATAGAGGCGCTTTTTTTACCAAAGAGAACCTTTCTAATCAAAGGTAATCTATAACGAGCTATGAATCAGAAGAAGGAGCAGATGAATGAAACGATTTTCAATACTACTGATTCCATTGGTAGCAGCAGTTGCTACTTTGACTATTCTTTTTTTAACTATTCCTAAAGCCGAGTCGCGAATCCGCGTAGTTCGAGATGAAAGTCAGAACTATAAGAAATCTGTTCACTTCGTTGCAGTAGGTGATTCACTGACTGAAGGAGTAGGCGATGAGACAAAACGCGGTGGATATGTACCTTTAGTGACCGATGCGTTGCAACAAAAATATGAATTGACTTCGGTTGAAAAAGACAACTATGGTGTTTCGGGCGAACGCAGTGATCAGATTTTAAAACGTGTAAAAAAGGATTCAGACTTACGAAGCAGTCTTGCCAGTGCGGATCTAATCACCATGACCGTTGGCGGGAACGATCTTTTCCAAGCCTTTCAAAAAAATCTCACCGCAAAAACAGCTAAGCAGTTCAATCGTCCAATCAAAAAATACGGCGAGTATGTGACCGATATTTTAGCTGAAATGCGAGAGCTTAATCCGAAGGCTCCCATTTATGTCGTAGGAATCTACAATCCTTATTACTTGAATTTCCCAGATATCAAGGCGATGCAGACGGTTGTAGACAATTGGAATAAAGAGACCGAGCGATTGACCAAGGAAATGTCGAATTGCTTCTTTGTTCCCGTCAATGATCTGCTTTATAAAGGAATCGCCACGAAAGATAGTGCTGAGACATCGACAAGTTCTACCTCAGAAGTGAAGAATGATGCACTATACGACGAAGATAACTTCCATCCGAATAATTTAGGCTACCAGTTGATGGCGACAGCGATTCAAGAGAAAATCGTCGATACGAAGGATTTATGGTTAACAAAGGAGCGTAATTAATGACAGAAAAGGAAGAAAATAAAGAAATCGAAGAACATAAAGATACTAAGAAAAAGGCAGAAACAAGAACAACGAAAACCGTTCATAACAAAATCAACGGTTGGAAAATCGCGTTTCTCGTATTGGTAGGCATCTTATTAGGCGGAATTATTTTCTCTACCGTCCGTATATTTACAGCCAGAGAAACAAACTTGCCACCTAGCAGTGAAACAACGGTACCAAAGGGTTCACCAGTTTTGACGATGAACACAAATAAAAAGAAATTAAACACCGTAATGGAATACTTTTTGAATGATTTGCAAAAAGGTTCGGATGTGAAATATGAGTTCTATTTGGAAAATCAAGCAATGCTAAAGGGCGAATTCAAAATATTAGGTGCAAATGTTGATTTTTATCTTTACTTTGATCCGTTTGTTATGGATAATGGCAATATTCAATTAAAAGCGCGAGATTTATCCATTGGTTCTTTAAACTTGCCAGTTAGTCAAGTAATGGCAACAGTAAAACGCGGCTATAAATTCCCTAAATGGGTAGCAATTGATCCTAAAGATCAAACGATTGTGTTGAAGTTAAACGAGTTCAAACTAGAAAATGGCATGTTTATTAAAGCGAACCACATTGATCTTGTTGGTGATGACATTCAATTTAGTCTGTATTTACCAAAAGAAAAGAAAGCCAATGATTAATCAATAAAACGTACAACAATCATCGAGGTGAATCAATTGAGAAGAAGCTTTTATCATTATATCTTGACCCAACGTGGACATAATCCCCATGATTCAGTCGAGGCATTTGCTGGAGCAGTCGCTAAGGACATTATGTTTCCTAAGCAATCGGAGGATTATCACGAGGTTGCTGATTATCTAGAATTGAGTGTCGATTATTTAGACTCGATGGATCTGTTTGATCAAGTTTGGGATAAATACTTAGAAAATAATAAATAATTCAAAAGGAAAAGTTGTTGAAGGCTTTTCCTTTTTTTTCTAGCATGCTATCATGAAAAAAAGGGTGAAAGGAAAATGCGCCTTGCAGAAAAAAACGTTACCAGTATCGATTTTTGTCGTATCGATCATATGTACTATCGTGATTACTGCGGTAGTGACTCATTTTATTGAACAAAAACAAGCAATGGATAATGATTCAGTCGTTAAAATAACTCGTAATGATTTGGATGACGTTCAAGACTTGTATGATTTAATCAGTACAAATTATGTTGAAAAAGTAGACAAAGAACAGTTGATTCAAGGTGCTTTGAGAGGTATGACGGAGTCCTTGCAAGACCCTGAATCAGAATTTCTAACCGCAAAGGAAACCAAAGAATTGAATGCGAAAGTGGCCGGAAGTTTTGAAGGCATCGGAGCAAATCTACAGTTAGAAAACCGGCTGCCCGTGATTGATCGAGTGCCTGTGAAAAATTCTCCCGCTGAAAATGCTAAATTGAAAGCCAAAGATATTATTTTGGAAGTAAACGGCAAAACAACTAAGGATAAATCACTAGATCAAATTGTAAGTATGATTCGAGGTAAAAAAGGTACACAGGTAAAATTACTGATTCAACGAGGCAGTGAACAATTTGAGGTATCGCTGGAACGAGATGTTGTTCCTGAAGATACAGTGAAGGGCAATGTTGATAAAGATAACCCGACGGTTGGCTCAATTCAAATCGATAATTTTCGTGAAACAACGGCATTAGAATTTCGCACGATTATTGAACAGCTCCGTAAAGACGGCGCGAAATCATTTGTGATCGATCTTCGTCAAAATTCTGGGGGGCTAATCGCTGAGGCAGAACGGGTTGCCAGTTATTTTTTAGACAATGGTGATACAATTGCTCAGTTTTCGAACAATAAAAAGGTGATATCAATTGATAAAGCAGGTAAAAAAATTGATCAGGGCTTCAAAGTGAAAGAACCCACTGTTTTTCTAGTTGATCAAGAGAGTTCATACGGTGCAGAATTAGTAGCAGCGGCAGTTAAGAATAAAAATTATCCGATTATCGGCGTGAATACTTTTGGAAAAGGCAGTGTCCAAACACTCAGTCCAATCGGTAAAGATAATTTCGTTCAGCTGACGATTATGAAATGGTTTGCTCCAGACGGTTCTTCTGTTGAAGGAAAGGGTGTGTCACCGACGATTGAAGCCGATTATCCTGAATATGCCAAGTTGCCTCCTATCTCCAAGCAATCAAATTGGCGTATTGGCGATACAGACGATACGATCAAAAATCTCAATACCATGCTAAAAGCTTTAGGCTATCCTACAGAGGGAGATTTGTTTAATGAAGCAACGAAGGATGCAGTAACAGAAATTCAGACGGAAAACAATTTGTCTGCAACTGGGGCATTGGATGATAAAACAGTTGATGCTATTCAAGAAAAGGTGTTTGCGCTTGTCAAATCCAATGATGTTGCTTATGCTAAAGCTATAGAAACGTTAAAAAATAACTAACAGATTCATTCTGTTGGTTTTGATTGCGAGGGGAAAAGCAATTGAAAAATTTAGTTACAAAATCACATCTATGGTTAGGTGTTAAATATCTCTTGATTTCCCTCTTTTTTGGTGTAGTTATTCGTGGATTCCTCTTGATTCCTGTTCCTGTAACTGGTAATTCGATGGATCAAACATTATCACAGGGTGATATGATTCTGATGGAGAAATTCAGTAAGGTCAAACGATTTGATGTGATTGTGTTTCAACAGGCAGATGGAACGATCTACATCAAGCGAGTGATTGGACTGCCTGGAGATGATATCCGCTATGAAAAAGATCAGCTTTATATCAATGGTGAAAAGATCGCTGAGTCGTTTTTGACGAACAACCGTAGTCATGATCACCAGGTTTCTCCTTATACAACAGATTTCAAATTGGATGAATTGATTGGGGAAAAGAAGTTACCTAAAGATGAGTATTTTGTTTTAGGAGACAATCGAAGGATTTCAAAGGATAGTCGTTCATTTGGCACAGTTCAAAGTAAAGATATTTTAGGCAAAGCCCAAGCAGTCTATTATCCACTAACCCATATTAAGATTATTTCGTAAAAGATGGAGAAATCCATCTTTTTTTTCAAGCCTCAGCGTGATTAAAAAGATAATATGCGTGACGAGAATAAATCCTTTTATCATTTTTCGAAGCATTCTTTGTAAATCCTGATTCAAAAAAATTGAGAAAAGTTCTCATTTTATTCAATTGAAGTAAAATTTTTATTGAGTTACTCTTGAGATAGGAAGTCGACTCCTAATTGAAGATGAAGGAGAAAAATGTATGTATCATGCAAGATTCAATGGAACACATTATGCAATTGGAAAAAAATGGGGAATGCTGCTCAGTAAAAATGGTAAGCAATTGTTAGACAACATACCTTTTGATATTACAAAAGAAATGAAGGAATTTGCACAGCAATGCTATCCTGTGTATGAGGAATATTATCCAGAGATCATTGAGGAAATCAAAGGTGTTGCGGATGGTCAAAAGATTAAACCAGATTCTCTCTATGCTGTTCTCTTTTCGATGTATGCACTTGTTAAAGTCACGAATTGCTCAAGCTTCGTCATTAAGAATGAGCAGTCCTTTTTACTCGGACGCAATAGTGACTTTTTGACAGAAATTGAAAAATTATATATGAATTGTTTGTATTCTTTTAAAATGTCTGATTCCTATGCATTTTCGGGTAACACGACGGCCTTTGTGGAGATGGAAGACGGTGTGAATCAAGCAGGTCTTACCATCGCCTTGACTTCCGTGTTTCCAGATCAGTTAAAGCCAGGAATCAATGTTGGAATGATTTTGCGCATGTTGTTGGAAAAATGTAAAACAGTCAAAGAAGCGCTTGAGCTTTTGAAAAGGATTCCTCGTTGTTCAGCTGGAACGTTAGTAATTGCCGATCTTTCTGGAGACGCCTGTTTGGTTGAATTTACAAATGATAAATTAGTTCATTCTACTTTGGAAAATGAAGGATTCCTTTGTGCAACGAATAGTTTTCATTTGCCAGAGCTGCTCTCAAGAAAAATAGCCCTTGTCGATGATTGGTTTGCGGAAGAACGATATCAAACGTTGATGGACTATTTATCTTCTAATTTCCAACATATGGACTTGTCTGAGGCAAAGAAATTATTAGCAGGTGAGTTTGGCTTTTTATGTCAATACGATCGGAAGACGGGCAAAGATACTGTTTGGTCAGTAATTTATGATTTAAGCAATAAACGGGTTTATCGTTGCGAAGGCAATCCTAATCGGAAAAAATTTCAAGAAGATATGAGGTTTGATTTTTGATTGAGGACTATTTTTTCTTTTTGTAATGGTATACAATCACTTATCTGATTGGTGTCACTAAAATAGTTTTGAATCAATTATAAATAGGAGCAAGTATATTCATCGATTAAAATTATTAGAAGCCAACTACTGGCTTTATATAACTTAAAAAAAAGATAAAAGAAAAAAGCACTCAAGTCTGAGAGTTTTTTTCTTTTCTTTTTGAATTATTTCATTGATTCTATCCAAAAAGTGGATGGTTAAATGTGTATACAAAATAGAATATTGTTATTTTATAAAGCGCCAATTTCCCTTGCACTGAATGCTCTTGATTATGATTGTTCAAGTAAGTGTTGCTCTTTGTGAGTAAGTTATTATAGGAGGCCAATAAAATTGGCAGAATAGGTGCATGCAATAGGATTCAAATGATCAGCAGATAGGCTAACAAAAGATTTACTGCATGAAACTTTCGACTAGACATGAATACTTTCGAGAAGAAGTGTCAAATTTTCATGTGATTAAAAAGATATGGCTAGCGCTGATAAAAAAATAACTACTGCTTTTTTACACGACGAGTCGCAAATAAAAAACCACTGAACAAAGTCAGTGGGGAGGGTGTATCAAATGAAGGTCTTCAGTTTCATTGTTAAGAAAAGCTGAGAGTAGAGATCAAATGGATGCATACACCCTCCATAAATCATTTTAACACATTATAATCAAAAAATAACTTATTCTAACTTACCAAATTTCTTGAGTAGTTTCTTTTGAACTATATACCGGTTATATATTTTATGTTGTTTTTTGAAAATGCCTTTAATTATTTATTTAAATCATCATTAAAATAATTAAACTGATTAAAAGAAAATAGAAAACTGACTATAATAATCTGGATGCTTTAGCTAGAAATATGAGTAAATTTAAAGAGGTGACAATGAAGTGAAAATAAAGCTATTCATTTAGTTAGGCGTGTGTAATTGATATTTTAGCTGAGTTATAATTTCAATCTTTAGTGGACTGTAAGAAATGAAACCCTTATAATATCAACGGATAGATATTAAGTAAGAGGCATTCGTTCAGAGAAAATTTATAAAAAATTACTCTGTTGAGCCTATATCTAAAGAACGCCTAACGACTCCGAAAGGGAAAGTTGATAGGCTGAGGAGGAAATATCAACATGACGATTCAATGGTTCCCAGGGCATATGGCGAAGGCACGTCGAGAAGTTTCTGAAAAATTAAAGTTTGTAGATATTGTTTTTGAACTGATTGATGCGCGTTTGCCTTTATCCTCACGCAATCCGATGCTGGATCAAATTGTGCAGCAAAAACCGCGGTTGATTTTATTGAACAAAGCAGATTTAGCTGATCCAGCTCAAACTACTTTATGGGTAAATTATTTTCGTGAGCAAGGTCATCACGTACTGGCGTTAACAGCTAAGAATGATAAAAGTGTGAAGCAAATTGTTCCTGCTAGTAAAAAAGTATTGGCGGAAAAAATGGCTCGCGATAAGGAAAGAGGGTTAAAATCACGTGCGATTCGGGCGATGGTGCTTGGCATTCCGAATGTTGGAAAATCAACATTGCTAAATCATTTAGCAGGAAAAAAAATCGCTAGTACTGGTAACCGTCCAGGCGTCACTAAAGGGCAGCAATGGCTGCGTTTTGGTTCGCAATTAGAATTATTAGATACTCCAGGAATTTTGTGGCCTAAATTTGAAGATCCAGCAGTTGGTAAAAAGTTAGCGCTAACTGGAGCGATTAAGGATGATCTTTTGCATTTAGATGATTTGGCACTTTATCTGTTAGAAGTTTTTCGCCGCTTCTATCCATTGCAATTAAAAGAACGTTATAAATTAACAGAAGACGACTTATTTATGGAGTTGCCTGAGTTATTATTGCTGATATCAGAAAAACGAGGTTTCAAAGATGATTATGAACGTGCCAGTGAGATGCTGATTCTTGAATTGCGACAAGGAAAATTGGGCCGCTTCACCTTGGATCGCTACGAGGAGTTGAGTGTTTAATGGAAAAATTATCAATTAGTGCAATTAAAGCAGAGTTAAAAACAATCATTTCAGCAGATGATCATCGTTTGGCAGAATTTCGTCAGGATACACGTAAAGGTGTCCAATTGGCAATAAGTCAATGGCAAAGGCAGCAGGACAAGCAAGTTGCATTAGCGAAAAAATATCGAGAAATGTCGATTTTTGAAAATGAAAAGAAATCACAAGGTTTTCAGGCAATTTGCGGCATTGATGAAGTTGGTCGCGGACCTCTGGCTGGTCCAGTTGTAGCGGCAGCCGTGATACTGAATGATGAGCATGAAATTTTAGGTTTGAATGATTCAAAACAACTTTCGGCGCATAAACGGGAAGAGCTGGTAAAGGAAATTAAGAAGAACGCTCGGGCTATCGGCATCGGAGAAGCAACCGCCGAAGAAATTGATCAGTTGAATATTTATCAGGCGACAAAAGTTGCAATGCAAAGAGCAATTGATCAACTACAAATTACACCAGACTGTTTATTGATTGATGCAATGGTTTTAGATAATGGGTTACCCCAGGAGAAAATCATCAAAGGCGATGCCAGATCGGTTTCGATTGCGGCTGCCAGTATCATCGCGAAGGTCTATCGTGATGAGTGGATGGCTGAATACGGCGAAAGCTATCCGGCTTATGGTTTTGCTAAAAATGCTGGATATGGAACTAGAGAACATCTACAAGCAATTGAAGAACAAGGTATTTTACCGATACATCGCAAAACATTTGCACCAATTAAAAATTTATACTAAAGAAAATCCTTCTTTTTTTTGTATCTTTTTGATAAAGAAACTGAAAAGAGGGATTTTTTTGAAGAACGAATTTTTGCTACGATTGAGTTTAGTCAAGGGAGTAGGGGCTTTTGGAAAACAGCGGATTTATCAGTTTGCGAAAAAGCATCAATGGTGGGAGTTGAATGGATTAGACATTAGGCTCACGGCTCAGACAACGAAGAAAAATGATTGGGATGAATGGACGAAGGAACGGCTCCAAGAAATTGAAAGCACGCACCAATATATCACGATTGAAGATCAGGCTTATCCAGAAACATTGCGACAGGTTTCAACGCCACCATTGGTCTTGTTTTACAAAGGAAATTTAGCATTACTAGAAAGAGAAAAGCTGGCGATTGTTGGTGCTAGAGAAGCGACGGAATACGGGTATCATGTACTGCAGAAAATAATGCCTGAGCTTACGAAACGCGGTTTTGTGATTGTTAGCGGTTTGGCTAAAGGAATCGACAGCTTTGCTCATCAATTTTCTATCAGCAATCAGGGGAAAACCATTGGTGTAGTAGGCACAGGTCTAGATATTTGTTATCCTAAATCTAGTGGCAATTTACAAATTGAAATGAGTCAGCATCATTTAGTTTTAAGTGAATATCCTAATGGTACGAAGCCTGCGAAGTTTCATTTTCCAATGCGTAATCGCATCATCGCCGGATTAAGTAGTGGTGTGCTTGTGGTAGAAGCAAAGAGACGCAGTGGTTCGTTAATTACTGCTCAACAGGCGTTGGATTATGGCAAAGATGTTTTTGCGGTTCCTGGATCGATTTTGGATGAGCGTTCCAGTGGCTGTCATCAGTTGATTCAAGACGGTGCAATCTGTGTTGAAAAAACACAAGATATTTTTGATTCCTACGATTTATGGAATAAAATTCATTAGTCGCGACTTGACAAACAAAATTTGAATAGCGTATTATAGGCTACGATTTGTCAGTAGTTACCGATATATAATAGTAGAAAAAATTGAGGAGGCAAAAACATTTGGCCTATAAATACCTAGTTATCGTGGAATCACCAGCAAAAGCAAAGACGATTGAAAAATATTTGGGAAGAAACTATAAGGTCGTAGCAAGTGTTGGACATGTGCGGGACTTACCCAAAAGTAAGATGGGGATTGATGTGGAAAATAATTATGAACCCCACTATATTTCAATTCGCGGCAAGGGCGATGTTATCAAAAGTTTGAAACAAGCGGCTAAAAAAGCGCAAAAAGTTTATCTTGCAAGTGACCCGGATAGAGAAGGAGAAGCTATCGCGTGGCATCTCTCTTATTTATTAGGATTAGACTTAAAGGATAAGAATCGTGTTGTATTCAATGAAATTACCAAGGATGCAGTAAAGGCAGCCTTTAAAGAACCTCGTTCCATAGATGTTTCGCTAGTAGATGCACAGCAAGCACGTCGGGCATTAGATCGCCTTGTTGGTTACTCCATTTCACCGATTTTATGGAAGAAAATCAAAAAAGGTTTGAGTGCTGGCCGTGTTCAGTCGATCGCCTTAAAAATGATTATTGATCGTGAACAAGAAATTCGTGATTTTGTGCCAGAAGAATACTGGAGCATTGATGGAAACTTCAAGAAGAAAACCAAGAAGTTTAAAGCGAATTTCTGGGGCGTCGATGGCAAGAAGAAAAAATTGCCAAATGCCGAAGCAGTGAAGGAAGTTACAGCTAGAATTGACGGCAAGGACTTTGAAGTGACTAAAGTTGAGAAAAAGGAACGCAAAAGAAATCCGGCATTGCCATTTACCACGAGTAATATGCAACAGGAATCTGCTCGTAAGTTGAACTTCCGTACTAGAAAAACCATGATGGTAGCACAGCAATTGTATGAAGGGATCGCTCTTGGGAAACAAGGCACAGTTGGTCTGATTACCTATATGCGTACAGATTCGACTCGGATCTCGGATACAGCAAAAGCTGAAGCAGCTGAGTTCATTGAAGAAAAATATGGTAAAGAGTATTCGCAGCATCATGCTCGTAAAGCGAAAAATCCTCAAGGGGCTCAAGACGCTCATGAGGCAATCCGTCCGACAAGTGTACGACGGACACCTGAAGAAATGAAGCAATATTTAGACAAGGATCAATTAAAGTTATACACCTTAATTTGGTCACGCTTTGTTGCTAGCCAAATGACTGCAGCGATTCTTGATACGATGAAAGTGACATTGGAACAAAACGGCGTCATCTTTATCGCCAACGGGTCGAAAATCAAGTTCAAAGGATTCATGCAGGTATATATTGAAGGCCGTGATGACGGAAAAGAAGACAAAGAAAATATTTTACCTGAACTTGAAAAGGGCGAAATTGTTCAATCTGTTAATATTGAAAATAAACAGCATTTCACTCAGCCGCCTGCACGATTTAGTGAAGCAACATTGATCAAAACATTGGAAGAAAACGGAGTTGGTCGTCCGTCAACTTATGCACCAACCTTAGATACAATCCAACGTCGTTATTATGTGAAATTAACGCAACGGCGTTTTGAACCAACAGAGCTTGGCGAGATTGTCAATAATCTGATCGTTGATTTCTTCCCGCAAATCGTGGACGTCAACTTTACAGCAGAAATGGAAAACGATTTGGATAAGGTGGAAGAAGGCAAGGAAGAATGGACAACCGTTGTGGATCGTTTCTATAAACCTTTTGCTGTTGAACTGGAAAAAGCTGAAGAAGGTATTGAAAAAATTCAGATCAAAGACGAGCCAGCGGGGTTCGATTGCGATGTCTGTGGACATCCAATGGTGATCAAATTGGGACGTTATGGGAAATTTTATGCCTGTAGCAACTTTCCGGATTGTCGCAACACTAAACCAATCATCAAAGAAATCGGTGTTGAATGCCCTGTTTGTCACAAGGGACAAGTGGTTGAACGGAAATCCAAGAAGAATCGCTTGTTCTACGGATGTTCACGGTACCCAGACTGTGACTTTACTTCTTGGGATAAACCAATTGGCCGGACATGTCCGAAAGACGGCGGTTATCTAGTTGAGAAGAAAGTCAAAGGCGGAAAACAGGTTGTCTGTGTGAATGGTGATTACGAAGAAAAAGTACAAAAATAAGTGATATTAAGTGAGGATTAAATGGTAAAAACAGTGAATGTTATCGGAGCGGGTCTTGCTGGAAGCGAAGCCGCTTGGCAGTTAGCAGAAGCAGGGGTTCCAGTGAATTTATATGAGATGCGCCCGGTGAAATCAACAGCAGCACACCACACGGCTGATTTTGCGGAGCTTGTGTGCAGCAACTCCTTACGAGGAAATGGATTGACGAATGCGGTGGGTGTTCTGAAGGAAGAAATGCGTCGCTTGAATTCTTTAGTCATCAGCTCTGCGGACGAAACGGCGGTACCAGCGGGTGGTGCACTTGCGGTGGACCGAAATGATTTTTCTGGTTTGATTACACAGAAGTTGAAAGCTCATCCATTGGTGACGGTTATTTCAGAAGAAATTACAAAAATTCCTAAAGGGATTACCATCATCGCGACAGGTCCTTTGACCTCAGAAGCTTTAGCAGAAGAAATAGCGGAATATAATGGCTCTCATGGTTTCTATTTTTATGATGCAGCAGCGCCCATCATCGATAGCTCCACTATTGATCGTGATAAGGTCTATTTGAAGTCTCGTTATGACAAGGGAGAAGCCGCATATCTGAATTGTCCGATGACTGAAGAAGAGTTCATGCGTTTTTATGAAGCATTAATCACTGCGGAGGTTGCTCCACAAAAAGAATTTGAGAAAGAAAAATTTTTTGAAGGCTGTATGCCGATCGAGGTTATGGCTAAGCGGGGAATCAAGACGATGTTGTTTGGTCCAATGAAGCCAGTGGGATTAGAAGATCCAAAAACTGGAAAACGTCCGTATGCTGTAATTCAATTACGTCAGGATAACGCAGCTGCATCAATGTACAATATGGTTGGTTTTCAAACGCATTTAAAATGGGGCGAACAAAAACGGGTCTTCCAGATGATTCCCGGCCTAGAGAATGCTGAATTTCTGCGTTATGGAGTGATGCATCGTAACAGCTTTATGAATTCACCAGAGCTTTTAAGACCTACTTATCAAAGTAAAAAGCGTGATGATTTATTCTTTGCGGGTCAAATGACAGGCGTGGAAGGATATGTCGAAAGCGCGGGTAGCGGATTAGCTGCTGGTATAAATGCGGCTCGATTGGCGAAGGGTGAAGAATTGATCGAATTTCCTCGTGAAACGGCGATTGGCTCGATGGCCTATTACATTACTCATGCAGAGGGCAAGCATTTCCAACCAATGAATGCAAACTTTGGGTTATTTCCAAGTCTTCCAGAACGAGTTCGCGATAAAAAATTGCGCTATGAAACACTTGCAGAGCGTGCTTTGAGCGCTCTTGCTGAAATGAATATTTAGAAAAATTTCCGTTGCTTCGGCAATGGGAATTTTTTATTTTGACAAAATAAATCGGATTCATGTTTGATTTGAAGGCAATTATGAAATATCTGTAAAGAATTGTTAGTATATTCGTGAAAAGTCAATAAATTCTGACAATTCAATTGTAATTAAAAAGTTCTTATGCTACATTTGTGATATGTTTGTGAGGTGAGAAAAAGTTTGGAAAATGAAGCAGCCATGCAAGAGTTTATGGGTTATTTAATGACTGAACGCGGGTACTCTGAAAAGACCAAAGAGGCTTATCAACGCGACTTAAATGACTTTTGTCAGTTCTTAGAAAATTCAGGAGAGTCTTCATTATTAACAGTCGATCATTTAGACGTAAGGGTTTATTTGTCTTACTTAAATGATTTAAAATACAGCCGCAACACCATTAGTCGTAAGATTGCCAGTTTACGCTCTTTTTATCAATACCTTTTAAAGCATGAAAAAATTAAAGAAAATCCTTTTTCTTACGTGCATCTCAAAAAGAAACACGCTCGTTTGCCACGCTTTTTTTACGAAAAGGAAATTGAAGTTTTATTTGCTAGTGTGGACGGTACGAAACCGTTGGACCAACGGAACCGTGCCTTGTTAGAAGTACTTTACGGATCTGGGCTTCGGGTTAGTGAATGTGCAAATCTCAAATTATCAGTTATCGACTTTGATAATAGTGTTCTTTTGATTCATGGAAAAGGGAATAAAGATCGTTATGTGCCATTGGGTTCTTACGCAGCGGATGCGATCCAGGAATTTGTGGGTGATGGACGTAAAAGGCTAATGACACGTTTTGGCAAGGAGCATGACTATTTATTCGTAAACCACCGTGGAGAACAGATTACTTCAACTGGGATTGAGTATGTACTGAAGCAAATCATTAAAAAGAGCAGTTTAAATAGTGATATTCATCCACACATGCTTCGACACACCTTTGCAACACATTTACTGAATAATGGCGCAGATTTGCGTACAGTTCAGGAGCTACTAGGACACGCGAATTTGTCTACAACACAAATCTATACGCATGTGACCAAAGAAAGTCTACAAAAAAGTTATCGCTCATTTCATCCAAGAGCTTAGAGGACAGTTTAAAATAAAGGAGAGAACAAGATGTCAGAATCACAATTTCATTCAACTACGATCTGTGCGATTGAAAAAGACGGAAAATTAGCAATGGCTGGTGACGGTCAAGTGACCATGGGAGAGCAAGTTATTATGAAGGGAACTGCGCGTAAAGTTCGTCGTATCTATAACGGCAAAGTCGTTGTCGGATTTGCCGGCAGTGTGGCTGACGCATTTACCTTAGAAGAAAAATTTGAAGGCAAGCTAAATGAATATAATGGTAATTTGCAACGGGCAGCCGTCGAACTTGCACAGGAATGGCGGACACAGCAAGCAATGAAAAACCTAGAGGCATTATTGATTGTCATGAATGATGAAGAAATGCTGCTGGTTTCCGGAAACGGCGAAGTAATCGCTCCTGATGATGGCATTTTGGCTATCGGTTCAGGCGGAAATTATGCATTGGCCGCAGCGCGTGCTATGAAAAAACACAATACAGAAATGTCTGCTAAAGAAATCGCAGAAAGCGCATTAAATATTGCAGCAGATATTTGTGTCTTTACGAACCATAATATTATTGTTGAGGAAATGTAGACTGTTTTAATTTCAAAACAATCAATTTAGGAGCAAGGAGAATCCAGATGACTGAAATTAATAAAACACCAAAAGAAATCGTCAGCGAGTTAGATCAATACATCATTGGACAAGATGAAGCAAAACGCTCTGTAGCGATTGCTTTAAGGAATCGTTATCGCCGAATGCAGTTAGAAGAAACGATGCAGCAGGAAGTAACACCCAAAAATATTTTAATGATCGGACCCACAGGTGTAGGGAAAACGGAGATTGCTCGACGTTTGGCGCGAATCGTCAAGGCGCCTTTCGTTAAAGTCGAAGCAACTAAGTTCACAGAAGTAGGCTATGTTGGTCGTGACGTCGAGTCAATGGTTCGTGACCTTGTCGAAAATGCGATTACGATCGTTGAAAAGGAACAATACTCAAAAGTGTATTCACAAGCCTTAAAACGTGCGAATAAACGCTTAGTGAAGATTTTAGTTCCTGGCATTAAGAAAGAGCAAAAACAAAGTAATAACCCTTATGAACAAATGATGAATATCTTCAACCAAGCACAAACCGAACCAAAAGAAGAAGTAACTGAGGATATCAAAGTAAATCGTCAAACAGTTCTTGATCAGTTGGAAAAAGGTCTATTGGATCAGCGAGAAGTAAGCATTGAGATCACTGAACCGAAAAAAACGATGCCGATGAACAATGGGCTAGAACAAATGGGTATCGACCTTTCAGACACATTAGGCGCGTTAACTCCTGAGAAAAAGGTTCAACGCACAGTGACTGTCAAAGAAGCCCAAGAGCTATTAGTTAAAGAGGAACAGGCCAAACTGGTTAATGAAGGTGATATTTATACAGCAGCGATCAAGTTAGCAGAAAGCTCGGGGATTATCTTCATTGATGAAATCGATAAGATCACATCTAAATCACAGCAAAATTCCGGGGAAGTCTCTCGTGAAGGCGTCCAACGTGATATTCTGCCAATCGTAGAAGGTTCACAGGTCAATACGAAATACGGCGCGATTCAAACGGATCATATTTTGTTTATCGCTAGTGGTGCGTTTAGTTTGTCTAAACCGAGTGATCTGATTCCCGAACTGCAGGGACGCTTCCCAATCCGTGTAGAGTTAAGCGATCTTACAGCGGAAGATTTCGTTCGAATCTTGACTGAACCAAATAATGCGTTGATTAAGCAATATATCGCTTTAGTCGGCACCGAAAATGTCAAAATTATTTTCACGCAAGAAGCCATTGAACGAATTGCTCAAATTGCCTTTGATGTGAATCGGGAGACAGACAATATTGGGGCACGGCGTTTGCACACGATCTTGGAAAAATTATTAGAAGATCTTTTATTTGAAGCGCCAGACATGCAAATGGGTGAGATAAAGATTACAGAAGCATATGTGGATGAAAAATTAGCTTCAATTGCTCAAAATAAAGATTTAAGTCGTTTTATTCTGTAAAAATGGAGGGGAAAAAGTGGAAACATTATTAGAGAAAACACGTCAGATTAATAAGTTGATGCAGCAAAAAAATGCCTTCGAACCAGCTGCAGAGTTACCTTACAACAATATGGCGCGGATTTTAGGGGACGTCTTAGGCTCTTTGACGTACATCATTGGAGCCGAAGGTGAATTGTTGGGATTAAATGAAAAGATCGATATCAATACTGATCGCGTCCGTTCATTTTTGGTTGACCGTCAATTTCCAGATAGCTATGTTTCAGGAATGAAGGAAGTTTTTAAAACGGAGGCTAACATACCAGTTGCAAACGAATTGACGGCCTTTCCAACTGAGCGGGCGGAACTTTACCCAAATGGATTGACGACGGTCATTCCAATTTTTGGTTCAGGCGAACGTTTAGGAACGATCATCTTAGCACGGACAGAAGGAGCTTTTGATGACGATGATCTGGTATTAGCTGAATATGGTGCCACAGTTATTGGAATGGAAGTCCTTTATCAGCAATTCTTGAATGTCGAGGAAAAGATCCGCAGTCAAACGGCGGTTCAAATGGCGATCAGTACACTTTCGTATAGTGAATTAAAAGCAGTTAAAGCGATTTTTGATGCATTGGAGGGCGATGAAGGCCGCTTAACCGCTTCGAATATAGCCGATAAAATCGGTATTACGCGTTCAGTGATCGTTAATGCGTTGCGAAAATTAGAGTCTGCTGGAATTATTGAATCTCGTTCGCTAGGTATGAAAGGGACGTATCTGAAGGTTTTAAATCCATTATTCAAGGATGAACTGGTTCGTCATAAATAGGTTTAATCTCATAATACGCAGATTCCTTTTTTATAAAAGGAGTCTGCGTTACACTATTGGAGATACATGACGTGGAAAGCAAATCTTTTCTACAAGAAAATTATGCGTTAGCAGGGACAAGGAGTGGGGAATTATGTCAGTAACAATCAGCAATGGCTTTTTGGAAGCAACGATCAATGAAAAAGGGGCGGAGCTTGCTAGTTTGCGCGCCAATCAGATTGAGTACATTTGGCAGGCAGATCCAAAGTATTGGAATCGTCATGCACCGTTCTTATTTCCGTTCGTCGGCCGTTTAAAGGATAATCAATATACCTATAAAGGTAAAACTTATCCGATGGGGCAACATGGATTTGCTCGAGATAAGGAGTTTAAAGTACTTGAGCAAGCAGAGGATAAAGTCTCCTTCTTACTTGAAAGTGATGAAGAAACGAAAAAAATTTATCCTTTTGATTTTGCTTTAATGATCAGCTATGAAATTTGGGGAGAAGGAATTCGTATTCGTTTCAATGTTGAGAATACGGGTACCGAAGAGATGATCTTTGCACTAGGAGGACATCCCGCCTTCAATATTCCTTTAACAGAGGATTTAAGCTTTGAAGATTATTTTATTGCATTTTCTCCACAAAAATCACGAGTTAAAATTCCTTTAGAGGGTCCATTTGCCAATTTGGATCAAAAAACCATTGGACAAACCAATACGAATATTCAATTGAGTCACGATTTGTTCAGAGAAGATGCCTTGATCTATGAAACAAAGGGACTGAATGCGTATACTTTAGGGAGTGAAGAATCACCTCACAGTGTCACGTTAGCCTACAATAATATTCCTTATGTCGGATTATGGTCTCCGTATCCTGCTGAAGCACCATTTGTTTGTATTGAACCATGGTGGGGTTTTGCTGATTCAGTCGACAGCAATGGACAGCTGGAAGACAAAGAAGGGATGAATCGCTTGGCTGCGAAAGAAACCTTCAAAACCGAGTTTTCAATTACTGTTAGTTAGAAAAAAAAGTCGAGAAATACTAGAGCTATCTAAAATGATAGATTAGTATTTCTCGACTTTTTTATGCTGAAATTATGGTTAATCAAATGGCACATGCCAATCAATTGCTTTGTGAGCATCAAAGCATAGTTTGATTTGTTCTTGACTATTCTTTGCTTTTGCTAAAGGCGGTAAGTTATCCGCAGAAAACCAATCAATTTGAAGCGTTTCGATATTCTCAACGAAGTCTCCACTGATCAATTGGCATTCAACGAAAATCTTACAGACACCATAGGCATAACGAGGAAGATTGTGCTTGTTTCGATCTTGAACAGCAATAATTTTTAATGGTTCCACTGTCAGGCCTGTTTCTTCTATAGTTTCCTTAACGGTATTTTCTTTGATCGATTGGTTAATATCAACCCATCCGCCTGGTAAGGACCAAAGCCCATCATTTTCCTGCACTAATAAAATGCAATTATCTTTGAAAATTGCTGCTCTTGTATCCAACTTAGGTGTTGGATAGCCTACTTCTTCAGCGAAGAGTTGCCTTAATTTTGGAACAGGGATCGGAGATTGTACAGACAGCATCTCCGTGGCGATGGTTCGAATCCGTTCAAATCGCTCTTGATCAAAGGGATCATGTGTATAGGTTAGGCCAGCTTGAGCAAGGGCCTGCAATTCGATTGCCCAATCTAAAAGTTGTTCCTCCATTTATTTCTCCTTCTTGTTCAAGCCGAAGGATACACGATTTTCATTTCCAGCCTTGATTCGTTGAATATTTTCTCTGTGGCGATAAACAATATAGCAGGTCAAGGCAAAACAAATGACTGTTAGTAAAAGATTAAATGTCGGTAAAATTGTCGGCCAAATAAACGGCAATATGATTGATGAGAGTGTGACAAAAATTGCGGAGGCAATGCTGGCGGCGCTAACCATACTTGTAATATAAAGGACGATTAGAAAGAAAGCCAATGAATAGAAAAAGAATAAGGGCGCGAAAGCTAGTAGCATCCCAGCACTAGTTGCTACGGCTTTTCCGCCTTTAAAACCAGCAAAAATCGGTAAAGTATGTCCAACTACAGCTACCAAACCAAACCATAAGGGGTTGATATCCACATGAAAAAGAGTGGGGAGAAGTGTTGCGAGTGAGCCTTTTAATAAATCCATCGCAAAGACGACAAACCCAGCTGGCTTTCCTAACACTCGAAAGGTATTAGTAGTCCCAGAACTATGACTACCAAACTCACGTATGTCTTTTTTGAAGAAAAATTTTCCAATCCAGATGCCGGAAGGAATTGAGCCTAAAAGATAAGCTAGGACAAAAATTATGGCGGTTTTCATATGAATCCTCATTTCTCTATTAGTAAGGCTATTTTAGCAGATTTCAAAAGAGTGAACAAATCTTAATCCCGTGCTATACTAAATAACGTGAATAGTTAAAAATCAAATTGAGCGAGGAAAATCAAATGAGTTTTAAAAATCCTAATCAAGAAAAAATTTTTCAGTATTTGGACGAAGCAAAGGTTATTGCTGTAGTGGGTTTAAGTGATAATCCTGATAAGACAAGCTATCAAATTGCTGACGTACTAAAAAATTACGGCTACAAGCTGTATGGTGTTAATCCAAAGTTAGCTGGACAAAAGGTGAACGATATTCCAGTCGTTGAAAATTTATCGGCTGTTCCAGAAACGATTGATATCGTGGATATCTTTAGACGTAGCGAATTTTTGCCAGCAGTTGCAGAAGATTTTTTAAAAACCGATGCAAAAGTTTTTTGGGCACAGCTTGGCTTATACAGTGAAGAAGCAGCAGAAATGCTGCAGGCACAAGGACGCAATGACATTGTGATGGATCGTTGTGTGAAGATTGAATTGAACAAAAAATCTAATGATTGAGTTGATTTTCTTAAAAAAAAAGCATAAAATGCCTTTTCAGAAACAGGAGAGGCTTTTTTTTTGAGCTTTTTTAGCGTATCATACAAATGATGTACTTAAGATATAGAGATATCAATTCAGCTACGGTTCAATGACCTACGCGCTGGAGGAGATAGAGTATATGGTACGAACAAAAAACTTCATCGGAAAATGATTACACAATTGGAGTAAGGATATCATTTCAACTTTGCCAATTCTTCTTGCTATAGCAATAATAGAAAGTGCGTACTTTAGTTGAATGATAGACGCCATTCGAATCAGATTAATTTTTCTTGGAAAATTAATACATTAAAACAAATAAGGATGTCAGTTCAACTTTTCGCAGGATGTTTCATCAGAAAAGTACTTAACAAGATCGGTTAGATTGATGTACAAGTATTTTAGTTGAGTGATATGCGGCATTTGAATCAGACTAATTTTTCTTGAAAAATTAATACATCAAAACAAATAAGGAGCTGTAGGATTGGCTAAGATGAACAACGAATACAATGACGCTTCGATCCAGGTACTTGAGGGATTAGAAGCGGTTAGAAAACGACCAGGGATGTACATCGGCTCAACAGACAGTCGTGGATTGCATCACTTGGTCTATGAGATCGTCGATAATGCGGTCGATGAAGCCTTATCTGGCTACGGAAATGAAATAGAAGTAACCCTTCATCCAGATAATAGTGTTGAGGTAAGCGACAAAGGTCGCGGTATGCCTGTTGGAATGCACGCTTCAGGAATTCCTACTGTTGAAGTAATCTTTACGATTCTTCACGCCGGAGGAAAATTCGGTCAAGGCGGTTATAAAACTTCTGGAGGACTACATGGTGTAGGGGCCAGTGTCGTAAACGCTCTTTCAGAATGGTTAAACGTTACAATCGTTCGCGATGGTGTAGAATACCGCGAAGAGTTCAAAGATGGGGGTAAACCTCAAGGAACATTAGAAAAAATTGGGAAAACGCGTAAACCTAACGGTACAACCGTCCATTTTCTTCCAGATGCACAAATTTTTTCAACGTTGAATTTTTCTTATGAAACTTTGTCAGAGCGATTAAGAGAATCAGCTTTCTTACTGCGAGGGGTTAAAATCACTTTAACGGATCTACGTGGTGAAGAGAAAGTTTCAGAAGTTTTTCATTTTGAAGAAGGAATCAAAGAATTTGTTGAGTATTTGAATGAAGACAAGGATACATTGACTCCTGTCGTGTATTTTTCAGGGGATCGTGAAGGGATCGAAGTCGAATTCTCATATCAGTACAATGATGGCTATTCTGAAAACTTACTCTCGTTTGTTAACAACGTCCGGACAAAAGACGGCGGTACACATGAATCAGGTATGAAAACTTCAATGACAAAAGCTTTCAATGAATACGCGCGAAAATCCGGCTTGCTGAAGGAAAAGGACAAGAACTTAGAAGGTTCTGATTTCCGTGAAGGTCTATCTGCGGTGTTATCCGTTCGGATTCCAGAAAACTTGCTGCAATTTGAAGGTCAAACTAAAGAAAAATTAGGAACACCAGCTGCTCGTGGAGCTGTAGATAATGTCATCGGCGAACAAATGGGCTTCTATTTACAAGAAAACAGCGAAAACAGTCAGATGCTGGTTCGAAAAGCGATCAAAGCACGTGAAGCAAGAGAAGCAGCGCGGAAGGCCCGTGAAGAAAGCCGAAACGGTAAGAAACGTAAAAAAGGGGAATCTCTACTTTCTGGGAAACTAACACCTGCACAATCTAAAAATGCTGCGAAAAATGAGTTGTTCTTAGTCGAAGGAGATTCTGCCGGTGGCTCAGCCAAACAAGGCCGTGACCGAAAATTTCAAGCAATCTTACCTTTGCGCGGGAAAGTAATCAATACGGAAAAAGCTAAGATGCAAGATATTTTGAAAAACGAAGAAATCAATACCATGATTTACACTATTGGATCAGGTGTTGGACCAGAGTTTTCAATTGAGGATTGTAACTACGACAAAGTCATCATTATGACCGATGCTGACACGGACGGTGCACACATTCAAGTCTTGTTATTAACATTCTTCTATCGATATATGAAGCCATTGATCGAAGCGGGAAAAGTCTATATTGCTTTGCCACCTTTGTATAAAGTTTCAAAAGGCGCTGGACGGAAACAAGTGATTGAATACGCCTGGACAGATGATGAATTACAAGAAGTGATCAAAAAAGTTGGTAAAGGTTATATGTTACAGCGTTACAAAGGTCTCGGGGAAATGAATGCGGAACAGTTATGGGAAACAACCATGGATCCTGAGTACAGGACGCTTGTTCGAGTGCGCATTGATGACGCTGCTCAAGCAGAGCGTCGTGTAACGACTTTGATGGGGGATAAAGTGGAACCGAGACGTAAATGGATTGAGAGTCACGTTCAATTCACGTTGGAAGAAGACGGGAGTTTGCTGGATAACAAAGAAGAAGCGACTACTGTGCCTGTAGCTGAACAAAATGAAATGGAAGAAACAACTGATGGTGTTAAAATGATCAGTTTGTTTGATGAGTAGGAGGTGGTCAATAGATGGAATCTAAGCATTCAATTCAAGAACTAACACTAGAAGAAGTGATGGGTGACCGTTTTGGCCGCTATTCAAAATATATTATTCAAGAAAGAGCGTTGCCAGATATTCGCGATGGTCTGAAGCCGGTTCAACGTCGCATTTTATACGCTATGAACAAAGACGGAAACACGTATGACAAGGGTTTTAGAAAATCAGCGAAATCCGTCGGAAACATTATGGGGAATTATCACCCTCACGGTGACAGCTCGATCTATGAAGCAATGGTACGGATGAGTCAAGATTGGAAGCTTCGTCAAGTGCTGATCGAGATGCACGGAAACAACGGCTCAATGGATGGTGATCCGCCAGCTGCGATGCGTTATACCGAAGCACGTTTGTCTCAACTAAGCGGTGAGATGTTGAAAGATATCGAAAAGGACACTGTTGATTTAGTTTGGAATTTTGATGATACCGAAAAGGAACCGACTGTTCTGCCAGCTGCTTATCCTAATCTGCTAGTTAACGGTTCAACAGGGATTTCGGCGGGATATGCTACTGAAATTCCAACTCATAATTTAACGGAAGTAATCGATGGCACGATTTATCTGATTGATCACCCGAATGCTTCGTTAGAAAAAATCATGGAGTACATTCCGGGACCCGATTTTCCAACAGGTGGTATTTTACAAGGTAAAGCAGAAATCAAAAAGGCTTATGAGACTGGTAAGGGGAAAGTGATTCTTCGTTCCAAAACCTCGATCGAACCACTAAAAGGCGGCAAGCAGCAGATCGTTATTCATGAGATTCCGTATGAAGTTAATAAAGCCGTTTTGGTGAAGAAAATGGACGAGATCCGTTTGAGTAAAAAAATTGATGGCATCGCTGAAGTTCGTGATGAGTCTGACCGTACGGGATTACAAGTAGTCGTCGAATTGAAAAAAGATGCCAATGCAGAAGGAATCTTGAATTACTTATTCAAAAATACGGATTTACAGATCAATTACAACTTCAACATGGTAGCCATTGATAACATGACTCCGCAACAGGTTGGATTGAAACACATTTTGGAAAGCTACATCCTTCACCGCAAAGACGTGATCACTAAACGGAGCCAATATGAGCTGGCGAAGGCACAAAAACGTCAACATATTGTTGAAGGCTTGATTAAGGCATTATCAATCCTTGATGAAGTGATTACGACGATTCGCGGAAGTAAAGATAAAAAGGATGCGAAACATAATTTAGTTGAACGGTTTGATTTTAGTGAAGAACAAGCCGAGGCAATTGTAACGTTGCAATTGTATCGTTTAACCAATACTGATATTACTCAATTAGAAAGTGAAGCGGATGAATTAGCGGCTGAAATCAAAGAGCTGCATTTAATCCTTAATAGCGAAAAAGAACTACACAAGGTTTTAAAGCAAGAATTGCGTCAAATCAAAAAAAATTATGGCAATGAACGCTTAACAACAATTGAAGATGAAATCAGTGAAATCAAAATCGAAACAGAAGTATTAATCGCACAAGAAGATGTAATCGTAACATTAACCAAAGAGGGTTATTTGAAACGCAGCAGTTTACGTTCGTATAATGCATCGCGTCCAGATGAACATGGGATGAAAGATGGCGATTCGATTATTTTCATTAATAAACTGAACACTTTGGATCACCTGTTGATTTTAACAAATCATGGAAACATGATTTATCGACCAGTTCACGAAATTACAGAGCTGAAGTGGAAAGATGTCGGAGAGCATATATCACAGACGATAACCAATCTCTCTATGAGTGAAGAAATCATCGCGGCCTTCCCATACAAGGAAATTGACGCGAACAAACTCTTCATCTTCATGAGTAAAGAAGGGATGATCAAGCAAACACGAATGACTGAGTTTTCGCCATGGCGTACGTATCGAAGCCGACCTACAACGGCGATGAAGCTAAAAAATGATACAGACGAAATTGTCTCAGTCTTCTTAACGAATGAGACTCGCAATGTCGATGTCTTCATTGCCTCACATCGTGCCTTTGGATTACGCTATCCACTAGAAGAAGTACCAGTAGTTGGTTCAAAAGCCGCAGGTGTTAAGGCGATTAATCTAAAAGACGGGGATTACGTAGTAGCAGGTGCGTTAGTTCCGTCAGATGGAGATTCACCCATCTTATTGTTGAGCCAACGCGGGGCAGCTAAACGTATGCTCGCTCAAGAATTACCGCAACTTGGTCGGGCGAAACGCGGATTGATGATTTTCCGTGAGTTGAAGAAAAATCCACATCGCTTGGCTTATATGACAGCTGAAACAGAAGGAAAGCTTACTTTAACAACGACAAAAGGTATTGAAAAGGAAATCGAGATATCTAAAGTTGCGATTAGTGATCGAATTTCTAATGGAACTTTTGCGATTGATGAGAAACAAGAAGGAGAACTTTTCTCTGTTATGCAGTTGCAGGAACTCGACGAAGAATAGTTTCTGTATTATATAATTATATTACAGTTGGGTATCTGTTTTAATACAGATGCCCGTTTTTTTGTTCACAATTTCATGTAAATAAGACGATGATGAGAAATTGTTTTAATTAAATTAATCCCGATAAATGCTTTAATTTCAAAGGGTTGCTAACGATTACAAAATATTTTTAACTTCTAATTAATCTTTCACAAGGAAAGGCTTGCATAAAAGAATTTATGTGTTATACTTTGTTCGTAAAGCTGTAGCAATAAAGTTTTTATATTCTAAGGAGGTCCTTTTGAAATGGGAACTGCAACAAATGAACTAGATCAAATGAAAAACACTGAAAAAACTGCTTGGGAAGGGTTTAACGGTCGTTTATGGAAAAGCGAAATCAACGTTCGCGATTTTATCCAAACGAACTATACACCTTATGAAGGCGCTGCCGATTTCTTAGCTGAGCCAACGGAAGCTACCAACCAACTATGGGGCAAATTACAAGAACTTCAAAAACAAGAACGTGAGAATGGCGGCGTATTAGACATGGAAGCAGATGTCGTATCTGCAGCCAATGCTTATGGTGCTGGTTATATCGATGAAAGTTTGAAGGACGAAGAAGCAATTGTTGGTATTCAAACAGACAAACCTCTGAAACGTGCATTCATGCCTTATGGTGGTATTCGCATGGCTGAAGAATCACTTGAAAGATATGGCTATACTCCAAATCCTAAATACACTGAAATTTTTAACGATTACCACAAAACACACAATCAAGCGGTATTCGATGTTTACACACCAGAAATTCGTGCGGCACGTCGTGCTAAGATTATTACTGGACTTCCTGATACTTATGGTCGTGGACGAATTGTTGGTGACTACCGTCGAGTGGCTTTATACGGTATCGATTACTTAATGCAAGAAAAATTGAAAGACCATGCGAATTGTGGTCATGGACAATTTACTGAAGAAGATATTCGTCTTCGTGAAGAAATTAGCGATCAATACAAGGCACTGAAACGTATTAAAGAAATGGCTGCTGCATATGGATTCGATATTTCTCGTCCAGCAGAAAATGCGAAAGAAGCTGTTCAATGGACATACTTCGGCTACTTAGCAGCAATTAAAGAACAAAACGGTGCGGCTATGTCTATCGGACGTGTCTCTACGTTCTTAGACATCTACATCCAACGTGACATCAATAAAGGGATTCTTACAGAAGAAAAAGCACAAGAATTGATTGACCACTTGGTAATGAAATTACGTATGGTGAAATTCGCGCGTATTCCTTCATACAACGAATTGTTCTCTGGGGACCCTGTTTGGGCAACCTTATCAATCGCTGGTATGGGTATGGACGGACGTACGTTAGTGACTAAGAATGACTTCCGTTTCTTGCATACATTGGAAAACATGGGACCATCACCAGAGCCAAACTTGACTGTCTTGTACTCTTCTCGTTTACCAGAAGGATTTAAAGACTATGCAGCCAAAATTTCAATCGATACTTCATCAATCCAATACGAAAATGACGATGTAATGCGTCCTGTATGGTTAGATGATTATGCAATCTGCTGCTGTGTATCAGCTACACAGACAGGAAAAGAAATGCAATTCTTCGGTGCTCGTGCGAACTTGGCGAAAGCTTTATTGTACGCGATCAACGGTGGCGTTGATGAAAAATCTAAAGCACAAGTCGGACCTGACTTCCGTCCAATCGAATCTGACGATGCATTAGACTTTGATGAAGTAATGGCTAAATACGATGAAGTACTAGAATGGTTAGCTGGAATGTATGTTAATACATTGAATGCGATTCACTACATGCACGACAAATATTACTATGAAGCTGCTGAATTAGCTTTGATGGATACAAACTTGAAGCGTACATTCGCGACTGGTATCGCTGGATTCTCACATGTTGTGGATTCATTAGCTGCTATCAAATACGCAAAAGTATTCCCAATTCGTGACGAAGACGGTATTGTTACTGACTTCAAGATTGATGGCGAATTCCCTAAATATGGTAATGACGACGCTCGTGCGGATGATTTAGCTGTTTGGGTATTGAAAACATTTATGGAAAAATTAGAACATTACCATACTTATCGTAATTCAGAACCAACAACGTCAATTTTAACAATTACTTCAAACGTTGTTTATGGTAAAGCAACTGGTACAATGCCTGATGGACGTAAAGCCGGCGAACCGTTGGCTCCAGGAGCAAATCCATCTTACGGTGCGGAACAAAACGGGCTACTAGCATCATTGAACTCATTGACAAAATTACCTTACGAATATGCATTGGATGGTATTTCAAATACACAAAGTATCAACCCAGATGCATTAGGTCATGATGAAGATGAACGTGTTGAAAACTTAACAAACGTTTTAGATGGGTACTTCGATCAAGGGGCACATCACTTAAACGTAAATGTGTTCGGCAAAGAAAAATTAATTGATGCAATGGAACATCCAGAAAAAGAAGAATATGCAAACTTCACGATTCGCGTTTCTGGTTATGCTGTTAAATTCATTGATTTAACTCGCGAACAACAAGAAGATGTCATCAGCCGTACATTCCACGCAAAAATGTAATTGCTGATTTCAACAATTGAATGTATAGTAAGGGCGGATGGACGGAAAGTCTATTCGCCTTACTTTTTAATATGAAGGAGCTAAGGGTTACTCTTCGCGTTTCTAATGCGTCAGAGGCATCCTATGTGCGTGACTAAAGATTAAATGTTGCGGTAACCATATCAAATAACTTAACTAGAAGTTAACTGTGTATTCCACAGGCATCTTCAATATATAGAAGACTTTGAATAGTGAAAATCAACACTAAAAAAAATTACATAGATTAGAGGGGGACTGTTTATGTCTACTGTGGCTGAACAACCTATTGTCGGAAATATCCATTCAATCGAAAGTTTTGGATCAGTTGACGGACCAGGTGTGCGTTTTATCGTCTTTATGCAAGGCTGTCGGATGCGTTGTCAATTTTGTCATAATCCAGATACATGGAAAATCAATGATCCGAAAGCCAAGAAACGAACAGCGGATGATTTATTAAAAGAAGCCTTGAACTATCGCAGTTACTGGGGAAAAAAAGGCGGAATCACTGTGAGCGGCGGAGAACCATTGCTGCAAATTGATTTTTTGATTGATCTGTTTAAAAAAGCGAAAGCAATGGGGATTAATACGACTTTAGATAGCTGTGGGAAACCCTTTACTTTTGAGGAACCGTTTTTCTCTAAGTTTGAAGAATTAATGCAATATACAGATTTGATTTTGTTTGATATCAAACAAATTGATAATCAAAAACATAAGGAATTGACTGGTCATAACAATGACAATATCCTAGAGATGGCGAAATACCTTTCAGATATTAATAAGCCCGTTTGGATTCGTCACGTACTTGTCCCGTTTAGAAGTGATTACGACGAGTTTCTCATTCGATTAGATACTTTTATCAAAAGTTTAAATAACGTCGATAAAGTTGAAATTTTACCTTATCATACGATGGGTAAATATAAATGGGAAGAAATGGGACTGAAGTATCCTTTAGAAGGTATTGAACCACCAACGGACGACCGCGTGGAAAACGCGAAGAAACTGTTGCACACAGAGGATTATAAAGGCTATTTAAAACGTAAAAGCTAGAAATCAAAAGATCAGACCAAAAAAAGGCTCTGATCTTTTTTATTATCCAATGAAAATAAGCAGCAGGTTGTTGCTCTTTTGCTTTTTTTTGATATGATAAAGAAGAACTTATTTAAAGGAGCGATTCAACTATGGGAAAAGTTTTAATTTTTGGACATCAAAATCCAGATACAGATGCGATCGGAGCAGCGATTGCCTATGCAAACTTGCAAAAAGAACTAGGTATTGATGCGGAAGCAGTTGCACTAGGAACACCAAACGAAGAAACGCAATTTGCTTTGGGACACTTTGGTTTGACAGCTCCACGGGTAGTGGAAAAAATCGCCGCTGAAACAAATGAGGTTATGCTAGTCGATCATAATGAATTCCAACAAAGCGTTAGTGATATTGAAGATTTAACAATTTTAGCTGTGGTAGATCATCATCGGATCGCAAACTTCCAAACGGCTAATCCACTATACTATCGTGCAGAACCAGTTGGCTGCACTTCAACTATTGTGTTGAAGCTGTATAAAGAAAACAATATCGCAGTTCCGGCGAAGATCGCAGGTATAATGCTTTCAGCGATCATTTCTGATACATTATTATTCAAATCTCCTACATGTACTCAAGAAGATATTGATGCAGCAAATGAGTTAGCTGAAATTGCTCGTGTAGACTTAAACAGCTATGGATTAGATTTATTAAAAGCAGGAACAAACTTAAGCACTAAATCTGAAGCAGAATTATTGGATTTAGATGCGAAGTCATTCCCAATGGCTGATAAAACAGTCCGGATTGCTCAAGTCAATACGGTTGATCTAGACGAAGTGTTCGCTCGTCAAGATGCATTGCGCGATGCCATGTTAGATGAAAATGTTAAAAACGGCTATGATTTATTCTTATTGCTGGTTACGAACGTTCTAAATTCTGATTCAGAACTATTAGTGGCTGGAGAACCAAGAGAAATGGTTACGGAAGCCTTCAAGGTAAAACTGGAAAATGACCGTGCCTTCTTGCCGGGAGTTGTTTCTCGTAAGAAACAAATTGTTCCTCAATTAACAGAGGCTTTCGAAAAATAATTTAGTTTTATAAAAAGTGGACTTTCAATAGTCCACTTTTTTGTGGAAATTTTTGATTAGGATTATAATGCGAATGAATCATCTATTTGTTAAAATCCAATTGGATGTAAACTTGTTTCTTCCGTCGAGAAAGAAGGCTATTATGGAAATATTTACTAATGACAAAAATATTCAAAACAAGCTGAATCGTTCTGAATTTCAAGAATTGTTGAGCTATTTTAAAGGATTAAGAGAATCAGTCATTTTACGAGAAATTCGGAAAAAATTCCCGGATCACAAGCATTTAGATAAAGATTTAGAATTTCTAATTGCTCATGGGATTGTTTCTCGCCAGGATCGTCGTTACGAGCTTGGATTACCGATTATAACGGACTACCCAACAAGCGGTCTTGTCGAGCATTTTATCCAAAAGACGAATAAAGAGTATTCAGCTGAGGATTTACTGGTTTGGTTGAGTGAGGAACATTGGAATAATGGATTAGAGAAAATGTTAGCTGTTGACTTTCCAATGCCCTCCAGATATTGCTTAGAAAATGCAGAGTTTCGTCTAGTCACGATCAATTCGCGCCAAGAATTACCAGAAACACTGCCCAATTATTTTGGAAACAGTGATGAACCATCATTGTTTCCTAACTTAGCAGGACTGATTGGCGATGTTAACCCTGAGTTTTTTACGAATCAGCTCAATCTTATTCTTGAACGAGTATTAGCAGGAAAAGCCCCTCGACGAACGTCAATTTTCCTAAAAAGCTTGATAGATAGCGGCGTCATTGCAGAACGACCAGAATGGCATGTGTCTATTCCAGTTTATGATAAGAATTTTTTGGTTGATCCGATTCGAGAGCTAGATAATGACGCAGCATTTTTTTTCAGTCGGCAATTGGCAGAGCGACTATTAGATAAACAAGAAAGTTTTACGTATTTAATGAAGAAGAAGGCATAAAATATGCAAAGAATTATCAAGGGGATTATTCTGATCATCAGCTTTTTACTCGTATTTACAGGGATTTATTATGCAAAAGTTCGCTATTTTGGGCCTGGAACACTAGTAAAACAAAAATCAGTCCATTATTCTGACGTTCCCACAGTTTTTATCCATGGATATGAAGGAAATTCCTTTTCTTTTGGTCCTTTGCTGCGACGATTAGAAAGAGAAAACGTGGCTAAACGAGAAATGACCATTGTCGTTCAAGGTGATGGTAAACTAACGATCGAAGGCAAACTAAAAAATACCAATGATAACCCAACAATTATGGTTTTGTTTGCGAAGGATGTGACAGATGAGATTACACAAAGTGAATGGATCGATAAGGTGATGCGTTATCTGTATCAACAAAAGGTCTTCCGTGTTAATTTGGTGAGTCATTCAATGGGCGGTGTTTCTTCGTTGCGCTATTTATTGGAATATGCCGGTGATCGAACACCAATAACAGAGCGTTTTGTTGCAATTTCAGCCCCCTTTAATGACTTGGAAATCGCAGAAGATACAGAAGAAATTTTTGCTTATAAATTAACAGAAAAGGGTCCCATTGGTAAAACACCAATTTATCAGTATTTCGATCAAGCGATGGGAAGACTGCCCAAAGAGATACGTGTCCTTGATGTTGCTGGAGATTTAAAAGATGGTACCGAAAGTGATGGCTCTGTTTCGACTCATAGTGCTTTCGCACTTCGGCTGCTATTTCTGGAGCATGCTAAGAGTTATCAGGAATTCATTGTTAAAGGAAAAAGTGGTGAACACTCAGCGATTACGAAAAGTGCCGAGTTAGAAAAGAAACTAATCGAATTTATTTGGAAGAAAGCAGTTTGAGGCTAAGGTTGATTCTTTCTAAAGTTTAGGCATAAACCCAAACTTTAGAAAGAATCTCTAAGGCTTCAGGCTGCTTTTTTGTCGTTTTCGAACTTTCTTGGTCCAGAACCCACCAGAAATGTATTTCGGCTCATAGGAGATAATGAACGCTCGGGCTTCAATCTCTTTAATTAGCGCGTAGAGTGTTCGCTCAGTTTTACGTGGTGAGAGAATCTCTAAAATCATGCGTCCGCCTTCCAAACCTTCACCATAAGATTGCGTCACGCCGTACCCATTTTCTCTCAAAATACGAGGCAAGCTGGTTTCTTGCTCCGTGTTTGTCGGGAGAATAACCGTGACCATGATATAACCTAGCGCTAACTTATCTTCAATTTTTATTCCCACACTAATCCCAATCGCATATCCTAACGCATACGTTAGTAAATTAATAGGGTTGTCTAAACGATCTAAAACCATTGAAAGTCCCAAAATATAAATAGTAATCTCAACCATGCTCATTAAGGGCGCCAAAATACGGTAGCCTTTCATTGTTAGCATAAAGCGCAGTGTATTCAAAGTGACATAAGCAAAATTGATAAAAAATATCATTATTAGCATTTTTACATCGATCATTATAAAACCTCCATTATGTGTAAAGTTCTTATTTATTAGTATCATTATACTTAGTTTGTTTCATATGACCTAGCCTAACGATTATTTTGTCAAAAGGCAAATAGAAGGAAGTCATGACAAAAAAAATTCTTTATTATTTGTCAAAAAAACAGATATTAGAAATAATAATTGTTATTTATTGGGGAAAAATGGAATTATTTAAAAGAATTGAAAATTTTATCTTCTATTTTAAATCTTATTATAATATAATGTTAGTTAGAGGGATTTAATAATGTAACGAACGACCTGCAAGGCGTATTATTCGTTATTTATTAGGGCTCCGTGTTATTATAATAAAACACCCGACGTTTTTATTATTAAACTTTACACATTGAAATGTAATATAAGGACGCTTCGCCGTTCGTTCAAAAAGGTGGTTCTCATGAAAAATAAAAAAGAAGATGGAATGCAGCAAATGGATGATGCTAAAAGAACATTTTTGTCTGGAGAAAATTTTTATGCGCAACACTTACTTGGCGCTCACCGAGAGAAAGATGGCTATGTTTTCCGAGTATGGGCACCAAACGCACTCGCCGTTTTTCTAGTTGGTGATTTTAATGGCTGGCAGGAACAGGTGATGGAAAAAGATGAGACAAGCGGAATTTGGCAGATTTATACGGAAGATGCACATGAAGGGGAGCTTTATAAGTTCAAAGTTCGTCAAGCGGATGGTCGTGAAATTCTAAAAATTGATCCTTTTGCGGTTCGTTTTGAAAAAAGACCTGGAGATGCTGCGGAATTGTACAATTTCCCTGAAAAAAAATGGAAAGATGGCTTATGGCGCGGACGTAATAAACGTTCAAATGCGTTTAAACGCCCGTTGAACATTTATGAAATGCACGCAAGTTCATGGAAACATCATGAAGATGGAACACCCTACAGCTTTGCGGATTTGAAAGAAGAGCTTGTTCCTTATCTCGTTAAAATGAATTACACCCACGTTGAGTTTATGCCGTTAATGGAGCATCCATTAGGGCGCTCATGGGGGTATCAACTGATCGGCTATTTTGCTTTAAGTTCGTATTATGGCACACCGGAAGAGTTTCAAGATTTTGTTGAAGCTTGTCATTTGAATAATATCGGTGTATTTGTCGATTGGGTCCCAGGTCACTATTGTATTAATGATGATACGTTGCCATATTATGATGGCACCCCGCAGTTTGAATATACAGACCCTGATCGGGCGAAAAACAATCGCTGGGGCTCAATCAATTTTGATTTAGGCAAGCCACAGGTACAAAGCTTTTTGATTTCAAGTGCGATGTTTTGGATCGAGATGTTTCATATCGACGGTATTCGCGTAGATGCAGTGTCTAGTATGATTTATCGAGATTATGATGATGGTCCTTGGACACCAAATCATGAAGGCGGAAATCGGAATTTTGAAGGCTATTATTTTTTACAAAAGTTGAATGCTGTCATCAAACTGGCACATCCTAATGTTTTGATGATTGCTGAGGAAAGCTCATCTGAAACACCAATAACAGGGATGATTGAAACGGGTTCATTAGGCTTTGATTTTAAATGGAATATGGGCTGGATGAATGATGTTCTTCGTTTCTATGAGATGGACCCAATTTTTCGTAAAGACAATTTCAATTTGATCACTTTTTCGTTTATGTACATGATGCAGGAAAATTTCATTTTGCCGCTATCTCATGATGAGGTAGTACATGGTAAAAAGAGCCTGATGCACAAAATGTGGGGTGACCGTTATAAACAATTTGCGCAGCTGAGAAACTTGTACACCTATTTCATGGTACACCCTGGTAAAAAATTATTGTTTATGGGTAGTGAATGGGGACAATTTTTAGAATGGAAATTTGATGAAGGCCTAGAATGGATTGACTTGAAGGATGCTTTAAATCAATCGATGCAGTATTTTACCGCTGAGCTGAATACTTTTTATAAAGAACAGACTGCCTTGTGGGAGCTAGAGGACTCATACGATACGATCGAGATCATCGATGCAGACAATACTAGTGAATCAGTCTTAACCTTCATGCGTAAGGGTAAAAGAAAAAAGGATTTCTTAATTATTGTTCTAAATATGACACCGATCGAACGTCGCGAATTTCATATTGGCGTTCCATATCCGGGAACATATAAAGAAGTTTGGAATACTGAAATGAAAGAATTTGGTGGAACTTGGACGAAACACAATGAGAATTGTCAAAGTGAACCAATCAAATTTAAGGAGTACGGTCAGTTGATTAAGACGACTGTCCCAGCTCTAGGTGCTATTATTTTAAAACCAGAGTCAGTCAACACACGCAAGTAATAGAGGGGAGGTCGATGAAGGAAAGTCCTTCATCAAACAAAATGAAAACAGAAATTTTAGCAATGATTTTAGCCGGCGGGAAAGGTTCTCGTCTCGGCAAACTTACACAAAAAATTGCAAAACCTGCAGTCCCTTTTGGCGGTCGCTATCGGATTATTGATTTTACACTAAGTAATTGTATCAATTCAGGTATCAACAATGTTGGAGTTGTAACGCAGTATCAACCATTAGCATTGAACAATCATATTGGAAATGGCTCGAGCTGGGGTTTTGACGGTCTTAATTCTGGTGTTACGATTTTACAACCATATTCTAGCAATGATGGCAGTAAGTGGTTTGAAGGAACTGCTCACGCAATCTATCAAAATATGGACTATATTGATCAGATGGACCCGCAATATGTTTTAGTCCTATCTGGTGATCACATTTATAAAATGGATTATGAAGCAATGCTAGAGGATCATAAAGCGAACAACGCTTCATTGACTGTCGCAGTAATCGGAGTCCCAATTGAAGAAGCTTCACGATTTGGGATTATGAATACCGATGAAAATGATCGGATTATAGAATTTGAAGAAAAACCAGAAGAACCAAAAAGCAATCTTGCTTCAATGGGAATTTACATCTTCAACTGGAGCCGTTTACGCAGCGTACTGTTAAACAGTTACAAAAAAGATGATCAAATGCTGGACTTCGGAAAACACGTGATTCCGGCTTATCTTGAAAGCGGTGAAAATGTCTTTGCTTATCGTTTTGACGGGTATTGGAAAGATGTGGGTACGATTGATTCACTTTGGGAAGCCAGCATGGAGTTTATCGACCCAGACCACAGCCTGAATATTCGTGATAAGAATTGGCGGATTTTAGCAAAAAATACAATTTCACCACCTCATTTCTTGACAGAAAATGCGGATGTGAAAGACTCTCTGGTGGTTGACGGTTGTTATGTAGCCGGTGAAGTAAAAAATAGTATTTTATCGGATGACGTTCAGGTTAAAGAAGGTGCTAAAGTCGTTGACAGTGTCATTATGCCTGGCGCAACAATTGGTAAAAATGTACAAATTACGAAAGCGATTATCGGTGAAAATGCGATTATTGGCGATGATGCTGTCGTTGATGGCTCAGAGGAAATTGCTGTAGTGGGTTATTCAGAAGTGATTGGAGTGTTGACAAGTGAGAGCGAATAAAATGTGTGCCATTTTGGGCAATGTGTACGAATGTCCAGAATTATTACCTTTAACTGAAAAAAGACCATTGGCAACGTTGCCTTTCGATTGTAAATATCGTCTGATCGACTTTAATTTATCGAACGCTATCAACGCGAATATAAAGTCTGTATATATGGTGTTCAATCAAGGAACCACCAAGTCTGTTTTTGACCATATTGGAGGCGGCCGCGAATGGCATTTGGACAGTGTTGATAGTCGCTACTTTATTCATTTCTATCAAGATTTCTTGAAGAAAAAAGCCGAAGGACGTCCTTATTTTGAATCAGTGATTGATTATTTGAATAAATCAAAATCGGAATATACTGTCTTTATGGGCAATCGTATGCTTTACAATATTGATTTGGAATCTGTTTTAAAAATTCATCTGCAAAATGATAGTACCATGACGGTTGTTTATAAGAAAATGCCGAAGAATCAAATTTATCGTCAAGATGAAATCATCGAAGCAGACGAACACGGTATTGTACAAGGCCATCACAATTTCTTGGAAGATAAAACAGATGATGAGCTGTTGAATCTCAGTATGAAAATCTTTATTTGCCGCACGGACTGGTTGATCAATGCTTTGCAAGAAGGGCAAAACTTAGGCGGACCAGTTGCACTCGTGGATTTCTTAACTTTAGCAATGGATCAAGTAAAAACATATGCTTATGAATATACCGGCTTTTTAAGTAACATTTTTGATATCAAGTCTTATTACGATGCGAACATGGCCATGCTAGATCCAAAAAAATTCACTTCTCTGCTTTATTCAAAACAAAAGATTTATACTAAATTGAAGAATGAAGTTGCCACCTACTACTCTCCAACTTCGGAAGTGAAAAATAGTCAGTTTGCAACCGGCTGTTTGGTAGATGGAAAGGTTCATGGATCGCTGATCGCTCGAAGCGTAATTGTTGAAAAAGATGCAGAAATCGAAGAATCAATCATTATGGCAAGCTGTACGATTAGTGAAAAGGCCTATATTAAGCATGCAATCTTAGATAAGAACGTGGTGGTTGAACCAGGTATTAAGATTATCGGTTCTGCTGAACAGCCAGTAGTGATTAAGAAAAATACCCATGTGTTAAGTGACGTTTACGGAGGCGAATAGGCGTGAAGACATTATTTGTAGCAGCGGAATGTGCGCCCTTTTTTAAAACAGGAGGATTGGGTGATGTTGCCGGTGCTTTGCCAAAAGCATTGAAAGAAAAGGGAACGGATATTAAAGTCGTGCTTCCATTTTTCACTAAGATGCCGCAGCGATATAAGGATCAATTACAAGACTTGTTCTCTTATGATGTTTATGTCGGTTGGCGCAAACAGTATTGTGGCGTGAAGTATCTACAAATGAATGGGATTGATTACTACTTTCTGGATAATTTGTATTACTTTGATCGTCCAGAATTGTATGGATACTTTGATGATGGGGAACGCTTTGCCTTTTATCAGCAGGCAGTTATCGAATTGATGGAGAAAATTGATTTTATTCCAGATGTGATGCATTTGAATGATTATCATACATCCTTCATTCCTTGTCTCTTAAAGGAAAAATATCGTTGGATTCAGAAATTCAGCAAAATTCGAACAGTTTTAACGATCCATAATATCGAATTTCAAGGTCAGTACGATCGCGGAATTCTGTATGATTTATTTGGTATGGGTAGTGAACGTTATGATGATGGCTCCATTCGTTTTAATGACTGTGTGAACTTTATGAAGGCGGGAATTCTTTATGCTGATCGGGTAACCACTGTCAGTCCGTCCTATGCAGAGGAAATCAAAACTCCAGAATTTGGTGCGGGTTTAGATGTGATTTTACGGATGGAAAGCGGGAAGTTAAGTGGAATAGTTAACGGGATTGATTACGATACTTTTGATCCAGCAAAGGACCCAGCACTTTTCGCTAATTATGATCAAAGACATCTTGATAAAAAAATCGAAAACAAGGTCCAATTGCAAAAATATCTAGAGCTGCCTGTTCGTCCAGAGGTTCCAGTGATTGGTATCGTCAGTCGTTTGACCTATCAAAAAGGGTTCCATTTGCTACTACAGGAAATGGATAACCTGCTGCAATTTGACGTGCAATTAGTATTGATTGGTACAGGAGATCCAAACTTTGAAAATCAGTTCCGTCATTTCGGCGAAAAGTATCCGACTAAAACAAGTATACAGATTGCTTTTGACGTGACCTTAGCTCAAAAAGTTTATGCAGGGGCCGATATGTTCTTGATGCCGTCAGCATTTGAACCTTGCGGCTTGTCGCAAATGATTTCAATGCGCTACGGTACGTTGCCGATCATACATGAAATCGGCGGTTTAAGAGATACTGTTGAGCCTTATAACCCTATCACGAATGAGGGAACAGGCTTTGGTTTTAACATTTACGAATCCTTCTATCTGATGAACGCTATGAAGCAGGCGATTGAACTCTACCAAAATCATCCAGATATTTGGCGAGGGCTGATGCTTGAAGCAATGTCGCGAGATTTCAGCTGGGATGGATCAAGTGAGCAATATTTAGAACTATACAAACAAATGTAGGATTCGAAGAGCCAGAATCTAAGCCATTAGGCGTTGGATTTTGGCTTTTTTCTATCAATACTTTCTTATAAAAGGTACTATGTATGTATTAAGTAATACACGTAATTAAAAAGTGTAGGTTGGAGATGAAAAAAATGAACAAGACGGAATTTAAAAGGCTATTCAGTCAGCGGTTGGCGGAGAAATTTGCAATGGAAGTCAATGATGCTTCACCAAACGAGCTCTATCAAACATTAGGCTCGTTACTGACCTCTACATACTCACAAAATTGGCAGCAGACGTGGAAAGACTATCGAGAAGCAGAACAAAAACAGGCATATTATTTTTCCATTGAATTCCTACCAGGAAAAATGTTAAAGAGCAATCTTTTGAACATGGGCTGGTTTGAGATGGTTACAGAAGCTTTAGCAGAATTGGGGATCGACTTAGAGGATTTAGCAGAAGTCGAACCAGATATGGCGTTGGGGAATGGCGGTTTAGGACGTCTGGCCTCTTGTTTTATGGATTCAATCGCCTCGATGGGCTTGCCTGGTAACGGAAACGGGATTCGTTACGAGTACGGTCTTTTCAAACAGCGTTTTGTGGACAATTATCAGGTTGAATTGCCGGACGAATGGCTACAAAAGGGAAATCTTTGGGAAGTCCGTAAAGAGAGCAAAGCGGTAGATGTTCGCATCGGCGGAGATGTTTACATGAGTCATGATGACGCTGGAAATCTGATTCCAAACTATTCAGGAGGCATGGTGGTACGTGCGGTTCCTTATGATACTGGAATGGTTGGGTATCAAAATGGCATAGTAAACACGATGCGCTTATGGTCGGTAGAAATTCCACCTGAGGAAGAGGAGCGTTATCGCAGTATTGGTGATCGACGGGCGGTTGAGGACTTAACTTCAGTGCTATATCCAGATGATTCTAACGAGGCTGGAAGAAGGCTAAGATTATCTCAGGAGTATTTTTTTGTTTCAGCCGGAGTGCAAAGTATTTTGCGGTATTATAAACAATTAAAGAAGCCGATGGAGGAAATCAATCAATATATTGCAATCCACATAAATGATACTCACCCAGCGATGTGCGTAGCTGAATTTATGCGACTGTTAATTGATGAAGAAAAAATGGGCTGGGAACGAGCATGGAATGTGACTCAAGAAGTAATGAGTTATACAAATCACACTATCATGGCGGAGGCCTTAGAAAAATGGTCGATCAATATGATGAAAAGCGTTTGTCCAAGAATTTATCAAATCATTGAAGAAATTGATCGTCGCTTTGTTGAAGAAATGACTGGGGTGCACGATTTTGATTTGATTCAACGAACAAGAATTATTCAAGGCGATCAAGTGCATATGGCACATTTGGCGATTATTGGTTCGCATTCGATTAATGGTGTGGCCAAACTTCATTCCGATTTGTTAAAGGCAGTCGTCTTGCATGACTTTTTCTTGCTTTACCCTGCCCGATTTAATAACAAGACAAATGGGATTGCGATGCGTCGTTGGACCCAACTAGCCAATCCTACGATGAGCAAGGTGTTGGACGAATACATAGGAGTTTCTTGGCGCAAACAACCGAGAGACCTACGTCTATTATTGAATTACGAGGAGGATGACCAGGTTCTTAATGCTTTAGCAGAAGCAAAGTTGGAAAATAAGAAACGTCTGGCTGCCTATATTCAAAAACATTGTGGAGTTGAAGTGAACCCGCAGGCGATTTTTGATGTACAGATTAAACGATTGCATGCCTATAAGCGACAATTGTTAAATCTCCTGCATATTATTAAGCTCTATTTGGATTTAAAAGAGAATCCGGAGCTTCCTATCGAACCGCGAGTGTTTATTTTTGGAGCGAAAGCAGCACCAAGCTATCACTATGCCAAATCGGTCATTAAAGTGATCAATGAAACGGCAAGCTTGATTAACCATGACACATCCATCAACGACAAATTGAAGATCGTCTTTTTGGAAAATTATAATGTGAGTTTAGCCGAACGAATTATTCCTGCTGCTGATGTCAGTGAGCAAATTTCATTAGCTTCTAAAGAAGCATCAGGTACTTCCAATATGAAATTGATGTTAAACGGTGCAGTGACAATTGCAACTCTGGATGGCGCAAACGTGGAAATTCGTGATGCTGTGGGCGATGATAATATTGCAATCTTCGGATTGACGGAATCTGAAGTGTATCAATATTATGAAAATAGAAACTATTCTTCAGCCGATATTTACAAGGATGATGCGGTCGTCCACAAAGTAGTAAAAGCATTGATTGATGGTACGATTCCTAATATTATTTCAGAAGGTCAGGAAATTTTTGACTCATTAATCAAATATAACGATGAATTTTTTGTCTTGCGTGATTTTGCAGACTATTGTCTGGCACAGCAATCAGTTGATCAAGCCTATAAGGACAAAAGACGTTGGCGCCAAATCAGCCTGCGCAATATCGCGAATGCTGGACGCTTTTCTTCAGACAACACGGTTCAGCGGTACGCAGATGATATTTGGCAAATAGAACCTGTCTTCGCTCATGAAGACGATCGAGGTGTAACACAACATGACTCATATCTACTTTAATCCCTGGTTAGAACGTTATAAACAACCATTTGGTGCTGTTCAAGAAGGGGCGATGGTCAATGTTTGGCTATCTGTCCCAGAACAGCAGAATACCAAGGTCTTTCTAGTCGTTCGTAAAGAGGGAAGTTCTGTTGGACAGAAAATCTTTACGATGGAGCCCGCTACAGAAGATCGGTTTCATTTTCAGACGCTTATGGATCAGGGCTGGGGACTGTACTTTTACTATTTTAAAATCGTTCATGAAGCGGAAGGGCATGAAACCATTCAGTATTATGGCTTCAAAGGACAAGGTGGTGAAGGGCGAATTTATGGTTCGGAACGAGAGGTTATCCCTTATCAGCTGACTTGCTATCAAAAGCCAGAAATCGCACCGAAATGGTATCGAAATGCAGTGTTTTACCAAATTTTTCCGGATCGTTTTGCTAACGGGAATCCGAATCGCGTTATCAATCAGCCGAAAAAGAATTCCTTCATTTACGCGACGGAAGAGGACGAACCTTTTTATATTAAGAACAAGGAAAACGAAATTGTTCGCTGGGACTTTTTTGGCGGAAACTTTAAAGGAATCCAAGATAAAATTCCTTATTTGCAGGAGCTAGGGATTACTGCGCTTTATTTGAATCCGATTTTCGAAGCCAGTTCCAATCATCGCTATGATACCAATGATTATTTTAAAGTTGATAGCATTTTAGGGACAGAAGAGGAGTTTCGCAGCTTGATCGCGGCTTTGCATACAGCAGGAATTGCCGTTGTGTTAGATGGTGTCTTCTCACATGTAGGAAAAAATAGCCGCTATTTCAATATTTCTGGATTTTATGGCGAAAATACGGGAGCAGCTCGTGATCCACAAAGTCCATATCGTGATTGGTTCACGTTTAATCATTATCCTAATGATTATAAGTCTTGGTGGGGTGTGGCAGATCTGCCGGAAGTTAGAAAAGAAAATCCAAGCTTTCAAGAATTCATTTATGGCGATCTAGACAGTGTGCTATCGAAATGGACTTCGATGGGGGTTGATGGTTGGCGGTTAGATGTTGCGGATGAGCTGACTGATGATTTTATCGCCGGCATTCGTAAAAATCTACTGTCCTATCAAGAAAAAATCCTGATAGGAGAAGTCTGGGAAGACGCTTCGAACAAGATTGCTTATGATACTCGCCGTAAATATGTTTTTGGGGATCATTTGCAGGGAGTAATGAATTACCCGTTACGCCAGCAGATTTTAGATATCCTGAAGCAATCACGCTCGTTGCAGGATATCTGCGAGGAAATGATTCGCTATCAGGAAAATTATCCAGCCGACTTTTATTATAACCAATTGAACAATATTGGAACGCATGATACGGAACGCATTTTAACGATGCTAGATGGTTCTGTTGAAGCGCTGGATCAGGCTTGGGGACTAATGTTTATGATGCCGGGAATTCCTTGTGTATATTATGGGGATGAGGCTGGATTAACAGGTGGAAAAGATCCAGATAATCGTAAGTTCTTTCCGTGGAAATCGATTAATCCGAGACTATTTAAAAATTGTCAGAAATGGATAGAGCGGCGTAAGAAATACGACGTTTTGAAAAATGGTCAGTTTTTCCCGTTTTATTCAAAGACGCAGAAAATTTTTGGGATTATTCGCTATTCGGGGAACGATTATGTAATCTATGCCATCAATTTATCCGATCAGGAGCAAAGCTTGAACGTCGGAGAGCTATCTAGTCCGCGTGCGTATCGCGGGGAATACGCTGTTTTAGACCGAATTTTAGAAGGCGAAATTTTGGCACCAAAAGGCAGTCTGTTTATGTATGATTCAGAATAACCGGCTGCTTGCGTTGTATTTTCTGTTTCTTAGGAAATTAAAAAGCATTTTTGCTTCTTTTATGCTAAACTATTGCTATATCAGAACAATGAGGATGATTTTATGCAAACGTACACCAGAAAAAAGTGCCGCTTTCCTGCCTTTGATGATGATGCAGGAGTTAAAATAGTACAAACGAACCAGCGTGTTTTATTTGATGGACAAGACGACTTGATTACGAGCTATCGTCTTGAGGCTAAAGATATTTTTGAACGTCAATTGCCAAAAGCCAAACGGAATAGACGGGTCAGTTTAGACGATGAGCCACGAAGAGAATTAGATCATCATAAAGCAAATCTACCTAAATACCATGATTATAAAGAATCAAAAAAAGTGAATTTGTTTGAAGAACGGAAACCGAAGGAAACTGCAAAGACTAACTTTAATACTCGTAGTGCACGAAACGGCCGCAGTGCCACTCCATTTGCACCGAAATATGTTCCTTCTTCTTTGATTCCAGATACACCAGCGGATGCGGTATCACCGAGAGAATTGATGAGTCGAATGGAAAAAACACCTCAATCCTACATTTTATTTGCTTCTGAAAACGAAGAAAAGCAGCCGGTGATGGAAAGAAAAAATTCGCGTCAACGTTTGGATCGTTCATTAAGAGGAATTATGCAAGAAGACAATTCACAGATCGAAAATAGCAAATATTTTCACGATTAGACAGGAGGTGCCTTAGGGCATTCTTCTGTTGTTTTTAGTCATTCAACTTTTTAGTTGAATAATAGGAATAATTTGTACGAAGTAACAACAATGAGGAGAGAGCATATGAATCCATTTGAAGAAAAAATTCGTCAGTTAAGAGCAGGAGAAATCGATCAAATCGAAGTGTCTCGGGATGATTTCTTTTTATTCCGCGAAGCTTGGATCAAGCAAGAAGATAAAAAATTCTTTCGCGGAATTGCTGGGCTTAAGGGAAATATTACCTACGTTTATGATACAACGATTGTTTAAGCTATTGACTTTTTGATGTCAGCTCGGTATCATGAAAAAGGTTCTGCGCGGCGGTGTTGGAATTGGCAGACAAGCATGACTAAGGATCATGTGAGAGCGATCTCGTGTGGGTTCGAGTCCCATTCGCCGCATGAAGGATGTACCAGCCAGTGGTGCATTCTTTTTTTTTGCATTTAAAACGCTATGTTATAAGTATTTCTTTGTATCCTGTTCAATTTCATTCAATTCTTTTGCTAATTTAGAACACAGGAGTTGCTTGTCAAATCGTCATCGGATAAAATTAAATTATTAAAAATGTGAATTTGCATATTTCGGAGGAAGCGGTAATGGAAGCGATTGGTCAAGTCTTAAAAGAGTTTAGAAAAGAGCATGGCATGACACAAAAAGACCTTTCTCAAGGGATTTGTTCCCAAAGTGTCTTAAGTCGAATCGAAAACAATGAAGAGATTCCAAATATTTTTGTGATCCAACAGCTTTGTCATCGACTAGGAATTACGATCGACCAACTGATGCTTGATTTTCTACCGGAAGAATTATTCCTGCGAAAATATTTCAATAAGATGTTCATGTATTTGCGAATTGGAAAATACTTAGAGATACGTGCAACGTTGGATTATTTGGATGAACGTCAGATCACTCATTTAGATAAAGATCGTCAATTAGCTTGTTTTTTCAAGGCAGTTTGTGCTTATTTTATTGATAAGGATGCGGAGGCTGCTCTGGAACTAGTTACACAGGGACTATCGATTTGTGTTTCAAAAAAATATGACGGCTATTTTGACAGTCGAATACTGCTATTAAGTTTTGCTGGGAAAATGAGCTCGGTTTTAGAAAGGATAAATGAAGCACATACTTATTACAATCAAAGTTTTGAATTATTTAAAACGATGATGGCAGATTATTCAGAGCGTAGTGAATTGAGCAATCTTTTTGTAAATTATGGAACGTTTTTAGTAAAACATGATCGTCTGGATTTGGCAGAAAAGGTTGTAGATATGGGGATAAAATGGAACCGACAGCAATGTAGCTATTACAAGTTGAAGGAACTTTTGGAGCTAAAAGTTCTTATGCTGGAAGCGCGCGATGAGATTCACTTGGTGATTAATTATCGGAAAATGCTGCGTGCATTAGAGAAAATAAAAGATTTGTAAATGGTCTACACCATTCTTGACTTATAATGGATTCAGGAGTAACTTTAAGGTACTAAGAAAAAAAGGGAGAGCTCACAATGAAAACATTTATTTATGCTGACAAATTCTTTTTAAACTCTGGTGTAAAAGGTGCAGGTTATTTAGATGTCACTGATGGCATTTTTGGAGCATATACGAAGGAAAAACCAGAAGAAGCAGAAATCATTGACCAAAGTGGAAAATGGATTGCTCCTGGTTTAGTGGACACACATATTCACGGATATAAAAATCATGACGTGATGGACAACGACGCTGATGGTATCAAGGTTATGTCTGAAGCTTTATTATCTTGTGGTGTAACAAGTTTCTTACCAACAACGCTGACTTCTTCGAAAGAACGTTTGAAGGATGTTGCCGAAACAATTGGAAAAATGTACAAAGAGGTTTCCGGTGCGAAAATTCAAGGAATTTACTTTGAAGGACCGTTCTTTACAGAAGAACACAAAGGAGCACAAAATCCTAGCTACTTTGGCGATCCAGACTTGGATACTTTCCATGAATGGCAAGAAGCTTCTGGCGGTTTGATCAAAAAAATCGCTTTAGCGCCTGAGCGTAAGGGTGTTAAAGAGTTTGTCAAAACAGTTACTGATGAAGGCGTAGTTGTTTCATTGGGACACTCAAATGCGACTTTGGAAGAAGCGCAAGAAGCTGTTGAAGCTGGAGCAAGCGTATTTGTTCATGCTTATAATGGGATGCGCGGCTTGAATCATCGTGAACCAGGTATGGTTGGTGCACTATTGACCTTACAACATGTCTTCTCTGAGCTGATTTGCGATGGACACCATGTTCATCCACAAGCAGCTGAGGTTTTGATGGAAAAGGCTGGACATGATCATGTGGCTTTGATTACTGACTGTATGATGGCTGGCGGTATGCCTGATGGCAACTACAATTTGGGCGAGTTCCCAGTCGTGGTCGTAGAAGGAACTGCTCGTTTAGAGTCTGGTAATTTAGCCGGAAGTATCTTGAAATTGAAAGAAGCAATCAAAAATGTGGTTGATTGGGGAATTGCGACTCCAGAACAAGCCGTGATGATGGCTTCATATGTACCAGCAGTCAGCTGTAAAATTGATGACAAATGCGGGATGATCGCTGAGGGTCGTGATGCGGACTTCATCGTGTTAGAACCTAACATGGATCTTGTAGCAACTTACCTTGATGGTGTTGAACGCTACCACGCGTAAATGAAAATAAATTTTTAACTCGGTCAATCTTTTGATTGAGTTTTTTTGATTTTGCTCAACTTTTTATGGTAAAATTTTTGGCAAAAGTTTTTGTGAGGAAAAATTTAATTAAAAGGAGAAATCTATGGGACCAATAATTGGTGTTATGCCGCTGTACGATGAAGACCGTGATAGTATTTGGCTGTTACCGGGGTATCAAGATTTGATCGAACAAAATGGCGGGATTCCCCTCATACTACCGTTGACGACTAATAAAGAGACGTTGCGTCCATTTTTGTCCATTTGCAGCGGTTTTCTTTTCACTGGAGGACAAGATGTTGCCCCTGCTTCGTATGGAGAAGAAAAGCAACCAGTCTGCGGTCCACAAAGCCTAACTCGTGATGAAATGGAGCTTTTTTTCATGAAAGAAGTGATAGACGAGGACAAGCCTTTACTAGCCATTTGTCGAGGTGTCCAATTACTAAACGTTTTATACGGGGGCACACTTTATCAAGATCTGCCTAGCGAATATACGACTGAGATTGATCATCATATGAAGACTCCCTATGATCAGGTTCAACATAAGGTTGATCTGCCTGAGGATAGTTTGTTACAACAACTATTGCAGCGTGATAAAATGGGAGTAAATAGTTATCATCATCAGGGGATTAAGGATTTGGGTGCTGGATTAGAAGTGACAGCGATCTCGACAGATGGATTGATTGAAGGCATTTCTTTGCCGGATGCGAAATTCGTTTTAGGTGTTCAGTGGCATCCTGAATTTTTCAATGCTGTTACGGTGGAAAATCAAGCATTGATGGCAGCATTTCTTGCAGCATGTAAATAAACGCACGCTAAATCAAATGTAAAACGACTTAACGGGAGGAAAATAATGGCTTATGAAGGAAGCAAAACTATCCCTGCAGACAAGGATAGTTTTCTTTGGGTGATTGATTTATTAAATGAATGGCAAATTGATTATTGGGTGGAAGGCGGCTGGGGGATCGACACCCTTTTAGGAAAACAAACTCGAGAGCACCGAGATATCGATATTGATTTTGACGCTTCCGCTGAGGCAGAATTAATGGAAAAGCTATTAGAAATTGGGTATCAAATCATCACTGATGAGCGCCCCACGCGGGTGGAATTGTATCATCCTAAACATGGCTTCCTCGATCTTCATCCCTTTGACCTTAGTGAGTCAGGGAAAATGAAGCAAGTAAATCCTGAAGGTGGTTGGTTTGAACTAGAAGCCGATTGGTTTTCAGAAGCTATCTTTGAAGGGCGTAGAATTCCTTGTGTTTCTGTTGAGGGACAAAGATTGTTTCACAGCGGTTATGATTTAAGAAAGATCGATTTAATTGATTTGGATAAGCTGAACGATAGCTATCCAGTCGACAATTCTCAGTAAAACAGCCTGAGATTACTCAGCTAGAAGATAGATAGGATTCGACTTCATGCTGTTGTAGTCTTCGTATTTCTGTTTTTGGGAATGCTTGATAATCTTTGCGACGATAAAGCGCGTGATGATGATCCGTGCTTTTTTTCTTATTTTCAGCTAAATAGTCTGCATAAGCTTCGTCATTTACAAAAATTTTATAGGATTTTCGACCAGTTTCGCTGATGATTTCGTAGATACCACAGGGCACTCCTTGAAGCTGATCAGCAACTCTCAAGTAGAGCTTTGCGATCTCCAAGCTTTTAAAAGGAAAATCAATTCGTCGCAGTTGGCGCTTCTCATCTTTTTGAGAACAAATACATCTACCGCAGGTTCCGCAGAGATACTGTTCGTGATTTTCTAGACAGTCCCTTTTTCCTAGTAAAGGTGTCGCGCGACAATTTGTTGCATAACATTCTGCACATTCTTCCATGATTATAATCCTCCTTTTTTCTTTATTATGTAATCAAAAACTGCAGTTTTCAATCATTTTTTAAAGTATATTTTTTGTAGGCTAGCGACATCTGTCGTTGGCTTTTTTTTTCGCTATGTTAAACTAAAGGAGTTAATAATTATGATAGATGAGGGGGATTATTCAATGTCTTATATTGATGTTATAGATGAGAGTAAATATTACAAAATGGGTGAGACCATTATCAAAGCCAATGAAAAGATAAATTTCTCGATCGAAAAGGGAGAGGTCGCCGTAATTCTTGGTCCAAGTGGAGCAGGAAAATCTACAGTGTTGAATATTTTAGGCGGAATGGATAGCTGTGATGAAGGGAAAGTGGTGGTGGATGGAACCAATATTGCTGCTTTCAGTGATAAAGAATTAACCACTTATCGCCGTAATGATGTCGGGTTCGTTTTTCAGTTTTACAATTTGGTTCCTAATTTGACAGCTAAGGAAAATGTTGAATTGGCCTCACAAATTGTTTCGGATGCCATGGAGCCTGAAGCAGTTTTACAATCAGTTGGATTAGGTGAACGGATGGATAATTTTCCAGCCCAACTTTCCGGTGGAGAACAACAGCGGGTAACGATCGCACGGGCTTTGGCAAAACGACCAAAATTGTTACTTTGCGATGAACCGACGGGGGCTTTGGATTTTGAAACTGGAAAACAAATTCTTAAAATATTACAGGATACTGCTCGGGAAAATGGCACGACAGTTGTCATCATCACCCACAATTCGGCGATTGCACCAATGGCTGATCGGGTGATTCGGATCAATGATGCCCAAGTGCGCAGCGAAGAGTTAAATGACCATCCTCAATCAATTGAAGATATTCAGTGGTAAGAGGTGAATAAGATGAAAAAAGCGATGCGACGAACGAATTGGCGTGAGATTCGCCAATCAAAAACTCGATTTTTCTCTATCTTGGGAATCATTTTCCTAGGTGTCGCTTTTTATGTTGGCTTGCGGGCGACTGGACCAGATATGCTTAAGACGGCCTCTAGTTATTATCAGAAGCAGAACCTGGCGGACACACGAGTGGTCTCTTCCCTCGGAATTACCGCTACTGAAATTAAAAAGATTGAAGAAGTTGAAGGCATTAAAGCAGAAGGGCGTTACTTTCAAGACGTTAATTTGAGTAAAGAAGACCAAGTCTTTCGTATTTTTAGTTATGATTCAAAGCAGACATTGAATCGCGTGGTGGTTACTAAAGGACGTTTGCCGAAAAACTCAGAAGAAATCGTTTTGGATGATCGAGCTTTAGAAAAGGGCTATAAGCTGAATCAACGCTTCGACATTTCAGCTGATGAGACACAAAAGCATTTCAAAAGAGCAAATTTTAAGATCGTTGGTTTCGTAAAAAGCCCCGAGTTTATTGAAACGATTTCTCGTGGAAATACGACAGTTGGAAAAGGATCAATTGATTGCTTCGCCTTCATTTTGCCAGAGAGTTTCACGCAAAAGGTCTACTCTGAGGCGTTGATCAGCTACAAGGATTTAGAAAAAAGTTCTGCCTATTCTGATCAGTATGAAAAACGTTTGAAGAATGATCAGAAGGAACTGAAAAATCAATTAAAGGAAATTGCACCTCTTCGTTTAGCTGATTTAAAGAAGGAGCAGCAAGAAAAACTAGATCGGGCGAAAGAGAAATTCCAGCAGGAAACATCCTTAGATATTGATCGACTTACTCCTGAGCAATTGAGTGGGATAACGGCATTGAATTCTGAGCTTCCTGAGCAATTAGCGACTCTGGAAAAACAGCAGCAAACGATTGATCAGTTGCCAGCGCCAGAGTTCCATCTGTTTGATCGCTCAGAGAATCCTGGCTATAGCGAGTTTAAAGACAACGCTGACCGAATCTCGTCACTTGCTTCGGTCTTTCCATGGATCTTCTTTTTGATCGCGGCTTTAGTTACGCTAACGACTATGACTCGAATGGTTGAGGAGAAGCGCAATGAATTAGGAACGTTTAAGGCCTTGGGTTATCACAATGGTGAAATCGCGGAGAAATATTTGCTCTATGCTACATTGGCAGGTGGCGGAGGAACACTACTAGGTCTAGCAGTCGGTTTCTACTTGCTACCAGTGATTATTTTTGATGCCTATGGGCAATTGTATAATCTGGAGGATGTGTTAACACCTTGGTATCTATCCTATGCACTAATTGCTTTAGCTGTAGCCTTAATCTGTTCTGTCGGCTCTGCTTGGCTTGTTCTGCGCTACGATCTAAGAGCAACACCAGCAACTTTAATGCAACCTAAGGCACCTAAAAATGGCAAAAGGATCTTTTTGGAGCGATTGGGCTTTGTCTGGCGACGACTGTCATTCAGTCAAAAGGTGACTTTGCGGAATTTATTCCGCTATAAACAGCGAATGCTGATGACAGTAATCGGAATTGCCGGTTGCATGTCAATGATTATCACAGGATTTGGGTTGCGAGACTCAATTGGCGATATCGTTACCCTGCAATTTGATAAGCTTTGGCATTATCAAGGAACGATAGTTTTCAATGAGCCGCCATCATCGGAACAAGAACAAAGCTATGTGAAAGAGTTGGATACTTTAGCGAATTTTCAGGCGCATCTGTTTGTTTCTTTAGAAACCTTTACGGCACAAACAGAAGGAGTTTCAAAGCAGGAAATTAGTCTTTCGGTTCCTAAAGAAACAACGAAGCTATCTGATTTTTTGTCTTTTAAAAATCGAAAAAATGATATCCGTTATTCTTTAACTGATAATGGTGTCATTATCAATGAAAAACTGGCAAAGCTATTTGATTTGAAACATGGGAGTCACTTTAAAATCAAGTCTATTTCAGGCAAAGAGTACGAGGTAAAAGTAGCTTCAGTGGCTGAAAATTATGTTGGACACTTTATTTATATGACACCGAACTATTATCAACAAATATTTGATAAAGAGCCGACATACAATACGGATCTTTTACTTTTCAGTAAGGAACCAAATCAAGAAACAGAAAATCGAATAGCGAAACAATTAATGGAAAACTCCGAAATTGCTAATGTCAGCTTTATGTCGAAGTCACGTGATGTGCTGAAGGACACGGTGCGAAGCCTCAATATTATTATGTGGGTATTAATCGTTTCAGCCGGACTTCTAGCATTTATCGTTTTGTACAATCTGACCAATATCAATATCTCTGAACGAATTCGGGAATTGTCTACGATTAAGGTTTTAGGCTTTTATGACGGCGAAGTAGTTCGCTATGTCTATCGGGAGAATATTCTGTTGACGCTGATGGGGATTTTGTTAGGATTGGTTTTAGGGAAAATCGAGCATGGCTATATTTTACAAACGGTTGAACTGGATATGACTATGTTTTCGCCGGATATTCAACCGTTAAGTTATCTTTATGCTAGCTTGATTACCTTGTTCTTTACGCTGGTTGTCGGAATAATCATGTATTTCCGCTTGAAGAAAATCGATATGATTGAAGCGTTAAAGGCAAATGACTAAATTCTTACTATGTTTAATCTCATAGGAAACACCGGTAGCAAAAATACTGATTTCCTAGGTGGTGTTTTTATCGTGAACAAATAAAGGATCAGGCCTATTTATGGGTCTGATCCTTTATTTGTTTGCGTACGTCATACAGCATTTTATTCAGATCCGCCTCTTTTTTGCGCAGTTCAACTAGATCCTCTTTGATCTGTTTCTCTTTTTCATCTGTCTGAGGCGAAATAACGCCATTTAAAGAAATCCCAATGATTGTTCCGATGAACGTGTCTAAAACACGATTCAACGCGTAAACAAACGACTCACCTTGGGGGATACTCAAGGCAATCAACAGCATCGTAGCAATTGCTGAAATGATTCCCGAATTATTATTCAGTCCATCAGAGAGAACGATCACCAAGATCACGAATAGAGGTAAAATGAACAGTTCGATCAAAAAATCATTTTTAAAAAAAGCTTGAATATAGTAAAAAATCAACGCTAATAATCCGCCAAGGGAATTTCCTAATACGCGGGAACGGCCAAAGGAGATGCTCGTGGTCAGATCCTGACGCAGAGAAAAAACGGCCGCCAATGCAGCGATCAACGGAGAACCGCGATCGGTCACATGAAATAACAAAATACATAGCATGACTGCTAAGGCGGTTTTTATCGTTCGCATACCTAAACGAAAACGACCAATTTGCAATATTTCCTCCTACTTTCTTTTCTTTATACTTAATAGTTTAGCGGAACTTTGACAAAAAAACAAAAGGCATTGCCTAAACAATGCCTTTTATGGAGGAGACTATTAGTTTTGTCGCCATTTTTGCTGCATTTGATCTAGAATGTCGATGACGTCTTTTGTGAAAAAGAGTGATTTATTCGGTATTTCACCTTGGATCATTTGCACCATATGTTCAATCTCGTAATTCATTGCATTACCAGAAAATCCGGATTCGATTAGTTCTCTAGTTCCATCGTTAAAGAAAATCTCCGCTTGATCAGCCCTAGGATATTCATCAATCGTTAAATAGCCATTCTCAAATGCAACGATCCCTTTTTTCGGCATTTTCGCCTGGAAAGTCAAGCTAACTGTAGCCAGCTCGTTCTTGTCATTTTGTAGAATTGTTACTGATTGCTCATCGACACCAGTGGAAAAAGGCACCATGGTTGAGGCGATCACAGCAGGCTGTTCAGTCATAAACCAACGGGCAAAGGAAACTGCATAGGTTCCAATGTCTAGTAAGGCACCCCCGGCTAGATCAGGATTAAAGAAACGATTAGTTGGATCAGCTTCTTTGTAACTACCAAAAGGCGCTTGGATCATTTTTAATTTACCCATCCGACCACTATCCATAAGTGCATGAAGTTCCTTATATAGAGGCATATTAAAGATCGTCATAGCTTCAGCTAAAACCAGTTCTTTTCTTTCCGCTAATTCAATTGCTGATTGCAGCTCAGACAGATTCATCGTGATGGCTTTTTCACACAATACGTGCTTACCTGCTTCCAAAGCTTGCATGATATGTTGATGATGCTGGCGATTTGGCACGGCAATATATATAATAGAAATATCCTTATCAGCTAATAATTCTTCGTAGCTGCCATACGCTTTTGGAAAATCGTATTGTTCAGCAAATTTTTCTGCTTTTTCTAAAGTACGTGAGGCACAAGCGGTAAGTGTACTTGTTTTTTGGTCAAAACTTTCTGCAAAACTGTGGGCGATGCCGCCGAGTCCGACAATGCCCCATTGTAGATTGGTCATAGTAATCCTCCTAAAGCTAGATTTAAATTTTCAATAATAAATAGATAAAACTTGTTGCGTCATTTTCCAAAGTATAGCAGTAAATGTTAAAATATTTCAATCGATTTGCCAAAGAGCTGTTTTTTTTCTAAAAAATCAGTAAAATAGAGAAGGAGGGATTTTTCGTGAATCAAATTTATTTAGATTTAGTAATGAGTGCAATTTTTGAACAATTTCATACCGAGCAAGACTTTTACCAAGACTATTTAGGGGTGAATGAGGTTCAATGGCAACAGTGGAAAGCTGGCCAAAATAACTTAACACCAGAAGCAAACCAAAAAATCAAAAACTTGTTCAGTGATTATGAATGGATGTTAAGTCAAAAAGTGATTCGCCAAACTTTTTTGTTCCCCGAAAAACGTCCAACTGCAGTAGCTGAATATCGTGAAATGAAGACGATCGTTGCTCAAAAATGGATCGCCAGTGGATTAGCTCAGGTGGAGATGATTCCTTTTAAAAATAAAAATGAAGAAGAAAACCATGATTTTATCGATTTACGCGTAACGATTGATTATGATAGTTGGGGATATAGTGATATACTGAGTTTTCGTTTACCAGCTCATATTCAAAACCAAATCGCAAGTGCACATAAAAAGACTGCATTACTTGATTGGGTAAATGAGAATTTAACGGAGACATACACGTCGTTAGACGATTAACGAGAGGATTTTTAATTTGAAAAAAACAGTAGGACTACTTTCAGTCATCATCATGTTCGGGATGACCGCTTATTCGCTTTTTTACAGCACGCCTGCAGAATCGGATGCTAAAAAAGAAACAGCTACGACCTACTCATTCGAGAAAAAGAAAACGACGAAGAAGAAAAATGCTGTGCAAAAAGCATTGCCGGATTCTAATGCAAATGATTGGAACCTTGTATTAGTTGGTCCTAAAAATAAAATTGAAAAAGAAGTAGCTGAAAGTCAGTTGACTACATTATCAGACAATAGTCATCAAGTTGATAGCAGAATTGCTAAAGATTATGAAGAATTTTCTGAGGCTGCAACAGAGGCGGGCTTTCCTTTAGTTGTCATCTCAGCGTTTCGTTCGGTTGATTCCCAAAAGGAAGTCTTTGATACAAATGTTAATGGCTTAATCAGCGGCAATGGAATGTCCGAAGAAGACGCGATTGCCAAGACGAAAGAAACGATTACTGAACCAGGCTATAGCGAACATCATACTGGTCTGGCTATCGACGTCGTTGACCAAGATTGGTACAATTCTTATTCGTCACAAGTGTTAGACGCTTCTTACGGCGATCATCCTGGCGCTAAGTGGATTGCTGAGAATGCACCAAAATATGGCTTTATCATTCGTTATTTGAAGGATCGTCAAGATATTACTGGCATTACTTATGAACCGTGGCATATCCGCTATGTAGGTAAGGAAAATGCCGAGTACATTTCTAAACACGATCTGACACTAGAAGAATTTTTGAAACAGTTGTCAGCCAAGTAAGGAGGCACCATGCCTAAAAAAACTTATAGAAAACGAAAGTCCAACGTGTCGATCCCGTTAATTTTTGCCGGGATTTTAGTTATTGGGTTGGCTTTCGTTTTTTCTTTACATACATTATCCAATTCTGGTGTTGAAAATGAACCGCAGGAAGAAACGCTTACTCGCCAGCAGTTCATTGATCAATTAGCACCTCACGCCAAACAATTGCAACAAGGATATGGCGTTTTGCCTAGTATTATTTTAGGACAAGCGATTTTAGAGTCTAATTGGGGGCAATCTCAATTAGCGAGTCAGTATAAAAATCTTTTCGGCATTAAAGCTTCTGGTGATCAGCCTAAAGTAAGTTTGGAAACTAAGGAATATGTAAACGAGCAATGGATCACGATTCAAGGAGATTTCAAAGTATATAATTCTTGGGAAGAATCTCTAGATGATCATACGATGCTCTTTGTGAACGGAACAAATTGGGACCCACAGCTCTATGCAGGCGTTTTGACTGCCACCGACTATAAGCAAGCAGCCCAGGCTCTTCAAACCGCAGGTTACGCGACTGATCCGGATTATGCAAATAAGATCATTAGCGTGATCGAATCATATAACTTGGATCAATACGACCATTCATAGTAGAATTGGTTTAGAAACCTGTTAGGGAGATGGATGCTATGGCAGAAAACAATGCACCTGAAATTATGACTGAGCTACGAAAAGATATCGTACGAGTACCGGAAGTGATCCAAAAAGCTTCTGGAATCGTCATTTTTGGAAAAAAAATTCGATCTATAATTTTTACAACAGATATCGCGATTATCAGAAACACGGATGCGGATGCAGTGATTGCTGTTTATCCCTTTACACCGCACCCTGCAATTACCAAGAGTATTATAGAAGCAGCTGATATTCCGGTTTTTTCTGGAGTAGCAGGAGGCTTGACTCATGGTTCTCGCTCAGCATATATGGGAATGTTTGCGGAATCGCAAGGTAGTATAGGCGTTGTGGTAAACGGGCCTACACCAGTAGAGACCATTCAAGCAATCGAAGACGTGGTGGATGTCCCATTAATTGCAACGGTCACTTCAAAATACTCTAAGATTGAAGAAAAACTAGCAGCTGGAGTTGATATTATCAATATCAGTGCTGGAAAAGATACAGTGGATGCGGTGAAGCATTTTCGTAAAATGTATCCTGAGCTTCCAATCATCGCAACTGGCGGTCCGGATGAAGAGACTATTGAAGCCACGATTGATGCAGGAGCGAACGCGATTACTTATACACCGCCATCTAATGGCGTTCTGTTTAGTAAGAAAATGGAAAAATATCGAAAAATGGAATATGACGAGGGTCATCAATAGAAAAACCACCGAGAATCGGAATTGATTTTCGGTGGTTTTTTCGTGCGCTTCTTCTTACGTTTTAGGTTCAGTTAAGCTCTATTTGAGATACTTTTATGAACCTAAGAATAAGGGGGAAGTATTATCAAACGAGTAATTAATAATCTTGGAATCCTTGCACTTATTTTGGGCGGTGCATTCATTTATTTGAGTAATACGGAGAATTCACCTGCAAATAGTCAAACCACCGATTCATCAACAGCAGAAATTTTGATGGCAGATACCGATCTATCGACTAATCAATTGCTTGATGTGCCTTTAGAGGATCAATATGGTGGGGAGGTTGCGATGGAAAATGGCTGCGAGATTACAGCATTATCCATGCTACTAAACTATTACGGATATGGGACAGATAAAAATGAACTAGCCGACCTGCTTGATTTTGTTCCACTTTATGAAGTTGCAGAAAAAAGGATTCACGGGAATCCCCATGACGGTTTTGTGGGTAACATCTATGAAGGCTACGAGGCAATGGGCGTCGCTGTAGAACCGATCGCTGAAGTGGCTAATGAAGTTGTGCAAGATAATCAAAAGGTTGTGGCTAATAATGACACATCATTTGATGACCTTGTCAGAGTTATTCAGACTGGCACACCTGTCTGGGTAATTACGACGGTTGATTTTCAAGTACCAACGGAGGATGATTTTCGAACATGGCAAACGACCAGTGGTGAAATAGAGGTATCACCTTTATGTCATGCCGTCATCATCACAGGTGTTGACGAGGAGAATGTTTATGTTAATGATCCCTATGGCTATAAAAATCGAGTAGTAGATCGTACTGATTTTGAAGAGATTTATCAGCTGATGGGCAGTGAATCCTTGTATTTGGAGGACAAATAAAAAGACATGGAATTTTTCCCCATGTCTTTTTCAAATCTGTTTCAAAAGTTCATTTACGCGAAAATATGCTGGAACGTTGGTAATAATTGATCGAATGAGGTAAGCTCGATGTCTTGAATTTGAGACGTTCCTTTTGGTAATTGGCGATTACGATGATTCAGCCAGAGAGATTGCCAGCCGGCACGCTTTGAGCCAATTACATCATTGTTAAAATTATCACCGACATATAATGAGTTTTCAGGGTTTAAGGAAAATTGTTTTTTTCCTAACTCAAAAATTTCTACATCCGGTTTTTCATAACCTGTAGCTTGCGAAATGATGATATTGTCCTCACTGACCCAATTTAATAGCCCTAGCTGCAGAATTTTCTTATATTGATGGTCTGTTGGTCCATTCGTGATGATGCTAACTGGGACTTTTTTAGATTTCAGAAAATCAAGGGTCTTTTCAACTTCCTGATGCATGGTGATAGCATCAAGCTCAGCTTCGTAGACCTCTTGGAAAGTCAACGCTTCCTCATCCGTAATATGGGGATAATCCAAATCTTTCAGTGATTGACTGATTCGGTGAGAACGCATATATTCTAAGGTCCATTCTTGAGTAATGACCTTATTAAAGTTTGCGTCACTATGAACACGGAAGCGGGTGTAAAGAGGGAGCATATCTTCCTCGCTTACTAGTGGAAATAATTTCTGGACTGCTTTACGGAATGGTTCTTGTTGATCGTAAATAGTATCATCGATATCAAATACGACAGTTTCAATCAAAATCGACACGCCTTTCATTTTCAGCAAATTTTCAAATTATTACAGTTGCTATTTTAGTACAAAAAATCACACAAAAAAAGAGTAAAATCGTTGATTAGAAAAGGTTTTTACTACTAAAAAAGACAAACCGCTGTCTATCAATTTTCAGTATTTGGAACTAAAAAAAGATTTCTTTTTGAATTCTAATCTATTATGATTAGAGTAAAGAATTTGGATAGGTGGAGAAAAAATGATGCGAAGAAAAAAAAGACAAGTTACAGATTTAGAATCAATCAAAAACTTAGTCGAAAAATCACAGGTTGTAAGAATTGCCTTGAACGGTGAGGATTATCCTTATGTTGTTCCAGTGAACTTTGGGCATGAATGGAACGAGGAGAAATTAACGCTTTATGTTCACGGTGCGAATGAAGGTAAGAAAGTCTCCATGATCAAAAACGATCCTAAAGTAGCAGTAGAAATGGATGGCAACCACAAATTAGTTGAAGGAACAAGAAACGCCGCATCCTATTCCTATGCGTATCAAAGCTTGATTGGCTTTGGAAAGGCTGAGCTTTTAGATGATTTAGAGGAAAGAAGGAAAGCCTTGCATTTATTGATGGATCATGCGGCAAAAGGGGCTGAGTTTGATGAAATTCCAGAAGGTATGCTGAAGCGTACAGGAATCATTAAAATTACCTTGGACTCTTATACGATGAAAGAAAATATCCATCCTGACGATAAATAAAAAGATTGCAAACCGCATTAAAAACGGTTTGCAATCTTTTTTTACTTACGGATCTTTTTCAAACGATATTCTTCAAAGTGAGCGGCATCTCCGCGACTTTGAACATGTGCGTAAATTCCCATTAAGACCGCACCAATCGTATTGGTCAAGAGATCTCCCATCGTGTCCATCAGTGCCTCACGTCCGACTAATAGTTTCCCGGCAGAAGTTGCATATCGTTGAAGATTCATATCCGCAACGGTATCGCAAAGAAATTCCCAGAACTCCCAGAAAACGCCGCAAAGACCTGCAAAGGCGAAACCAAATAACAAGAATAGCCAAGGTGATGTTTTGCTGATATCAGCATCCTTCATGAAATATCCGATCAAGCCATAGCCAAGCGCCGTCAAGACCATTGGACTCACGGTATGCAGGATCTTATCCCAGAAGGAAATGATCGAGATCATGTGCAGAGAAGTTCCTAAAAAGACAGAAATCACTAAGAAGAACCAATAAAAATAAATAATTTTTTCAGGTAAAACGATTTTGAATAATTTCGTAATGATTTCTGGCAAGAAAATCAAAGCAATCCCAGCTAAACACTCGATTACGAAAATCACTCCTTGTTTAGTAGAGTATTTACCAATCACAAATTCGTAAATATTGTAGAGCAAACAGATTGCTCCAAAAATCAAAAGAGCCAAACGGTATTTTTTATAATTCATGGAACTCACTACCTTCTATAAAAGATTGGATTTGCTCTAACAACACTTTTTCAGTGCTAACGATTGTGCCGTTTAATTTGATTAATCCAACGGTATAAAGATTTAAGTAATGAAATTGATTTTCTGCAGGTGTTTGCAACGCCTCTAACTTCTTTCGATTATCCGCGCCTTGTTGACGAGAATCTGTATACAATCCAATAACAGGAATGCCTTTCGCGTAAGCAACGCCGATTTCAGAAGCAACACCTGCATCAATGGTCAATCCATCTAACAACGCCACCATCAAATCACTTTTTAAAACCTCTTCAGTATCGGCAAGCGCGATCATCTTACTGTCAGCATACGCTGATTTATCATTAATTCCTTCATTTTCCTGAGGTAAATAAACGGTGAGCGTTGAATCAATTTCTCGAATTTTTTCAACTAAATACTTGTTATAAAGTAAGTCGCTTTGTGCAAATAGCGATGCAGCAAAATAAATGTGTTTAGAAGTAGTCACTAAAATAAGCCTCCATATCTGGGATTGTTGTTTCTAATAATTCAATTGCTTTTTTGTCGGCCTCAAGCCGCTCAATTCGCGCGAGATACGCAGCACGCCGATAATTCATCAGCATGCAGGTCAAGGTTTGAATATTCAGCGCGATTCGTCTTCCCTGAGGCTGATCGGAAATAGTTAACTCATCTGCGTCATTCCAGCTAAGGGCAAAAATGCCATTGTTCCATTCAGCAACGGGGTCCTCCACCTCAAAATAGAAGGGTTCGACTGATTTTTCAAATGGGTATTCCAATAAAAACTCTTTTACATCAACGATCCGCGCCATAAAGAAAGGAGCAATTGTCTCGGTGATTTCGCTGTCATCCAATAAGAAGGAGAGGGGTTCATTTTTAAAAATATCGCCCTTGACCCAATAAACCATCGAAAAATGCGCGCTAATAAAATTCCATAAGCCATTGCGTGCTTCTTGATTTAAGTAGAACATTTCCTTAATATGGAAAACCTCGTCAGAAATCCAATAAAACAACACACCAGTCGGTTTTTTATCAGCGTTATAGTAAATTGCGGCGATACGTTCCTCTTCATTTTCAAATCGCCAATACTCTTCCCAATTCAATTCCTTTCGAATCATCGCCCCGTGATTATTTAAGGCAAATTCATGATAGACTTGATAAACATCAGGATCATCGACTTCCTTACGCTCGACGATTCCTGGCAGGTCAACTTGTTTTGGCAGCTGGGTGTCTTTGATTTTAAAGCTAAGCTTGTCAGACATAATTTCCCAACCCTTACGGCGATAATATGGGATGTTGTAGGGATACAAGTAGGAAATCCATTGCTGATCCTCACGCATTTGGACTAAAGCCTTTTTGATTAAATCCTTCATCAAGCCATGATTGGCATATTCGGGATAGGTTCCAACACCAGTAACGCCGCCCATTTGGAAAAGCTTCCCGTGAATATTTACTTCACAAGGATAAATGGCTATCTGGGAAATCAAATTATCACCATGGAACCAGCCAAAAACTTTCGATTGTTCTAAGACCGGCTTTTTCGCCCGCACCATTTCTCTTTTATTCTCGTATCCGCTATTTTCAATATCACTTTCTGTCACTTGAAAGACATAACTAAGCAGCTCATCATATTGCGCTAAGTGTTCCTCACCTACAGGCTTTAAGACGAGCTGTTCCTTAAAGTCACTATCCATACGTTCATCTCCTAAAAATAGTATTATATGAGTTATTCCACTAAACTGATTAAATAGCTAGTAGAATTCAGCCTCAAATTAATCTATATTCTAAGTATAGCAAAACAAGCATGATATTTCTCTTACTGACTTTTAGAAATAGGGGAAAAGACTTTTTTTCTATTCCGATCGTTGGTATAATTGACAGTGCTGATTAAAAGAAATGAGGAACATTGATGAATATAGAAGAAATGAAGAAACGCCAGCAGATGATTCGAAATTTTTCGATCATTGCGCATATTGATCATGGGAAGTCGACATTGGCTGACCGAATCTTAGAACAAACGAATACTGTAAGTTCCCGTGAAATGCAGGAGCAATTGCTAGACTCAATGGATCTTGAACGTGAACGTGGAATTACAATCAAATTGAATGCGGTCGAGTTGCATTATACTGCTAATGATGGTCAAAATTATATTTTCCATTTGATTGACACGCCAGGACACGTCGATTTTACCTATGAAGTATCCAGGAGCTTAGCCGCCTGTGAAGGTGCAGTTTTAGTTGTTGATGCGGCTCAGGGAATTGAAGCCCAGACACTAGCGAATGTTTATTTAGCGTTAGACAACGATTTGGAAATCTTGCCAGTCATTAACAAAATCGATTTACCAGCCGCTGATCCAGAGCGAGTTCGTAAGGAAATCGAAGATGTGATTGGAATTGATGCGGAAGATGCGGTTCTTGCTAGTGCCAAAACAGGCATCGGGATTAGCGAGATTTTAGAGCAAATCGTAACGAATGTTCCTGCACCAAGTGGTGATTTAGATGCGCCATTAAAAGCGTTGATTTTTGATTCCGTTTATGACAGCTATCGTGGCGTTGTCTTAAACGTTCGTATTACGGATGGAATTGTCCGTCCCGGAGATAAGATTCAATTGATGAGTAACGGCAAAACCTTCGATGTAACAGAAGTTGGAGTTTTTTCACCGAAAGCTGTTCAACGAGATTATTTGATGGTAGGAGACGTCGGCTACATTACTGCCAGCATTAAGTCTGTCCAAGATACGCGCGTTGGGGATACCGTGACACTTGCGAATAATCCAGCAGCAGAAGCCTTGGCTGGCTATCGTAAAATGAATCCGATGGTGTTCTGTGGTCTCTATCCGATTGATACCTCTCGTTATAATGATTTGCGAGAAGCGTTAGAAAAATTGCAATTAAATGATGCGGCGTTACAATTCGAACCAGAAACCTCACAAGCTTTAGGCTTTGGTTTCCGTTGCGGCTTCTTAGGTCTGCTACACATGGATGTAGTTCAAGAACGCCTGGAGCGTGAATTTAATCTTGAATTGATCACCACGGCACCATCCGTTATTTACCATGTAAACTTGACTGACGGCACGCAGTTGATTGTGGATAATCCTTCAGATTTTCCTGATCCATCAAAAATTCAAAACGTAGAAGAACCTTTCGTGAAAGCTAATATTATGGTACCAAATGATTATGTCGGTGCTGTTATGGAGCTTTCTCAGCGCAAACGTGGCGAGTTTATTACTATGGATTATCTAGATGATTATCGCGTGAATGTTGTTTACAATATTCCATTGTCGGAAATTGTCTTTGACTTCTTTGATAAATTAAAATCAAGTACAAAAGGGTATGCCTCATTGGATTACGAAATGGCTGATTATCGCGAAAGCCGCTTAGTTAAAATGGACATTCTATTGAATGCTGAAAAAGTCGATGCCTTAAGCTTTATCGTTCACCGCGAATTCGCCCAAGAACGTGGCCGTGCAATCGTGGATAAATTGAAGACCTTAATCCCACGTCAGCAGTTTGAAGTACCGATCCAAGCAACTATTGGTACCAAAATCGTTGCCCGTACAGATATCAAAGCTTTACGTAAAAATGTATTGGCTAAATGTTACGGCGGGGATGTTTCTCGAAAACGGAAATTGTTAGAGAAACAAAAAGAAGGGAAGAAACGGATGAAACAGATTGGCTCCGTTGAAGTTCCTCAGGAGGCATTCATGGCCGTTCTGAAAATGGATGAGGATGAACCTAAGAAGAA
>CWHE01000192.1_pt1 | contig 81887 bp, 87 predicted proteins | sample 685091 | NCBI WGS metagenome assembly CWHE01 (sample SAMEA3735855, study PRJEB9488) | human gut metagenome | biome: ENVO:mammalia-associated habitat; material: ENVO:feces | place: Malawi | collected 2009-02-27
GTTTACTTTTATAAGAACAAATAGTTTACCTTAATCGTGATAAATGCAGTTTACTTTTATTTAAAACGGTTTACTTTATTAAGGGTAGAAAATATATAGAGTTTACTTTTAAATAATCATTGGTTTACCTATATTCTTTTTAAAGTAGACTTTTTTAAAAGACAAATGTTGAAATTAAAGGATATTACTATAAATAAAGTTTACTTTTTATTAAATTCAAGTATACTCTTATATAGAAAAACGTTAACTCAAATAACCAATTGAGGTAAACTATATATCAGATGAAGTTTACCTCAATTTATACAATGGAGTATACTTTATTTCTTAATTAAAGTTTACTCTATTCTATGCAATTACAGTAAACTTTATCTCCATAGCAAATTATAGTTTACCTCATTTAATGAATTATAGTAAACCTTATTGATATTATTATCGTTTTATAGTAAACTTTAAATTGAGAAATTACGATTGGAGAATTAGTATGCCAAAAAAAGCTGAGACATATGTAGTAGGGAATTTTAAAGGGGGCGTAGGCAAATCGACGACCGTTCAAATGCTTTCCTTCGAGAGTGCTTTTCGGAAAGATCGTAAGACATTAGTTATTGATTTGGACCCTCAAGGGAATACAAGTGACGTATTGTCGCTAACTGCTGAAAATTTTGGCAATGATACCTTGCCTGACGAATTTGATGCAACCATTTGGGAGGCTGTTCGTTCTGGTGATATTCAGTCCTCAATTTACCAGATCATTCCGAATTTGGATCTGATCCCGGCGAATATTTCATTTTCTGATTTTCCTGATTATATGATTGAGAAATATCCTGGCGATAAATTGTCTCAATTTAAATACATGGAGGAATTGATCGAACCACTTAAGAGTATTTATGATGTCATCTATATTGATGTTCCTCCGACAATCAGCACTTATTCAAATGCCGCCATGTATGTAGCAGAATATGTTATCGTCATTTTGCAAACACAGGTGAAATCACTCAAAGGAGCGCAAAATTACATTGATTACATGAATTTCTTCATTGAACAGTACGAAACAGATCTTGAAGTCGTAGGGATTGTTCCATTTATGATGCAAAAGCGGGACTCCGTTGACCAAGAGATCTATACTGCAGCAAGAGAAATCTACGGTGCGCATCTTTTAGATACGGTTGTGTTAAATCAAAGCCGTTTGAAACGCTACGATGGGTCCGGAATAACCTATGAAATCAACAAAAACGGTAAAGTTGAGCAATGGGACAAGCGCGCACACGAGGTTTTCGTCAATATTTTGGACGAAATTGATGAACATCGCCTCATATTGAGCGGTGAAGAGTAGGGGAGACGTTAAATGGCGAAAAAAATGAAGCTAGATTCGCTTTTAACGGCGAATAAAAAGAATAAAGGCATTGAAAAAATGTCTGAGTATTCCAATCAAGATAAAGAAGAGAAGAAACCTAGCTCTCAAGACCTCTTAGCAAAACGCACGCTAAGCCCAGAAACAGATTTTCGTCGTTCTTCATTTCACGATGAATCGAGACAATTAAATGAGAGAAATCAAATTCAGCAACATCCTCCTCAACCCCAAGAATCAGAAGCAGGGAAGAGAGGTCGGAAACGTCAATATTACGATCCACGTTTAAAAGCTTTAGAAATGCAAAAAATCTCTGCCCGAACTAAGATTCGCATGCAAAATTTAATCAATGCAAAGTTTGATGGGTATACACCAGATAAAATGATTGACTTCTTATACGACTATTATCTTGAAAAAGGTCTTTCAAGAGATGATCGAAGTTTCTTAAATCAACTTGAAGAAGCCTCGATGGAAGAGTATAAAGAGAAGCCAAAGTACCAAAAATTATTCAAAGAATTAGAAAATGATGAGAAATAGACACAAAAAAAGTAAACCGTAATGTAGAGTTCATCTTGCATTACGGTTTACTTTTTTAAAAGTTATCTGTTATTTAAGTTTACCTTTATTATTGTTTATTATTTTTTAAAGTTTACTTTTTCCTAAAGACGAGCTTTCTCTATGTAAGCTGTGGATAACTAAAGAAGTCCTTATCCACATTACTTTTTATCCACATTACAACTCGAACAGGGGGAAGACAATACTTAATTTAAGGTTTACTATAAATACTTTTATATCCTTTAATAAAGTAAACCAAAATTGTTTTTATCTCTATATTATAGTAAACCTTAATTTGTTTTATAAACATAATAAAAGTTTACTCTAAAAAAAGATGGTAGGGAATCGCTTTACAACAGGCTTTTAATCCATTATTCTATACATGTAGAAAAAAACGAAAAAAAGAGTTTAAAGATTTGGCGATCTTTAAACTCAAAGGTTTGAGCTAATTTTGGCGAATTAGCCTGTCACATTTAGATAAACGTTTAAGGGTTAGAAAAATTGGCGTTTGCCTAACCTTCTATTAAGTATACCATATTTTGGATACTTTCTCAATCAAATATCTTGTGACAGTAAGCATTCCTTTAAAACTTTCGTAAATAATTTTGAGAGTGAACAAGGAGGTTTTTTGTCGTGTCCACAAATTTAGAAAATATCATGACAGCAACAAACTTACCCAATGGAAATTATATTCCGATTGATATGAATTTAATTAATAATCCACAATATGAAAAGCTTTCTATTGAAGCAATGATGCTCCATGCCCTTTACACAATGCGCATGACTTGCAGTATTTACAATTCCCAAAAAGACGGAAGCTGGCTAGATGAAGCAGGGATTCCTTATATCTATTTTTCAAACGAAGAAGCGGCAGCTTTGTTACGTGTGTCTGAACGAAAAATAACAACTTTGAAAAATGTATTGATAAAAGCGGGCTTAATTCAGGTTCTGCGTCATGGGTTAAAGAACTATCGTATCTATGTTTCTAATCCTAAAGCCCCTGAAAAGGGAATGGTTGTTCAATTGTCTTTTAAAAATTATATGAGCACAAAAACCTTAACTCCTGTGGAAAACTCAGTTCCCGAAAAAAAAGCCGAGTTATCCACTGTGGATAGACAAGCAGAATCTGCGTCTAGGAGCTCGCAAGATTTGCTTACAAGTACACAAAAACATTTAGCAAAACAAACCACAAATGCAACAAAAGTAACCAGCAAGTCGCCGCAAAACACAGCTACTTCGCAGGATCAAAGTTTAATCGAAGGCCTGAATGCTCGTTACGCTCATTTATTACCACAGCAAGCTTTTCAACGATTTCTACCATTTTGCGAGGGAAATTATCAAAAGGCACGTTGGTTTGTTGATACTATTTTCAAAGCTAAATATGCCAGCACACAGCAATATATCCAAGCAGGATTACCAGCAGAAGCTGAAGTATTAACCTTTGAACACAACGAATATTTCAAGGCTGACATTGGGGATGCAATTGCTAAGGCTATCGAACAAATGTATCGTTATAAAACGGTTAAAAATCCAGAAGGGTTCTTTTTTGCCTTCATGAAGGGCTTCTTTACCGAGAAAACTCGACAATACTTAATTGATCATTACGAGCTAACCGCTGATCTTAAACAAACGCTTTCATCGGTTCAATTAATTATTCAGCAAAAAAATCTGCGGCAAAAGCTTGAAAAAACGCAAAAAGTCTCTAAAAAGGTCTCCTAAGAACGAAAACCTTTGATATAATGTAGCGGAGTCTATCAGTATAGAAAGGTTAATTTTATGAATAAGTTTAAACTAGCACTTTTTGGTTATAGTGGGCTTTTAGGATTAGCTGTAGGAGTCATTATAGCTTTATTTATGGGGCTGGCAGAGGTAGGTCATCAACTTTTATGGCAGACACTGCCTAAAGCGCTGGGTGATCCGCGCTTTTATCCTTTGATTCTTTGTACGATTGGTGGGGTAGCTATTGGTTTTTTTGTTAAAACGTTTGGACGGTACCCCCGAACCTTGCAAGAATCTTTTGATGAGTTTCAAGAAACACAGCGAGTCGATTATCACGATGGAAAGCTGATTCGAAATTTACTAGGCGCTTTGATCGTGTTGCTATTTGGCGCAAGCTTAGGGCCTGAAGCGGCTCTGGTAGCAATCATTGGTGGTCTCGTCACGTATATGGCTGATCGGAGGAAGCTCTCCGCTGACCAGCGAACCGATATGATCGAGTTTAGCATCGGGACATCCATGGGTGTTATCTTTATGACACCATTGTTCGGTGTGGGACGTTCGGTGGAACGTGATAATTGGCAAGTGGTGACGGAAAGTAAACTTAAAAAATACGTTTTATACATTTTTACGACGTTTACAGGTTTCATTGGTTATCTTTTAGCGTACAATCTCTTTCCTAACCAAGAGCAAGTGTTTGCGATTCGCAGAATGGAGAGCAGTTTTACTTGGCAAGGTTTGCTGCTGGTTATTCCCATGATTATTTTAGGCGCGCTTTTTGGGAAATTTTTCTTAGTTTTACAAGAAAAGGGCGATAAGCTGAATCAGCGGATCAAAAATCCACTGCCGTTAGCTATTTTAGCGGGAGTACTTCTAGGATTATTGGGAACGATCTCTCCATACTTTTTATTTTCCGGCGAGCATAGTCTCTTGTCTTTTACTCGTCAGGCAGAAACGATGAGTTTTTTCATTCTGCTATTAATCGGATTTGGTAAGGTAGCGATTACGATGATTTGTCTGGCCTGCAACTGGCGTGGCGGAACAATCTTTCCGATGATTTTTGGAAGTATCGCCGTTGCATTGGCTTTTGCGAATCTATCGCCGTACTCACCTGGCTTATTGGTAGCTGTTTTTACAGCTAGCGCTTGTGCAGTAATCTTGAAGCAGCCATTTGCTACAGCCTGTTTATTTTTATTACTGTTTCCAGTGGAATTATTTTTGTGGATCTGGTTAGCGGGATATCTGGGCAACTTGTTTTTACAACGAATTCCCTTTTTCCACGAAGAGCAAACAATTAAATCCTTTAAATTTCCTGAATTGCCGAAGCGAACTAAAAAACCTTCAGTAAAAACAGAAGAAAAGAGCGCTACACGAGATGTTTCAGAATTAAGAAAAGCAGCAGATCGTAAAAAGGCTGAAAATTCAGATGTGCAGCCGCGTGTTGCCAAACCAAAGCAAGAAATTTTAACCCGAAAAGAAGCTCGTCCGTCACGTGAACCAAAACGAACGGTTGAAACCAAAACAGATAGACCCTCATCTGATGCACCAATGACTCGGATGAGTCGCCATCGACGTAAATAAAAAGCAGCAGAAATTTTCTATTGAGAATTTCTGCTGCTTTTTGGTTGTTCCATTTTATTAAGGTTCAATAATATTGAAGTAACGTTCGTCAGGATTTATTTCAAATAGCTGACGCCATTCTTTTAGTTCCTCTGTTTTCGTATAGAGAAGCTGATTCATAAAAGGTATTCTGTTTCCACGATAAAGATATTCTGGTGAAGCTAAATTGGTTGAATTAATTGGAAAGTAAGTTAAGATTCCTCGCCAATAATCAAGTTGGTAACAAGAGCTTCGTTGTTTGTATGCGCCATTTTCAAAAGTCCAATCATCTTCAAAAACAACTATACCAGAAAGCTGTTTGTCGCTAGGGATAGTGAGTAAACTTAAATAATTGAGCACCATTTCCCCAGTGAGATGACTGATCAGATCCTGAGATCCATTGGCATAATGATCGGGATTTTTGATTGTTCCCTGCGCGAGCTCCAGAGCACCAGTTAAGTATTCATTACGCCAAGTACCTGACTCTGCCTGATACCCCAATTGGGTGAGAGCCTTATTGCAAAGAAGGCGCGCATCCTGATTGTCTGGTTCTGCGAAAACGATCAGATTGGTTACTTTAGCTACCCAGCGATAGTTACCGTTTTGATAGTCTTCAGCGGCTTTTTGTAAAATTTTCTGTGCGCCACCCATATAATTGATGAAATTTTTAGCTTCTTCAATCGGCGGCAGCGGGTCCAAATTAACTGGATTCGAATCATACCAGCCCATATATTTTTGATAGACGGCTTTGCTATTATGACTCAGTGTTCCGTAGTAAGGTCTTAAGTACCATTTTTCCGTTAATTCTTTTGGCAGCCTAATCTGACTTTCAAGTTCGTTAATGGTGTATCCTTTATTGATAGCGGATAACGTCTGGTCATGGATACCTTTATATAATCGAGCTTGAGAGATTAAGTAATCTTTAATTGCGTCGGGGTCTTCGGCTGTTGCATATCGCGGCCAAGTGTGAGCATGAAACATTACCCGAGCTTGTTCTCCAAATAATTGCTGGGCTTCTAGAAGATATTTTGCCCAAGCTGTCGCATCACGAACCTGAGCTCCTCGTAGTGTATATAAATTATGCATGGTACAGGTACAGTTTTCTGCCATCCACAATGCTTTATACTGAGGAAAATATGTGTTCATTTCGGCGGGAGCTTCTGTACCGGGAGTTAATTGAAAAACCATTTCTAATCCATCTATTTCCAGCGTTTGATTTTCAGTAATCTCTTTTGTCGGCAGCTCAAAACTAACCGTTCCTAAAGACTGTCCTTGACCGATCCCGATTGACAGTGAGCCAGTGGGGGAATTTTCTAGCAGGGTGCCATATTGGTAGCCTGCTCTTCGTCCCATGGCTTTGCCGGCCATCAAATTTTCAGCAATCGCGGCTTCAGTAAAACCTGTTGGAGCAAAAATAGGTATCTCTGGCTCTAACGTGAAATCAGGAAACAACCCGCGAATTCCGCCAAAATGATCCACATGAGAGTGGCTGATAACAATTCCTGCAATGTGTCCGTCAACAATTGGATAGTCATTTTCTTCAAACCAGTGATTAGCAAATTCAATCGCTGCTCGGGAACATTCAATACTCATCAAGGTGTCAAAAATCACCCAAGTATTTTGCGGAGTCAAAATCAGACTCAAGTTCGCCATATCAAAGCCGCGAAGTTGAAAAATCTTATCCGTTACACGAAATAATCCTGTCTGATGATTACAGCGGGCATTTTCCCATAGACTGGGATTTGCGGAAGTAGGGCAGTCCTTCTCCAAAAAATCATAAGCTTTTTGACTCCAAATCACTTTGTTTTCTTGGATAATTTCAAGTTTGTTAAACGAGGCAACACAGTTTTGTCTGGCAAGGTTCAACTCGTGATTATGATTGAAAGGCAAGCTGGATTTCACATGTTGATTATGCTGACAGGTATGATGACTAGCTTTTTCCATAAGTACCTCCTTTTAAAAATGTGATAAACCAATGGTAAGCGATTTCGCGATAAACTGTCAAACTAGAGCTGATGGTCAGAAAGACTTAGAGGAATGAACCGCTAGAATGGTTATTTATGGTTGTTGCTGAGAGTATATTTTTTTGAAAGCGTTGACCAAAGTTCCTGCGACTGCTACTCTATTCTTTAGAAGGCTAGAACTTCAAAACAGAAAGGAACGTGTGACAATGTTAAACGAAGCAAAGATTCGTGCGTATTTGGAAAAAGAGAAATTGGACGCTTTTTTTATTGCTAAAAGAGTAAATGTTCGTTTTACTAGCGGCTGGACAGGAGACGATTCATTTATTTTGCTCACACAAGAGGGACAATACTTTTTGACTGATCCGCGTTATACCGAACAAGCGGATATTGAAGTACCAGATTATGAAATCATTAATTGGCGTTTGCCCGGACGGACTGTCGGGGACACAGTGGCACGCTTAGCAAGTGAGAAAAACATAAAGACGATCGCTTTTGAAGCAGATTATCTGACCTATGATATGTATTCTGATTTCACCTCGAAGACCAAAGCGGAATTTGTTCAAGAGGGTGGTGTAATTGACCGCATGCGTGCCATTAAATCACCAAAAGAAATTCAGTACATGCGCAACGCTTGCGAAATTTCATGTCGTGCACTTAATCGGCTATTACCGGAAATTCGCATTGGGGTAACAGAAAAAGAATTAGCAGCTAAGCTTTCTTTATACATGGTACAAGAGGGTGCAGATACGCAGCCATATGGAAATATTTTAATTTCTGGCGCAAATACCTCTTTGTTACATGGCATTCCATCGAAAAAATCAATTGAATATGGTGATTTTGTCTTAATGGATTTTGGCTGTCAATACGAAGGTTATATGTCTGATATGACACGTACGGTCGTTGTCGGAAAGGCGTCAGAAAAACAACGAGAAGTGTATGAGCTTGAAAAACAAAGTCTAGAAGCAGCAGAAGCAGTTATGAAAAATGGCGCCGCAGTGAAAGACATCTATCAAGCATCATTGAAACCATTGGCGGGAACAGAATATCCGCAATATACGTATCGGAATATTGGTCATAGTATCGGGTTATTTGTTCACGAATTACCATACATTGACGAACAATATGATGATGTATTGGAAACGGGTATGGTCATGACCATTGAACCTGGAATCTATATTCCGGATTGGGGTGGTGTCCGAATTGAGGACCAAGTCTTGATCACGGATGACGGCTATGAAAATATGATCAGTATTTCTCATGATTTGATTGAATTATAAGATTGAGATAGGCTATACTAAGACGACGACGGCAGAGGCTGTCGTCGTTTTTTAAACAAGTAATCACGTTAAACTATTGATGAAAAAAACGTATGATTTGGCAGATTATTTACGTAAAAAAGGGAGTGAAACCGATGAATGAACAGGAAGCTTTTGATTTCGTCTATGATATTGGGGAAACACTATTAAAGAATGGTGCGGAGATCAAGCGGATTGAGACGACCATACGCCATATTGCGGAAGCTCTGGATTTGAAGGAATTTGATAGTTTTGTTTTAATCAATGGGATTTTTATGACAGCTCGGCTGAAGGATCAAACAGTCCAGGCTCGTGTACGGGATATTCCGATTTCTCCAATTAATTTGGGGCGGATTGAACAGATCAACACCTTATCGCGTCGCTTAACAGAAAAACGTTTGAGCCCAGAGGATGCCAATGAGTGGCTGCAGGAGATTAAAAATGAGTCCTTTGCTTCAAATCCATTAAAAATTTTTGCCTATGCTTTTGGCAGTGCCAGCTTCTGTTTTATTTTTGGAGGAAGTCTTTGGGATACCATCGGTGCATTCATTTTAGGTGTGCTATTAGCCTGCTTTTCTATGTACTTATTACCGAAATTTAATATGTCGGATATTATTTCAACAATTACCAGTAGCGGCTTTGTCAGTATTTTAGCTTGCTTGTTTGTTCATTTTTTTCCGGTACTGCAGCTGACTAGTCTAGTTACTGGTGGAATCATTTCATTGCTACCTGGTGTGGCGGTTGTTAATGGTATACGTTATTTATTTGATGGCGACTACAGCTCTGGCTGGGGGCAGATGATCAATGCTCTGATTACCGCTCTTTGTGTTTCTGTGGGAGTTGGACTTGTCTTGCAATTATTTAGCTAATTTATTTGAAAATTGAAAGGAGTGAAAGCAATCATGGTAACTACTTTGCTTCAAATCCTAGCTGGGTTTTTAGGAACAATCTCATTTGCGATACTTTTTGAGGTTCCCCGTTGCTATTATGTTCACTGCGGAGTAATCGGCGCTTGCGGTTGGGCCATCTATTTGCTGATCATGCATTTTTGGGTTGCACCAGTTGCTGCGACATTTATTGCTTCAATGGCATTGATTTATCTTTCACGAGAAGCGTCCTTTGCTTTAAAAGCACCGGTGACAATTTTTTTGATTTGTGGTATTTTTTGCCTTGTTCCCGGAATGGGAATTTACAATTTTACTTATAATTTTTTCATCGGTGATTCCATCAAAGCCGCACAAATTGGTGTTCAAGTTTTGAAGATCGCTATCGCAATTGCTGTAGGGATCACAGTGGGTTATGAGTTATCACCTAAATTTTTCTATTCCTATCATAAAATGCAAAAGAATAAAAATTCACTCTCGTGAATAAAATGTAGAAACAATTTTGTTGTATAACAGAATTGTTTTTTATTTTATTTCCATTCGAAAAAACAAACTAATTGTTTTAGAAAGTGTTATTGAAAATCCCATTATTTTAATAGAAAAACAAAACCATGAGAGAAAGATAAGGAGCAGAAATAACTGGAGAAATAATAGATTTTGGGACAATTTTTTTGATAATTATTCCAATCAAATGGCGATTTAGAAAAAAACTTTAAAGAATTGTTTAAATAAGCCGAAAGATATAGTAAACTAGTGGAAGCGGATACCTATAATTTTAGTTGATTTTATTCTGTGAAAGACTTGAAATTCAAATGATTTTATGGTTATTTTAAAACTAGTGATAGGTGAATAGCTGCACAATTTTTTTGTGTTGTTTTCGAACTGTTGCATAGCAGTTAGTTTCCGCGAAAAGGATTATTAACAGCTACGTGAAAACAGAGCTGTTTTTAATAATGCCGCCAGGCTAAGAATATCAATAGAAGGAGTGAAACATTTTGAAAGAACGTCGCGTTGAAAGAGTAATTGAGAAAATGAAAGAACAAGGTTATGGCCAACTGCTAGTTTCAGATCCAACAACTATTTTCTATCTAACTGGTCGCTGGATTCATCCTGGTGAACGGTTGTTAGTATTAGTAATTACTCCAGAAAATAAAAACACATTGATCGTTAACAAATTATTCCCAATCGAAGAAGACTTGGGCGTGGAAAAAGTATTTATTGATGATACCGACGACGCTGTGAAAAAAGTACTTGAGTATGTTGATACTGACAAAAAAATTGGTGTAGATAAGAATTGGCCTGCGCATTTCTTATTACACTTATTAGAGCTTGTACCTAATGCTAAATTAGGCAATGGTTCGGAAGTCACTGACGCGGTCCGTGCGATCAAAGACGAAGAAGAAAAACAATTAATGCGTGATGCGCAAGCAGATAATGAGATCGCGATTGATCGTTTGAAAAAATTATTGCCACAAGAACTAACAGAAGCTGAAATGGCTGAAAAATTAGGCGAGATCTACAAAGAGTTAGGCAATACCGGCTTCTCATTTGATCCAATCGTAGGTTATGGCGCAAATGCGGCAGACCCTCACCATGAAACGGATGATTCAAAAGTTAAACCGGGTGATTCAGTCATCTTAGACATCGGCGGAATCAAAAACTCTTATGCTTCCGACATGACACGGACATTCTTCTATAAAGAAGTATCAGATAAAGGTCGTGAAGTGTATGAAATCGTTAAAGAAGCTGCCCAACGTGCGATTGATCTTGTGAAGCCAGGGGTTAAATTTTCTGAACTTGATGCTGCTGCTCGTGATTACATCACGGAAAAAGGTTACGGAGAATACTTTACTCACCGTCTTGGCCATTTTATCGGGATCGATTGTCATGAAACAGGGGACGTTTCAGGAGCAAATGATGCTGTCGCAGAAGTAGGCAATGTCTTCTCGATTGAACCAGGAATTTACATTCCAGGCGAAGTCGGTGTACGGATCGAAGATTTAGTAATCGTGACAGAAGATGGCTGCGAAAACTTGAACCATTATCCGAAAGACTTAGAAGTAATCGGTTAGGAGGCCGCGCAACGTATGAAAATCGAAGAAGGATATATGCCTTATCTAGGGCATCAAACTTATTATCGAGTTGTTGGAGAACAAAGCGGGAATAAGAAACCATTGATTGTCATGCACGGCGGACCTGGATCAACCCATAACTATTTTGAAGTTCTTGATGAAATGGCGGTCGATGGCCGCCAGATCATCATGTATGATCAACTAGGTTGCGGGAAATCTGCGGTACCTTCACAGCCGGAACTTTGGACGGCGGAAACATGGGTCAATGAGTTGATTGCTTTGAGAGAGCATCTAGGTTTGGACGAAGTTCATTTACTAGGCCAATCTTGGGGCGGAATGTTAGAAATCATTTATGTTTGTGATTATGCACCAAAAGGCATCAAGAGTATGGTACTTTCTAGTACATTGCCTTCTGCCAAACTTTGGGCGCAAGAACAACATCGGATGATCAAATTTATGTCAGAAGAAGATCAAGCAGCCATTGCAAAAGCAGAAGAAACCGGCGTTTACGACGATCCAGCTTATCTGGCGGCAAATGATCGCTTCATGGTACGCCATGCGGCTCCAGTATTTACTAAGGATGATCCTGAACCATTGTGGCGTGAAAAAGTAGCTGGTACTGAAAGCTATGTCACGGCTTGGGGGCCAAATGAATACTCGCCGGAAGGTACTTTACAAGGGTATGATTATACCGAAAAGCTGCGTGATGTCACTATCCCGACACTTGTTACAAGTGGCACAAATGATTTGTGTACACCTTTAGTAGCAAAAACCATGTATGATGCGATTCCAGGCGCAAAATGGGAGCTGTTTGCTAATAGCAGACACATGCCATTTGTAGAAGAACGTGAAAAATATATGAAGTTGTTGGAAGAATGGCTCGCAGCGAACGATTAATTTTTTAAAGAGAGAAGGAATGATAGTGGAAACAACTCCAGTAAAAACAAAGAAACCTTTTGGGTTTTATGTCTGTGCATTAGGGTTCTCGTTTGAACGATGCGCATTTTATACGGTAAAATATATGTTGGCGATCTGGATTGCGGTTAATGTGGGCTCTGGAGGTCTTGGACTTTCAACTGCAAAAGCTGCATCAGTATCAGCTGCTTTCGTTGCAATGACTTACATTACTCCAATTTTTGGTGGTTGGTTAGCCGATTATTGGTTAAGTCCACGCCTTTGTGTGGCTGCCGGAATGATTTTGATGGGTGTAGGTTATCTATTTACTTGGCAGGCAGATTCCCTGACTATGGTTTGGATAATGATTATCTTAGTATCGATTGGTACTGGATTATTCAAAGGTAATTTATCCGGGGTAAACGGGTTGCTCTTTGATGATGAAAAAGCACTGAATGAAGCTTTCTCTGTTCAATACTCATTCGTAAACATTGGTTCATTCATTGGAACGACTTTCTTAGTATTGTTAATTCCCACATTTGGCTATAATTTTGTTTTCTTAATTTGTGGTATTTTACTATTGGTTGATGCACTATGGTTTATTTTCAATAGCCGTTCATTAGGTGATGCAGGAAAAAAACCATTTAAAATTGACCAACGTAAATTTGAATCTGCCGGTAAAAAGGAAGAAGGCGCGGATGCAAAATTAACTTCGGGGGATAAAAAACGTATCCTAGCGATTATCTTAGTTACAATTTTTTCTATTGTATTCTGGACAGTTTGGTATTTAGCTTATATGCCAGCTTACTATTACTTTGGATATGGTGATGGCGCAGGCTTCTTAGAACGAGCAAACTGGCTAGTAGGTAGCTTTAAAGTTCCAACTTCTTATTTTGACTCAATGAATGCATTAACTTGTATCATTTTAGGCCCACTATTAGGTCGTTTGTGGACTAAAATGGCTGCCCGTCCTAAAGGTGATATGAGTATGTTTAAAAAGACAGCATTGGGTATGATTCTAGTAGGTGTCTCTTATGTTGCGATGGTTTTAGCAGATATCATCGGTAAAGGACAAACATCAATTTTATGGTTGGTATTAGTAAGTCTGTTGATGTCTGTGGGTGAAATGATCTTCTCTCCACTAGGCAACTCATTTATCGCGAAGTTAGCACCAGCTAAAGTAATGGGCCTATTATTAGGACTATGGCCAATCGCGGTATTCTTTGCGACTATGATTTACCCTAAAATTTATGCAATTTTAGAAACAAGTGATCCTTCTCGATTCCAGATGGGCTATGGTATTTTAGCCGCAGTTGTTATCGTGTTAGGTTTAGCGTTATGGTTTGGAAGTAAAACTCTTGATCGATTAGAACAAGATGATTAATCAATTTTTAGCACTTGCCTCAATCTGGCAAGTGCTTTTTTTGTCTTTAATAAAATAGTTTGAACCGTGCCAATTATGAGATTGTTAAAGAGAATAATCAAGATTCTTTAATGTGAACCTATATACATATGAATGGAGAAGATTTATTTTGTTGGAAGGGATAAAAATAGTCCTAAAACTTCATTTAAGTTGCTGACAAGGCTAAATAAAATAACGAATATAATTAATTAGTGTAAATGTGAAATAACGATTGAGGTTTCTTAATATTCAAATACATAACTTGTGTTGTCGACAATCCACAATCGTTAAAAATATTATTGAATCAGTCTTTGTAAACGATTTTTGAGGAATTGATATTTTTGATGAAAATTTAATTAGAGAATCCAAAAAAATCTACAATTTGTCAAGTTGTTTATCAGAAAATATCAAAATAATCGAGAAACGACCTTTTACAAGGGAGATGAGTGTGCTATGATTTACTTGAACTACGGGTGGCTGATTTGCTCAAGTTCGAACAAACAAAGAAGCAAGGAGGTGAAATAATTTGACACAAATTCTTATACCATTAAAACAACATGTCGGCGCTCCTTGTAAAGGGATCGTACAGGCTGGTGATCAGGTCCAACGAGGACAATTAATCGCTGAGCCTAATGGTTTAGGTGCCAATATTCATGCCAGCTTTTCTGGGAAAGTAGTGGATGTAGATGGTGAAAATATCGTTCTGACGATTGACGAGGAACAAGATTTTTCAACATTTGTTCCCATTCCTGAAACGGATTCTCATGCAAAGGCAGTGGAAGCTGCGGGAATCGTCGGTGCAGGAGGTGCGGGTTTTCCAACATTCTTGAAACTGGCTTGCGAGATTCCAGAAGGTCTTTTTATTGCGAACGGTGCAGAATGTGAGGCGTTATTAGCTCATAATGTCAAACAAATGAGTGAACATATCGAGCAACTGATCCGCGGAATGAAATACTGCATGGAAATGACGAAGGCGCCAAAAGGTGTAATTGCTGTAAAAGGTAAACACCGGATGCTGGTCACACGCTTGCTGAAGGCAGTGGACAATGAACCAACACTGGATGTTTATCAATTGCCAGACATCTATCCAGCAGGGGACGAGCGTATGATCGTTCGTGAAGTAATGGACATTGTTTTGGAACCAGGTCAACTTCCTACAGAGGTTGGTGCTGTGATCGACAATGTGGAAACGATTAAACGTATCGCAGAAGCAATTGAAGACCGCAAACCGTTCATTGACAAAGACGTGACCGTTTCGGGTCGTGTAAAACAAAAAGAAACAGTTTTCGTAGATGTACCTATTGGCACACCAGTTAAAACATTGATTAACAATGTTGGCGGATATGTCGAACCTCATGGCGAGATCGTAATTGGCGGACCAATGACAGGAAGAAGTGGTGACGAGATGACACCGATCACTAAGACAAGTGGTGGTGTGTTAGTCGCTATGCCTTTCCCTCAAGAAAGTCGGAAAGTCGGTCTTTTGATTTGCGAATGCGGCGGCTCTGCCGAACGCATGACCGAGATCGCTAATAACATGGGCGCTGAAGTTGTCGCTGCAGAACGCTGCAAGCGAATGGTAGAAGTAAATGGAAGATATAGATGTGCCCTGCCAGGTATTTGTCCAGGCCAAGCTGCAACTGTGATGTCCTTGAAGAAGCAAGGAGCAGAAGTAGTATTGACTGGATCCTGTTCCGATTGAACGAACACCGTTATGGGTGTAGCTCCTAGGTTAGGAGTTCCGGTTTATCATCATACAGATCATGTACTGCGGGCAGATGGGCATAGACTATATCGTCGATTACCTACAAATTAATTTTAAAAATTTAGGAGGATTTAACGAATGTCTATTACAGCAGAAACTGCTAAAGAACATGCCAAAGACCCTGCAGTATTATGTTGCCGTGCAGAAGCAGGCAAAGTAATCGCACCAGATGATTTAGAAGATCCAGCGATCTTCCCTGATTTAGAGGATTCAGGTTTATTAGAAATGCCTGAAAATACTCTAACAATCGAACAAGTACTTGGCACGACATTGAAAGAAACAACGGATGCGTTGGTTCCATTGACAAAAGAATTATTAGATGGTGTTTCTGAGGACACTGAAGAAGCAGCAGAAGAGGAAGCTCCTGTCGAAGAAGCACCTACTCCAGTTGCTCCTATTGCTCCCGTGGCACCAGTTTCGCCAGTGGGCGGACAAACAATTAAAATCCATATTGCTGAAGGACGCGGTATTGATTTAGAAGTACCGATGGCTATTGCAGGTCAAATGGGTGTAGCTCCAGCAGCCCCAGTGCCTCCAGTTGCAGCAGCGGCTCAAGCGCCAGAAGCGCCAGTTGCAGAAGCTTCAACAGCTCCAGAAGCAAAAGTAGAAGAAAAAGTCGTTCGTTCTGTTCGTCGCGATCACATGAAGATTGAAAAAGTTGTGTTTGGCGATGAAACGAAAATCGAAGGTACGACATTAGTTTTACGTAAAATGGAAGATATGTGTGCGGAAGCGGCAGAACTAGAAGAACTAGTTGAAAGTGTTACTTTTGAAATCATTACACCAGATAAATACAACGAATATAGTGAAACGATCATGGACGTACAACCTATCGCTGCTAAAATGGATGGCGCGGATATCGGCCATGGTGTTACACGTGTGTTAGATGGCGTCGTGATGGTTCTTACAGGAACAGATGCAAATGGTGTTCAAATCGGTGAATTCGGTTCATCTGAAGGTGAATTAGACCGCAACATCATGTGGGGACGTCCTGGTGCACCGGACAAAGGCGAAATCTTCATCAAAACACAAGTAACAATTAAAGAAGGCGCGAATATGGAACGTCCTGGACCATTAGCCGCTCATAAAGCATCTGACTACATTACACAAGAAATTCGCGAAGCAGTGAAAAAAGCAGACGAATCTCTAGTTGTAGAACATGATGAAATCGTACAAAAACGCCGGATTGGTAACAAACGCGTGATCATCGTTAAAGAGATCATGGGTCAAGGTGCGATGCACGATAACTTGATCATGCCGATCGAACCAGTTGGAACATTAGGTGCGAAACCTAACGTTGACCTTGGAAACTTACCAGTCATTTTAGCGCCAACTGAAGTATTAGACGGCGGAATCCATGCATTAACATGTATTGGACCAGCATCAAAAGAAACTTCTCGTCACTACTGGAGAGAACCATTAGTACGTGAAGCAATGGAAGACGAAGAAATCGATTTAGTCGGTGTTATGTTTGTAGGTTCTCCGCAAGCGAATACTGAAAAATACTATGTTTCTAAACGTTTAGGTATGACAATTGAAGCGATGGATGTTGATGGCGCAATTGTTACAACTGAAGGATTTGGTAATAACCATATCGACTTTGCTTCACATATCGAAGAAATTGGTAAACGCGGCATTAAAGTTGTCGGAGACTCTTATTCAGCTGTACAGGGTGCGTTAGTTGTCGGTAACCCAGAGATGATCGCTATGGTTGACAACAACAAATCAATGCAAGGGATCGAAAATGAGATCTTGTCGAACAATACCCTATGTAAAGAAGATGCAATTCGTGATCTAGCAATGTTGAAGACCTTGATGGGCGGCGGCACGATCAAAGCTGCTGAACGTAAATGGAATCCAAACGTGAAAGCCAACAACATCGAGATCATCGAAAAAACAACAGGCAAGAAAATTGACCTAGTAGATAACGAACAAGTCTTACCTAAGAGTAAAAAACGCCAAGAAATTTACGAAGTAGAATAAGGTGAAGTAATGGATGGAATGAATAAACTCAAATATATTTCGACGGAACAGATGTTTGAAGGCATCATCGTTGAACTTCACGATGCCAGTGTGACAATCGACTTAAAAGGTCGTTTAGGTCAACTTAAAATCCCCCGTCGAATGATCATTTCTGAGTATAATTTAGAGATCGGTCAAGAAGTTGGGTTTCTAATGAGCTATCCAGAAGTTTTGGCGGAAGAGCCAGACGAACATTATAAAACTGCTATTTATGAGCATGAACGTCGTCGGGCCGAAGCCAGAAGAAAACGTGAAGAAGCAGGAGAGGAGAATTAACACATGGGCTTAACAGTCTTTGAAGGGTTACAGTCAGAAATTTTTGTGCCGATTACGCCAAAATCTGTCTTTACCCCTGTGAAAAAAGAGCTTAAAGAAATGCGCGTGGCGTTAGCAACAGCAGCTGGCGTACACTTAAAATCAGATAAACGTTTCAATTTAGCGGGTGATACAACATACCGCGAAGTACCAGATACTTCAAAAGTAGAGGATTTGATGGTTTCTCACGGTGGTTATGATAATGCCGATGCGAACCGCGACATCAATTCGATGTTCCCGTTAGATCGTTTACATGAATTAGCTGCAGAAGGCTTTATCAAAGAATCTGCACCTGTTCACTACGCATTCATGGGCGGCGGTGGAGACCAAGACGCATTCCACGATGTGACTGGACCAGAAATCGCTCAAAAATTAGTAGAAGAAGAAGTCGACGCTGTCGTCTTAACCGCTGGCTGAGGAACCTGTCATAGAACTGCCGTGATCGTGCAGAGAGCTATTGAGGAAGCGGGAATTCCTACTATTTTAATCGCCGCATTACCACCAGTTGTACGCCAAAACGGGACTCCACGTGCCGTTGCGCCGCGTGTACCAATGGGTGCCAATGCCGGTGAACCACACAACATTGAAATGCAAACAGGTATCATGAAGGATACTTTAGAAGCATTAGTATCAATCGAAACGCCAGGGAAAATTGTTCCATTACCTTATGAATACATTGCCCACGTCTAAAAAGTAGGTGTGAATGATGCGAGGCGAAACTTTAAAGATCAAAGTTTTTCATATGGAAGAAGTCACTACAGGTAACGACTTCCGTATTGAACCAACTCGTTTACAAATTAAGCAAGACTTTGACTGCGAGGACGCCACTATTCAGAAGCTGACGATTCGATTGCTCCCACCGCACCAACATGAAGTTGAGACCAACACCATTATGGATATCATTCCGATCTCCACAAAGGTGTTGGGTGCGTTGGGTACAGGGATCACGCATACACTTACGGGAGTTTCAGTCGTCATGACTGGGGCTATTGAAGATGGAGAACAAATGCATGAATTTGGCTCCTCTGAAGGTGTTTTGCGTGATCATTTAGTATTGGATCGAGCAGGGACGCCTAAAGCGGAGGACTACATTATTCATGTAGATCTCTTAGCGAAAAAGGGGACCCCTTTTAATCGTGAGCTTTGTCTGAAAATGTTTGCGATCGTGGACGATTTTGTTCAAGAAATTCGCGAAAGAATGAAAATGCTGGAGGGTAAAGACGCCTGTGAAGTACATGTTTATGAAGAGCGTAGTAATCCTGGTAAGCCGAAAGTTGCTTTAGTCAAGCAAGTGGCTGGTCAGGGAGCAATGTATGATATGTTACTCTATCCGAATGAACCTAGTGGCTTTAAAGGTGGTTGTTCGATCATTGATATGAACAATATGCCGGTCTTTCTAACAGCAAATGAATACCGCGATGGGGCGATTCGTTCCATGGTTTAACGTAAATAATGGATAGGTGGTGGCGTTATGGGAATTGGCCCATCAACCAAAGAAACATCACTGCATCATTTTCAAGATCCGCTCGTCGATCTTCTTGGTAAAGATCCAGACATTGACTTTCAAGGAGTTGTTGTCGTGGGAACGCCGCAAAGTAATGCAATGAAATATCTAGTCGGGCAGCGAACGGCTGCGTGGTTAGAAGGGATGCGCACCAATGGTGTGATTGCTTCAACAGATGGCTGGGGAAACTCAGATGTGGATTTTGCGAATACCTTAGAGGAAATCGGTCGCCGAGATATTAGCGTGATTGGACTCAAGTTCATTGGTACACAAGCGAAATTTGTGGTGGAAAATGACTTTACGGATCACGTATTGGATTTTAATAAATCAGAAGCCGGAATCGAGACGGAGGTTGTTGGTGAAAATACCATCAATCATCGAGATGCAGTTAAAGCGCTTGCGTCAATTAAATTAAAAATGCGAAAAGATAATCAACAAATACGTTAGCGAAAAATTTTATGAGTATGAATCATCAAAGTCCTATTTAATTTTAAAATTAGGTAACAAGGGAGGATAATCATGAAAGTATCAAAAATGATTTCAGCGATCGATACACATACAGCAGGTGAAGCTGCACGTTTGATCATCGGCGGAATTCCAAAATTCCCAGGTGAAACAATGGCTGACAAGAGAGCTTATTTAGAAACGGAAGCAGACGACTTGCGTAGAATGTTGATGCTGGAACCACGTGGACACCGTGATATGTTTGGTGCCTTTATTACTGAGCCCGTTCATGAAGAAGCGGACTACGGAATTATCTTTATGGATTCTGGCGGCTATTTGAACATGTGCGGACACAACACGATTGCAGCAATGACATCAGCAGTTGAACAAGGCTGGGTAGAGGCTAAAGAAGGCGAACGTGAAGTAAAAGTTGTTCAAGATACACCAGCAGGAATCGTACGCGGAACAGTTCATTTGGATGAAGACTATTCAGCAGAATCAGTTTCATTCGAAAACGTGGAATCATTCCTTTATAAAGAAAATGTAACGGTCAATGTTCCTGAAATTGGTGAATTGGCCATGGATATTTCTTTTGGCGGAAGTTTCTTTGCAATCTTACCGGCAGCATCTGTTGGTTTAGAAATCAAGCCAGAAAATGCTTCTAAATTTAATGATTTAGGCATGATCATTCGTGATGCTGTAAACGAACAAATTGAGATTCAACACCCGACACTGGATCATATCAAAACAGTCGATCTTGTTGAATTTTATGGACCACCAACCAGCCCGGATGCAACATATCAAAATGTAGTTGTCTTCGGTGATGGACAAGTTGACCGTTCTCCTTGTGGAACAGGTACAAGTGCGAAGCTTGCGACGTTGTACGGCAAGGGCGAAATGAAAGTTGGCGATACTTTTGTGTATGAAAGTATTTTATGCACGAAATTTAAAGGTGAAATTGTTGAAGAAGCAGAAGTTGGAGGATACAAAGCAATCATTCCTCGAGTAACAGGTTCTGCTTATGTCACTGGATACAACTCATTTTTAGTTGATCCGAAAGATTCCTTGAAGGATGGTTTCCTTTTAGGATAAAGATGAAGGAGGGGTAATATGGTAACAGTATTATTAGCTGTATATGTTGGTTTGATGTTGCTGCACACGGTCAATATGGGACGTGACTGTATAAAACACAAAGATGATCTTGGAAAAGGAAATTGGATCGTCTCAGGGATTATTGGTTTTGTTACTGACTTTTTGGATACATTGGGAATCGGAAGTTTTGCGCCGACGACATTGCTTTTGAATATGACCAAACAGTTGAGTTCTGACCGTTTATTACCAGGTACATTAAATGTAGGTCACGGAATTCCCGTGTTGGTAGAAGCATTTATCTTTACAACGGTTGTCGACGTATCACCAGTGACTTTATTCGCTTTGGTTGGTTCAGCAACAGTTGGTGCGTTTATTGGATCAAAATTTGTTACAGGCTTACCAGAAAAGAAAGTTCAGCTTTGGATGGGCTGGGCATTGATCATCACAGCTGTTTTGATGTTCGCTCGTCAACAAGGTTGGATTGATGTTTTAGGTGCAGATAATACGGCAACTGCTTTGACTGGTATCAAATTAGTGATTGGTGTGGTAATCAACTTTATCCTAGGCGCGTTGATGACGATCGGTGTTGGGTTGTATGCACCATGTATGGCGATGGTTTATATGTTAGGTCTAAGCCCGCTAGTTGCTTTCCCTGTAATGATGGGTTCTTGTGCTGGCTTGATGCCGGTTGCAAGTTTGAACTTCGTTAAGACAGGTGATTATGCACGAAAAGTAAGTTTAGCGATTACAGTCGGTGGGATTATTGGGGTAATTGTTGCTGCTAAATTCGTAACTGGACTAGATTTAAATGTGCTTACTTATATTATTATCGTAGTTATCATTATTACTGGTGTAATGTATATTCGCAAGAGTATGAACGCAGCTCAGACTGCACAGTAAAGTTCATCGTCAAAACTACCTGCTCGATTTGAGTAGGTAGTTTTTTTGGTATACAAAGGAGTTTTAGACGCGGAAGAAAATCTTAATCGGTTTATTCTAATAAAAAATTAAGAACTAAATGATATTATTTTCATTTTTTGATAGAATGATTCAAACGCTTTCGTGAAGGGGGAATATCGTTGAACGTTCAGGATATATTGAGATTGTCTTCCATGAAGGGAGCAAAGATAATCGCTGGTGCATCTCAAAGACAGCGTTTGGTCACTACGATTTCTGTTTTGGAGGTTTCTGAACCAAAACTGTATGGCGGAATGCCGATAAAAGGGGAATACTCCGGAAACGAACTGGTTCTTACTTCTTTTGCTCAAATCGCTCATGATGTAGAAAAGCAGCTTGAGATTATCTCGATCCTTCATCAACACAGCCAGTTAGGGATTATCTTATACTATGTTGGTCTGATCATGCCCGAAGTTTCAGAAAAAGTAATTGCTAAGATGAACGAATTGGAAATGGTTTTGATTTTAATGCCGATCAATCGAATGGATCTGAGATATAGCGAGGTAATTTCTGAAGCTTTGTCTTATATCAGCAAAGAGGAAGCGGATTTGGACCCTCAACAAGAGGTTTTGCTTGAGACGATTCGACAATTGCCTGCACCGAATCAGATTGAAACAGGATTAAGTATTTTATCGGACAAGTTCAAGTGCAGCTTATTCATTAAAAGTCAGGAAGACGAGGTTTTGCTATCAAAGGCGTGGCCGCGAAGTCTGGATCATAATTTAAGAGAGGTCATTGCTAATAAAAGGGAGAAGGAAGCTAAAAAAAATACTCCTGTAGAGGTAAATCAAAATTATTATTTTCAAACGGATATTCAGTTATCGCTGTCTTCCTTGGAGCACCATTATTATTTAGCAATTTTTAGAAGAGAACCCTTGGCAGACAAGCAAATAGATGGAATAAAGACAGTCGTCGAAAAAATGATTAAGTATTTTGGCGAGGGACAGCTGCTGAATACTGGCCAACAGTTTTTCTCTGCCTGTCAAACAGAGGATTTTCATACGGCTATGCTCTTAGCTCAAAAAGAAGGAATTGACGTGAATCAGCCTTTAAAATTGTATTGTATACAAAATGGAACACCTAAAAGAGGCAGAACTGCTTATAAAATGAAAGGGATTTATTATCAGGAAAAGGATCTGGAGTGGTTGATTAGTAATTCTTTGGACCTGACGGCTACGACAATTTTTCCGTTATATGATGCTAAGACGGACTATTTTTATATTGGTAGAGAGTTTTTAGGTTTATCATCTGTTTTTAAACAGATGTCATTTATTCTGGATCAGATCGAAGACAGTAAAAAGGTTTTTCCGAAGAAAAGATGTTTTTATCCAGAAGAGCTATATCTGTTGAAAGATGTGACGCAGGAGACGGAATCGATTTTTTTAGAGTCGTATTTAGAGGAGGATTTCATCGAGTCGTTAGCAGTTTTCTTTTTAGATTGCGATGAGAATATTAATGATACAGCGAGACAACTTTTTTTGCATAATAATACGATTAAGTATCGATTGAAACGAGCACAAGAACGCTTAGGAATGTCCTTTTCACATACAGCTTCGCGTTATTTGTTGATTAAAAATCTAATTTATTACCGAAAATACTCGGATAAAGACTGATGGAAAGCCGCTTTTGTCAATATTGACAAGACGGCTTCTTCTATTTTGTCAGATTAACATAGTCAGAGAATTCTCATTTAGCTATAATGATAAAATATTTATTTGTCAGAATATTCAGAAATGAGGGTGTTAAATGGAAGAAACAGTGGAAACAAATTCGGGAAATTATGAAAGAGAACGTGTACCAGAAAAGGACAGAAAGCGCTGGTTATCCATTAGTATGGTGTGGATTGCTATCGGTATTGACTTGTCTGGAATGTTTATGGGGGTTGCATTATCGCAGGGGATGGCGTTTTGGACGGCTATCTATGCAGTGATTATTGGATCGGTTATTCTAGGAATATTGGCAATTGGTGCGACCTACATTGGCGCGAAGGCTGGACTATCAACGGGAATGATTTCCAGAATCTCTTTTGGAAAGAAGGGTGCTTCATTGATGGGGGCAATCATGGGGATTTCTTCTTTGGGCTGGTTTGGTGTGCAGATTGGGTTCTTTGCTGAAAATATTGGCGCGGCGATTAATCAATTGACGGGTGCTAACACACCTTCATGGCTGTTGTCATTGATTGGCGGGAGTTTAATGATGCTCTCGGCCTTCTGGGGCTATCAGGCGATTGAGAAGTTATGTACTTATTCTGTTCCATTATTAGCTGTATTAATCATCGTTGCAACCCTCATGTCCTTAAATCGGAATGGGACATCTGGCTTGGCTAGTGCACCTCAAGGCTCCAGCCTCTCTTTTGGCTTAGCGGTTTCTCTTGTTATTGGTGTGTATATGGTGGGAGTTGTTATGGCACCGGATGTTGCACGTTGGGCACAAAATCCAAAGCAGGCAATGATTGCTGGCTTTGTTGGCTTTACCATTGGGAATAGTTTTATGATTATTATTTCACTGATTTTAGTCAAGGTGATGAATACGGCTGATCTTACGGCAGTTTTCTTTACTTTAGGTCTAGGTATCCCATCTATTTTAGTTTTAACACTTGCACAATGGACGACGAATACAAACAATCTTTATTCCGCTTCTTTGGACTTTTCGATAGTGTTTAAAAATATTAACCCTAAACTAATTACCATTGTTTGCGGTACATTGGGTATTTTAATGGCGATGTTTGGGATTTATGGCATGTTTGAAAATTTTCTATCGATCGTGACGGTTTTAGTCTCACCAATTGCTGGGATATACATGATTGACTATTTCTTATACAAAGAGAAGTATGATTTCTCTTACGAAGAAAAGCTGCAGGACTATTATCCGATTTCTATTTTTTCTTGGGTAGTCGGCAGTACAGTTGCCTTTATGACTAGTCAGCCGCCAGCCGGCTTTGGCTTGTTTACGCTAACGAATGTTTCAGCTTTAGACGGTATTTTAGTGGCGGGGCTTTGCTATTTTATTGTGACAAAATTGACTAAAGGACGGAAATAACTCATGGAATGGATTACGGTAGAAGATTTAGAAAATATTTCAATCGGTGCAACGTTGCTGGGAACGGGCGGTGGCGGCGATCCATTTGTCGGTCGATTGATGGCGCTGCAGGCGCTTCAAAAATATGGTCCAGTGAAGGTTTTACAGGTAGAAGACTTGGATGATGATGCTCTAGTTATGCCTGTTGGATCGATTGGTGCACCTTCTGTTTCGAACGAGAAAATTGCTTCAGAAGAAGAACTCTATGCTCCTGCCGAGGTATTAAAGGAAACTTTTCCTGAAAGAACACAAGCGATTATGCCGATTGAAATTGGCGGCGGAAACTCCTTGCTGCCGATTGCCTGCGCTGCAAAAATGGGATTGCCGGTCGTGGATGCTGATGCCATGGGTCGGGCTTTTCCAGAATCACAAATGGTTACCTTCTTCTTAAAGGGTTATCAGCCTGAGATTGTAGCAATGGCTGATAGCCAAGGAAATCGAATCATCTATTATCCAAAAGACGGGGAATGGTCTGAAAAAATTGCTCGTGCGATTACCGATGTGATGGGTGGCAGCGCCAATATGGTGGATAATGTTTTTCCTGGAAAAGTCGTGAAAGAATGCGGGATTCGCGGAACTTTGAGCTTAGCTAAAAAAATTGGTGAAGAATTAACCGATCCGAAAGAGACTACAGCTCCAGTTAAGCGTCTATTATCTACGTTGAAGGGGTATTCCTTGTTTGAAGGGAAGATCAAGAATATTGAACGGAATGTGGAAGGCGGCTTTACACGCGGCAGTGCGACGTTTGCCGGTATCGGTAAGAATAAAGGTGAGGAGTTAGAGGTTCTTTTTCAAAATGAATTGTTGTTAGCTAAAAAAGACGGAAAAGTTCTTGCTTCGACCCCTGATTTGATTTGTGCATTGGATTATGAGACCGGCCGTCCGATTACGACAGAAACCTTGCGCTATGGTGCGCGTATTCATGTGATTGCCTTACCGTGTGACGCTAAATGGCGAACAAAAAAAGGCATAGAAGTAGCCGGACCGAACTATTTTGGATACGAAATAGAGTACAGACCGGTGGAAGAACTGATGGGAGAAGAAGCGATATGTATAGATTAGGGATTGATGTTGGCGGAACGAATACGGATTGCGCGATTTTAGATGAGAAATTAAATTGTATCGGAAAAATCAAAAGCCCTACGATGGAGAATGTTAGTCTAGGAATTGATGCGGCGATTCAAAAAATTTTAGCAGAAACGCGTATCCCAACGGATAAAATCAGTGTGGTCATGTTAGGGACTACTCATTGTACGAATGCGATTGTTCAGAGAAAAGAAATGAGCAAGGTGGGAATCATTCGTTTAGCCAAACCAGCCACCACTGCGGTTGCTCCCATGGTTGGCTGGCCGGAGGATCTTGCCGAAAAAATGAACGCGCAGACAGCTATTGTCTCAGGCGGCTATGAATACAATGGAAATAAAATTGCTGAAGTTAATGACACGGAGATCCGTGAAGTTTGTCAACATATGAAAGGCAAAGTAGAAGCCGTAGCAGTAGTTGGTGTGTTCTCACCAGTCAACAGAGAGCAGGAAAAACAGGTTGCCGCTATTGTAGAAGAAGAGTTAGCAGTTCCTGTAACGCTATCTAGCGAGATTGGATCAATTGGACTGTTGGAAAGAGAAAATGCTAGTATTCTAAATGCTGCCTTAACACAAACGATTCAGCAAATGATTCGTGGATTGAAGCAAGCGTTAAGTAATAATAACCTGACTTCAGAGGTTTTTATTTGCCAAAATGATGGTACATTAATGAATTTAGAAAAAGCTTTGCGTTATCCTGTATTAACGATCGGCTGCGGTCCAACCAATTCCATTCGTGGAGCCGCGCATTTAAGCAACTTGGAGAATGCGTTAGTTGTCGATGTCGGCGGAACGACAACAGATATTGGGGTTTTGAAAAAGGGATTTCCCCGCGAATCGTCACTAGCAACTGTGATTGGTGGAATCAGAACAAATTTCCGGATGCCAGATGTTCTATCGATTGGATTAGGTGGCGGAACGATTGTACATGTGGGAAACGAACTTAGAGTCGGACCAGAAAGCTTAGGCTATCGAATTTTGGAAGAAAGTTTATCTTTTGGCGGCAAGGTCTTGTGTACGACAGATATCGCGATCGCTAATCAAAAGAATCATCCGGTAGATGGGGCTATTTCACCTGATTTAGAGGTGAATCTAGTGAATCAAACAAAGGAAAAAATACGAGAACTGATTGAAGATGCGATTGATCAAATGAAGACAGATCGCAAAGAGGTTCCTGTTATTTTAGTTGGTGGAGGCAGCATCATTCTGCCCAAAGAAATGAACGGGGTGTCAGAAGTAATTGTTCCAGAAAATTATGATGCCGCTAATGCGATCGGAGCTGCTTTAGGGGAAGTCTCAGGTGAAGTAAATTCGGTCTATTCATTAGAAAATCAAACACAAGAGGAGGCAGTGAATCTGGCGATCGACACTGCTCGAAAAGAAGCGATTGATTCAGGCGCTTCCGTTGATACTTTGAAAACAATTTTTGTCGAAGTCATTCCTTTGGCGTATCTGCCTAAACAGGCTGTTAATATTAAAGTTAAAGTTGCTGGTAAATTGAGCTTCTCTGAGGTGTTTGTATCAGTAAAGAGCTAAAGTCATCCGGCTAAATGAGCATAAATGCGTTTCCTATTTTGTTTAGGAAACGCATTTTTTAATGCTGTTCTCATCCTCAAATAAGAAATCATCACAGAAATTAAAAGCGTTTTTATGAGAGATTAAAATCGTTATAAATTGGATGGAAATATACGTAGAGAAACAAAAAGTAAACTGTTATAATAGAGAACGTGAAGGATGGTGGAAAGCATGGAGACAGCTCAACAATTGATTGTCTGCGGTGGCTGTAATGCGAAAATCGGACCAGGGAATTTAGGAGAGTTGCTGGCGGATTTACCAAAAGCGACCAATGAAAATTTACTGGTAGGATTTGACTCGACAGATGATGCCGCTGTTATTAAACTGCGTGATGACTTAGCAATTATTCAAACGTTAGATTTTTTCCCAACGATGGTGACCGATCCTTATCTTTTTGGTAAAATCGCTGCAGCAAATGCGCTAAGCGATGTGTATGCAATGGGTGGCGAGGTTTTGTCCGCTCTTAATATTGTCGCTTTCCCAGAAGAAAAGGACTTGAATATATTAAAAGAAATCTTACGAGGCGGCGCTGAAAAGGTGCAAGAAGCTGGAGCAATCTTGGCTGGCGGCCACTCGATTCATGACCAGTCGGTGAAATACGGCTTGTCTGTAACAGGGACGATTGACCCGAATAAAATTTATCAAAACAATACCTGTCAGCTAGGCGATCACCTGATTTTGACGAAGCCATTGGGCGTCAGCATCATCACGGTAGGCTACAGTGCTGAAGAAATCAGCGAAGAAGCGTTTGTGAAAGCTACCACGAGCATGGAGACATTGAACAAGTATGCGATGGATATTATTCGCAAGTACCCGATCAACAGCTGTACCGATGTGACCGGCTTCGGCTTAGCTGGACATCTACATGAAATGATGAACGAACGTTTTAGCGCGAAAATTCATTCGAAAGATTTGCCGTATTTTGAAGAGGCGTATCAAGGCGCGAAAGAATTTATTTTAACTGCTGGCGGTCAACGTAATCGAAATTACATGGAACAGAAGATGGATTTTCAGCTTGATGATTTTGGGATTGAAGAATTGTTGTTTGATCCACAAACTTCTGGGGGATTATTAGTCAGCGTTCCTGCAGATCAAGCGGACACGCTAGTACAGGAATTACAAGCTGCCGATATTCCAGCACAAGATTTCGGTGTTGTCATCGAAAAGCAAGAGAAGGAATTGATCGTTTATTAATCGCAAGAAGAAGAAAGTCAATTGAGGATCGGAGTGAAAGAAATGTTTAAAATTGATGCGTTAGGCAAAGCATGCCCGTTACCAGTCATCGAAACAAAAAAAGCACTGCGGGAGCATGAAGTTGTGCAAACACTGGTGGATAATGAGATCGCGACGCAAAATTTGAAAAAAATGGCGGAGCAACTTGGCTATATCTATCAAATGGATCAGGATGCGCCGAATCATTATACTGTGGTTATTTCAAAAGGAAATGCGGATCTGACTGAAGAAGCACCTCAAGCAGCTGAACCAATGGTTACAACGGACGATTATATCGTGGTCGTAGATACGAATGTCATGGGACGCGGCTCAGATGAATTAGGTAAAAATCTGTTGAAGGGCTTTATCTATTCATTGACCGAACAAGATGTATTGCCGGGAAAAGTCATTTTTTATAATGGCGGTGTGCATTCTGTGATAGAAGGTTCTGATTCGCTGGAGGATTTGAAAGGCTTAGCAGAACAAGGTGTGGAAATTTACGCCTGCGGAGCTTGTTTGAATTTTTACGAGTTGACCGCAGCAGTTGGCGAAGTGACCAATATGTATCGCATCGTGGAAATGATGCGCCAAGCACCGAGAATCGTTAAACCATAGAGGGTGCAGAGCATCATTAGAGGAATATGGCTTGAAGCTGTAGCTTATTGATTACAGTATTATGAAAAGAGGAGCAGTTTTTATGCAGACGTACGGTGTTGCGTTGTTTTATTCAACCCGGGAGGCCATGAAAGCTGAGGAAATCGCGAAGGAAGCCCAACTTGCCGTTCGAATCATTCCCACACCGGAAAAGATTCATGCTAGTTGCGGCTTTTCTTTGAAATATCCGTTGAAAGAAGAGGAGGCATTAATGTCTTTGCTTACAGCGGCAGAGATTGCCTCAGAGGGCTTTTATCATGCAGCCCAAGAAGGCCTGAAGACAAACTATATATTGGTTCAGAAAGGATAAGCAGATGGCAAATATTGTGATAGGAACGGCTGGGCATATCGACCATGGAAAAACCACGTTGATTAAAGCGCTGACGGGTATCGAAACGGATACCACCAGTGAAGAAAAAAAGCGCGGGATGTCGATCAACTTGGGATTTGCTTATTTGGATTTGCCGAATAAGAAGCGAGTCGGGATCGTAGATGTGCCGGGGCACGAAAAATTTATTAAAAACATGGTCGCTGGTTTGCCGGGTATTAATCTGGTTCTGCTGGTGATTGATGCGGCGGAAGGAATCATGCCGCAAACGAAGGAACACATTGATATTTTAACGTTATTAGGGATTCGTGATTACTTGATCGTGTTGACCAAAGTGGATACTGTTGATCCTGATTTGAAGGAGTTGGTCGTGGACGATATCCGTGAACAATTAGCAGATACACCGTTAGCTGAAGCGGATTTAATCGAGACAGATGCGGTGACTGGTACAGGAATCAAAGAACTGCTGGCCAAAATTCAAGAGCACTCAGAAGAAGCACAAGAACGTACAGCTAGCGGCTCCGCGCGATTGAATGTGGATCGGGTCTTTAGCGTAAAAGGTTTTGGGACGGTTGTTACAGGGACCTTATTAGATGGCTCCATCAATGCTGGGGATGATCTGTACCTTTATCCAAGCCAGAAAAAAACGCGAGTAAGAAACATTCAGGTTCATGAGACAGATGTGAAAAGCGCTCAGCCGGGGCAACGAACAGCTTTGAATTTAGCGAATATCGCAACTGATGAAATCCAACGAGGCGATGTCTTGTCTGTTTCAGAGAAGCTGGAGGACACCTGGATGCTGGATGTAAAAGTTACCTGCCTGCCTGAAGTAGAGGGCGGGATCGGCTTATGGGATCGGGTCCGCTTGCTAGTTGGTACGCGGGAAGTAATGGCACGAACAGTCCCATTAGGTGTTGACTGGATTGGTCCGGGAGAAGACGGATTCCTGCAACTGCGGCTGGAAGAGCAGGTAGCAGTAAAAGAGCGGGATCGCTTCATTTTACGAACCTATTCTCCAATGCATACAATTGCTGGGGGTGAGGTTTTAGATGCGGCACCACATAAGCATCGCCGTTTCAAAGTTGAAATTCTGGAAAGCTTAAAGGCTAAAGAAGAGGGCAGCTTAGATGAACTAATCGCAGATTTCATGATTAATAAAAAGCAGCCGTTTACGAAAGAAAAAGAATTATTAGAATACTTAGGTGTGGGTAAAGAAGAGCTGCAGCCGATTTTAACGGAGATGTTAACAGCAGGTCGTGTAATTGAAACCAAGGTCGGCTATCTAGCTCAGACTAGCTATCAAAAATTGGTGGAGCAGGCAACCGAAATCCTGTCAGCCTATCATAAGCAATATCGGTTGCGCTATGGGATGCCGTTAGAAGAATTTCGTTCGCGGATGCGGGGTGTTTTAGCGGAGAAGGAAATCTCCGCGCTGATCCTGTTGATGAAAGTGGATCTTGTCAAGGAAGCCAATGATAAAATTGCTTTAGCCGATTTCGAAGTAAGCTTCAACAAATATCAGCAGGCCGCGAAAGAAAAAATCGAACAGACACTTGCTAAAAATGGCTATACACCTGTTAAAAAAGAAGAATTATTCGACTTAGATAAAAATGCAGAGGAAGTCTTGGAAGCCTTAAACGGCGATACGGTGGTCTTCTTAACCCATGAGTTTGTATTGTTAGGGAAGGTTTTTGATCAATCAGTGGGATTGATTCAAAAATATATCGCAGAACACGGGCAAATGACGCTAGGAGATTTTCGCGATTTGACAGATTCCAGTCGTAAGTCTTCCATGCTGATTCTTGAATATATGGATAAGCAGGGAATTACAAAACGTGTAGAGAACTATCGTGTGCTAGGAGAGAAGGGAAAATAAATGAGCATTTATTTGGATAATGCCGCTACGACTGCTCAAAAACCGGCTGTCGTGGCAGAAGCGATGACGACGATTTTAACAGGCGAATATGGCAATCCCTCTCGCGGTGCTCACGGGTATTCTCTAGCGGGTTATCGTGTGGCGGAAAAAGCCCGTAATCAGCTAAAGGAGCTGTTCAAAGCAGATAAACGGTATGAGGTCGCTTTTACAAATAATGCGACGGTCGCTCTGAATGAAGTTTTGAAGGGCTTGATTCAGACGGGAGATCATGTAATCACGACTGCTTGGGAGCATAATTCTGTTTTACGACCGCTGTATCAGCTAGAAGCCGCAGGTGCCAGCTTTGATGTGGTTTCTAGCGAAGCATTAACTGGTCGTCTTAACTATCAAGAATTTGCCGAAAAACTTCGTCCAGAAACGAAGGCTGTGATTTGTAATCATGCAAGTAATGTTACAGGGAATCTACTGGATCTAGAATGGGTCAAGACGTTTTGCGCAGAGCACAAGCTTTATTTGATTATTGATGTTTCGCAAACTGCCGGAGTAGTTCCAATTGATCTTAGTGATGGGAAAATCGCCGCCGCTTGTTTTACGGGACATAAATCACTTTATGGTCCACAGGGGACTGGCGGCGTTTGCCTGCTAAAGGATCTGCCTTTGGAGCCAGTGCTCACGGGCGGCGATGGGATGCAGTCTTTTTCAAAGGTTCAGCCGAAAGAACTTCCTACCCTATTAGAAGCTGGAACGCTGAATATTCCTGGCTTAGCGGGTTTGGCCGCTAGTGTTCAATGGGTAAAAGAAAAAGCAGAAAAAGCAACATTGGGTGATTATTTTTATCAAGAGCTCAAAAAAATTGATGGTCTAACAATTTACGGTGATTTCAGCGGTCCGCGAGTGGATGTTTTTTCGATTAATATCAAAGTTGCGGAATCGGCAATCGTCAGTGATTTATTATGGGAAGAGTTTGAAATTGCGACCAGACCGGGGTATCATTGTGCGCCCTTAATGCACGAAGCATTGGGTACGGCTGATCGCGGAACGGTGCGTCTGTCATTTTCGAGTTTCACTACTAAGGCTGAAGTCGATACAGTCTTAGCAGCATTACAAAATCTGGCGTTACGCTAAGAAAGCAGGTGACCTATGTCAAAAGAGATTCAGAATATTTTAGCAAGTTTGCCTTCCGTAGATGTTCTATTGAAGCAGATTGATTCAAGTTATCCTCATGGAAAAGCCAAAGAAGCTACGCAGCAGGTTTTAGCAAGTTTTCGAGAAGCAGTCGTTGACGGGACTAGAAAAACCGTGATTGACCAAAAAGAGGTCGTAGAACTGATTCACAAGCAGCTAGAAGAAAAGCAATTTTCACTACGACGCGTAATCAATGCTACCGGAACTGTAATCCATACGAATTTAGGGCGTTCTTCATTAAGCGAAAAAACAAAAGAACAGCTCCTAGCTACCAGCTTTCACTACTCAAATCTGGAATTTGACTTAGAAAGTGGCAAGCGCGGGTCGCGTTATAGTCACTTAGTATCAATCGTGAAGAAGCTCACAGGGGCTGAAGATGTTCTGGTAGTAAATAATAATGCTGCAGCCGTATTACTCGTTTTAAGTACCTTGACACAAGAAAAAGAAGTGTTAGTTTCGCGAGGCGAGTTGGTGGAGATTGGTGGAGCATTCCGCATTCCTGACGTAATTACTTCAAGCGGTGGTACGATCGTGGAGGTGGGTACGACCAATAAGACGCATTTAGCCGACTATGAAAAAGCGTTGACGGAAGAAACAGGTGCGATCTTGAAGGTACACACCAGTAATTATCGCATCGTTGGATTTACCGAAACACCGGTGTTAAATGATCTAGCAGAGTTAGCCCATGCCAAGAACTTACCATTGATTAATGATCTAGGCAGCGGGTTACTGATGGATATGCGACCGTTCGGATTACCTTACGAACCTACAGTGAAAGAAGTTCTAGATCAGGGCTGTGACATTGTAACCTTCAGCGGAGACAAGCTGTTAGGTGGTCCACAGGCTGGCATCATCGTTGGGAAAAAAGAATACATTGACAAGATGAAGAAAAATCAATTATTGCGAGCTTTGCGTATCGATAAAATGACTTTAAGTGCACTGGAAGCAACGCTGTCTTTATACCTTGATGAAAAAGAAGCTTTAAAATCCGTGCCGACCTTACAAATGATCGGACAAAGTGAAGAGGATTGCTTAGGTAAAGCAGCTGAACTAGCAGCGATGTTGCAATCAATCACTGAGCTAAGTGTAAAGATCGAAAAGGACAGTAGCAAAATCGGTGGCGGTTCTTACCCAGAGCACTTATTGCCGACTTATGCTGTTGCTTTAAGCAGTAGTAAATTCTCTGCGGATACGCTGCAAGAAAAACTGCGATTAGCTGCTACACCGATCATTAGCCGGATCAAGGATGATTGCAACTACTTGGATGTGCGAACGATTGCGATAGAAGAATTCGCGACAATCCAGGAGAGCTTGCAGGAGATTTTTAACTAAAAAGAAAGGAGATAGGATTATAGAACCACAGAAGCAATTAGTAGCTGTGTCTCATTGTGTTTTGAATCAAAATGCTGTGATTCACGGGTGGGAAAGAGCACGAGGAGCCTTCCCTTTTGCGGTCGAGTTGTTGCGCAGTGGGATTGCGCTGATACAGCTGCCGTGTCCTGAGTTTATCGTCTTAGGCGGAGATCGTCCGCCGATGACTTATGAAGAATACCGTGATTTGCCTGATTATCGTCATCAATGCCAGACAATGCTGCAGCCGATCATTCAGCAGATTCAAGCGTATCAAGCAGAAGGTTATCAGTATCTAGGAATAATCGGCATCCATGAAAGCCCGAATTGTTCCATCAGTGGGCAACGAGGTGTCTTAATGGAAGAGTTTTTCGCAGAATGTCAGCAGGCCAAAATCGGTACGAATTATTTGGAGGTGCCTACGTCTTACAGTGAAGAGGATCAAGGGGATTTTGATGAACAGTTGCAACGTTTTTTAGAGAAAGGATTAGATAATGAATAGTAAAGCAAAAGTGATCGCGATGTGTGCCATCGCGGTAGGATTAAATGTGGTGTTAGGAGAAGCAGTGTCGATGCTGCGGATTCCGTTATTGTTCTTAGATACGATGGGGACGATTTTTATCGCGGCCAATTTTGGAATGGGCTATGGAATCTTAACCGGTGTGACCACCAACTTATTGATGGGGCTGATCGGCGGAGTGACGGCGATTCCTTTCGCATTAGTGAATGTGGCTGTCGCGATTATCGTCGCCTTATTAGCGAAAAATGGTTTTGGTTTTGGAAAAGCAGTAATCGCAGGTCTTTTGTTAGCCTTTATTTGTCCAATGATTGGCGCACCAATTCGATTGGCCCTGTTTGGCGGTTTTACCGGATCAGGAACGGATGTCGTCATCATGGCATTGCGAGCGTCTGGTAAGGAAATGATTTCTGCAACCTATTGGGGCGCAGTGACGGGTAATCTAGTGGATAAAATTGTTTCTTGTCTGTTAGTAGCTTGGTTTATTAAGCTGCCGCAGATGAAACGCTTCGCCGTAAAATGAGCATGAACAGCGTCTAAGACTAAGGTGCTTAGTCTGGAAATCTTAAAGTGAGCTAGAATCAACGGAAACAGTGTTGAGGCTAGCTTATTTTTTATGTTCATTTTTGTCATTCATGTAACTTTAAATCAGTGTTTAAGGGAGAAGTCTGTCTAAGGTATCTGAATTTAAAGAAAAAGCATGATCATGCGGTAAAATTCTTTTTTTGGAATTTCAAAATAATAAAATGCTGATTCAAGTAAATAATATTACGAAAAAGTTTAGTATAATACCTGTTTTTAAAGATTTGACGCTAACCATCAATAAGGGGAACAAAATTTGGTTAGTTGGGATGAAAAGCTGGTATCAAAAAAGTTGAGGGCAGCTTTTTGTCGGCGAAAAATTTTCAAAATGACAAAAATGTTAGGTGTTTTTAGTAGGTTTCAATGGTTGGATTTTCAGAATTTTTGTATAGTTGCTCTAGAAATCAAAAAGGAGCAATCAGTTATGAAAAAATTTTTAATCGGTTTAGTTAGTTTAATTGTTATCGCCTTTGTAGGCTTACAAATAGCAGATAAAGTCGTCAAAGGTGGAGATGAGTATTTCGTTCAGATCACAACAGATGGTCAACGAGTGGAAGAAAAAGATGACAGCGGCAATAATTACGTTGATTACAAATACTCGTTGCCAGGCTATGACAAGGATGGAAACAAAAAAGAGTTAGATTTTAATGCAAATAAAGACCGTCCGCTGCGTCGGGAAGCGTTTCTTAAAGTTACCTGGAACAAGAAAAAAGGGGTGACTTCCTATGAAGAGGTCCAACAAAAAGATCTACCTAAAAAAGCATCGGATAAATTAGGTGTTTAATTTAACCTTGACTGTTGCATTGAGGAAGCAGACGGGTCATCAAAAATGACCCTCTTAGTTTAATTACGAGGAGTGGAAGTATGGAAAAAATCGTATCAGTAAATGAGGTAAAGAAAACCTACGGAAAAGGCAATCAGAAAAAAACTCAGGCCTTGAAAGGTATTTCATTTGAAGTAGAAAAGGGTGAATTCGTCGGAATCATGGGAGCATCTGGCTCTGGTAAATCAACCTTATTAAATTTATTAGCAACATTGGATAAACCAACTGACGGCAAAATTCAGATTAATCAGGCGGATGTAACCAAATTATCGGGCAATCAATTAGCCGATTTCCGTAGTCGCGAGATTGGTTTTATTTTCCAAGATTTCAATTTGTTGGAAAATTTAACAGCAGCAGAAAATATCGCAGTTCCATTATCCTTACAAGGGGCTAAGAGCAAAGTCATCCATCGGCGAGTAGCTGAAGTGGCAAAACGTTTATCAATCGATGGTATTTTAAATAGCTACCCGGCCCAAATCTCTGGTGGTCAAAAGCAACGGGTTGCTGCGGCGCGCGCCTTGATTACCCAGCCAACTATTCTTTTGGGAGATGAACCAACAGGTGCGTTGGATTCTAACAGTGCAAGGGATCTGTTAGACACGATGGAGGAATTGAATCAAAGGGATCAAGTATCGATTTTATTGGTAACACATGATCCGTTTTCTGCTAGTTATTGTCAACGGATCTTGTTCATTAAAGACGGCGTGATCTATCAAGAAGTAAAAAGAGAAAACCAAACTCGGGAAGCTTTTTATCGTCAAATTTTAAGCATTCTCGGTAATCTGGAACAGTAGGAGGTCATTCGATGCTTTTAAAATTATCACTTGCTGGAATCAAAGGACGCTTGCGTGACTATGTGGTCTTATTTTCAGGACTTGTAGTAGCCTCAGGAATCTTTTATATGTTTGAGGGTCTAGCAACGAATAAGACCTTTTTGGAAAGTAATTCAATGATCTCATCGGTAGTAATGATCTTTCATTTAGGAACCGTCCTACTTTCAATCATTACCTTCGTCTACATTTTATACGCCAACTCCTTTCTGATGACGATGCGTCAAAAAGATTACGCGATGTTTATGATGTTAGGAGCAAAAGGCCGTAAAATCGCACAGTTGATTTTTATTGAAACTTTTGTGGTAGGCGTTGGCGCGACTATTGTCGGCACTTTGCTTGGTATTGGATTAAGCGGCGTTGTGCAGCAATTGTTGGTCAAACAATTAGACATTAAAATTACTCATTTCACCGCTGTAAATTCTTCAGCCGTGCTATTTACATTGATTTTTTTCACCGTGATTTTCTTATTGGCAGCATTCGTAAATGCCATGACGATTGTGAAAAAGCCAATCTTGAATTTGCTAAAAGCTAGTGAAACGCCTCTACCTGCTAATCGTAAGCTTTTTACGTTAGTATTGGAGGTTCTAGCAGGAATCATTTTCCTAGGAATCGGCTATTTCATGATGACGCAGTTAATGAAGCTGGCTTTTCTGGCCTTGATTATTGCCTTGATTACCATTATTTTAGGTACGTATTTTGTTTTTCATTCAATTTTGATTTTCGTACTGGATTTACTGAAACGACGTGATAGCATCGCTTTGAAGAAGCTGAATAATTTTACGTTGTCGCAATTAAGTTTCCGGATTCAAGATTATACGCGAATTCTATCGATGGTGGCGATGCTTTTTGCTCTAGCTCTCGGTGCCATTACTGTTGGATTAGGCTTCCATAATGAAATCATGAAAATGACTGAAGCAACTTCTGCTTATGACTTAGTATTAAACAATGGACAAAGCTTTAGTGACACTGAGCTTGATAAAATCACTCCAACTTCTGATGCTGTTTATCAACAAAAAGAGGATAATGAGACCGTTTATTATAATCGTTCACAATTTGATCAAGCCCCTTTGAAGGTTAAGGAGTTTACGGCTAGCCGTCAAACGAAAGAAGTGCGCTATACGGGGGGACAGTTGGCAAACGATTTGTCAGCCTCGGATCAATTAAGATCGTTGGAATTACCAGAGCAAAGTGCGAAGAAGCATCAATTTTTATCTAGTGAAGCATTCTCAGCATTACCTGGTAACACAACGGAGATACGGTTGATTACAGTGGCTGATTTTGCCAAAGATAAGGATGCTTTGAAAAATTTAGCCGAAGAAAATTTCCATAAAAATCCGACGTTGGATAAAAATTCAGCAGGCATGAATCAAAAGGCTCTGGTTTATGAGCTATACAATGCGCTGTTCTCAGGCTTTGAATTTATGGGCTTCTTCTTGGGAATTGCCTTTCTAACCATGTTAGCCAGCTGTTTGATGTTTAAAATTTTATCTGGTGCAAAAAGTGATATCCAACGCTACAGCATGCTGGAAAAAATCGGTGCACGCCGTCAGTTGTTGAAGCAATCAATTCGCAAAGAGATCGGTATCTTATTTTTGGTCCCAGGCTTGTTAGGAGTCACGCATGTCTTGTTTGGACTGCAGTTATTCACTACACTTTTGTCTGAACCTTACAGCAACATTTGGCTGCCATTTTTGATCTTCTTTGTTTTATACTTTATCTATTATGTATTAACTATATGGATATATATAGGGATTGTCATGAAACGCGAGGCCTAAAAAACACCTTCCAGTTAGTCGCTGGAAGGTGTTTTTTGTTATTTTATGGATAATTATTAAGAATGTGAAAATTTTATGTCTTAGGAAATTTTCACTTGACCTGAAAAAGCGATAAAATTCGCGGGTCTTTCCTTAAATTTTAAAGGAAAAACCGCTATTTAAGCCAAAAAATAAGATTGAGCCTTCAATACAAATAAATATGCATTTTTTTATATTCTGCTCTATAGTAGAAACGGACAATTTAATAGAGAAAGAAGTGATCCGGATGAACCGGGTAAAAAAAGCGTTTAGCAATCGTTGGCTGATCCTACTGACAGTTAGTCTGCTATTTTGGGCAAAAACAATTTTAGCCTATTATGTAGATTTTTCATTAGGGGTGGAAGGGTCCATTCAGACCTTCATTTTGTGGATCAATCCAATTGCTACAACCTTGCTGTTGTTTGGCGTGTTCCTTTACGTAAAGAAATTTAAGCCAGCCTTGATCGTGTTGTTTTTAATGGATCTGTTAAATACCTTGATCTTATACTTGAATGTGATTTTTTATCGTGAATTTACTGATTTTGTTACGATCAAATCAATTCTTGGTTTTTCTAAAGTTTCACAAGGAATTTCAGGCAGTTCTTTTGCCTTAATGAAAGTGCATGATATTTTTTATTGGCTGGACTTAATTATATTTTTAGGCATTCTGATCTATCTCTTCGCTACACACAAAGAAATTGCCAGTAAGCCGATCAAAAAAACATTTGCAGTGGCAGTTAGCTGTCTAGCAGCATTGACCTTCTCAATCAATTTATCCTTAAGCGAGGCCAATCGCCCACAATTGCTGCAGCGAACCTTTGACCGTTCTTATATCGTTAAATATTTAGGCCTAGATGCCTTTACTGTTTATGATGGGATTAAGACTGAGCAGACCAACAGCGTGCGGGCTCACGCTTCAAGTAATGGTTTAACAGACATTCTAAAATATACGAAGAGTCATTATGCAGCGCCCGATCCAAGTAAATACGGTATCGCAAAAGGCAAAAATATTATCGTGATCCATTTGGAAAGCTTCCAACAATTTTTGATCAATATGAAAGTGGATGGACAAGAGGTTACCCCATTCTTAAATAGTCTGGAAAATGACAATAAGCAAACTTTAGCCTTCGATAATTTCTTTCATGAGGTAGGACAAGGAAAAACCAGTGACGCGGAAAATATGTTGGAAACAGGCACCTTCGGATTGTCTCAAGGCTCTTTATTTACTCAATTAGGATCTGACAATACATTCCAAGCCGCTCCGGCAATTTTGAATCAGGAAGCGGGCTATACAAGCGCTGTTTTCCACGGAAATGTCGGCAGCTTCTGGAATCGCGATCACGTATACAAGAATCTCGGCTATCAAAACTTCTTTGATCGCTCTTACTTTAACCAAGCTGATGAAAACTTAGGCTACGGAATTTTAGATAAGGATATGTTGAAGGAAACGGTTGGTCATTTAGAGCATTTACAGCAACCGTTCTATACGAAATTCTTGACGGTAACCAATCATACCCCTTATTTGACTGACGATAAGAATTTCAATTTTCCTGCCTTAAAAACAGGCAATAGCACGGTGGATGATTATGTCCGAACTGCGCATTATTTAGATGAATCGCTGCGTCAATTCTTTGATTATCTTAAAGCTTCCGGTGTTTATCAAAACTCAATCTTTATGATTTATGGGGACCATTTCGGTATCTCCGACAGCAACAACAAAGATTTGGCCAAAGCATTAGGAAAAGATCCAACGACTTGGGACAAATTCGATGACGCTCAAATGCAGCGTGTACCATTGATGTTCCATATTCCTGGCTATACAAATGGTGGGATTCAACGTCAATATGGTGGTGAGATTGATGTCTTACCTACATTGTTACACTTAATGGGCATCGATAGTCAGAAATATATTCAATTCGGTACAGACCTATTTTCACCAAAACATGATCAAACGGTTGCCTTTCGTAACGGCGACTTTGTCACACCAAATTATACCGAATTAGGTGGCGAGACCTACGAGAATAAAACCGGTGAAAAGGTTGATGCGAAAGCTTTAGGCATCGCGTCAGAAATTGATAAGGAACAAAAACAAGTCAAACAAGCATTGAGTCTATCTGATAAGCTGAACCAAGAAAATCTCTTACGTTTCTACACGCCAGAAGGCTTTACACCGATTGATCCGCAGAAATACGATTATCATGATCTTGATAAGAAAAATGCGGCGATCGAAAAGGGAAAAGGTAATCAATCAACCAGTCTTTATTCAAAAAATGGCAATAAGACAACAGCTGCATTGTATCCGCCAATTCAATAGTACACGTAGAGGTTGTGACAGAAGTGGTCAGCTTCAAGAAATAAGAAGGAATTTCCGAAAATTGTTTCTCAAATTTTTGTGAAATTTCGGCTTATTTCCGAAGAAGCTACTTCTGGAACACCGTTTATTCGGAAAAAGAAGGATTGTATTAGGTGGTTCAATTCCTACACATTCCCGCCATTTAGTTCATTAACTGAGTGATAACTTGATAAAGCAAATGGGAAATAAGCAACACCGTTAAGTCATAAAACGTATCTTTCAAAAGGTTTGTCGTATTTTTCTTTAACGAGTTCATCATAAGAATCATCCTTTCGAATCAATAATGTCCTTACCATAAGCAGCGAAACTTACGCGCTACTTAAATAGAACTAAGAAAGTCTAAATTATTCAACAGAAAATCCGATTGCTTCGCGATCTATTTCAGATTAAAATAAAGATATAAAGTTTAAAGGGCAGGATTATTATGGAAAATTTTGAACAGATACTTCAGCTTATTTTTCATCCCATTGTTTTGGCACTGGATGTCATCTCGATTTTTATCATTTTATATGGGGCAATTTTTTCCTTTGTTAAATTAATCCAATCGAGAAGTGAGCAGGATTATTCCTCTGTGCTGCATAAAAACAAATGTATCAAAGCATATTTAGGTAGTTATATTTTGCTGAGCCTGGAATTTTTGATTGTTGCAGACATTATTGAATCAATCATCAATCCCACCTTTCAGGATATTATCAAGTTAGCGATGATCGTGCTGATCCGAACGATGATTTCTTATTTCTTAAATAAAGAAATAAGTGAATTTTCCGTCGATCAATAAGATTTTGAGGAAAAGATCATCCTACTTTGAATCCAATAATTTAGTAATTTTTAAAAAGAAAGAAGCATTTAAGATAAGGTGAATTCTTTCTTTTTTTCTTTTCATTTTGTTATTGATTCCAACTTGAAGGAGTGGTATGATTATTTTGTTTCGGGAGTGGATGGGTTCTGGTGTTCCCTCTGGTCTTCAAAACCAGTATGAGGAGTTAGGAGCTTCTTGGGTAGGTTCGATTCCTACACATTCCCGCCAATTAAACTATTATGTCTGACAAACACTGATTTGACGCCAATCTCAGCAGTGTTTGCCGGACTTTTTTATATTTTAGAAGTTTATAATAGAAATTTTCAAAACCTAAGAAAGAGGAGTTTAGAAATGAAGGAATACAAGTTTGATTCTAAAATCTATGCATCAGAAGTAGGAAAAGGCGGTGCTTACGTAATCTTTCCCTATGATGTTCGAGAAGAATTTGGTAAAGGCCGTGTCAAGGTACATGCGACGTTTGATGGTGTTGACTATGATGGAAGTATTGTGAATATGGGGGTAAAAAATGAGGATGGCAGTATTTGCTATATTTTAGGAATTCGAAAAGATATTCGCAAGGAGATAGGAAAGGATATTGGAGATGTGGTAGAAATTGTGGTTCAGGCTGTACTGTAGTTTTTCAAAAATTCTTTATTTAAGAGGTAAATCCTTATATAATTAAGAAAAGGAGGCGTTTTAAATGAAAAAAGTTACTTTTGTTATCGGATTCTTTTTTAGCTGTCTATTACTATTTGGTTTTTCCGGTAAGGTTTCTGCAAGTGTGGCCATTTATCGTCTTTACAATCCTAATTCTGGTGAACATTTTTATACATCTGGGTTGGCTGAGGCAAGGCATTTGCGAAGTGTTGGCTGGCGAGAAGAACAAATTGGGTGGTTTGCGCCTAATGAACATACAGGAGCTCCTGTCTATCGCCTTTATAACCCAAATGCTGGAGATCATCACTATACTATGAATAGCTTTGAAGCTGCCCATCTTGTAAAAGTAGGCTGGAGAGATGAAGGTACGGCCTTTGTTTCGGCTTTTTCAAATCAAAGAAGAGTTCCCATTTATCGTTTATATAACCCAAATGCTAAAGCAGGGGCTCATCATTATACCCCTGATTCAAATGAGCGGGATTATTTGGTTAAGGTTGGTTGGCGCTCTGAGGGAATTGGTTTTTATGCAGAGACGGCAGAATAATTTTTAAAGTCCAAACAAGAGAAAGGAAGACAATCAATTGTTCGTGTTTTAGACTTTGGACCGATTTTGATTAAAAATTATTTAAGATGATAAACTTATTTTGGTGATATAAGACAAATAGATTCATGTCTACAACTCTTAAGAAGAAGAGTGAAAACTTAATATTTTAGATGTTATAGTTGGTAAATGTTCATATTAAGTTTGCTTTTACTCTCCATACGTGGTAAGGTAACTAAGTAATACTTTGATATGTGACTAGTTGGTTATCTATATTTATTAAGATACTTTTTTATTACACGTCATTTTTTATTACAAATAAACACATTTGATGTGTAATTGGAGGTACTTTACATGAATAAAGGTACAGTAAAATGGTTTAATGCAGAAAAAGGTTTTGGTTTTATCACTGGTGAAGATGGCAACGATGTGTTTGCTCATTTCTCAGCTATTCAAGGCGAAGGTTTTAAATCTTTAGATGAAGGCCAAGCAGTGACTTTTGATGTTGAAGAAGGCCAACGCGGCTTACAAGCTTCAAACATTGTAAAAGACTAAAATTTGTTTAATTACGGATGACTAAGAAGATCGGAAACGATCTTCTTTTTTTAATATTTGAAGGAGGATGTTCACATGGCAAGCACTTATGGATTTAAATCTCCAAAGCCCTCTTTTTTAGGGGAGCGCTTCTCGGTAGGCCAAGAGGTATTTTTCGAATATAAAAAAGAAACACAACGAGGCATTGTAAAGAATAAGTTGAATAACTCGGCAATTGTTCAAATCATAAAAAGTGAAACAGAGGATCTGAATGATTTCACAACAGTAATTAGTTACGATAGCTTAGTTGATCCGAAAACAGATTTTTAAAAATGAATGATTTTTCCTTGAACTAATTACGATTACTGACATGAAGATAGTTAATTGAAATCGCTCAAATAAACGACCCTAGTCTAGGATCGTTTATTTTTTATTCAAAAAATTCAAATACTCCAATCGTACCATTTGCTCGAAAAAGGATGCGGTAATTTTGATAGGTTACCCCCTTTTCATACATTCTTGCATAGACTTTGACCGCATGCTCAAAGGACTCCTTATTTATTCCTAAAAACTCCGCGCATTCCCATACGTTTGAAAAACGCTCTTTGTAGCAAGCAATAATATCTTCTGGAGTGACGACCAAGGTAGCACCAACATCCCTTGCTCGTTGTTCTTGTTTTCGCTGCTCAGCCGTATCCTGACTTATTAGATCGCCTGAGCTAGTTAAATAATGGGCAATTTCTTCGGCAACCGTATCTGTCAGCTCTTCGGAGGTTTGACGAGGATTTAAGTAGACATGCTTGTCAATGTACAATCCTTTTTGTCCATCTGGCATGGAAGGATCGAAAATATAGTTGATTCCCTGAAAACTGGCCATAAGTTTTTCTGCTTTATCCATCTGCTCAATCCTTCTTCACGTGCTTTTGCTTAATAAAATCGATGTAATTCAAAATATCTTCCATCTGTTCCTCGGTCACTTCATCGTCAATATGAGCTGCGACAGTCATTTGTTTTGCTGAAAAAGAGTTCTTCGATTCTCGGCCATGCAAGTAGTCCAGCGAAACGTTAAAGAAGTCCGCAATTTTATTTTGTGTTTCAATATCAGGTGTTCGTTTTCCTTGTTCATAAGAAGCGTAGGTCGTTTTCGCAATTCCCAATTTTTTTGCCATATCAGTCTGAGTCAAACCAGGTGTTTTTTTTCTTAAATCTTTCAATTGTTGGGCAAACATAGACACACTCCCTTTCACTCTATAATAACACGGTTCGTATTAATTTATCTACAAAATAGAATAAATAAATTTACAAAGTACGCGAAATGTATTACCATTAATTTAGAAAAAATAGTTAACTACGTTTTTAAGCTATGTATCATTAAAATTAATCCGAAGTTCCCTGTAACCAGTGGGGATCGTTAGTTATTTTAAGGAGGAGAGACGATGGAGAAATGGAAGAAAGATTACTTGAAGGGCATCCTACAAGATTATCCTAAGATGGAAGACTATTACTTGGAAAGAAAAGAAAAGCTGCTTTTGCATAATAAGAAAACACATCAACGATCTAATACAGATACTAAGGATAAGAAGTTATTAATCTCAATTTCCCTTGATCGGCAACTGATTAACTTGGAACGAAATCAGCGAATCATTTCTTTGTGTTTAGAAAATTCGACGGAAGAGACAAAAAAAATTATCAAATTGCTTTATATGACGAATCATCGAAAGGTTAATCTCGATTTGGTAGCTGATCAAGTTTTTTTAAGTAAACGGCAAGTCATTCGTTTACGGGATGCTTTTTTTGAAGAACTAGCCGAACATCTAGGGATATGATGTCTTTTTTTTGGCACTAAAACAAACGTATGTTCGTATATAGTGTAAGTAGATCAAATGGAGGGGGATGAACAGGCAATATATTTGATGAATTTAACAGCGTGGGCTTTGATTGTTTGGAGGTTTTTTTGACAGGTGGATTTCCTACTCTTTGACGGCTATAAGTTGTTCGTATAAAGAAATAAAGAAATTTCTGTAGAGTTTAACCCTTCTGAATGAAATTGAAGTCTAGATGGAGATAGATGATTAATTTTTAAAGGAGCGATGAAGCATGGATAACTTTATTTCAACAGTTCTTAACAACCCGGAAAGTATCGGATTTCCAGTGCTTTTTGTATTTCTATTAGTTTGGGTGATGAAGCAAAATAATGCACGTGAAGAGCGCTACTTGAACACGATCGACGATTTAACAGAGTCGCTTAAACAAATTGAGAGAATCGAGACAATTGTCAATCGAATACGTGAAAGGATAGGTGAAAATGGATGAGATTTTGACACATATTTTGGCACAGGGTTAGGAGTAGCGATGGGGTTTCTTTTCAATCAATCGCTAGGGGAATTGGCGCTCGGAGGTCTTGTTGCTGGTGGTATGGCTTGTGGGTTGTATGATGCTACGAATAAATACAGTTTGAAAAGTGAAGATGAGTAATTGTATCTAATAAAAGGGGGAATTTTTTTTGGGTGATATTAATAAAATGATTCAATGGATGAAAGATCATGAAGGCAAAGTAGTTTATGAGCAAGTTAGACCTTGGGGAACGGGAAATCCTCCACAGTATGATTGTTCAGCGGCTGTGATTTCTGCTTTAAGAGCGGGAGGATTCATGGATAGTAGTGGAGGTAATTATGGGAATACTGAAACATTATATGGGTTGGAAGGAAGTTTGTTATTACCTATTCCACAAGAACAAGTAGGTAGAGGGGATATTTTTGTATCGGGTACTAAAGGAGCATCGACAGGAAATAATGGTCATACCGGGATTTTCCTCGATAATCAAACAATTATTCATGCTACGAAATATCTGCCTTACGGTATCAATGGGATTGTAACGACAGCGGTAGCCGGTTGGCTAGGAGGTCCGCCGGTGTATTACTATCGTTTAAAAGGTGGTAATGCTAGCGGGGATGGAACTGCTAAAGGGGACGTTCGACCTCAATGCTTTATTGAAATGAACAATGGTATTTCGTGGTTTGATGGAAAACGAAGACATAACCTTCCTGATAAGGATTGTCAGGTAATCTTGAATGAAATATATCGGGAAAATAATGGAAAGGATATGCCAGCGATAAAACTAAAAGGGGCTGATGAAGCTTGGTTGGTAAGACTTGATCAAGCTATCAATGCTAAAGCATAAGAAAGGAGAAGAATGTATTGGGACAAAGAGAAGTAGCAAAACAAGTATGGGATTTTTTAGTATCTCGAGGATGGACCAAACAATCTGTGGCAGGGATATTAGGAAACATTCAGAGTGAGAGTGGTTTGAACCCTGATATTTGGTCTGGTGATGGTGGCTACGGATTGGTTCAATGGACACCCGGTTCGAAGTTAATTGATTGGTGCGACAGCTTAGGAATGAACTACAAAACAGTAGATGCGCAATGCCAGCGCATTCAATACGAAATGGAGAATGGAATTCAATGGTTTAGTAATCCACAGCGACCAGAATTAAGTTATATATCATTTCGAGATTTTACAAAATTAACAGACGTAAAAAAAGCAGCAGAGTATTTCATTGCTTTCTATGAACATCCTGCGAACCCAAATCAACCTGCGCGTACAACGCAGGCGCAATATTGGTATGATCAATTTAGAAATGAAGCAAATACAACAAGTCAAGGAGGAATTGAAATGCAAGCACTCATCACGATTGGACAAGGAACTAAAAAAGGAATTAGTTGGTTTGATGGTCAAAAGCGACACAATTTACCAAATGCAGACTGTGCTACGATTTTAAACGAGATTTATCATAAGAATACTGGAAAATACATGCCAAATATTGATTTATCAGGAAGTAAAGAAGCATGGTTAGTTCGTTTGGATCAAGCGATTAATGCAGGGACATAGAATAAAAACCCACTTCAGTTGAAGTGGGTTTTTGAGTGGTCTATTAATCATAGTTTTTCTCCGCCTTCACAATCAGCATCATGGGTCGGCGCATTTCATCCTTCATTCCAGGGATATCCAGCATATTCTCAGGCGGTATTGGTTCGACAATGCGTTTGATTTGAAAGTTATTCGTCATCAAATCATCTAAATAGGTGGTTAAAGTGCGATGATATTTCGTGACATTACTACCGAGAAAATGCGCGTTGCGCTTTCCTTCATAAAAATAATTATCGACAGGAAAGTGTACAATCGTACCATTTTCATCATAAATCCAGTCTTGAGAACCTTCTGCCGTAAAAATCGGATGCTCAACGGAAAAAATGAATTGTCCGCCGGAAACCAACCAATCTGCCATATTTTTGCCAATTTTTTGAAATCTTCAATATAATGGATTGCTAGGGAACTAATGATGACATCAAAGCTATTCGGCTCAAAAGTGATTTTATCAATGTTGTCGTGAAGATAGCAAATATTGTCAAAGGTATTTTTTTTGCGTGCGACCTCTAGCATTTTTTCGGAGATATCAACACCAATGACTGAAGCTGCGCCGTGTTCTGCTGCGTAAAGACAATGCCAGCCATAACCGCAACCCAGGTCCAATACACGCTTTTTCTTAAAATCAGGCAGCAATCTTTTTAACGTCTGCCATTCGCCAGCCCCATCCAAGCCTTGTTGACTGCGGTTCATCTGACTGTAGCTTTCAAAAAATTTCTCATTATCATAAATGTTTTTCATTGTAATTCCTCCATGTAATTTGTATTTGGTTAAACTACATGGAGAAACTCTCTCTTATGTGCGATCATTGTTAGTCCTCGCTTTCGTTAGATTTCATTCATCCAATAGGTGCGATCAATCGGTTCGACGAAAATCTCGAATGCGATGGTTTCGTTTTCAATAATATGAGTAATTCCATGAACCAGCAAAAATTTGTCAGGCTGTCTTAGCTGCAGCGTGTCACCTACATTAGGAAGTAGTGTAAGATCAATGGTTCGTTCTTCTTTTCGAGTGAGGATATTTTTTAAACTAGCTTTATACATGTCTGTTCCTCCATTTGTACTTGTGTATCACAGTACATAGTTTAACACACAAAGACCGGAGAAAAAGAAGTGATTTTCATTTAAAAAATCCTTTTCGGTAAAGAAAGAAGTTGAACTTCACCGTGCTCAGGATCTAGCTAGATAGTATCTCGTAAGTAGTCAAACTGAGAAAATGAGGACCGAAAAAAAGACCGGCCAAAGATGGCAACGGTCCACAAGTGAAAAAAACAAATTCTATAAAGGATGGGTAATACCCAATTTTTACTATAATAGGAAAAGGCTTTCTTGGCAATTTTTTTGCTCAAAAAGAGCCGTCGCAGGGCAACGACGGCTGGAGTCCTGGGAAGGAACTCGGATAAACAAATGAACTACTGTAACCTTAATGGATTGTCGAAAAAGATACAAGAAAAATGCTCAGAGAATAGCAGAATAGTATAAACAAATGATTTATTTAAGTAGATAAGATTGAAGAGGGTAAAACGGTTAGTTATGTCGATAGGTTTCTAATAGTGATAATTTTGTACGCAGTTCAACGAAGGAGATACTAAGTAAAAAGTTGATTTCGTTTCACAGATCGTTTATTTTCCTTTATAATTTAATTAAGGAGGCGGTTACAATGATGAGTAAATACAAAAATATTTTAGTAGCGATCGACGGATCTGAACATTCAGAGCATGCTTTTGATGAAGCCGTTGAAGCAGCCAAACGTCACGATGCCAAACTGAATGTTATTTCAATCATTAATGACAGTGAACTCTCCACCAGCGCTTTTTCTTTTAGCAAAATCTATGCGGCGGAAAAAGAGCAAATTGAAAAAGAAATGTTGAAAAAAGTTCATGACGCAGCGCGTAAAGAACTTGAGAATGTGGAACCATTTGTTGAATTGGGCAGTCCAAAAGAAAAAATTATTGAGTTTGCAAAAGACAATGACATTGATATGATTTATCTTGGTGCTACCGGAAAAGGCGAAATTCGCCTGTCTCGAATTGGCTCCACCGCAGCTTATGTTGTTAACCACGCCCCATGTAGCGTGACTGTCATTCGTTAGATGTCTTGATAATAAAAGAATGGTATAGGGAAAAAATAAATTCATTAGTTTGAAGGAGCAGATAATATGATCAGTAGATATAAGAATATTATGGTTGCTGTGGATGGATCTGATCAATCGGAGGGCGCTTTTTTTGAAGCGATCGGTGCAGCAAGAAGAAATGAAGCTAAATTGTACGTCGTTCAGGTGATTGATGATTCTAGTATTTTAATGAGTAGCGCGCAGCCGATGGAGGATATCCTAGCAGAGGAATCTCAACGAGCTAAACAATACCTAGAGAAACTAAAGGAACGTGGTCGCTATCAAAACATGGAACTTATTCAATACATTGGTAATCCCAAAAAAGCATTAACAGAAGAATTGCCGAAGCAATATGGTATTGATTTGATTTATGTGGGTGCAACAGGTAAGGGGCGCTTTCAACGTCTACTAGTTGGTTCAACTAGCGGATATATTGTTAATCATGCTCCATGTAATGTGATGGTCGTACGATAAAAAAAGGTTTTGACGAAGGAGTTATTCGTCAAAACCTTTTTTAAATTATTTTTTCAATAAAGTATAGTGATTCATGTCTCTCAATTTTCCATGAAGCAGTGCATCTTGAGGTTCAGTACTAGTTAGGGTAAAACCGCAGCGTTGGGCTATACGATTGCTAGGAGCATTGTCGACATCGACACAAATTAACAGTTTATTCATTCCGAAATCATTAAAGGCCAAATAACAAAGGGCTTTAACGCTTTTTGAAATGATTCCGCGTTTGGTAAAAGAGGAGTGCAGCCAGTAACCGATTTCGCCTTTCCCAATTTTGGGGTCAATATTATGAATATCGATACAGCCGCAAATCTTTTGGCCCTGTAGAATGAAAAAAAGATAATCGGTACCATCCGCATATCCATGCAATTTCATTTTGATAAAGTCCTTTTCATCCTCAATCGTTTTCGTTTCCGCCATGACATCAATAAAGGCTTCAATGTGCGATCGATCAGACTCAATCAAAGCTAAAAGTTCTTCAGCAGCTTCTAGCTGAGGAAAGGCAAAAGCTAAATGATCATCAATTTGATAAGTAAAGGCATTCATAGTCAGATCCTCCAAAGATTATTTTATCCAACATATCAGTCTTAGAAATGAATGTCAAAAAAGTATCTAGCAAATCCTTATTTTTATTAATTGAAAGGTTAAAACAACTTAAAATTTAGCTGTTTCGAGGGCTTTTCTTTGTTGCTTTTCATTATAAACCGTATAATTTCGGATGGACTATTAATGTTAGGTGATGAAATGAAGAAAAAAAGAATCGTGATTCTGCTAATTTTCCTAGCAGTGGTTAGTGGAGGAATTTATTTTTCCCAAGGAAAGAATGAACTGACGGAACGGATTGTGACACCTCAACAAAAAAATAAAATCGTGTTAGATGTTCCCTTAGAGAGCCAGTTTGATGATGTTGCCTTGGAAAATGGTTGTGAGGTTACGGCTCTTTCGATGCTATTGCAGTATTACGGTTACGATACAGACAAAAATGAATTGGCAGACGAACTTGATTATCAGCCGTTGTATACAGAATCTGGTAATCATGGAAATCCCCATCTAGGATTCGTAGGGGACATTACCGGTGGAGATGAAGCGATGGGTGTAGCTGTAGAGCCGATTGCAAAATTAGCTAAAGAATATGTGGCGGACGATTATCGTGTAGTCGCGAGTAACAAAAAATCATTCAATAAAATCATGGCTATCGTAGCCGGCGGCACACCAGTCTGGATCGTCGCGACGGTGGACTTTCAAGTACCAAAGGACAATGACTGGTTATTGTGGGAGACAGATCAAGGAAGTATGTATGTCACGCCATTAGTCCATTCAGCTGTTATTACTGGCTTTGATCGTAAGGAAAAAATTGTTTACGTTAATGATCCTTATGGGTATCAAAATCGTGAAATTGATTGGTCTGATATGAAGCAAGTCTATGAGGAATCTGATCAGCAGTCATTGTATTTAGAAAAAAATTAGTCATTTTTTACCACGTCAAGTCATTTTGAGGTGGTTTTTTAATGTTCTGTGAGTAAAATTTTTCGTTGTGAGGAACATTGGTATTATAGGCTTATCACGGTTAAAAAGAGCTTACAAATGCTTGCCCGCTTGTTATACTAGAATAAAAAGGGGAAAGGCTTATGAATGAACGCTATTACAATATTTTGGCTGCAGTAGATGGATCGCCACAGGCTCATCAAGCATAAATGGAAGCTGTTGAAGCCGCACTCAAACTGTTAGAAAAAGAGTTTTCAGGAATTGAATATTACAATAAACAAATGATCACTTGTGTGGAAAGTCCTAAAAAGGCTCTTTATTTTGAACTACCTGAGGTATATAAGATTGATCTGATCTATATTAGCGCTACTGGTAAGGGAAGGCTTGAACGAATGCTTGTCGGATCAACCACCGATTATGTTGTCAATAATGCTCCTTGCGATGTCATGGTCGTGAGATAAAAATAGATTTATAATCCAAATTAAACAACTAAATTAAAACATCTAAAAAGGGCTGATAGATTATTCAACCCTTTTTGTGTTAAGTATTATTAGTGATCGTTGTGCCTCAGGAATAAATTGTTCTTCCTCCACTAAAAGTGCTTTACTTTGGGGAAAAGCTGAAAAGCAGATCAAAAATTTCCACTGAATCAATAAGTCTGATTTGTATGAATTTCTAATTTCAAGTAGAGATTGATAATTTTGTACAGTTGCCAAACTGGGATTATAAAAAGCCATATAACCGATCGCATCAATCAACTCCCGCAGCTTCGAATTTGGAAGCTGTGTTGCAGCTTTTAAAAGAACTGGAAAAATCTCTGGTTTCATACGTCCCAGTGATCGAGCAATCAAATCTCGCGGCAAGGGAAAAGATTTCTTTTTTGAAGGAGCCACTGGGAAACGGTGCTGATTTGTTCCAATTTCGGCAAGAAAAGGAATCATTTGCTGAGCAGTCATTGAATCGCCGCTTTCTAGTTTTTCCGTAATGGCTAATCGAGTGTAGAGGGCTGGTTCCTTTATCAAAGAATGCAATAAAATGTTTACTGTATCACAATTTATTGGCAAAAGCTTTGCAGAGATAGTCCGTTCGTGGGCTTCTTTTGAGGAAAGTAACTCTATTAATTCTGCAAGTTGTTTCTCTTTATATGGAAAGAGTTCATTATTTTCAGCCCATCCACGTCGTTTACGCTGCATATATTTATCCAAGTGATCCACTCCCTTTTTAAGAGTATAACAGAAATTCTCGTTACACTGATTTGTGCTTTTGTTCACAAAACCATTGATTTCTGATACTCTCTATGATATTATCGAAAAAAGAAGGAGTGATGGGTATGAAAAAAGTAGTCGCGAATCCAATGGAACTGCGAGATGCTATTCGTTGCGAGAAAAGAAATATTTCAATCACGGGCGGCTTTGCTAAGATGATGCAGCCATTAGTAACGGAGAAAGAAGTGGACGTTGAAAAACTAGATTTACCGACTTTTGTTAAGTTAGCTTTGAATCCTACCACCATGGAGACCTTATCTACTGCTTATCGAGTTGCTACCAAAAATGGAAATGCTGGTGTTGAACTAGAATACGTAAAAATCTAATTTTTTTCATCTTTCTTGTGAAAATAATATCAAACTAGAATAGTAATATCCTTGTAGTAATATGCTTCAAGGATATTTTTATAAGAACTAAACCGGTTAAATATATTGATAAAAGTCATTTTTATAATTTATTTCTAATGTAATTAAAAAAAGGGAATACTTTCATGGAATAAAAATATTTAGTAATATTCAGAATAAATTTAAAAATGTTAAAAAAACAATTCGTAAAATCACCAAAATTGCAAAGAAATCTGTTAAAATATGAATATGAGGAAGACCTCTCTCAATCTTTCTTAGCTAGTTTTATTTGACTAGCATCCCCTTTAAGCACCTTGTGATCAAGGTGCTTTTTTTGGTTATAGGAAAAGTATTAAATTTTCACATGATTAAATCGCTTTACAACAAGTATATGCATGTTCGGCTTTTGTGGGTGGTATATGAGGAAATGAACCAATGATTTTATGCTGAAGTAATTATTAACGATAATTGATCTGTAGGTTTTCTTATTAAAAAAGGATATCTAGTAAAGTCGTCGTGTGCTAAAAGATCTTAATAAAGAAAGCGTTTATTATTTGCTGTACAAATATAGTCTGAATTCGTTACAATAGAAAAAAGGGGGTCTTATTATGAAGGAATCATACAAAAAAATACTTGTCGCAGTTGATTCATCCGAACAGGCACGTCGAGCCTTCCAGGAAGCTATCGAAGTCACCCGCAGAAATGATGCACATTTGTATATTTTAATCGTATCTGACACCAATCATTTAGGAGCTGAACCTTACGCTGTAGATCATATCGTAAAGGAAGCACAAAAAGCTGCAAGTACTGTTGTGGAAGCATTAGAAAAAACGATCCCAGAGGATATATCCTATAACACTGTCGTTGATGATGGAAATCCAAAAGCTAAAATTGTTGCTTTTGCAGAAGAGAAAAAGATTGATTTGATTTTGATGGGCGCTACCGGAACGGGAACTTTCTCTCGGTTATTATTAGGTTCTACAACAGCATATGTTGTCAATAACGCACCATGTAACGTAATGGTCGTTCGATAAAAAAGAAGCCAGCACATTTTGTGCTGGCTTTTAGCTTGCTGTTTGATAGTTTTGAATATCATTCATTAATTTGGTTCTGCCTAAGACCGCGTATTTTGCGACAATAAATTGTCCTCGGGTATTTCGTTTTCCTAATACAACAATTTTCATACCAGCTTCGACATCTGCCAAAAAATTTAATGAATGGGTGGCAATCAGACAGTTGATGTTTGCGAGTTGAAAATAAACTAAAGGCTGTTGCGAGAATTGAATGATTTTTAGTTTCGTGACAGTTCCTTTAATTGACTCCATCCTTTTTCCTCCTTGTATGAATGCCTTTGAAAACGAGCTCGTCATTTCTACGTTCAAACTGAAAATAGATATCCTTTTTGCGACCGGTCTTTTTAGCAGGGATGACAAAATAATCACGATTTTCGGCATCCATCTTGGCGGTAATTTGGCTTAAAAATAAAGCTAGTGGCAGGGAGTCTTTTACTAAAGAATCATACGTTCGGTAAAATATTTCAACAGAATCTGGACTAATCATAGACATGGTCATCACCTCAAGATTATTATACGAACATTTGTTCGATAAGTAAAGTATTAAGTTGAAGTCTTTTAAAATAAAATACGCAAAGACACGAGAAGTTCTGCTTTAAGTAAATCATCTAAAAGTTAAAGCTGGAAGATAAGAGAAGCACGCTTGCAAAGGACAAGCGTGCTACGTATTTTTAAAAGTATTTAGTATCTACGTTTGGTTCTTTTTCCCCTTTTTTTCAGGACTAATGCCCCTGCTATAATGACTACCCCACCGAAAGCAATCCATAGAGGATAGTTTTCTTGTTTATTAGATTTGACAGCTGTAGTAGTTTTTTTCGCGCTAGATGTAACTTCAGCTGCGGTATTCTTTGTGCTGCTCGTTTTGGTTGTGGTGCTTTTGTTGGTAAAGGAGGTTGATAATTGATAATGCTGGTCAAAGTCTGTTCGATCAATAGATGGTTCGCTTAATTGGTTGTTCTCATTTAAATTGGTTTGAGTCGAGTATGTTCCAGTGACTGTTAATGTTGTTGAACCAGTTCCTTCTACGACGGTTTCGCCATCTGCTATGATCGTCGCGGATTTTCCATCCTCGTCAACAATTTCGCCGCCTGTCTCCAAATTTAAGTTGGTTATCTGTGAATCGGCGGTCATTACCCATTTAGACGTTTTATCAATTGTGACAGTGATCGGGGTTTCACTGGCTGCGGTATTCACTTCGTTTGCAGTGATTTCGGTCTCGCCGTTGTAAGTCGTTTCTTCGGTTAAAACGAGATTGAGACTGCTAATAGAGTCCACACTGATCTTACCGGACAATTCTTGATTGATTCCAATAAAGTTCACTTTGCCGCCATTACTGCCGGCTGTCCCCCAATTATTGGCATTATTTCCCTGAATCGTTAATAGCGCTGCCTTATCGCTATCAAAATCTAACGTATTATCCTTCAAGATAATGTTGGCTTCAGTATTTGTTACATAAAACATCGTTCCTTCAGTGGCACTTTTCAAGGTGGAATTAACGGCTTCAAAATTTGCTGTTTCACCAGTGGATGCTTCGGCGTCACCTGACGTGGATTGATAAATAATTACACCGTTTGCGACAGGATCACTGCCTGTTGTTCCGGTTAACTTGCTGATTAATTCAGAATTGTAGATTTGAATGGAGTTATAGCCTTCCATACCAGCAATCTGGCTGCCCGTAGCCGTACCTTTGACATTACTCACTTCAATGTCACCCGTGGAATATAGGAGAGGAGAGCCTGAGCCTTGTGTTGCAAGCTGGCTATCAGTGACTGAAACATTTCCGCCGCCGCGATCTGTTGCCAACGCCGCGCTATGTTCGCCGTTGGTGTTGACGGAGGTTTTGTTGGCAATGATGGTGCCGCCGTAGGTTGCATCCATCCCGCGGGAATTGTCCGATTCTGTCGCGATGGTATTGTCATTTGCATAAATCGTTCCGCTATCTGTTGCGAAAAGCCCATTACTTCCTTTATCGTTAGCAGTTAATTGACTGTTAGAAAGATACGCAAAGGAATTCTCGTTTACTGCCAACAGGATTGAATTCAATCCATAGAAATTGCTGTTGTCTTCGTTAGCACTTGCGCCGGCTTTTTCTAATGTACTTTTCTCAAGCGACAAGGTTCCGCCATTTTTTACTAAGGCAGTATTTTCGTCATTGCCATCAGAGCGTTGCTTTTCGGAATTAGCTTCTATTTCCTGATTATCAGCGATTAAGCTGCCCTTCATCTCTCCTGTATAATCATAAGTCATAGTATCTGCGCCACCCATTCCACCGCCATCTGGTGGAGCGGCGGGAACACTGCTTTGTTCATTAGTGAATCCGATAATAGGGAATGTGGTTGTACTTAACACTAAAGTGCTTATTAGTGTAATGATTACTGACTGCTTTTTTTTCAAAAAAACGCCTCCTACTAATTTCTTCTTGTGTTAATTGTAGAAGGATAACCTTAAATGAGCCTAAAAAGGTTGAATCATTGATTTTTTCCGAAAAAAAAGAAGCTTCTCAGCTTCTTTTGAATTATGTGGATGACAGGAATCGAACCTGCACCTCTATCTTAAATGCGGACTACATCATTGAACGAGTAAAACACCAAGTTCATCCACGATTACAAGTATAGCGAATCTTGTGTGGATTTGAAAGAGGCCTCTCAGCAATTTAAAAAATATTATACTTTGAGTTTTTTCTCGTATTCCTCTGAAAATTCCTTTGCAATGAGCCAGCCGTAGCTTTCAGTGATGGCGGCAGCGGTGGAGCCATTAACAATATTACCTGCAACAGGAAGTTTTCCAGCAAGGAAGCGTGCGGTCATTTGTCCAGCTTTTTGAGCTAGAAATTGGGTGGCAAGAGCTTTTGCGGCACCCTGTTCGAGTTTAATATGAAAAATTTTTCCCAAAGCAATCACCATAGCGGTTTGGATTGGTAATAAAACGGTGGCATCAGGAAAAGGCAATTGTGCCATTCCTGCCCCAACACCTGCTGCGGCAGTGGATGCGCTATGAATAATGAAATGGGCTTTTCTTCTTTGGGTTTTATTCATCTCTGATTCTCCTTACTTCTCTGGATAATTCATGTAAAAAATTGGATTGAGGCAAGTCTAGCATTTCATCACAAAAAGTACAATTTTTCAGCTGGTTTTTTAAGCAGTTTTAATGATTAGACAGTGAAAAAATAAAGAGAAATGGTCATTTTCATTTTTCGAAGAATCAGTAGAATGATAAAATAAAGGTGAAAGGGGCGGCAAAAATGGTTGATGAATATAAAAATATTTTAGTTGCTGTAGATGGTTCAAAGCAGTCAAAAAAGGCGTTTGATGAAGCGATCAATATCGCGAAGAGAAATAGGGGCAAGTTAACTCTGGCAACTGTGATTGATACGGCTAGTTTCAGTGGAACAACCGGCGGAAATTCAATTCCATTGATGCAGGAAGTCCATGAAAGAGCGAAAGGGATTATCACAGAACTAGAGCATCATCGGATAGCAGAGGAGCAGGAGGTTCACCTAACTTCTCAGATCATCGCTGGTAATCCTAAACGAGAGATTGTTGAATTGGCGAAAAAACTGGATACGGATCTGATTGTGATGGGGGCAACAGGATTGGGCGCGCTTTCCTTATTACTGGTCGGTTCTACAACTGCTTATGTCGTTAATCAAGCACCTTGTAATGTAATGGTCGTAAAATAAGCACAAAAAAAACGCCTGACTTAGTCGGACGTTTTTTCATCTAGTGTCATAATCAATTCATTTCCATCATCATAGACATACATGATTTTAGGAAATTCGATCTCTTCGTATGCTTCAACATAAGGTGCAGTGATCCCGTCTGAAAAGTAAGGTTCACTTTGGGAGTAAACGACACTTAAAGTACGAGCAATTTTGTTTTTAAAAAAGTGAAAACGTTGTGGTGAGGTAAGCGGCAACCCCTTCATCGGACGCATAAAAATCATATGCCATATTTCCTGCTGCATATGTTCAGGAACAGTATCAAAAGGAACCTCACTTCTTCGTGGTTTTGTCGGTTCAAACATTTTTCTCAACCCTCTCTTAGCTTTATCATATCAGGTTTTACGAAGAAAAAAAGTCAAAGCAATCAAATTCTTACAAATTAGTTCGTCGAAACAGTTTTTTTAGGTTAAAAATGATAAGGTGAAAGGGAACAGATAAAGATTGTTAACTGATAAAAAATTCTTACTTAACAAATGAACGAGGGTGAAAAAAATGCGTTATGGAATTTTTTTTAATCCGAATGCAGGAAATGGGAATGCTGAAAAATTAGCAAAAAAAATGCAAGAAAAATTTAAACAGGCTGGACACGAAGGTGAATTTTTGACTGCCCCTGATCCTGAAAAGGCAGTTGAAACAGTGAAAGAGGCCATTGAAGAGTATGACGGAATCGTGGCGATTGGCGGAGATGGTTCGCTGAACATCGTGGGGACAGCGTTTGTTCAAGCAGGAAAGGCAATACCTCTAGGAATTATCCCAGGCGGAACCATTAATAATTTTGCCAAACGCTGGCATTTGCCAATGGATGAAGAGGAAGCGATGGATATAATCATTGCAGGGTATCAACGTAAGGTTGGGATCGCAGCCTGTCAAGATCGGCAAAAAGCTGTTATCAGCTCTTTTACTTTCGGATCGTTTGCGGATATTTCCAATGAGGTTCGACAGAGCGAAAAAAAGAAATTCGGTTTAATCGTCTATCCTTTAAAGGCCTTGAAGCAGCTTGGCAAAGATAAGTCTTATCCGGTAGAGATTAAGACGGATAATTTTCATGAAAAATTGGAGGTCTGGTTCTCCTTGGCGACGACTACTCATTCAATTGGCGGAAGGACTTATGTGGATTCAGATTATGATGAACTTCATGTCAGCATTTTGCACAACATGCGTTTTCGTAAATTATTCCAGCTTATTCGACTTATCTTTACGGGACGTTTAAAAGATTCAGATACGCTGACGTATTTAGAAACCAACACGTTGGAATTAACGCCTTTAACAGATAAAAAGATCTATTCTCGAATCGATGGCGATAAAGGCCCAGCTTTACCGTTAACAGTGGAGTTTTTGGCAGATTTTGTGCCGCTTTATGTACCAGAAAATAAAAAGTAAAAGATAGGAGGCTTTTGGAAATGGATAAAAATATGGAAACATTATTAGCTAATGCTGATACATTTACACTGATCACGATTGATAATCGCGGTTTTCCCCATGCAATTGCTGTTTCACCGCCGCTTGAGCGGAATGGCTTTTACTATTTCAAGTTCTATATTAATGGGGATGGTCGAACTGCTGAAAACATTCGACACAATCGTACTGGCAGTCTCTTCTGTTTTGACAAAGACAAGCATGAAAGTATTGCATTAAAGGGCTATTTGTTTGTTGAGGAGTTAGTTGAGTATAAAAAATTGGCCGCCCAGCTGAACGAATTTCAAAAAGATTTGAATTATGAACATCCAGTTATTGCCGTTTTTGAGACCTTGAGTGTCAAACACTATGAAAACATGCATGGAGAATTTCTAGATGTACCTGAGCAGTAAAAAAGCCTCTCCCGTCAACTAGGTTGTGGGAGAGACTTTTTTGCTTAATCGACCTTAGCTGCAATTGTACCTGAAGCTTTTGCTTTTTTAATGATTGTCGTGAGAATGACAGAGAAGATAATACAGCCAATCCCCATGGCAATCGCATACATGAACATCATGTTGAAACCTGCTTTACCAGGATTTGCATCTAGCCAGCCACCAATCATGGTATACATGAATACATCTGGCAGATAACCTAAACAAGAAACGATTCCAGAAACTCTACCAGTCAGTTCAACTGGGAAACCAGCGTCATCAATGATCGCAAAATATTGACTACGTACTACATAGATTAGGAATAATCCGAAGATGAAGTTCGCAATGATAGCGGTCAAAAGACCAGCGCTGTCTGGCAATATGAGAAAACCAGCGAAGCAAAGCGTCAGCAGACCTGCACCACCAATAATTACACGGATTCGAGAGCCCATTTTATCGGCGATAATCCCACCAATGATCCCGCCGGCCGCTTGAACTAAATAACGTATTCCACCAAGTGTCGTTCCACCTGCTACAGACAAGCCGTACACATTGATTGCATACGTATTAATATAGCCTAAAATTCCGTAAATACTGTAAGCAAAGAAAACAATAGCCACTAATACCCAAGTTCGAGGCATTTTCAATGTTTTGAACATACCGATGACGATTTTAGAGAGTGGTTCTGTATGTGTTTCTGCTGCTGTGTCTTCAATAACAAACCAATTTAAAATACCAATAATAAAAACTGTGATCGCACATACTCTAATTGCCCAAGTTGTCCCTAGAATCTCATTTGAAAAACGACTGTAAACAGCGGTCATTCCAAATACCAATAAGGCATTTAAAAGTCCACGTAAGCCTTCCTGCCAACCAAACAAACGTCCTTGTTCGGAACTGTCACCCAACATTCGTGTAGCCTTGATTGCGGCTGACCAATAGGTGATGATTGTAGAAATTCCCATCAAAATGAAAATAATCCGGCTGATCTGAAAACCTGGAAATGTCGAAAACCACCACCCCAAAACACCAGTTGCTAGGAATGAAACCGTCAGTAATTTTCGAGCAGAGAACTTGTCTGCAACGACCCCACCGACAAAGTAAGAAAATGTTGCCATTGTAGCATAACCTGACGAGAGCATCCCCATTTGTGCATTGGTCAGATCCATTGCTTTTTGGATTGGTACATAAAAGGTTTCCCGAATGTAAGGAAGCTGAAAGATAATCCCAGCACCGGCTGAAAGTAGTAACAACGTTCCCCATTTTTTTACTGCTTGCTTGTTCATATAACACCCTCCTGCTTGTGAATTGTTCTGTAAAAAAACGCAAAAAAGAAGCAACGCTTAAATAAGCGTTACTTCTCTCTGCTCTCCAGTAACACCCAAAGTATAGAATTTTATGAAAGCGATGTCAATGATTTTTGAAATAAAAAAGAATCGATGTGCTAGATTCTATTAAATTTTTTTAGAATAAAGTCTAAAAAATGCTGATGTTTCAATGTGTTTTCCAGGTTTCTTTTTTTATTATAGGATTGACGAAACTAGCGTTATCCATTAGACTGTGAAAATACAGAGATTCAAAAAGAAATAAAATCGAAAAAATGAAAAAATATGCTTTACAATATTCATAGCTTGTATTGTAAATTATTGTGAACGAGTTTGTGATATCATCTTTAATGAAAGCGTATTAAATTACTTGATGGGGATAAGGATGGAAATGAAAAGAAAAATTATTCAGATGATGGAGGACAATCCATTGATTGCTGCCATCAATAGTAAACGTAGTTTTGAAAAGGCCTTAACCTGTGATAGTGATATTATCTTTGTCTTGTATGGAGATGTTTGCAGTATTGTTGACATTGTTGATCGCTTGAAAGAGGCAGGTAAGATCGTTATGGTAGATGTTGATTTGATTGATGGCTTAGCCACGAAGGAGACGGCTGTCGATTATTTGAAACGAGCCACCAAAACCGATGGGATTATCAGCTCAAAATCAATCTTACTAAGAGCGGCGAATGCGCGAGGGTTATTTACCATTCATCGATTCTTTTTGATTGATTCGAAATCCTATCATAATCTGCCGAAACAACTGGGAACCTCAAAGGCGGATGTAGTGGAGGTTTTACCAGGAGCGATGCCGAAAGTTTTATCTTGGGTGCAAGACGTCGTGGATGTGCCGATTATTGCTAGCGGGTTAGTATGTGATAAGGAGCTAGTAATGACCGCCTTACAAGCAGGAGCAGTGGCGATTTCAACAACCAATATGGATGTTTGGGAAATATAAAAAAATAAAAAACGGTAGTTGATGCTAAGAGGACAGAGAAAAGCGGACACCAGCTTATTTGGTGTTCGCTTTTTTATTTTGGATTATTACTAACGGAGGGATACAAATGGAAATCACAGAATTCAGTATGGATTTTTTCTCATTAGCAGGAAAAGTAGCTATTGTGACAGGTGGAAATACTGGGATCGGCCGAGCGTTTTCACTGGCTCTAGCAAAATGCGGAGCAAACATTCTTGTTCCAAGTTTGATCGATGATGATGGAACGACACAAAAAATTATTGAAGAGACGGGTTCCTGTTATGTTTTTATGGAAGTAGATTTGACAGAAGAAGGGGTGCCTCAACAGGTTATAGAGCATTGTGTCGAAGTCTTCGGTACAGTAGACGTGCTAGTAAATTGCGCAGGACTCTATTTCTCAGACGATGTACTCAGGTTTGACCGCTCAAAATGGGATCCGATGATTCAATTGAATTTAACGGCGGCCTTTGAGATGTCTCATGAAGCAGCTAAGGTAATGATTTTACAAAAAAGCGGCAAAATTATTAATATCTGTTCATTGTTTTCGTTTTTAGGCGGACAGCAATCCCCAGCGAATGTTGCAGCCAAACACGGATTAGTTGGTTTGACCAAAGCTTATTGTGATGAACTTGCTGGCTATAATATCCAAGTCAATGGTATCGCTCCGGGGTACTTGACAACGGATATGATGAAAAATGACCGTGAAGATCCAGAAATAACTCAACAGATTTTGGCTCACGTTCCGGCCAATTACTGGGGGAGCCCAGCAGATTTGATGGGAGCATTAGTCTATTTAGCAAGTTCTGCCTCAAATTTTGTTAATGGACATATTTTGCCTGTTGATGGCGGCTACTTAGTACGTTAGTTGTACGTTAACTTCTAACATTGCGACGAATTATCTTCGTTGCAATGAATTACATAATGGATGGAGGAATCATTGCTATGATCGAGTTCGAACAAGTAGAAAAAAGGTATGGAGAAGATGCGATCGCTGTCCATCCTTTTGATTTGACGATCGAAGATAATCAATTTATCTGTGTTATTGGCACTAGCGGGAGTGGGAAAACAACGTTGGTACGAATGATCAATCGGATGATCGAACCGTCAAAAGGCAGTATCAGGATTAACGGACAGGATGTCACAAAACTAAACGAAGACGAACTACGGCGACAAATTGGGTATGTGATTCAAAATATCGGACTATTTCCCCACATGACAATTCGAGAGAATATCATGATTGTACCGAAGCTGCTGAAATGGAGTGATGAAAAAAAATCGGGAATTGCTGAACGATTGATTCAACGGGTTGATCTACCGTTGGATTATTTGGAACGCAAACCGAAAAATCTTTCAGGAGGCCAGCAGCAACGGATCGGTGTCATTCGGGCGTTAGCAGCTAGTCAAGATATTATTTTGATGGACGAGCCTTTTGGTGCGTTAGATCCCATCACTCGTGATGCGCTTCAGGAGATGATCAAAGGCTTACAGCAGGAGATGGAGAAGACAATTGTTTTTGTGACACATGATATGGACGAGGCGATCAAGTTGGCTGACAAGATCATTATTATGGATCATGGAGAAATTGTTCAGTACGACACTGTTGAAACAATCTTAGAGCACCCGGCCAATGATTTTGTGGAAGAATTGATTGGTAAACGAAAACGTAATAGTTATTACAACAATGAAATGACGGTTTCAGATCTGATGGTAGATCGCGTGCAAGCAATTTCTATTAGTAAATCAATCACTGATGCGATTCGGCAGATGTCAGAAAATAAAGTTGATACACTGCTGGTAGTGGATGATCAGTACTGTTTGAAAGGTTTTGTCGATATCAATTTTATTGAGCGGAATATCTCCAAGCTGAAACCAAATACCTCTGTCTTCGAGGTAATGGAGACAGACACGGCTAGTGTAAATCAAAAGGAACGAGTAGCTGATGTGATCGGCCCATTAATTAATCACACGTATAAGTATTTGCCAGTGGTGAATGATGAGGATCATCTTGTGGGAATCGTTACTCGTTCGTCGTTGGTCTCGCTCGTACAGGAACAATTGCAATAGGAGGTGGTAATGTGAATTTTTGGTCTGAATACGGCAGTGAAATCTTAATGAAACTCTGGGAGCACTTTTATTTGTCCTTTTTGGCAATTTTCTTGGGTATTCTTGTTGCCGTTCCTCTAGGAGCAGCGCTAACTCGTTTAAAAAGGGGCTCTGAAACTGTCATAAAAGTAGTGGGTGTGTTCCAAACAATCCCGTCATTAGCGTTGCTGTCAATTATGATTCCTTTTTTTGGAATTGGCAAAATTCCAGCAGTGATCGCTTTGTTTTTGTATTCCCTCTTGCCGATCCTGCGAAATACTTATGTCGGGATAAGATCTGTTGATGCGACTTATTTAGATGCTGCTAAAGGAATGGGTATGTCGCAAATGCAACGCCTTTTACAAATTGAATTGCCCTTAGCGATGGGTGTCATCATGGCGGGAATTCGCGTGTCGACAGTTTATGTGATCTCTTGGACGACTTTAGCTGCATATATAGGCGCAGGGGGATTGGGTGATTATATTTTTAATGGTTTGAATCTTTATCGAATGGATCTAGTGTTGATGGGGACAATTCCGATCACGCTATTGGCCTTGCTTTCTGACGCATTATTGAAACACTCTGAACAAAAACTGACGATGGATCGAGGGTGAGTCGATGAAAAAGCGAATAGTACTTTTAGCAGCAATACTTCTGCTTTTTGGAAGCTTTATTGTGAGTAATTATTCCGCCAAAGATGACACACTTACGGTGGCTGGCGGAGTAACTTCAGAGTCGCAAATTTTAGGCAATATTGTGGTGGAACTGCTGCAACATTCGACCGACCACAATGTTGTTTATCTAAATAATTTAGGTTCAGCCAACTTAATGCATGAAGCAATGTTGCGAGGTGATTTAGATATAGCGCCGACTCGTTATACTGGAACAGACCTGATTGGAACCCTTGGATTACCTACGGAAAAGGAGCCGGATAAAGCCCTGGAAATTGTTCAACGAGAGTTCGATCGACGCTTTGGTTTTGACTGGTTTCCAAGTTACGGGTTTTCCAATCAATTTACGTTTATGGTAACGCAAGAAACGGCGAAGAAGTATGGCTTAAAAAAAGTTAGTGATTTAAAAAAATGTGCAAGTAAAATGCGGTTAGGCTCCGACCAAACCTGGTATAAACGAGAAGGTGATGGATATAAGGGATACACGGAAGCCTATGACACGAAATTCCAACGAGTTTATCCAATGCAGGTGGGCTTGCTTTATGATGCTTTAGTTGCTAATGAACTGGATGTGATTTTAGGCTATTCGACCGATGGAAGGGTCGGTAGCTATGACCTTGTAATGCTAGAAGACGATCTGAAATTTTTCCCGCCTTATACTGCGAGTGTCGTTGTTTCGGGAGAGACACTGAAAGAATATCCAGAACTCAAACCGATCTTGTTGAAATTACAGGGCACGATTGATACCAAAACAATGCAACAGCTGAATTACGAATCGGATAATGAATTGTTGGAGCCGAAGATTATCGCACGTCGTTTTTTGGAGAAACATAACTTTTTTGAGGAGGGAAGCTAATGTTTGATAATTTAGTGACATATTTAAGTGAGAACTCCTCGTACCTAATCACACAATTCGGTGTTCACGTTTATATCTCAGTAATTGGTGTTGTGTTGACTTTCTTGATTGGGTTTCCTTTAGGAATAGTATTGTCTGAACGGCCAAAAATTTCGGATATCGTAATCGGAATTATCAACGTAATTCAGACGATTCCTTCAATCGCGATGCTGACTATGTTATTGATCTTGATGGGGCTGGGACAAAATACAGTGGTGGCAACAGTTGTTTTGTATTCGTTATTACCGATTGTGAAAAATACTTATGTTGGATTAGTCAACGTCGACCCGATGTATATTGATAGTGCCAAGGGTATTGGGATGAATCGCTATCAAATCTTGTATATGATCAAAATTCCTTTGGCCATGCCGGTAATTTTTGCTGGTGTGCGCAATGCGTTGGTAATCTCAGTCGGGATCACAACAATTGGTTCATTTGTCGGTGCAGGTGGCGTTGGCGATGTGATCTTGCGGGGGATCGCGATCACGGATGGCGGACCGATCATTATTGTCGGCGCTGTTTTATGCGCCTTTATCGCCATGATGATGGATTGGCTGTTTGATTGGATGATGAAATAAAAGAAGACGGTCGCGATTATTAGCGATCGTCTTCTTTATTTATACTTAACTTTCGAACAACTTCCTCGATATACATCAGCAGGATTGTCCGCGTTTTTTCGTGAGATTTTAGTTGTTCGTCTTGATGCGACTTGGTTAAAAAGATAATCTCACTGGCATCTAAAGATAAATTCGTGTTCATTTCTTCCATCACCAGTAAGGATTTTGCATGGTGCTTTTTGGCTTCCTCAAACAAGGGATCAAAGCTGGCGAATTTTCCAGCGACTGAAAAGATTAGCAGCAAGGAATTCTCCGTCAATAAATCTGGAATTAGTGAAGGTTGGCTGACGCGGATGACATTTTTGTTCAAGGTGAAATTGAGTTTGTATTCAAAGTATTCCATACAGAAATTGGTCGGGCCATAGCCAAAAAGCAGGATTTTCTCTGATTGCTGGATGAGATCGGCTAGATAGTCGACCGAGGATTCGTCGAAATTCTCCATGAAATTTTGAATACGTGCAAACTCGCTATTTAATTTCTTCTGTTTGATTAATTCTTTGCCGGTCAGAAAACGAAAATATTCTTTATAGCCGGAAAAGCCCATTTTCTTAACCAGCTTAGAAATCTTCGAAGGGGAAACCTCCGTCAGTTTCGCTGCTTCGGTAATTGTCAAGTTTGGCTGAGACTGACTTTCTTTTATCAGACGGTTATGGATTTTTATTTCCAAATCGTTTAAACGATCCAATTGAATTTTCATTCTGAATGGGCTCCTTTACATTCTATGCCTTGACAATAGAATAGCATAGTCTATTTAAAAAAAGCAATCATCTTATGGAAAATTTTCCAAATATATAAATAAAATCGCAAAAACATAGAAAATCTAATTAAATTTTAATGTAAAATGGTTTTTAGCCCTTTATACTGAATTCAAGAAAAGCGCTTTCTAAAAAAGATGAATGGAGTTAATTGAATGAATTCTGAAACATTGGTGAAAGAAGCAATTATCAAAGATATAAAAAATATTGTTTCTGACAAACAAGTCGTCACAGATCACGAGACTTTATACGACGCGGCCTCTGACCGTTATCGTAAATACATGAAAGCAAAAGGTGTTTTAGATAATCCGCTGCCGACTGCAGTCGTTTATCCAAACAATGTCGAAGAAGTCAAAAATTTATTGATGTATTGCAACGAGAACGATATCAATGTGATTCCGCGAAGTGGTCAGACTGCGACTGAGGGTGGCTTGGAAAACTGGAAGGACTTGGCATTAGTGATCGACGGTTCTCACATGAATAAGATATTGAAAATCGATCCTTATAACATGCAGGCGACTGTTCAAGCAGGTGTGCCGCTGCAGGCGTTGGAAGATGAGTTAAGAAAAATCGGCTACACGACAGGTCATTCGCCACAATCAAAACCAATCGCACAATATGGCGGATTAGTCGCAACACGTTCAATTGGACAATTTTCAACGTTATACGGCGGGATCGAAGATATGGTGGTGGGACTTGAATGTGTCTTCCCGAATGGTCACATTTCTCGCATCAAAAATATTTCTCGTCGTGCAGGCGGTCCAGATATTCGGCACATCGTGATTGGGAATGAAGGAACGCTTTGCTACATCACGGAAGTTACGGTGAAGATCTTTAAATATTATCCAGATAATAATAAATTTTATGGCTATCTAGTAAACGATGTAGAAGATGGTGTAAAAGTCCTGCGTGAAGTAATGGTCAACGGCTATCGTCCATCAGTAGCTCGGACATATTCACCAGAAGATGCGCGTCAGCATTTCTATCATTTTTATGAAGAAAAATGCGTCCTGATTTTTATGGCAGAAGGACCTGCAGGGATTGTCGAGGCAACTGGTAAAGGAATCGAAGAAGCGGTTGAAAAATTCAAAGATGGCATCGTCAAGCAGGTCGATTCTCAATTGATCGAAAACTGGTTTAATCAATTAAACTGGACACAACAAACGATTGACGATGAAATCCAAGGTATGATTGACAACGATAAGCACGACGGCTATACCACCGAAGTTTCAGCAGATTGGGAAACAATCACAAAAATATACAACAACGTCATCAACAGAATTCGCAACGAATTTCCGCGTGCGGATGATTTAACGATGTTGGGCGGGCACTCTTCTCATAGTTATTTGAATGGAACGAATATGTACTTTGTTTACAACTACGAGATCAACTGTGAACCAGAAGATGAAATGAAAATCTACCATCATCCGATTCAAGCAATCATTGTGGAAGAAACACTGAAATTAGGCGGTTCGATGTGTCACCATCACGGGATTGGGAAGTATCGAAATGAATGGACAAAAGAAGAACATCAATCGGCGTACTACATGCTAGAAACCTTGAAGGAAGCATTTGATCCAAAAGGTGTTATGAGTTTCGGAAATATCTACCCAGTTCAAGAAGGCTATAAGTATCAGAAATAAATGATTTGTTCAAGGGCGAATCTTTGCCCTTGAATGAAAGGATAAAAATATCAGTTCTGCTTTTAGCAGTATATAACGCACAAAGCGCGTTAAAAATATATGTTAAGCCAAACGAAACAATCGAACAGTGTAGCAGAATGATATACGGCGTGAAAAAGAAACTAATTTTTTGGAAAAAAATTAATCCATTAAAATGAACAAGGAGGGCTTGAATGAAAATCATTTGTTTAGTCAAATTTGTGCCAGATACGGAGAAGTTTGAATACGATTATGAAACGGATAAGATCAATCGTGAGACTTCTCGTATGATTCTAAATCCAGATGATAAAAATGCCTTGGCATGGGCCATGAAGCAGAAAAAACAAGATCCCTCCACATTTGTAGAAGTCGTTTCGATGGGACCGTTGAAATTGGAAGAGGAAATGAAGGATTTTGTTCGCTTAGGTGCTGATAAAGCTGTTTTGATAAGTGATCGACGGTTTGCTGGGAGCGATTCGCTGGCGACTAGTCGGATCATTTCCAGTTATTTGGCTTCACAAGAGTATAATGTATTGCTTACTGGTACACATACTTTAGATGGGGGAACCGGACATATGGGTCCGCAAATCGCAGAAATGTTGGGATTGAATCAGTTTTCTAATATCATCGCCATCAAAGAAGTGAATCAGGAATTTTCGATTGTGGAGGCTTTGCAGGAAGAAATGACTTACCGTTTGAAAATTCAAAATCCCAGTGTATTAAGTGTGACACATCAAATGAACTTGCGTTTAGGTTTTGTACGTTATGAAAATATCGGTAGAAACGTGGATGACCAATTTGCATTGGTAGATAATGAAGTTTTGCAGTTGCCGGCAGAGCAGATTGGCGGTAAGGGCTCGCCAACGAAGGTAAGAAAAAATATCGTGGTAAAACGTGAGCAGGTAGAACATAAGGTAGTGAAGGTCGACGACGAAGGTATCGATGAAGTGGTTTGTTTTCTCAAAGAAAAGGGGTACTTATAATGTTTAAAGGACTCATTTTGATTGATAATGAAAATATAAACTACTCATTGGACTTGATTGATGTGGTGAGACGTTTGGCCGGCAATGAAGAAGCCTGTATTTATGGATTAGGAATTAATTTGCCTGAAAAAGTAAAGGGACTTGATGCGGTGATCAGCGTTGAGGCACCAGCTATCCAAATGAAGGATAGTCGCGTATTGACGGATATTATTCAGCAAGTCCATGAAGAATATCAATTTGACAGCATTATTATTCTCGCAACGGATTTTGGACGAATGGTAGCACCACGTTTGGCGATGCGGCTTGAGGTAGGATTAGTGGCTGATATTACCGATATCGATGTCGACAAACGTGGGAAGAAATTGATCCGGCCAGCTTTTTCAGGCAATATCATGGCAAGTATCGTCTGTGAATCCTCACCGATCATGGCTAGTGTCCATCCGAATGTTTTTCACACAGAAGACTTGAGTACAGAACCAGAGATCGTCAAATTTATACCGACAGATTTGAAAGCGTCATCAATCGAAGTGCTTGAAATTATAGAGAGTGAACAGACGGCAACAGATATTCGCGAGGCCGACGTGATTGTTTCAGCGGGCGGCGGTTTTACCCAGCCGATCGAACAATTGCAGGATTTAGCGAAGGAATTGACCGGCGTTGTCGCCGTATCGAAACAGCTTGTGGATCGTAAAAAAGCCCCGCGGGAAATCCAAGTGGGACAATCGGGCAAGACTGTCAGTCCGGAACTCTATATCGCTTTAGGGATTTATGGATCAACTCAGCATATTGAAGGGTTAAAAAATGTAAAAGAGATTATTTCGGTGAATACGGATCTTGGGGCACCAATGAATTATTTAGCCAGCCTCGTCGTTCATGGCGATGCGGCGGAATTTGCAAGGAAACTAAGTACCAAACTTAAGGAATAATCCCAATCGGGTAAAAAAATAAAAGGAAAAGAAGGTAAACAAATGGAAATCAAAGACTTTAAGATGGACATGTTTCATATCAAGGGGAAAAATGCAATCGTAACTGGAGGGAATACTGGACTAGGGCAAGCATTCTCATTGGCATTGGCAGAAGCAGGCGCAAATATCTTTATGCCGTCAATCATGCCAGATGATCCAGAATTCAATGCGATCTTAGCTGAACGTGGTGCGAAAACGGCATATATGGAAGCGGATATTACCAAAGACGGCGTATGCCAAGAAGTCGTCGAAAAATGTGTAGCTGAATTTGGTTCGGTGGATATTTTAGTAAACTGTGCCGGCATTTGCCCCTGTGATGATGTAGTGAGCTATGGCCGTGACAAATGGGACCCAACCATTAATATCAATTTGACAGCCGCTTTTGACATGAGTCATGAAGTCGCGAAAGTAATGATTCCTCAAAAGAGCGGAAAAATCATCAATATCTGTTCTATGTTCTCGTTTTTAGGAGGACAGTGGGCGCCAGCATATGCAGCTTCTAAACATGGTTTAGCTGGTTTGACCAAAGCTTACTGTGATGAATTGGCTCAATACAATATTCAAGTAAACGGTATCGCACCGGGGTATTTCAAGACCCATGCGGCAAAAGCGTCGATCGAAGACCCAGAACGCAGCAAATGGATCGTGGATCACACACCAGAAGGACGTTGGGGAGATGTTGCAGATCTGATGGGTGCCACGGCCTTCTTGGCTTCGGAAGCCTCACATTTCGTTAACGGACATATCTTGGCTGTCGATGGTGGATTCTTAGTACGATAGTTCATCTATATAATAGAAGAAAAAATCAAAAAGGAGAGACTATGGAAAAGAAATATATCGTCGGTATTGATGGTGGAAGCCAGAGTGCCAAGATCGTCATTTTTGATTTAGAAGGCAATATTGTGGGTGAAGGAAAAGAAGCATTGCGTCCGATGCACTTAGGTGATGATGTGGTTGTGGAGCATCCTGGTGATGATTTATGGGATGCGTTATGCAGTGCATCAATGAAAGCGATGGATGAATTTGGTATTCGGAAAGAAAATATTGTGGGAATCGGACTAGGCTTTATCCGCTGCTGCCGCGTGCTTTTGAAAAAGGATGGTACATTAGCTCAGCCAGTCATCAGCTGGATGGACAAACGTACGTCTACACCTTATGTCCATGACAATCCTGAAGTTCAATACGTGACGTCAACGAGCGGATACATCACGCATCGTTTGACAGGTGAGTTTAAAGATAATATCGGCAATAACTTTGGGCAATGGCCCGTTGATTATCAGACATGGGACTGGTCGACAGAGGAAGAGGTATTGAAACAATACAATCTTCCCGAAGAAATGTTATTTGAAGCAGTGAAGCCAGGAGATCAATTAGGAACAATTACAAAAGAAGCCAGTGAGAAAACAGGCTTGCCTGAAGGAGTGCCAGTTTTTGCGACAACCAGTGACAAGGCTGTTGAGGCATTAGGTGCTGGATTGATCCAGGATTCAAGCGCGGTGGTATCTCTAGGAACATATATTTGCAGCATGATGATGGGCAAAGAAATGCCTCCGAGTGATGCGGTCAATTATTGGGGCATCCTATCCTCAATGCCGAATCGCTATATTTATGAAGGCTATGGTATTCGGCGTGGGATGTGGACCGTCTCTTGGTTCAAAGATCTTTTAGGCGAGAAAATCAGTATTCGTTCGAATTATCAAGGGATCAGTGAAGAGGAATACTTGAATGAACAGGCTGCCAATATCCCGGCGGGCAGTGATGGATTGATGACGAAATTGGATTGGTTGGCGAATCCTTGGGAGCCCTTCAAACGCGGTGTGATGATCGGCTTCAACGCTCATCATGACTATCGTTATTTATACCGTTCGATCTTGGAAGGTATTGCCTACACAATGAAAAATAATGTGACTAACATGACGGACGAAATGGGCCATCCAATCGACGAAGTTATCGTAACTGGCGGTGGTTCAAACAGTGATTTACTGATGCAGATTTTTGCGGATGTTTTCAATTTACCAATCAAACGAAATGTGGTGAACGGTAGCGCTAGCGTTGGGGCTGCGATAAATGCCGCAGTTGGCTTGGGAATCTATGAAACCTATGAAGAAGCTGTTGAAAAAATGGTAAAAGTAAAAGATGTGTTCACTCCAAACCCAGACAATGTGGTGGTCTATAAACAGTTGAATGAAGAGGTTTATCAGAGTTTGACGGATTACACCGATGAAGTGTTGAAGAAAACCTATCATGTATTGCATCCAGAAGGCTAATTTTTTGATATATAGTGTGAAATTTACGAAGAAGCGGTTCCGTTCAAAAGGGAATTGCTTCTTTTTATTCTAAGTAGGGATGCAAGCATATCTGAAATATGGATATATTCGTGAAAAACAGAGAAATAAAAGAAACGAAATTTCTCAATTAAGAATTATTTTTAAAATAACACATTTGCTAGTGATTCGTATCCTCAACCCTGATATAATAGAAAAAATATTTACAAAAGGGAGAGAAGCAAGTGGATAAAAAGGCGTTAAAACGATTGATCGATGTAGCAGCAGGTCGTGAACCGGCTGATTTAGTTTTAAAAAATGCAAACGTGATCGATGTCTATCAAGCAGAGATGATTTCTGGCGATTTAGCGATCGTTGATGGCAAGATCGCAGGGATCAATGGGGAGTATCAGGGAAAAGAAACCATCGATCTTAAAGGAAAAATTGTAGCGCCTGGGTTTATTGATCCCCATATCCACGTGGAGTCCTCTTACGTGACACCTGAGGAATTTGGTCGCTTGCTGGTCCCTCATGGAACGACAACGGTGCTAGCGGACCCGCATGAGATTGTTAATGTTCTTGGTCTGTCAGGATTGGATTATATGATAGAGGCCGCAAAGGAAACAGCGCTGGATATACGCTACATGATGCCTTCATGTGTACCGGCTACGAATATGGAAAATGCTGGTGCTGTAATAGAAGCGGCAGATATGATCTCTTCCTTTGAAAAAAAACAGGTAGATGGATTAGCGGAGTTCATGAATTTTCCCGGAGTGATCCACGCTCAAGATGAGGTTCTGGATAAACTATTAGCCGCAAAAGAACGAGGATTGCGAATAGATGGACACTCGCCGATGGTTTTTAATGAAGAATTAAATGCTTATGCTGCGGCGGGTATCGCCAATGATCATGAATGCTCTACAGTGGAGGAACTTAAGGATCGGATTGCTCGTGGAATGTACGTCTTCTTACGAGAAGGATCAGTTACGCAAAATTTACGGACGCTATTAAACGGAGTGACGGATAATAATTATCAGCGTTGTGTCCTATCAGCAGATGATCTGCAAGCGAAAACGATACTAGAAAAAGGACACTTGGACAATAGCATTAGAATTTGTATTGAAGAAGGTGTTTCACCTTTGAGAGCAATCCAAATGGCGACCATCAATGCGGCTCAATGCTGCCAATTAACAGATCGTGGAGCCATCGCACCAGGCTTAAGGGCGGATTTAGTTATCTTTTCTGATTTGGCTCAGCCAGAAATTGAAGCGACCTATATTAAAGGGAAGTTAGTTGCTGAAAAAGGCACCTATCTACCAACTGTGAAACGAATTTCAACGGAAAAGGTGCAATCAAGTGTTCATATCGACAAGTTTCAAAAGGAACAGTTGAAGTTGAACCTAACTAGCGATAAAGCACGGGCGATTGAAGTGATTCCGCAAGAAGCTTTAACCAATGAAGCCATTGTTTCTGTGAAAAGAGATGACCAGGGTCAGTTTGTTTTTGATCCAAAGCAAGATGTTACAAAAATCGCGGTTATTGAACGCCATCATAATACAGGCAATGCTTTTGTGGGATTATTGAAGGGGTATGGTGTGAAAAAAGGTGCGATTGGGCTATCAATTGCCCATGATTCTCATAATTTGATTGTAACTGGAACGAACGACGAAGATATGGCGGCAGCCATTCAAGCCCTCAAAGAGCAAGAGGGCGGCGTAGTTCTGATTGAATCAGGAAAAATCATTGGTAATATGGCGTTACCGATCGCAGGACTAATGAGCGATCTCACTGGTGAAGAAGTAGCCCAGCAAGAAGCGGAAATTAATCGACTAGCTCATGAAGTATTAGGAGTTTCAAATAACGTTGATCCCATCATGACATTAGGATTTATGTCTCTAGCAGTCATTCCTAATTTAAAAATTACAGACATTGGGTTAGTAGATGTAACGAAGTTCGAAATTGTACCGGTCTCGGTAGAAGCATAAAAAAACTAGGACAAAGATTCATTCGCGAATCTTTGTCCTAGTTCTATTTTTTTGTTTTAAAAAGTACGGGTAAGAAAATGAAGAATGAAAGAATTAGTACGCTCGCTCCAACTGTCATTATTAGTTTTGGTAATCCTAGTTGCGATATACCAGAAAAATTACCAAACGAGTTTCCTAAAACAATGACGAAACTGATTAGCATAGTTGAAAGGATCGCCTTACCTCGTTCACCGCGTTTTTCAAAGTAGCTAATCACTGAATAAAGTCCCCAGCCCAACAAAACAATCGTAAATGTATCCATAAATTCCAACTCCCTTTCTTTGATGTATTCATCATATCAAGGAAGTCGAGGCTAAAATACTTACAAAAGCAGTGATGGACTTACGATTGTGAAAGGATATAGAGACATTAGTATAAAACGCGTAAACAGTAAAGGAGGCGAAAACGAGGACAAAGCGCACTATTTCTGTTGTAACAAAAATTTTGCACAACTTTAATCTTATCAATAAATAGAATTATTTCAATTGTTATAAACAAATAGTTGAATGAAGTATCTTTAAAAAAAGTTGTCTTATTATAAGTAGAACAATATAATTATAATTAGTATTCTTATTTAATAAGAAATTTGGTAAAATTTAAGTAAGCGATTGCTAGATTGGGAAAAGGAGATTCATCTTTTGGGGAAACAAAAAAAGCGCCGAAACAGCGCCACTTAGAAAGTTGATTACGGACTAAGCCTTATTTTAACTCGCTATGTTGTTATGAATACTTCCAACATCATAATTATAGCAAACGACTTGGGAAAATTAAAGAAAAAAATTGTATCTGGAGGGTAGAAATGAAAAAAGATTATACGATTGGGTTGGATATTGGGACAGCTTCAGTGGGGTATGCAGTTCATTATGCCGACTATGAGCTAGTTAAAAAGAATATGAAGGTTATGGGAAATGGCCAAAAGAAAAAAATAAAAAAGAATTTTTGGGGTGTTCGTCTATTTGATGCCGGAGAAACGGCAGAAGCGACAAGAATGAAGAGAACAGCAAGACGAAGGTATACGAGACGTCATAATCGATTAAGGTATCTACAGGAAATTTTTAATGAAGAGATGAACGCTGTTGATCAGAACTTTTTCCATCGTTTGGAAGACAGTTTCTTTGTACCTGAGGATAAAAGAAACGAGCGCCATCCTTTTTTTGCGTCAATTGAGGAAGAAGTTGCTTATCATAATGAATTTCCTACAATTTATCATTTGCGAAGACATTTAGCGGATTGCAAAGAACAGAGTGATATACGCTTAGTTTACTTAGCATTAGCGCATATAATCAAGTATCGAGGAATTTTTTTGATTGAAGGAAAACTTAGCACGGAGAACACATCAATCCGTGAGAATTTCAAAAAATTTTTACAAATATATAATCAAACTTTTTCGGTTCAAGAAGATGGTAGTTTAATAAATCCACTTATTGAAACATCCGGAGTTGAGGAGTTATTACAGGCTAGTGCCTCTCGTCAAAAAAAAGCAGAGAATGTTTTGAAATTATTTCCAACAGAAAAAGCGAATGGTACATTTATGCAATTTTTAAAATTGATCGTCGGCAATCTGGGGAATTTCAAAAAAACTTTTAATTTAGCGGAAGATGTGAAATTGCAATTTTCTAAAGAAGAGTATGAGGAACAGTTGGAAGAATTGCTGGCAAATGTCGGTGATGACTATGCTGAAGTTTTTGTAGCGGCGAAAAATGTTTATGATGCGATTGAACTGTCTGGAATTTTAACGGTTAATGATTTCACGACGAAAGCCAAGTTATCCGCAAGTATGGTGAAACGATATGACGAACATAAGGAAGATCTTGAAAAGCTAAAAAAATTTATCAAAGATAAGCTGCCAGAGAAATACTATGACATTTTCCGGAATGAGAAGAAGAATGGATATGCCGGATATATTGAAAATGGCGTGAAGCAAGATGAATTTTATAAGTATCTAAAGCAAGTGTTGAATCGAGCTGAGGGAGCGGACTATTTTTTAGACAAAATTGATAAGGAAGAATTTTTACGAAAGCAGCGAACATTTGATAATGGCGTCATTCCGCACCAAATTCATTTAGAAGAACTACGTGCTATTATTGGAAAACAAGCAAAATTTTATCCGTTTTTAGCGGAGAACAAAGCGAAAATTGAACAGATTCTAACTTTTCGAATTCCTTATTATGTTGGACCATTGGCTCAAGGAAATAGTCGCTTTGCATGGTTAACTAGAAAAAAACAGGGGGCTATTAAACCTTGGAATTACGGCGAGCTGATTGATGAGGGTAAAACCGCCACTGACTTTATTGAAAAAATGACGAATTATGATCAGTATTTGCCACAGGAAAAAGTTTTGCCGAAACACAGTATGCTCTATGAAAAATTTATGATTTTTAATGAACTGACTAAAGTTACCTACATTGATGATCGTGGAATGACACAGAATTTTTCAAGTTTGGAAAAACGTGAAATTTTCGAAGAGCTATTCAAAAAAAGTCGTAAGGTCAAATTGACTGATTTAGAAAATTTTCTAAAAAACCAATATATGATCGAAGTATCAAAGATAGTGGGGATCGAAAAGTCATTTAATGCGAGTTATGGGACCTACCATGATTTCAGGAAATTAGGAATTGAAAGAGACGTACTAGACGCTCCCGAAAATGAGGAGATGTTTGAAGAAATCATCAAAATATTAACGGTCTTTGAAGATCGTAAAATGATACGAGAACAATTAAGTCAATACGGTGATTTCTTCGAGCCGAAAATTTTAAAAAAATTGGAACGGCGACACTATACCAGTTGGGGACGATTATCCGCAAAGTTGATCAATGGAATCAAGGACAAACATTCAAAGAAAACAATTTTGGATTATTTAATGCGCGATGATGCGATGCCTAAAAATAAAAATCGAAATTTTATGCAATTGATCAATGATGATTCGCTATTCTTTAAAGAACAGATCGCAAAAGAACAAGCGGATGAACAAACGGATAATTTACACGAAATCGTAAAAAATTTAGCAGGGAGTCCCGCTATTAAAAAGGGAATTTTACAGAGTTTGAAGATCGTTGATGAAATTGTGGCTATCATGGGTTATGCGCCTAAAAATATCGTTGTAGAGATGGCTCGTGAAAATCAAACCACGGCAAGAGGAAGAGATCAGTCGAGAGAACGGAAGAAGAATTTAGAAGATGCGATTAAAGAACTTGGTAGCAATATTTTAAAGGAATATCCATTAGATAATGTAGATTTGAAGCGAAATCAATTGTATTTGTACTATCTGCAAAATGGAAAGGATATGTATACTGGTCTGGATTTAGATATCAGTCAGTTATCTAATTATGATATGGATCATATCATTCCTCAAAGCTTTATCAAAGACGACTCGATTGATAATCTGGTGTTAGTCAGCTCCAGTAAAAATCGTGGGAAATCTGATGGGGTACCGGCTATTGAGATTGTTGAAAAAATGAAGCCTGAGTGGGAGCGCTTGAAAAATGCGAACCTGATTAGTCAAAGAAAATACGATAATCTGACAAAAGCTGAACGAGGCGGATTATCAGATGAGGATAAAGCACATTTTATCAAACGTCAATTAGTTGAAACACGCCAAATCACTAAAAATGTGGCTCGAATTCTGCATCAAAGATTCAATGGAACAAGTGAGGATAGTTCTGAAGATAGAACACGAATTATTACTCTAAAATCTAGTTTGACCAGTCAATTTCGCCAGATTTATGGTCTTTATAAAGTTCGCGAAATTAATGATTTCCATCACGGGCACGATGCTTATCTAAACGGCGTCGTGGCAAATGCCTTATTAAAAGTTTATCCTAATTTAGAAGCCGAATTTGTATATGGCGACTATCGTAAGTTCAATTCTTTTAAAGAAAATAAGGCTACTGCTAAGAAAGAATTTTATAGTAATTTGATGCGTTTCTTTAAGAGCGATCAGCCGCGCGTTGATGAAAATGGCGAAATTCTTTGGGGGCAAAAGGATATCTCGACTGTGAAAAAGGTGATGAATTATCACCAGATGAATATTGTGAAGAAGACGGAAATTCAGAAGGGCGGTTTTTCTAAAGAATCCATTCAGCCAAAAGGTGATTCTGATAAATTGATTGAACGGAAAAATGGCTGGGATACTAGAAAATATGGTGGATTTGATAGTCCAAATGTAGCCTACTCGGTCGTTATTTCTTATGAAAAAGGGAAAAAGAAGAAAACGGTAAAAGATATTGTCGGAATTACCATTATGGAACGAAAGAAATTTGAAGAAAATGAGGTTCAGTTTCTCATAGATAAGGGATTCGTTAATCCAAAAGTTGAGGTGAAACTGCCAAAATACACCCTTTATGAAGTGGAAAATGGTCGTCGAAGAATGCTATCGAGTGCATCAGAAGCACAAAAGGGAAATCAAATGATTCTTCCTAGTCATCTAGTGACCCTCTTGTATCATGCGAAACATTGTGATGAACTTGATGAAAACAGTTATAACTATTTAGTCGATCATCGGAAAGAGTTTGACGAATTGTTCGAAAAGGTAAAGGAATTTGCGGAAGCATATACTTTGGCAGGAAAAAATCTAGAGAAACTGACGACCTTGTTTGAAGAAAATCACGAGGCGGACATTAAGCTGATTGCCCAATCATTCTTAAAATTAATGCAATTTAATGCGATGGGAGCACCGGCAGATTTTAGATTTTTCGAGCAGGTCATCCCGCGCAAGCGTTATACAAGTATCAAAGAATTATTAAATGCAACAGTCATCAGTCAATCGATCACCGGTCTTTATGAAACGCATAAGAAATTAGGTGAGTAAATGGGCTGGCGGACGATTGTGGTGAATAGCCATTCAAAATTGGCTTATAAGAATAATCATTTGGTGTATAAAACCTCTACACAAAACGAAATGATCCACCTTTCCGAAATTGATGTGCTTTTACTTGAGACAACAGATATTTTGATCACTACGATGTTGATCAAGCGGCTAGTGGACGAGAACATTCTGATTCTTTTTTGTGATGACAAACGATTACCGATTGGGAAACTGCTGCCATTTTATGGGCGGCATGATAGCAGCTTACAGTTAGGGCGGCAAATCAATTGGACTTTCGAGCGTAAAGGGATTGTATGGACGGAAATTATTTCTCAGAAAATCTTGAATCAGCATCGGCATCTCATTGAATTGGGCTTCCAAGAAAAGGCTGAGGCGTTAATGTCCTTGCATAGTGGATTAGAAATTTTTGATCCTTCTAATCGCGAAGGGCATGCAGCTAGAATCTATTTTAATACTTTATTTGGCAATAGTTTTTCTAGAGACAATGAAAATGATGTTAACGCTGGATTGAATTATGGTTATACATTGTTAATGAGCATCTTTGCAAGAGAAATTGTGAAATGTGGCTGTATGACTCAATTTGGCCTGAAGCATGCGAATCAATTCAATGATTTTAACTTGGCAAGCGATTTGATGGAGCCTTTCAGACCAATTGTTGATCGGATCATTTATGAAAATCGAGATGCCGACTTTCGGGTAATGAAGCGAGCTTTGTTTGAATTATTTGGTAATAAATATCTTTACAATTCAAAAGAAATGTTTTTAACCAATATCGCTAGTGATTATACGAAAAAAGTTGTCAAAGTTTTAAATGAAGAAACAGAAAGGATTCCGGAATTTTAGGTATGAGTTATCGATATATGAGAATGATTTTGATGTTTGACATGCCGACTGAAACGGCTGATGAACGAAAAGCGTATCGTAATTTCCGAAAATTTTTATTGAGTGAAGGGTTTATTATGCATCAATTCTCGGTCTATAGTAAAATATTACTAAATGGAACAGCCTCTAAAGCGATGGTTGCGAGACTAAAACAAAATAATCCTAAAAAGGGTTTGATTACCTTGCTGACGGTTACCGAGAAACAATTTTCACGAATGATTTATTTAAGTGGAGAATACGATACGTGTGTAGGAAATTCAGATGAACGGATTGTTTTTTTAGGGGAAGATTATGCAGAAGATTAATTTTGGCGTATTGGATCAACCGATCGAAATTAGTAGCGCAACTATTTTATCAATTGAGGATACGAGAGTTTTTGCTCATTTAGTTCAGCTTTTTTATCAATATGATGGAGAATCAGAATTGCGTTTATTTGATGAGAAGCAAAAGTGTTTAAAAAATTCTGAGTTGATGTTAATTACGGATGTTTTGGGATATGAACTCAATTCAACCGCTATATTGAAACTGATTTACGGAGATTTGGAGCAGCAATTAAATGAAAAACCTGAAGTAAAATCAATGATTGATAAATTAACGGCTACGATTAGTGAGCTAATCAATTATGAACTTTTAGAGCATGAGTTGGATTTAGAAAGTGATGAGATCACTGTAATGGAATTATTCAAGGCTCTGGGAATAAAGATCGAGACGAAGAGTGATACGATTCTTGAAAAACTGACTGAGGTTGTTCAAGTGTTTAAAAATCTTTCGAAGAAAAAGTTATTGGTATTCGTAAATACTTGTTCTTATCTAACTAGGGAAGAGTTAATCGAATTAAATAATTATATTTCGTTGTATGGGGTTGATGTTCTTTATTTAGAGCCAAGACAAGTCACTGGCTTTAAACAATATGTTTTGGATGAAGATTACTTTTTAGAAGTGATTGAATAATAATTTTATGGTTCTTTGATAATTGAATAAAAGTGCATAATATGAAGCATTCAAAGCTGAACCCTTGCTATGGATGAGTAGCGCGATTACGAAACTTTTTAGAAAAAAGAAATTGTCTACGAGGTTTTAGAGCTATGTTGTTTTGAATGCT
>CWHE01000173.1_pt1 | contig 64765 bp, 70 predicted proteins | sample 685091 | NCBI WGS metagenome assembly CWHE01 (sample SAMEA3735855, study PRJEB9488) | human gut metagenome | biome: ENVO:mammalia-associated habitat; material: ENVO:feces | place: Malawi | collected 2009-02-27
GTTAAAACCCTAACTCTAATATACAAGGTGGTAATAATAAATGATTAAGCATCGATGTGGTGATACATGATTATTAATGATAACGGAAGAGAATACAACATGAATAAGTTCGATGAGTATTCATCAATGACTCAGGGAATTATAAACCGGTTAATCTATTCAAGGTTTGATTCAATAAGAAGTTTACTTGGTGGTAACCGTTGTAATAAGTTAAGAGCATCAAGTATTAAAGAAATGATTCAAAACGAAAATGATTTGGAAAGAATTAAAAAAGTTTTCGATTATTCATCGGAGGAAATTATTTTTTACGTTGACTACTCAATAAAAAATTTTCCGTTCGTAAAATAATCCCCCCATCAAAAAAAATTTGAAATTCTAAGGGAACCAACGAACGGGGAGGGCTGACAGGAAAAAATATTTTTTCATTTTCTCACGTATAACCGTGGGGTGGGTGGTAAAAAAGAAGTTTAGGGTATTTATATATTGAAAAAGTTTTTTAAATATTTCTTTAAGCGACTCGGAAGGATGTATATAAGAGCATCATTGCTATAGGATTCGGCGAACAAAGACATAAATTGCAGAAAAAAATTTGAACACATAGTCTTAAATGATTGATTATAATGATTTCCACTTAATGCGTTCTCAAAAACGCTTGTTTTCAAAGCTTTCATTTGGTTTAATTGAGTAAGCAATTAGATCGTAGGAGGGAAAAGATTGAATATTGAAATTTCGAAAATAATTGTTCATAAGTTGAATTTAGGAGGAAATGAACCAATTTATAGTGATGAATGTATTAACTTGGAAATGGTTGAAGATATGGATGAAGCTTTGAAATATTTTAAGACCCATATAATTACTTCTAGAAAGCAAAGTTTTATGAAACGTTGCCAATTTGATGATTTAAAAGATAATACGGTTCTAAATGATGTGAAAGAAATCGTTTCCAGTATGGAAGACAACAAAAAATTTAATAAAATATTTGTTGAAAAATCCAAAAAAATGACAAAAAAATTATTTGACAATATGAAGACAACTAGTTCGAAAAGTGATGGTTCGTTGTTTGTTTTGTATTATTCAATTGAAGGTAAAAACTATATTGGATTATTAAAACTAGATCCAAATACTGGTATAGAAATCAGCGATAACTTGTCTATAAAAGTTAGAAAATCTATGTTACCATCTATTAATGAAAAACTTCATAAATTAGCTTTCATTCTAGTTAATGAAGAGTACAAAGAAAATGAACTTCACCTTTATGTTTTAGATAGACAAAAAAAGAATAATGAAGCTGCAAAGTTTTTTATGGAAACATTCCTACATGCTAGAGAACTTTCAAATAGTAGCATTTTAACAAAAGAAATTGAAAAAGAGATAATTAATGGCTATCAGGAAATTATTCCGCGTAATAACTGGCCTAGGTTTGCTTTTGAAGTTCAAAAGGATTTTTTAAAAGGTAAAAAAATAAATTTTGAGGAAGATATCCCAAAACTAGTAAGACCTTTTTTGTCTCCAAAAAACAAGGATATGGATTTAACAATTCAGTCTAGTAGAATTTCAGAGAATATATTAAAGAAATATCCCGATGCTATTATGAACTTTGTGCCTGAAATAGATATTAAAAAGCCCACAATCTATCAATCAAAGTCAAAAGAGGTAGAGATTAGGATTTCAAAAAATGTGGAAGAAAATCTTATCGAGATTATTGAAGAAGACCCTAAAACTGGAGATTTTATCTTACGAGTTAAGCGATCACTTAATATGAAAAATACTAAATTATAGAGGAGTATAAAATGGAGAATTATAAACAATTGATTGATTTCATTTCAAAATTCAATGATAATATATTTCGTGAAACCGAAAATGAAATAACCTTTTTTTATAAGTGTAAGGTAAAACATATGTACGATTCTCCATTCTCCTATTTAGAAAATTTTCCATTCACAAATTTTATTGTTGAAATTGATGGTCAGGCATATGATCAGTACAGTTCTTTAGACGAATACAAGCAATCGTATTCTCACGATAATGGAGACGAGTACAAAGAGATTGATGATTTAATTGTATTAAAAGGTGATATAGAAAAACGATTATTGACAGAGCAAGTTACGATTGAGAATTGCTTTATATTTTCTTCTATGGAAAAATTTCAATTAAATATTAATTTCTTAGAACTGACAAATGAGAGAAAATGCACATTTATCGGAATAATTGATTGTAATGAAAAAGTATTTGATTCAGGATTTATCAAAATAGGATCTGCGGATAGTTTGATAAATGAAGTTGACAAGAATGTTTCTGATAGTGATTATTATGAATTCAAAAAGTCAAATCAAATTTATTTTGATAAAAAGTTTAGTAATTATCTAGAATATTCAAACGCATGGTATTCTAAATATTGGGCATACCACAATGATAAGCTACTGTCTTTTATATATATGAAACAAATAAAAGATTTTTTCTTTTTTATATGTAACAAAGAAGTTGCTTCTGAAACGTTTCTAATTAGAGGGTATAAAAGTGTACTTCTGAAAATTGGAGATTTTTCATACAATAGAAGTTTCTGTGATAAAATCTATAGATTATTAAACTTTTACGTTTCTTCCGATAATCAACATGATAAATTGATTATTATGAGAAATACATTTACCCTATTTCTTGATGAAGAATCTGATTCACAAAAATTGAATGAAAAAATTGATGAGATAGTGAAGTCGATTTATTATAATTTTGATTTATATATTAAAGAAAAAGTGAAGCTTTTTCTCGAGCAGAAAAACTTGGCTATAAAGGAATTTAATAGTGTTGCGAAAGATATACAGAAGAATATTGATAGTATCATTACTCAAATTAGAACAGTTTTGTTGAGCCTATTGGGAACCGTATTCTTGAGCTTATTAAATAGCGTTAGAGATTCAAAACAACTATACGTACTCAATTTGGTTTTTATAAGTTATTCGTTTTACATGATAATAAATTCAATTTCGATTTTTTTCCAATATAAACAAGTTTCAATAATGAAAGAAAATCTAAAAAGCCAAATAAAAAGTTTAGGCATTAAAGTAGATTCCGAAGATAATGAAGAAAAAAAGTCCAGCAAAACTATTCACAATGAAATTTCTTCTGATGATGAACTAAGTTACAGTAATTTAAACGATAAATATTTGGTCAAAATAATTAAACAGTTTACACACTATAGACTTATATCTAGTATATCAATTTTTATCATTGGTGTATTTTTCTTAGGTATGTACCTTTCAAATAGATTTGGTTTTTTTCCTAACTTAAAAGAAATAGTTAAATATATCTTAGGATACTGATTTCAAAAGGCAGCGTGCCATCTATCCATTGATGAATATGTGGTGAAACATAGTAATAAATTATCGCCGTCAAACGATGATTTTATTAATCTATAAACATATCTATAAACTTTTTTATTAAACGTTGATATGAAGCGGTTTGTGGTAGGGATATTAGAAAACAGAAGCTTCCCAAGCTTCCGTCGCGAGTTCGATTCTCGTCACCCGCTTAGTCTTACAAAGCTTGATTTACCGCCGTTTGTAGAGGATGGCGGTATTTTTTTGTCCTCTGTCAGCTTCATGCGAATCTAGTGTTAGCCAATAAATCGATCGCGTTCTTTCTTCTCTTTACAAATAACTGTATAGATATCGAGAGTTTTATCATTAGTCGAAGGGCTGAGAAGATTGTTTTTAAGAGTCCACAGCTTCACTATTAAGTATGATTGTATGTGTGTCATACAGAGCTAAGGTCTTTTTTGTATATCATTTCCCCAAACAAGTAATTTCCTTTATACTCAATTAAAGGAGGCGTTTTCAACGGAAAACAATTATGGAAAAATTTTAGTTGCTATTGATGACTCTGAACAATCGTATAAGGCCCTAAAGGAAGCACTCGCAATCGCTCGACGAAACGACTCTCAGCTGTATATTTTAACGGTTACTGATATGTCTATTGCAATAGCTGATGCACGTATTGTTCAGTATATGCGGGAATTAGCAGATGAACAATCAAAGAAAGTTACTGAGAAGATAGAACAGCATTTACCATCAGACATTAATTACACGATCCGTAAAGTAGAAGGAACGCCAAAAGTTTCAATTGTGCAATTTGCGAAAGAAACAGGAATTGATTTGATTGCTATGGGAGCGACAGGTAAAGGAGCAATTGAGAGAACTTTAGTGGGTTCTACCACATCTTACGTTGTTAGTCACGCACCCTGCAATGTTTTAGTTGTAAAGTAAGACTGTTTCAGTTTTCATGGGTGGATTTTGCAAGAAATGAAATGTCACGTGATAGATTCCTCAGTTGTAAATAAAAGGAGGCATTTACAGTGGTCTCACCAAAAAAAGTTACCAGTCCCAAAGAAAAACTTGAACTATTACATGTTATAGAAGATGGTACCAAAACGGGTAAAGGTTACTCCATAGCAAAGTTAAGATGGAAAAACACAGAAGCATATGGCATACGGTATGATGGTGATAACGAAGAAGATAAAGGCTTTCCTACTACAGGAAGAGGGTATCAAGCTGCATGGTTCATCTTGCCTGAAGCAGTGGCGTATCCTTATTTAAAATCTTTAATTGTGCAAAGAGATATCGATTCTCGAATTGATTCTTTGATAACCGATAATAGTGAATAAACGATACATTTAGCACCTTCTTTATGGTTATGAAGAAGATTGCTGAGGTTGTGATAGTAGAATCCCAACATAGATCGTTCTAGTAGCTGTTGATGTTTCAAGCAGTCCTTCCTTCACGTATTACGTATGGATTGTTCGTAGAAAGAATAATTCCTTAAAAAGCATCCAAAAAAATTATGTGACGTTCTGCTTATTCGCACAAATTATTTGATTTTGTCGAAAATTGATTAGAAGTCCGTCATCTGCATAGACGGATAAGACATCGTAGCTTTTGATTAGCTGCGGTGTTTTTATTTTTGGTATTTATTACTTTTCTTTTAATGTACTCTTGCTATTCAATCTATGGTTGATGTATGCTAAAGGTGTTGCGGGAGGGAACTTCCGTTTAGGGTATTATATCCTGATGAAACCAACGTTTGTGGCTGAGCGTTGGTTTTTTTGTATTACTGTGAAAGCGGATTATGCGAAAAAGAATATTTTGGGTTTCTTTTCGATTTAAAAGAAATAGTTCTTTAATGAAGGAATTTATTTTGTTTAAAAATAGTGTTTTTGGTACTTGAATTTACTAGAGTTCCATTGAACCTAGGCATATACTATGTGCTAATCACGAAGGGAGGGAAGGAAAATGATTTTTGAAAGAGTTTTTCGTTGGGTGATTCGAATCAGTTTTATAATCTCAATAGTGCTTTATTGTTTAGGAATTTTTTTCTATTCCCGATTACCAGCTGAAGTTCCGATCCAATTTGGATTTGACGGAGGCGTGAATAGCTGGGGCAGCAAAATGACTGTCTTTCTTTTTCCTACACTTTTATTAGGTGTCACATTCACTACTCGCAGTAAATATGTTGACGCGAAATATCCAGTCATGACTAGGGAGAATCGTTTACACAAAATAGCATTAATAGGCTGTTTATTGCTGGTTTGGGGAGTAGGAATCTATTTGTTTTTCATTTACGCAGCGTTACTAGAATAAAAAAATCCTCGCGAGGAGGATTACACTTTGATACCAAATAAGCTAAGTATTAATAGTAGAAGCGCCGGTAACATAGCGTTCATCGTATTTAGCATCCAATGAACCATAATGGGGCTCCAAATGTTTTTTGAAAACAGATAAATCAACCCCAAATAAACGCCTAACACCATATAAGGAATCATGGCATAGATATTGCCATTAAAATTATTCCAATGTATGAGACCAAATAAAATTCCTTGAACGAATAGCATAATTAGACGTAATGCCCTATTCGTCACTTTTCCCAGCAATAAGTAGCGGAAGGTAAGCTCTTCTGCAAAAGGAGCGAGGAACGGTGCTACTGCAGCCAGAACGGCCCAGCTTGGACTAAGTATTTGCGCAGAATCGCTGTTTGAAGAAGGAAGTTCAAGTAGTTGGCTAGGAATCAATCCACGAACAACCCGCAGCAATAAAAACGTACCTGCTACCAAGACGATGCTCAATAACAATCTGCGAAAAAGTTTTTGACGGTATAAGTGCCATTCTGCTTTTAAAAAATCACCGAACAGATAAATCATTACTAAAAATCCAGCTAAAAAAAGTAAGGTAGACGCTATCAGTCCAACCTTTGGATTATTTGTTAAGTGAAAGAGCGGAAAAAGATAGTTTCCGATCAATAATTCTAAAGGAATGACGAAGAGACCTAACCATTGTTTTTTACTTCTAAGCATTTTTATCCCCCATTCTTTCCTAAGTTTAAAAAAATAGGTGAGATGTGTAAAGCAATATGAAATAAAGAAAAATATGTTTGTGAAGATTTTGGTATACTAGAGTGAAGGGGGGAGATTGTGTTGGATTATCAAATGCAGAAAACAATGGGGAAATGTTTTCGCAGCAAAGGAAACAGCATTACTGGGCTCATCAGAATTTTTGGTAGTTGGTATGACTACAAGGTGATTAATGGATCGCCCGAGCTTGGTGATATGCTGGAGGTTATCGATTTTACCAGTCGAGAGTTGTTAGTCGTTATCAATAATAAATTAGAAGAAAGTGATGTGAATTATATTGTTAATATTTAATATCATCTTAATTGTACTTGCGATCATTGTTCTCTTATTCATCGTCAGTCAAATGGTCGTGATCGTGCAGCAGGGGGAAGTAAAAGTCGTCGAGAGTTTCGGTAAATATGTAAAAACGCTGGAACCAGGGCTGCATTTTTTGATTCCAATCTTATATGTTGTTCGTCGTCGGGTTTCATTAAAGCAAACACCGATCCAAATCGAACCACAAAGTGTGATCACGCGTGATAACGTAATCGTTGAAATCGATGAAGCAATTAAGTATCACGTGACAGATGCCCGGGCTTTTGTGTATGATAATGAGGATTCTGTCACGTCAATGATCCAAGATTGCCAATCCAACTTACGAGGTATTATCGGTAAGATGGAACTGAATGAAGTATTAAATGGAACGGAAGAAATTAACGTAAATCTTTATGAAAGTGTAAAGGACATTACAGCTGGATATGGCTTGTCGATTGACCGAATCAACATCGGTGAGATTTCAGTTTCAAATGAAATCGTCAATTCAATGAATAAATTGATTACAGCCAGCCGCGATAAAGAATCATTGATTACGATTTCCGAAGGGAAAAAACAATCAGTGATCTTAGAATCAGAAGCGAAATCATCTGAAATGCAGATTGATGCGGAAGCGCGTGCGAGACAAACAAAGATCGATGCAGATGCTCGAGCAGAACGTACAAGAATCGATGCTGCAGCAGAAGCAGACCGAATCGCCAAGCTGACTGAAGCAGAAACAGCTCGAATCAGAGAAATTAATAAGGCAATTGCTGAAAGCAACTTAACAGATGAAATGATCGCCTACCTTGGGATCGAAGCCTTCAAACACGTAGTGGAAAATAATGGCAACACTGTCATTATGCCAAGCAATTTGACTGAGCTTGGAAATGTTCCGGCAATCAAAGAAATTTGGCAGCAAACCAAATAGTAGGATCAGCGTGATGGAAAAAAGATTCTATAGGAGTTGAATAACCATCGCAGCAAAGAGACAAGCACCCAAAATAGTTTCGGCAGTTGTTGTACTATTAGCGGGGATTTATGGCGTTTATTCGCAACTAAAGCCAGATAATGAGCAGAGCAACACAATAAAAGAAGTAACAGTCAGTCAGTTATCAGAGGTTCCAGATTATGACGGGCAACATCAAACGATCGAACTGAATCACAATCGTCCCAATTTTACTACAAAAGATCTTTCGTTGGAGCAGGGGGCATGGACTAGATTTTCTGACTTAGATCAGCTGAATCGTGTTGGTACTGCAAATGCAATGCTGGGAAAAGAGATAATGCCCCATCAAGAGCGGGAGCGTTTATACGTAAAACCGACTGGCTGGCGACAAAAATTTTATAATGATGAGCCTTTGTATAATCGGGCGCATTTAATTGCTTATCAGTTTTCTGGAGAGAATAATAATCTAAAAAATTTAATGACTGGAACGGCTTCACTGAACGATCCAGGCATGAATGATCATGAAAAAGAAATTGGCAACTATATTCGAAAAACCAATCATCACGTACGTTATCGTGTGACCCCCTTCTTTAAGGGGGAGGAATCAGTCGCTCGGGGTGTGCAAATGGAAGCACAAAGCATTGAAGACGATCAGATTTCATTCAATCTTTTTATCTACAATGTTCAAGACGGCATCAAAATTGATTATCAAAATGGATACTCGCAAAAGGAATAAGAAAGGAAGCTATCCGTGTTGGATGGCTTCTTTTTTGAAAAAAGAGCACTGTGTGACAAGCGTAAGATTCTGAAATTAGGTAAAATCTATAGTAACTATCAATAAATGGAAGAAAGCGGGTGTTACCATGCAATGGCACGAGGTATTTCATGGCGATCAGGAACCGACAGAACAACAAATTAAGGATTTTATTGCGACTCCTCTTTGGCAGGACTTATTAGATCATTTAACGCAGACTTACCGGATAAAACCCAAAAAAACCTATAGCAGATGCTCAATGGGAGATGGATATTGGATGGGCTGGAATATAAAATTTCAAAAGAGCGGAAAATCATTGTGTACAGTCTACCCAAAACAAGGTTTTTTTGTAGCTATGATTTCCTTTAGTGCTAAGGAGTTAGATGACGCAGATGTGTTGATCCAAATGTGTGAGGACTACACGAAGGAGAAATACCAAGAGGCTAAAGCTAGTAAGCTTGGCAAATCAATTTCTTTTGAGGTAACGAATGAAAGAATTTTAGCGGATATCAAAGAATTAGCTGCTTTCCGCGCACCATCAACGAAAAAAATACGATCATCAATTGCCTAAGAATTTTCTTAGGCTTTTTGTTTGCGATTGCGCTAACCTTCAAAATCCGAGAAAATGAAAAGAAGAAATTCGAGGAGGAAACTAATGGAAGAGTACCAGAAAGAACGATACGCAGTCGCAGCGATGACGCTTAGCAAAAAACTAATACGAAGAAACTTTCATCCTATTATTTGTGAAAATCTAGAAGAAGCTAGAGTCCAAGCTTTGGAATTGATTGATCCAAAAAAGTCAGTCGGTTTTGGGGGTTCAATCACAGTTGAACAATCTGGAATTATTGAAGCACTGTACAGTCGAAATCAAAAAATGATTGATCGTGAAAAAACAACTACGTTAGAAGAACGACAGCAAGTAATGAAACAAGCATTAACGTCCGATTATTTCTTAACGAGTATCAATGGAATAACGGAAGAGGGCGAGTTAGTGAATGTTGACAGTGTGGGAAACCGAGTTGCGGCAATTACTTATGGACCTGATAAAGTCCTCGCTTTTGTTAGTATGAAAAAAATGTATGGAGATTTAGCGACAACACTCGAAATAGTACGTAAAAATACTGCACCATTAAATGCGCACCGTTTAGGATTGAAAAAGACACCTTGTATCCAAAAGGGAATATGTGGAGACTGTTTACAAATGGAATGCATTTGCAATACGATCGCAATTACGCGACGTTCAATGATGAAGGATCGGATTTTTATCTATTTAATTATTGATGATGTGGGTTTGTAGCTGATTGGAATGAAAATGAAGAAGCAAACAAAAAAACAACCGGATAATTCATTCTCCGGTTGTTTTCTTAATAGTCTAGCTTAATGAACTACTATTTTCCATTACTTCATCGATTAAGCCATAAGCTTTGGCTTCTTCGGCAGTCATAAAGTTGTCGCGATCTGTGTCACGTTCGATGACTTCGATGGGTTGTCCAGTCCGTTCAGCCAAGATATTGTTCAAACGTTCGCGTGTTTTCAAGATATGGCGAGCCGCAATTTCAATTTCAGTAGCTTGACCTTGCGCACCACCTAGAGGTTGGTGAATCATGATTTCAGCATTTGGCAAAGCGAAACGTTTACCCTTCGCGCCAGCGGTCAATAGGAAGCTTCCCATTGAAGCTGCCATACCAAGTACGATGGTTTGAACGTCAGCTTTAACAAAGTTCATGGTATCAAAAATGGCTAAGCCAGCAGATACGCTACCACCTGGAGAGTTAATGTAAAGATAAATATCCTTTTCAGAATCTTGGGCATCCAAGAAAAGTAATTGGGCGATGATAGTGTTCGCCATATCATCGTTTACCTCACCGCTCAACATGATGATGCGGTCTTTTAATAAACGGGAATAAATGTCGTAAGCACGTTCGCCACGAGATGATTGTTCAATGACTGTAGGCACTAAATTCATAGTGAATCCTCCTTAAAATAGTATTCGTAAATTAGTTTAGCACAAACGAGGTTGGATTGCTAAAACATAAAGAAAGTATACAACGTTGGTCAGTTTTGGTCAAATAGAAGGCTTCGTTTTTTTAAACGGCTCAAACTATCCTAGAAACATGAAAATATGGTACTATTAATAGCGCAGACAAGCGGATATCATTTTCACTTTTCCAAAGTTCGAGAAAGTAACATTTTGGTGGAAAGATATATGGACTGAGAACTGGTTTTATTTGAAAAAATAATTCCACTAATATTATGAAACAGGAGGGAAAAAATGTGGAAATCGCATTTATTGGACTAATCGGCGTATTGATTGGAGCAGGTATTACAGGGATTGCTGTTTTCTTTGTTTTTAAGTATATTGATCTACGCCATAAACGGGAAAGAGAGCTGGAGCATCAAGTCAAAGAAATTGAGACAATTAATCTCTTGAATAAAAAAATCAACGAAATTCTATCTAAACGGAATGTTTTGATGCAAGATTATGTATCATTTAATTCATTTGACGATTGTTACATCACCATTGACGATTTCATTTACTTGAATTCTTTTACCGCACAAAATAATTTTTATTTACCAAATTATTTGATTGAGGAATTCTTTAAAAATATTTCGCATCGAAAAGTTATTTTATCTCCTGAAGAAACGGTCAAAATCGGCGGCTACACTTATAAGGGTGGACGGATCGTTATGGAAACTTTTTCTGAACAATTGATTGAAATTTTAGACGAGAAAAGACAAAAGCTATCTCGTTCAACGAAACAACCCTTAAGTTATTTCAAAGCGCAATAATGTTTTTCATAAAACATAAAAGCAGATTTAAATCAGATTATTTTTATAATAATTTGTAACTACGGACGAGGTGATACTAGATGACAGTAATTATTGCTCATCGCGGGAGTGCAGGGACTCATCCAGAGAATACGTTGCCTGCGTTCATGGAGGCAGTACGATCAGGTGCGGATGGGATAGAGCTGGATGTGCATCTAACGGCAGACCAGCAATTAGTAGTTATCCATGATGAGAGCGTTGATCGCACAACAAATGGTAAGGGTTTGATTCGTGAATTAACACTAGAAGAAATCAAGAAATTAGATGCCGGCAGCTGGTTTGATAAAAAATATCAAGCGACAAAAATATCGACACTGCAAGAGGTATTGAATTTACTATTACAAATGCGGTTTCGGGGCTTTTTATGCATTGAGATTAAGACTAATAAATTTCACTATCCAGGAATTGAGGAAAAAATTTCTCAAGTCATGACTAGCAAGGAATGGCCATTTACTTATTGGTATGCCAGCTTCAATTATGATTCTTTACGGATTATGCACGAGTATGAACCAGATGCACAGTATGATTTGATTCAAAAAAATGATTTAGAAAAATACCAAATTGTTTTGGACAGTAATTTTATTGAAGGGCTTCATCCAAGCTCTGATTGGGTAAAACAGCATCCGGAGATTGTCAAAAACTTCAAAAAGTCGATTCGACCTTGGACACCCAATTTATACGAAACGCTGATGATGTGTTTTGAAAACAATTTAGCTGGTGTCATTACTGATTTTCCGGAAAAAGCTATTCGAACGAGAAGCAGGTTCAAGCAATGAAAGTGATCGCAATTGTAGGGCCAACAGCTGTTGGAAAAACGAGTTTAAGTATCGAATTAGCAAAGCAATTCAACGGAGAAATTATCAGTGGTGATTCTATGCAGGTTTATCGTGGATTAGACATTGGCACTGCTAAAGTTACGGCTGAGGAGATGGAGGGAATTCCCCACCATTTGATCGATGTACGTGATGTTGACAAAAGCTATTCTGCGGCGGATTTTCAAAAAGCCGCCAGAAAAGCGATTCAAGAAATTAGCGACCGTGGAAAATTGCCAATTATTGTTGGCGGGACGGGTCTTTATATACAGTCCTTGCTATGGGATTATAAGCTTGGCAATGAAGGTGAGCTTGAGGATGATTCCCTTCGCGCGAAGTATGAAGCTTTTGCCGAAGAAAATGGAAATCTGGCCTTATGGGAAAAGTTACAGCTAACCGATCCATTGGCCGCTGAGAAGATCCACTGCAATAATCGTAAGAAAATGATTCGAGCATTAGAGGTTTTCGAGTTAACCGGACATTCAATTTTAGAACCGAAGGAACAGCCGAAGGAACTTTATGATAGTTTTCTGATCGGTTTAAATACTGACCGGTCGATTTTGTATCAACGGATCAATCAACGCGTGGATCTCATGGTAGAACAGGGGCTGTTAGCAGAAGCCAAGAATTTAGCAAAAAATCCAACTGTTCAAGCTGCGCAGGGGATTGGCTATAAGGAATTTTTTCCTTATTTATCGGGCGGTTCTTCATTGGAAGCGGCGCTGGAAGAAGTAAAGCTGCATTCAAGACGTTATGCTAAGCGCCAACTGACCTGGTTTCGCAATCGTATGTCCGTTCGTTGGTATGACTTGATTCAACAGCCGGAAAAAATTGATGAGATCAAAACAGAGATTGCTACTTGGTTGGCAAATGACAATCCAATTTCTAATGAGAAATAAGCAATAATGGGTTGATTCATAGGAAGCATTCAGAGCAAGACTTTTTCATTTTGAAAAATATTGTATTACTAATTAGGAGGAAACGGTTTGTCAGAAAGAGTCATATTAGTCGGCGTCGAGACAGACGAGAGTAAATATAATTATTTAGAATCAATGCATGAGTTGGCCGGACTAACCAAAACAGCTCATGGTGAAATTGTTTTTTCATTAACTCAAAAGCGTCCTAAAGTAGATCGGCAAACGATTATTGGAAAAGGAAAATTGGAAGAACTGGCGCAACTGGTGGATGCGCATGAAGCTGAATTAGTGATTTTTAATCATTCCTTATCTCCTAGGCAAAGTCAAACAATCGAAGCGCAGGTAGGTGTCCCAGTAATTGATCGTATCCAACTGATTTTAGACATCTTCGCTCAGCGGGCTCGTTCAAAGGAAGGAAAGCTGCAAGTTGAGTTGGCTCAGCTAGACTATTTATTACCGCGATTAGTAGGACAGGGACAAAGCTTGTCTCGTCTTGGCGGCGGGATTGGAACGCGTGGACCTGGGGAAACAAAGCTGGAAACAGATCGTCGTCACATTCGTCGTCGTATTACCGCGATAAAAAAAGAGTTAAAAGAAGTCGAAGCTCACCGTGAACGGAGTCGCCAAAAACGTCAACAATCTAGTATTTTCCAGATGGGCTTGATCGGTTATACGAACGCTGGCAAATCGACTATTTTAAACTTGTTGACGAATGCTGACACGTATTCTGAAGATAAATTGTTTGCGACCTTAGATCCATTAACGAAGCGTTGGCATTTGCCTCAAGGGATGGAGACTACGATCACAGATACGGTTGGCTTTATTCAAGATTTGCCGACACAATTAGTTGATGCTTTTCAATCGACTTTAGAGGAAAGCAAGGGAATGGATCTTCTATTGCATATTGTAGATGCTAGTGCGGAAGATCGTCAGCAGCAGGAAAAGACAGTGATTGATTTATTGAAGGAACTTGAAATGGATGACATTCCTATGCTGACGATATACAACAAAGCCGATCGAATCGATGAATTTTCTTTTGCGCCAACTTTATTCCCAAGCGTGTTGATTTCTGCGAAGACCAACAAAGGCAAGGAACTATTAGCTGAGGCGATCAAACGTGAAATCATGAATCTACTGGAACCCTATATACTGACTTTGAATGCAGATGAGGGGCAGGCTTTGAGCGAAATGAAACGAGAGACTCTTGTTCTAAGTGAAAACTTTGATGAAGAAAATGAACAGTATATCATTCGAGGATTTGCGAAGAAAAAATCTCTTTGGATTAGGAGAATGGAAGATGAACTGGACGACTAAGCTAGCACCAGAGCTGGTTGAGAAAATTGATCGAATCGATCAAAAAATTGAAAAACGACTACAAGAAGTACGAGAAATTGCTTTGTCGAATCAGGCAAAAGTATTAACGGCTTTTCGTGAGAATCATGTGTCGGAAAGTCATTTTCTGCCCTCAACTGGTTATGGAAATGATGATCTAGGACGAGATGTTTTGGAGTCTGTTTATGCGCAGACATTTGGTGCTGAAGCTGCCTTAGTTCGTCCTCAAATTGTTTCGGGAACCCACGCAATTGCGACCTCGCTATTTGGTGTGCTGCGTCCTGGTGATGATTTATTGTATATCACGGGGACTCCTTATGACACATTATTAGAGGTTATTGGCATTCAAGGCAATGGCATCGGATCATTTAAGGAATACAATATTGGTTACGACAAGGTAGATCTTTTAGAAGATGGAAATGTCAATTTTGCCAGTGTAAAGGAAAAGATTACCGACAAAACGAAAGTGGTGGCGATTCAACGCTCACGCGGGTATGCTTCACGTCCATCCTTTACCATTGAAAAAATCAAAGAGATGTGCGATTTTGTCAAAAGTATTGCGCCAAATATCGTAATTTTTGTAGATAATTGCTACGGTGAATTTGCGGAGCTATTGGAACCTACTCAAGTTGGTGCGGATCTTATGGCGGGTTCTTTGATTAAAAATCCTGGTGGTGGAATTGCTAAAACTGGTGGCTATATAGTCGGGAAAGAAGCGCTAATTGAACGGTGCGCGTATCGTCTGACAACGCCAGGCGTAGGTGCCGAAGGAGGGGCTATGTTGGGCAGCGTCTTTGATATGCTGCAGGGCTTTTTTTTAGCACCGCATGTCGTGAGTCAAGCGATTCAAGGGGCGATTTTCTCTTCGGCGTTGTTAGCTGAATATCAGTTGGAATCGACACCAAAATGGGATCAACCACGAACCGATTTGATCCAGTTAATTGATTTTCGTGATCGTGAAAAGATGATTCAATTCTGCCAAGCAATCCAAAAATATTCGCCAATTGATGCGTATGTTGCCCCGATACCTTCTTATATGGCAGGCTATGAAGATGACATTATCATGGCTGCAGGAACATTTGTCCAAGGAGCAAGTATCGAGTTGAGCGCAGACGGCCCGTTGAGAGAACCTTATTCACTCTACTTACAGGGTGGTTTAACTTTCGAACATGTTAAAGTCGCAGTGACCAATGCTGTAAATGAAGTTTATCATGAATCATAAAACCGAAGTCCTAGCGATTTCGGTTTTTTTATATGGAAGTCAATTCCAATGCTTTCTCCACAAAAAATAATTTTTGATCATGGTTAAAATAAACTAAATAGGTATGGTTCTCCATAAAGTAATCATAGATGAGAGCGATATATCCAGCCATCGGATATCCTTTTTTAATTTTGACGCACGTACCGATGTCAAATTTTTGCACTTTTCTCCCAGTCTCCTTTTTTTGATCAGTATATCAAAAAAACTGTTCTTTAAAAAGGTTGATATACTGCACTTTTTCCACAAAAAGCGAACATTACTAAATTCTATGTAAGAAAATCTAACATTAACCCTTGACGATTGGTCTATCGGGTGGTATTCTTTTTCCAACATCAAAAAAAAAGGAGGAGATGTTATGCGGGAAAAAGAATTGCGACGTTCGCTTGCCGTTTTTCCAATTGGTACAGTTATGAAGTTAACAGATTTGACTGCAAGACAGATTCGGTACTATGAGGAGCAAGAATTGATTCACCCAGAACGAAGTGAAGGTAACCGTAGGATGTATTCTCTAAATGACATTGATGTACTGCTAGAAATCAAAGATTATTTATCTGATGGACTTAACATGGCAGGGATCAAGCGTGTCTATCAAATGCGACAAGAAGAAGTCAAAGCTGCCAAAGAGAAACCGCCATTAACTGATAAAGATGTTCGTCGAATTTTTTATGACGAAATGCTAACTCAAGGCGGGTTTCAACAACAAAATCCATATCAATCACAAGGTCCTAAGCTGTAGTGGTTGTGGAATATAAAAAAATGAAGTGCGAGGAAGGGATTAGATATTATGCCGAAAAAAGATCTAGCTAAAGAGGATATTAAACGAATTGTAGAAGAAGAAAATGTCCGTTTTTTACGTTTGATGTTCACAGACATCATGGGGACAATCAAAAACGTTGAAGTACCAGTTAGTCAAATGGAAAAAGTCCTAGATAACAAAATGATGTTCGACGGTTCATCTATTGAAGGATTTGTCCGTATTGAAGAAAGTGATATGTATCTGTACCCAGATTTATCTACATGGATGATTTTCCCATGGGAAAGTGATCACGGAAAAGTCGGTCGTTTAATTTGTGATATTTACAGTCCAGATGGCACTCCGTTCCCAGGCGATCCGCGTGGAAACTTAAAGCGCGTCCTAAAAGGAATGGAAGAATTTGGCTTCACATCATTTAATTTGGGACCTGAACCAGAATTCTTCTTATTCAAAATGGATGAAAATGGTGATCCTACATTGGACTTGAATGACAAGGGTGGTTACTTCGATTTTGCGCCAACTGACTTAGGAGAAAATTGCCGTCGCGATATCGTGTTAGAGCTTGAAAGCTTGGGATTTGAAGTAGAAGCTTCTCACCATGAAGTAGCTCCGGGACAACACGAGATTGATTTCAAATACGCGGATGCTATTGAAGCTTGTGACAATATTCAAACATTCAAATTAGTGGTTAAAACAATTGCTCGTAAGCATGGTCTGCATGCGACATTTATGCCAAAACCTCTGTATGGTATTAACGGTTCTGGTATGCACTGCAATATGTCACTATTCAATGACGAAGGCAATGTCTTCTATGACGAAGATGGCCCAATGAAGTTAAGTAAAACAGCGTACCAATTTTTAGCAGGTCTTTTAAAACACGCGCGTGCATACACGGCAGTATGTAATCCAATTGTTAACTCTTATAAACGTTTAGTTCCTGGCTTTGAAGCCCCTGTTTATGTGGCTTGGAGCGGACGTAATCGTTCTCCTTTAATTCGTATTCCTGAGTCTCGCGGCTTATCTACACGTTTGGAATTACGTTCAGTTGACCCAGCTGCTAATCCATATTTAACAATGGCGGTTCTGTTAGAAGCTGGATTAGATGGTATTCGCAATGACTTGACTCCACCAGCAGCAGTTGATCGCAATATCTATGTGATGACTGAAGAAGAACGTAAAGAAGCAGAAATTTACGATTTACCTTCAACGATCCACAATGCAATCAAAGCACTACGTGAGGATCAAATTATGATTGATGCCTTAGGAAGTCATATCTATACGAATTTCAATGAAGCAAAACGCATGGAATGGGCAGCTTTCCGTCAAACTGTTTCAGAATGGGAACGCGATCAATACTTAGAGCTTTATTAAGCCTAACTCGCAAAACTCTTGAGGAACTCCTCAAGAGTTTTTTCTTTTATATCCGAAAAAAGAACCTTATAATGAGCGCCAGCTCTTCTCGTGTGGGTTTGATAGAGGTCAAATCAACAAAGCATATCCTCGTACAGTAACGTATAATAAGTAGCAGCCAGTATTTATGTAGAAAGGAAAGTATCTATGATAAAAGGAAATAAAACAATACTAAAGGCGGCGACTTTAGCAGATCGCCAACGTGTATACGAATGGTGTTTTCAATCAGAAACGACCAAATCCCATAGCGGACCGCCGGATTATCCTGAAAAAAAGATTGCGACTTTTCAAGAGTTTTACGAAGATTATTATGAGGAATATTATTTTAATGGAACCCGACCAGAGAAGGGCCAGGGATTTATCATCATGAATGATCAAGAAGCTGTGGGTTTCATTAGTTATTCGGCTTTTCATTTAAAACCGCATTCTGCAGAGCTGGATATCTGGATGAAAGATGAAGCAAATTGTGGAAAAGGCTTTGGAAATGATGCAATTCTAGCCTTAAGTAATTATTTAAATCAACAGTTAGCAATTGACCTTCTAATTCTAGCACCATCAAATAAAAATATTCGAGCAATTAAATCCTATGAAAAATCAGGTTTCAAGCGTACAAATAAAATGATGTCTGATTTTCTTTCGAAGGACTATCAATCGCTTTATGGCGCTGGCAATTATGGTGTTTCAGGAACAGCGATATTGATAAAGTGCTTTGCAAAGTAAAAAACTCCCGAACAAACGGAAGTCCTTTACAAAAAAGCTAATTTAAAATGGCCAATCCAAAGGAAAGATAGGTTGCATAAGCGATCCAAATCAGATAAGGAATAAAGCAAATTGCAGCTCCTTTAGATATGCCGCGAAACTCACGAATACTGAAAATAATCGTTATCAGAAGAAAAAGACTGATGAATGATGCGATCCAGAAGTGTGATCCTCCGAAGAAAATAATGCTCCAAATAAAATTAAGCACTAGCTGAATACCAAAAAGAAAATACGCGAGCGTTTTACTTTTTGGCTCTTTACTGTCAATCACAAGAAATAACGCTAGACCAATCAACGCGTAAAGTACAGTCCAAATGATTCCGACGATATTTCCTGGCGGTGCTAAAAATGGCTTGTTTAGCTGGGCGTAGATAGCGGGAATATCACCAGCAAAAAATCCTGATATAGAACCTATTAATTCTACACCAATGATACAAGCGAGTAGTTTAAAAAATCGATTTAACATGGTTTACCTCCTTTATTACTTGAAGTTTGTTGTACTCAAGTGTACTCTCTACTTATTCAGTATAACGAGGATTATCCTTAAAAGAAAAAAAGATGCTTAAGAAAAACAATCTAACTTAGTAAAAGCATGTTATAATAATTCGGAAGATTTTCTAAAGCCAAGAGATTGGCAACTTGCAAAATTTGTAAGTTTTGTCTTCTTTTAGTAAAATGTAATTGTTGATAATTCCAAGGAGAGGTGTGAGAAAATGGGATACACAGATGAAACAGTCCGTTTTGATTTTGATGACAATCGTAAAAAAGAGATTAGCGAAACATTAACGATTGTCTACAATGCTTTAGCTGAAAAAGGCTATAATCCAATCAACCAAATCGTCGGCTATTTATTATCAGGAGATCCTGCGTATATTCCTCGTTATCAAGATGCACGAAACTTGATTCGTCGTCACGAGCGCGATGAAGTGATGGAAGTTTTAGTGAAATATTACTTGAAGGATCATGGTATAGATATTCGATGAGAGTAATGGGATTAGATGTCGGCTCAAAAACTGTCGGAATTGCGGTCAGCGATCCATTTGGCTGGACGGCTCAAGGAGTCGAGATCATCCGAATTGATGAAGAAAAAGGGAAGTTTGGCTTTGAACGCTTAGGTGAATTGGTCAAAGAATACCAAGTTACTAAGTTTGTGGTGGGGCTTCCTAAAAACATGAATAATTCGATTGGTCCTAGAGCAGAAGCTTCGATGGTTTACGCCGAAAAAATCAAGGAACTTTTTGATTTACCAGTAGAATTCCAGGATGAACGACTAACGACAGTGCAAGCTGAACGAATGTTGGTGGAACAAGCGGATGTCTCGCGATCAAAAAGAAAAAAAGTAATCGACAAACTTGCTGCGGTCATGATTCTACAAAATTATCTTGATCGAACGAGTAACAAACTTTAGAAAAGAGGAATAGATATGGCACATGAACACACACATGACCATGATCACGAGCACGATCATGACCACGAACATGAAGTAATTACTTTAGTGGATGATGAAGGAAATGAAACACTCTACGAAATTCTTTTGACAATTGATGGTCAAGAAGAATTTAATCGCAATTATGTATTGCTTTATCCAGCGGGCGCGCCTGAAGATGAAGATGTTGAATTGCAAGCCTATGCATATGTTGAAAACGAAGACGGTAGCGAAGGCGAACTACAACAAATTGAAACAGACGCTGAATGGGATATGATTGAAGAAGTCTTCAATACATTCATGGCAGAAGAAGAATAGAGAAATAAGCGGAATCCAGTTAAAAAGGATTCCGCTTTTATAATACAGAATTTATTTATTTTGTACTATCTCCATCACAAAGATGAGGAGGCTGATAGTAAAAAATGTCAGTAGGATAAAGTGAATGAATGTGAATAAATTTAATTGCTCCCTAGCTAAATAAGCACAAAACGAAGCGATGAAATAAAAAAAACCTAAAGTAACCGAACTCTTTAGAATGTTTTTCAGAGATTTCTTCATTCATCCCTCCTCTCTTTTAAAAGATTATGAACTTAGAACTTGAGTGTCAATTATATAATTGTTTATTCTTGCTTAAATGATAAATCAAAAGGCTCTGTCTGGTTGATTTATTTAGAAGATTTAGTTGGCAAAAAGATAGTTTTATACTCGGATTCTATTATTATTTTTATGGAATATAAGCAAAAAGACTATATAAGCTAATCATTTGTCACCCATCAAAGGAAAGCGTAACATTAATGTTGTAAACGTTATCACTTTGGAGGTAGGAAATCAGATGGAGAAAATTTATCAAGCCAGTACAGCAGAAGGTGCAATCGATTTTATAAATATGTTTGATTTAGAAGAAGCTGCAAAAGAAGTCATACCAAAAAGCGGATATGGTTATATAAGCAGCGGTGCCGGAGATATTTTTACGTATCAGGAAAATGAAAAGGCTTTTAATCATAAGCTGATAATCCCTCATGTATTAAGAGATGTTGAACTGCCGGATACAAGGACGAAGTTTGATGGCGAGGATTTAACAGCGCCTATTATTATGGCTCCAATCGCCGCACATGGATTGGCGAATGTGGCAGGCGAACGAGCTTCAGCCAAAGGTGTTGCCCGTTTTGGTACCATTTATACGGCTAGTTCCTATGCCTCTTGTACTTTGGAAGAAATCCGTGAAGCTGGCGGAGAAGATGCACCACAATGGTTCCAATTTTATATGAGTAAAGATAATGGAATCAATCAAGATATTTTATCTATGGCAAAGCGCAATGGAGCAAAAGCAATTGTGTTGACTGCCGATGCAACTGTTGGCGGCAATCGTGAAACGGATCGGCGCAATGGCTTCACTTTTCCTTTAGCAATGCCGATTGTCCAAGCGTATCAATCAGGAATTGGACAGACAATGGATGCAGTTTATGGCTCATCAAAACAAAAATTAAGCCCTCAAGATGTCGAATTTATTGCCAGCTATTCTGATCTTCCGGTCTATGTTAAAGGAGTTCAGTCTGAAGAAGATGTTGAAAGAGCACTTGGTTCGGGAGCATCAGGAATTTGGGTCTCCAACCATGGCGGACGTCAATTAGACGGTGGGCCAGCATCTTTTGATTCATTACAATATGTTGCCGAAGCAGTGGCGGGAAGAGCACCAATCGTTTTTGATAGTGGTGTACGCCGCGGTCAGCATGTCTTTAAGGCACTTGCCTCGGGCGCTGATTTAGTTGCAATTGGTCGACCGGTGATTTATGGGCTGGCGTTAGGCGGTTCTACTGGTGTACAGCAAGTCTTTGATTTCTTCAAAAAGGAATTGGAAATGGTAATGCAATTAGCCGGTACTCAAACAGTAGAGGATATTAAAAAAATTGTTTTAAGAGAGAATCGTTATTTATAGAAGAAGTCGTTTACATCTATAACTTGCATTTTAGATGTAAAATTTTCTCTGTGACTAAATGATAAATAGCCAGTCGGAAGTTCAAACTCAGTGACTTCAATAAATTGCACAGACTTTTCCAAACAGTCGAAATAGGATAGTTTAGAAATCCTTTCGAAGAATACACAATAGAAGGATAATCGAATGTTCTTATTTCTATCAAACTTGGTAGAATAAGAACATTTTTTTATCGAAAGGGATACCATTATCCTATCTATTTTTGAAAGATCAAGTTAATTTCAAATAGAGTACATTCTAAAAATAATAAATAGAATCAGTTATTTAAAGTTTGTTCTACTACACAATGTTGAGTAGCTTATTCTGTGTTAATAGCTGTTTTTCATAGGCGCTTTACTATATGTTTTGGTTTTTTGTATGTTATAAATGAGGCATCGTTTAATTAACTTATTAAAAAAGAAGTGGAGATGACAACAGTGAGAAAATGGTTGATGGGATTAATGGTGATTACAACGGGATTCATTCTAACTGCATGTGGGAGCACACAATCAAGTGAGGATGATAGCTGGAAAAAAGTTAAGGATAAAAATGAACTGATAGTTGCTACGTCTGGGACACTTTTCCCGTCTTCTTATTATAATGACGAAAACGAGTTGAGCGGCTACGATGTAGATGTAGCAAAGGCTGTTGCAAAGAAATTGGATTTAAAGATCAAGTTTAAGGAATACAATGTTGACGGTCAGGTTACCGCTGTTAATCGCGGAGAAGCTGATTTTGCAGCGAATGATTTTGGTATGTCAAAGGATCGGGCTGAGAAATTTTCATTATCTTCTCCCATTAAATATTCCTTCGACAGTATGATAGTTCGAAAAAGCGATGATTCTGGAATTCATTCCTTAAAGGATTTAAAAGGTAAAAAAGCCGCTGGTGAACCCAATACGAGTTATATGAAAATTGCCGATAAATACGGGGCAAAAGCAGTGACCTACGATAACGCTACAAATGATCAATACTTGACTGACGTAGCTAATGGACGAACGGACGTAATTTTGAATGACTATTACTTGCAAAAGATGTCTCTGGCAGCTTTACCAGATATTCCAGTAAAAATTCTAGAAGATGTTTATTTTAATGCGAATTCTACTGGCTTCCTATTCGATAAGAAAAATCAGGCGTTAAAAACAAAAGTGAATACTGCACTTGAAGAGTTGAAGAAGGATGGAACGCTAAAGAAAATAGCTGAACAGTATTTCGGTACGGATGTTTCAACAAAACCTAAGCAAGAAGTAACTGAAAAGGTCTCGGCGGATTAATGTATATACCAACTATTGATTTAAGCCTAATGTTAGAATCGATTCCTTTTTTATTAAGTGGATTGGGCTATACTATTGGAATCAGTTTGGCGGCATTTTTCTTTGGTAATTTGTTAGGCATACTTATGACCATCTTAGGATTTGTTCCTTTTCGATTAATAAAACTATTTGTTCGCTTTTATTTATCCTTTTTAAGAGGGACGCCAGCATTGGTTTTACTGTTTTTACTTTATTTCGGACTTCCATATCAGCTGAATGCAGTAGTAGCGGCGATTATTTGTTTTAGTTTTACCAGCAGCGCTTTTATTGGTGAAATCTATCGCGGGTCGATTGCCGGAGTAAATGCTGGTCAATGGGATGCAGCTTATGCACTAGGAAATCGTTTCTTTCCCACGATGCGTTATATCATTTTGCCACAAGCCTTCCGGATTTCAATTCCAGCTTTGAGTAACGTAGCGATGGACTTGTTAAAAGGTACTTCATTAGCGGCAATGATTACAGTACCTGATATTTTTCAAAAGGCAAAAATCATTGGTGGACGTACCTTTGATTATTTGTCGATGTATCTTCTAGTAGCATTAATTTACTGGCTGCTTTGTATGGGGATCGGCCATATTCAGCATCAGCTAGAGAATTATTTTCAGCAAAAATATATTGTGTAATTACATCTTTAATCAAGCAGGGCCTTAAACGGCTCTGCTTTTTTATCGAGCGTTATAGATAACATTGATAAACAACTTAAGAAATTGGATAATAAAAGATATAAATAAATGATGTGAAGAGGATCATAGAATGAAAAAGAAAATTATTTTAATTGAAGATGATGAAAATCTCCGTCGAGGAATCTCCTTTTACCTAGAGCAAGAAGGATACGAAGTTATAGTAATTAATCGTGTTCAAGGTTCAATCGAAAAGATAAGAAAGAATTCACCAGACTTAATTATTTTAGATGTCACTTTGCCTGACGGAAATGGCTTTGAACTATGTCAGGAAATTCGGAAATTTTCAGCTGTTCCAATTTTCTTTCTGACGGCACATGATTTAGAGTCGGATATTCTCACAGGACTCTCGATCGGCGGAGATGATTACCTAACGAAGCCATTTTCGTTAGCAATTTTAAAGGCGAAAGTTGCGTTGGTTTTTAAAAAGCAAGAGGATCAGTCAAGGAAGATTGAGTTACCGCCTTTTATGCTTAATTTGGATACTCATCGTTTGTTCAAAAATGGCCAAGAGATCCCCATGAGTTCAACAGAATTCCGACTGATTAATTATTTGATGAAAAATGCTGGGATTGTTTTAGAAAAAGAAGCGTTGCTAGAAACATTGTGGGATGATCAAGGGAAATTTGTAGACGAGAATGCACTATCGGTTAATATTCGTAGGATTCGAGTAAAGCTTGAAGAGGATCCAAAAAAACCAAAATATATTGAAACGGTTCGAGGGGTTGGATATCTCTGGAAACGAAGGGAGTGATTAAGGGTGCTCTATAGCATAACAGTTTTATTTTTTATATGCGTATTATTGATTTTTTTCTTCCAAATGCGAAAGCAGCATGAAAAGGAATTATCTACTATTGAAAAAGTTTTAGATAGTGTTATAAAGGGAGATTTTCCGAAAAACGCTGATTCTTACCAAGAAGGGCAAGAAAGCAAGTTGATTTTCAAAACATTACGAATCGCAGAAGCAAATCAACTTTATCAAGAGACAGCTGCACGCGAAAAGCAGCGTGTTCAAGAATTAATGGTTGATGCCGCTCATCAAATGCGGACGCCCATCACGAGCATGCTGATGTTCACAGAACTATTGCAAAATAAACAATTACCAGTAGGTGAGTCGCAAGAATTCTTAAGACGCTTGTCTTTTGACTCTCAACGTCTAAATTGGTTGGTAGAAGAATTTTTACACATGTCAAAATTCGAAACGGAATCGATGGAGTTAACAAAGGTGCGTCAAAAACTTAGTGAGACAATCCAACAAGCAATTCTTCAAAGCAGTGGAGCCGAGGATCAGCAGAAACGTTTTGTAGTAAAAGACGCAGATGTTGAAATTACTCATGATATAAAATGGACTCGTGAAGCAATTGGAAACGTGTTGGAAAATGCCTTAAAGTACGCCTATGAAGACTCACAAATAGAGATATCGGTCGATCGTCTAATTTCTTATACAAGAATTTCAATCAAAAATTTTGGAAAAACCATTTCTAAAGAGGAATTACCTCAGCTTTTTGCAAAATACTATCGTGGGTCTCAGTATCGAAATACGATCGAAGGGTTTGGGATCGGTCTTTACTTAACAAAATTGATATGTGAGGCACAAGGCGGCTATGTTTTGGCGGATTCTCAAGCAGAACAGACGACGATTTCTCTATTCTTACAGAACTGACAGATTTGTTTGCAGCGACTGACATTTTACTGTAAGAGTCCCTTGCTATAGTTAAAGTATCAAGAAGGGAGGCTGTTGGTATGAACGTAGTAATAACGAATCATCTAACAAAAACTTATGGTGAAGGGGAAAATCAGGTTCACGCAGTCGATAATGTAAATTTGACAATTGAAGACAATGAATTTGTAACGATTGTTGGGACTTCCGGATCTGGAAAAAGTACATTATTAAATCTTTTGGGAGGTTTAGATCGACCCACGTCTGGAGAAATTGAAATTTCTGGAAAGCAATTGGGGCATTTGAGTGAAGAGGAATTAACGATTTTTAGACGTAGAAATGTCGGCTTTGTTTTTCAACAATATAATTTAGTGCCGATTCTAAGTGTTTATGAAAATATCGTACTGCCCATCCAATTAGATGGTAATACAGTAGATGAACCCTTTGTCGATGAGGTAATCAGAACATTAGGTTTAAAAGGCCGTGAGAGCCGCTTGCCGTCAATGCTTTCGGGGGGACAGCAGCAGCGAGTTGCGATTGCTCGTGCATTGGCAGCCAAACCAGCAATTATTTTGGCAGATGAACCAACAGGTAACTTAGATAGTAAAAGCAGTCAAGATGTTCTTGGTTTATTGAAGCAGTCAGCAAAGAAGTTCAATCAAACCGTTATTATGATCACTCATAATGATCAAATCGCTCAACTAGCAGATCGAGTAATCCGTATCGAGGATGGCAAACTCTTTGATGTGCAGATAACAGGCGGTGACTGGTCATGAAAGAACAGCGACAAGCAATTCATAACTTATGGCTAAATAGTTTTAAAAGCAATCGCAGACGGAATTTTTTTGTTGTATTAGCCCTAGCGCTGACAACGTTATTAATTTCATCAGTTATTGGTCTAGGGATGAGTTTCATTGAGGCGAGTAATAAACAAACAATTCAACGTGTAGGAACGATAGCTGACGCAAACCTTAATGATTTGACGAAACGGCAGATTGATATTTTAAAAGAAGACGCTTCGATTGAAACAGTTGGTACACAGCAAACAATTGGCGCTGTCGATAGTCAGCGATTAAAGAACACAAAGATACAAATGGCATTACACTGGTATGATAAAGCGGAATGGAATGAACTAAGAAAAGAAGCAATCAACGATTTCACTGGTAAATTTCCTGAGAAGGAAAATGAAATCATGGCACCGTTGGCGGCGTTGAAGGAATTAGGAATTTCAAAACCAGAAGCAGGACAGAAAATTTATTTGCTGTGTTTGATTGATGGAAAAAACATCAAGAAAGAATTTGTTTTGTCAGGTTATTACAAAGAATACGTGATTGCTCGAGTCGTTGATTTTAGTTACGTGTTAGTATCTGATCAATTTGCAGAAAAATACAGCTCATCGACCAACAGTAAAACGTATTCGATCAAGTATAAGGATAGCAATAACCTAGGACAGCAAAATAAAAAGCTTGCGAAAAAATTGAAGCTTAGTGAGACGCAAGAAATAAAGACGACACTGAGAGAGTCTAAACAAAGTGTAACTACATTGATTTTAGGAATAGGGATGTTTTTAGCAATCATTTTAATCTCGGGTGGCTTGTTAATCTATAATGTTTTGTATATTTCAATTGCCAATGACATTCGTTTTTATGGATTATTAAAAGCATTGGGAACAACAAAAAGACAATTGCGAAAGATTATTTTTAATCAATCTATCCTCTTGTCAGTTATTGGTATTCCGATTGGGTTAATCGGTGGGTTCAGTATTTCTCATGTGCTGATTCCCTTTGTTATGAAGGCCACAAATTTTTCTGAAGCAATAGTGGTATCGACCCAACCAATAATTTATTTTGGCGCAGGTTTGTTCGCTTTGATGATCATGCTGTTGAGTTCGATTAAACCAGCCAATTATGCTGCTAAGGTTTCACCTGTCTTAGCAATCAATTTTACGGAGTCCAAGGTTAAAAAAGGGGATATTCGTTCAAAAAATGGCGGAAAGCTTTATCTAATGGCTTGGAGAAATATTTTTCGGGATAAAAAACGGGCTCTGATTGTTATTATCTCTATGACCTTGGGAATCACCTCTTTTGTCGCGGTTAATACCATCGTCAAAAGTATGGATTTTGAAAAGTTTGTTTTGAGTGAGATGAACTATGACATTATGATTAGTCCAAGCCCTACGAATACCGATAACAAAGAATCTGATTCAAAAAGAACAGAGAAGGAACAGGTGAGTCAGCAATTAGTTCAATTAATAAATAAAAATGAAAATGTAACTTCAGCAGATATTTATTATTCAGAACCGGTTTTAGTGAATTATGACGAACAAAAATTTGCTCCATATATTCGTTCTTATAATAGCTATTTTAAGTATGCAAAAATTGAACAAAAAAAGATTCAGTCAGATGGTTTTAGCGGAGATTTAATCAGCATTGATACCGATGAGTTGGCTAAACTATTGGTAAAAAACAAAGAAAAATCATTTGATCAAACGGCTTTTGAAAACGGAAACATTGCTTACATTCAATCCGATCATCCAGCAGATTTTTCACATATTCCAGAAATACAATTTTCTACAAGTGATAAACAAACACATCAGGTTAAGATTGCTGGTTTTGTACCTAACAATTATTTGGAGTTTCAGACCGGCGGTGCTCCAGCAATGTTTGTCTCAAAACAATACTTGGATAAAATTGCTCCTCATGTTAGTTTATGGAGTGCTAACATTAATATAAATAAAAAAACAGCTGATTTGACCTCTGATCAATTTCAACGCTTTATTGATGAACAATCCGTTTATAGAATAATGACAAAAACAGAAATGAGAAATCGAGCTGTTGAGGAAATTAGCACAATGAGGATGATGGGCAATACGTTGGCTATAGTTTTGGCCTTGATTGGTTTGTTGAATTTCGTCAATATTATTACTACTAGTATTTTGGCAAGAAGACAAGAACTTGCAACTTTAGAAAGTATTGGTATGACTCGTAAGCAAACGAATAAGGTTTTAATGTTTGAAGGGAGTTATTATGCATTGATTGTTGGAGGTCTCGTGCTGACTTTCGGCCTAGGCATTACCTATGCTTTGTATTCGATTGTTAAACGATCAGCTACATACGCTAGCTTTGATTTGCCAATAGTAGAAATCAGTGTCTCGTTATTACTAATGCTCATCATTTGTTTACTGACCCCATACTTAGTGATGAGGTCTTCGGGAAAGCGAAGTTTGGCCGAAAGAATCAAAGAATAATTCTAAAAACTCAAGTATATGAAACATTTTGAATCTTCAAAAGTGTACTATTTTGTAAGTGTTCTATCTGAATATCCGACCAGAAGATATGCACATATTAAAAAATAATAACTTAAAAACGAGATGAAGAAAGGAGCTGTGACAAAAGACTTGTCATAGCTTCTTTTTCCGAATAAACGGTGTTCCAGAAGTAGCTTCTTCGGAAATAAGCCGAAATTTCACAAAAATTTGAGAAACAATTTTCGGAAATTCCTTCTTATTTCTTGAAGCTGACCACTTCTGTCACAACCTCTTATTTGTGAAGGATAATCGTCTGTGGCTGGTCTTCTAGAAGAATATTTGTGATAATAAAATAAAAAAAGAAGAGGTGTTTGCGGTGAAAGATGGATTATACTGGGCAGAAAAATTACGTAAGAAAGAAGTCAGCTTTCAGGAGCTATTAACGGATTTTGAGGAGAAAGCACGTAAACAAAATTCGATGCTTAATGCTTTTGTTACTATGATGGGCAATGAAGCGCGAGAAGAGCATCAAAAAGATACTGACCTGTTAAAGCGTCCATTCGCCGGTTTGCCAATCCCGCTGAAAATGTTAGGTCAAGAGAAAAAAGGTTGGTTGAGTACATCGGGATCTAAGCTACTGAGAGACCATCGTTCAAGTCGCAACAGTCATTTCACCAATAAACTAATAGAAAATGGATTGGTGCCATTTGCTCAGACTAATACACCAGAGTTTGGCTTTAAAAACATCACCGACGCCGAGATTTATGGTCCGGCTAGGAATCCATGGAATCTTGATTATTACTCTGGTGGATCAAGTGGTGGAGCCGCCAGTGCTGTTGCTTCCGGTATTGTTCCAATAGCAGGAGCTAGTGATGGAGGGGGCTCAATTCGTATTCCCGCTTCTTTTTGCGGTCTGATTGGCTTGAAACCGACTCGCGGAACGATGCCTGTAGGGCCAAGCGGTTGGCGCGGTTGGCAAGGAGCAGCGATTGATTTTGCATTAACAGTTTCGATGCGGGACACGGAAAAACTTTTTTATGGAATGCGTGGAATTGATAGTGCAGCACCGTATCAAGCTCCTGAAAAAGCATGGAGGCATGAACAGGCTTCCCAAAAAAAGAAACTAAAAATTGCGGTGATTATTGATTCTCCAATTCATTCAAATGTATCTCCTGAGGCCGCCAGCGCAGTTGAAAAAGCACATAATTTTTTATTAAAACAAGGTCATCAGATCGAGATGATTTCCTATCCTATAGACGGAAAAGAACTAATAGCGAGTTATTATATGATGAACGGTGCCGAAACAGCCGCCATGTTTACTGGAATCGAACGAGGGTTAAGACGTCCGGTTGAAAGAAATGACATGGAGCTGATGACATGGGGAATTTATCAATATGGTAAAAAAATTCCTGCTAGTCACTTTATTCATGCTCTGAATGTATGGGATCGAGCAGCTTTTATAATGGAGCAATTATTTACTGAATATGATTTGTTATTAACCCCTACAGTTGCGACGACAGCTCCGAAAATAAATGACGATTTACAAAGTCCTGAGATCCGGGATGCTTTGGAAACATCAGCAAACTTAACCGAAAATGAGCTCCATCATTTGATTCATCAAATGTTTGAGAAAAGCCTTGAGATCACACCTTATACCCAATTGGCAAATCTAACGGGACAACCCGCGATCAGTCTTCCGACTTATTTAACTGAAAAGAATTTGCCTTTAGGAATTCAATTTATGGCAGCACGAGGCCGCGAAGACTTGTTGTTACAAATCGGAAAATTGTTCGAAACAGAATATGGCTTCTGTTTACCAGAGTATTATTTAGAAAAATAAATAGAACTATTTGTTCAGACCGATAAAATTAGCTATCAATTTTGTCGGTTCTTTTGTTACACTAATAGAGTGAAAACGTTTCATAATAGGAGGGGGATACTAGAATGATTTTGTTAAAGGCTCAGAAAGTAATTACTGGTGATGGAAAGACCATTATTGAAGATGGCGGTATCGTTTATGCTGCGGACAAAATTTTAGCCGTCGGAAAAGCAGATGCGTTATCGGCGGATTTTCCGCAAGCAGAGATTCGTGATTATGGCAGTGCTACAATTCTCCCTGGATTGATGGATGCTCATATCCACCTTGGCTATTATTGGACGCAACCTGATCTGCATCGGTACAATGATTTTATGATCGCTTACTATGCGCAAAAACAAGCCGAGACGTGTCTAGCCAAAGGTGTAACGACGATCCGTGATTGTTGTGGGCCACAATTTCTGTTAGAAACATTGCGACTAGCAGCTGAAAAAGGATTCGTGAAAGCACCGCGCATCCTACACACAGATCGAGGAATTTGTATCACCGGTGGACACGGACATGAGGATGGTATTGAAGAGGTTGATGGTGCAGAAAATATTCGCCACACAATTCGTCGTCAAAAGAAAGATGGAGCAGATTGGATTAAGCTATTGACAACAAATCGCGATGATATTTGCGAGTTTACTCAAGAAGAATTGAATGCAGGTGTCGAGGAATCACATCGACTTGGAATGAAATGTGTGGTTCATTCAGGGACACAGCCAGGAATTCAAATGTGTATTGATGCTGGATTCGATACCATTGAGCACGGAAACTTTTTAACTGTTGAACAGGCTAAACAAATGGTGAAAAATCGACAATCCTGGACACCTACGATGTATGCCTATCATTTTTTGGCCGAATATAACCAAAAGGTTCAAGAAGTCGGGATCGATCATTCGAATCAGTCAACTGAAACCTATTCACATCACTTAGATTTCTTTGAAAGCTCGGTTCAAGCGTATTCGGAAAACTTCAAAGCAATTTATGATGAGGGTGTAACGATTCTTGCCGGAACCGATATGGTGATGTTAGAAGCGCCAAGTGTTCCAATCGTGGAAGAGTTGGAATTAATGGTAAGATATGGATTAACACCAATCGAGGCAATTCAAACAGCTACACAAAATCCTGCGCGGGTATTTGATTTATCCGAAGTTACAGGTGAATTGAAAGCAGGATTACAAGCAGATATACTTGTTGTAGATGGAGATGCAACTACAGATATTGAAGCATTACGAAATGTTCGACAGGTATTTTTAGCTGGAGCAGAAGTTTAAGAAATAATAATCGCCTCGCCAAATTAAATGGAAATTTTGGCGAGGCAATTCTTTACATCATTTTTTTTGCTTTTTCTGTATTAGCAAAATGGAGCTTTGCAAACTTGCTTAATAAATCTATTCCACCCTGTCGCAATAGTTTAGCAGCAAGTTCGTCAGAAGGTTTGCCTGCTCCAGAAGGAACTTTTGTCCCTAATTCTAATGAAGCTTTGTCCAGTTCATCAAGAAAGCTTGCACGACTAATAATAGAAGCTGCTGCAACAGAAAGGTGATATTGTTCTCCTTTAGTAACAAAATAGATTTTTTGCTCAACGCGTTGAGGCTCCTGTTTAACGTATTTCATGTAATTAGCTTCGGAAGTGAATTGATCAATTAGGATCGCTTCGGGTTTTGTTGGTGCAATCTGATCTAACAAGAGACGGATTGCTTGATTATGCAATGCGACCTTCATTCGAACAGCATTATATTTCGGTTGAATCTCATTATATTTTTCTGGACTCACGACTAATAAACGATAAGGAATCAGTTCTTTGATCGCTGTTGCCATTTTTCGGATTTGATCGTCAGTAAGCATTTTTGAGTCTTTTACTCCTAAGCGTTTTAAAGCATCAAGATGTTCTTTATCAGCATAGGCGGCACAAACACACAATGGACCGAAGTAGCTGCCATTTCCAACTTCATCACTGCCAAGCACAGCTAATGAGGCGAAATTTTTAGGTAGGCTACTGCTTGTTTTTGCTGCTGAAGGATCTGAGCTTCCCCAACGTGCGGCTTCTTGTTCAGCATTTTTTCCTTGAAACAGGACTTTTCCCGATGTGTAGGCGGTAATACTGGTGCCATTTTTTTTAGCAGAAAATTCACTGTAAGGAACTTTCTTATTTAGAAGATAGTCAGCATAGTAGTTTTTCAGTTTTTTGATTTCCGTCTTTGATAATTTAAGTACAGCAGAACCCATATTTTTTCTCTTTTCTTTAAGTTAATTGGCTTTCAATTGATGAAAGTTGTACATACGAAAGATTTTAGCATATAATATATTAGTGTTTTTGTTATCAGAATATTTTTTATAAAAATTGTTTGAGGAAGGTTGATCGATATGGCGCAAAATCGCTATAAGGCAATCGTTGCCGGTCAGACTTATACTATCATTGGACAAGAATCCAAGCAACATATGGATATGGTTACCGCGTTGGTCAATGAACAGTTAAATGAGATCATGTCGTTATCACCTGGGATTACGCAAGAAAAAGCCACGATGTTATTGGCGATCAATGCGGTCTCAGATCAATTGAAAAAGCAAGAAGCGTTGATGAAGTTGGAAAAACAACAAAATACGCTTGAAGGGCAAGCAGCCCATAATCTAGAGTTAGAAAATCGTATCAAGAAAATCGAAGCAATTGAAGCCGAAGCCAAAGAAATCATGCGGAAAAATGGGAAAGAAAATGTTCCAATCCGAAATCACGTAGAAGCGCAGCAAATCGTTAACGAAAACCGAAAACGTGAGATTCAAAAAAGAGCGGCAAATAAATAAGTGAGGGATACTATGTTAACATTGGTAATTTTATTTGCATTATTACTATCTTTTTACGTGGGTTATCGTCGCGGTACAGCCTACCAGATAGTATTTTCGATTGGATATTTGATATCCTTCGTAGTTGCTCGGATGTTTTATCAGCAATTAGGATCTCACTTGGATTTATTTGTACCTTATCCATCCGTAACAAATGAATCGAAAATGGTCTATTACTCTGTCGAACAAGCTTTTAATTTAGATAAAGCTTTTTATGCTGGAGTGGCGTTTGTCATGATTTTAGTCATCGGTTGGTTGGTGACGCATCTGTTCGCAATCTTTTTTAAAGATTTACTATTCAAAGTGCTTATTCCTCAATATGATGGTATTGTAGCAGGTGTCTTACAATTAATTGTTTGCTATGTTAGCATTTTTCTGATTTTGAAGTTAGCAAGTTTCGTACCGATGGCCTTAATTCAAAATCACATCGAAGGAAGTTGGTATGCTCGGTTTATGATCGAACATTCGCTGTTCTTAAGTTCTTATTTTAATAATTTATGGGTTACAAATATTATTGGATAAATGAAAAACCGGGACGCTGTTTGACAGGTTTCGGTTTATTTATGTATAGAAGGTGAAAAAATGAATGAACGTATTCTAAAAACGTTAGAGTTCGAACAAGTAAAAAAAATGATTCAACAGTATTTAACAACTGAACAAGGGGAAGAAGAAATCCGTCAATTAACACCTTCTAATGATGAGGATACTATCCAGGCATGGCTGGATGAAACGGAAGACGGAATGAAGGTTCAACGCCTACGCGGAGGATTACCAATTCCTAAATTAAACAATATCAAGCCACATATGAAGCGAATTGAAATCGGAGCTAATCTAAATGGATTAGAGCTGGCTGAAGTCTCGCGCGTACTTTCTACTACAAGTGAATTGGTGCGTTTTATTGAAGATTTGAAAGATAGTGAATTAGAATTTTTGCGTTTATATTTCTGGGAAGACCAATTAACCACCTTACCTGAATTGAGTGGAAAACTCCGTCGTTCGGTGGAAGAAGATGGTCGTGTACGAGATGAGGCTTCACCCGAATTACGTATAATCCGCAGTCAAATAAGGCGTAGCGAACAAACAATTCGTGAACAATTAGATGGATTAATTCGTGGGAAAAACGCAAAGTATTTGAGCGATAGCTTGATCACAATGCGAAATGATCGATATGTGATTCCTGTGAAGCAAGAATACCGTGGTGTTTTTGGTGGAGTAGTTCACGATCAGAGCGCTTCTGGTCAAACCTTATTCATGGAGCCAAAACAAGTTGTTGAGTTAAACAATCGGTTACGACAGCAGCAAATTGCAGAACGGACTGAGATCGAGCGTATTTTAGCTGAGTTATCTGCAGAATTGGTGGCCCCTCGTAAAGACATTTTACACAACGCCTATGTATTAGGACGTTTTGACTTGATGAACGCTAAAGCACGCTTTGCCAAAGCTCTAAAAGCAGTCGTACCAATGATTAATCAAGAAAATCATGTGTTTTTCAAACAAGCACGTCATCCATTATTAGATCAAGAAAAAGCGGTAGCTAATGATCTTATGATTGGAGAAGATTTTCAGGCTGTCGTTGTTACGGGTCCGAATACTGGTGGGAAGACCATTTCTCTTAAAACCCTAGGCCTTTTGCAGCTGATGGGACAAGCGGGTCTGCCGCTGCCTGTTGGTGAGGAAAGCGAGATGGGAATCTTCGATGAAGTTTTTGCGGATATTGGTGATGAACAATCAATTGAACAAAGCTTATCGACTTTCTCTTCTCATATGACGAATATTGTTTCAATTTTAGATAAAATTGATGAGCATAGTTTAGTGTTGTTTGACGAACTAGGTGCAGGAACAGATCCACAAGAAGGAGCGGCATTAGCAATCGCAATTTTGGATGCAGTTGGGGCAAAGTCTTCCTATGTAATGGCAACCACTCACTATCCAGAACTAAAGATCTATGGTTATAATCGATCAAATACGATCAATGCAAGTATGGAGTTTGATGTTGATACATTAAGTCCAACGTACCGACTATTGATTGGTGTACCTGGACGTAGTAATGCTTTTGAAATTTCTCGTCGACTTGGATTAGATCCATTAGTGATCGAAAATGCTAAACAAATCATTGATGAAGAAAGTCAAGACCTGAACGAAATGATTTCTGATTTAGAGAATCAACGAAAGGCGACGGAAACAGAATATTTGGAGATTCGTCATTATGTAGATGAGTCTGAGAAATTATATCGAGATTTGAAAAATGCCTATTCCTATTTCTTCGATGAACGAGAAAAAGAAATGGAGAAAGCTCGTAAGAAAGCTAATAAGATTGTTAGTGAAGCTGAAGAAAATGCAGAAAAAATCATTAAGGTTATCCGTCAGATGCAACTGGACGGCCAGGGAAATGTAAAAGAACATCAATTGATTGATGCAAAGACCCAGTTGGCTGATCTTAAACAAGATGAAAATCTTAAGAAAAATAAAGTATTGCAAAAAGCTAAAGCAAAGAAACAATTTAAACCCAACGATGAAGTGATCGTTGAAACATATGGTCAACGTGGAACACTGATTAAAAAAGTCAGCGATAATGAATGGCAAGTCCAACTAGGGATTTTAAAGATGACTGTCTCTGAAGATGATATGACTTTGACTACCCCGATAGAAGAACCAAAGCAGCGTGTAATCACTGGTATTCAACGAGGCGCTAGTTCCAAAGTAAAACCAGAGCTGGATTTACGTGGAAAACGCTATGAGGAAGCCTTAGCAGAAGTGGATCAATACATTGATGCAGCCCTTTTAGCAAATTTTGCTCAAGTTCGAATTATTCATGGGAAAGGAACGGGCGCTCTACGCAAAGGCATTACTGATTATTTAAAAAATAATCGGAATGTTCAGAGCTTTGAGTTTGCCCCTGCAAACCAAGGTGGAAGCGGTGCGACGGTGGTAACCTTTAAATAGTTTACAAGTGTAAGCAGAACAGTAGCGAAGAAAATGGGACCGTGCTATACTACTTTTAGTAAGAAAAACGGATGCTAATTTTTAACGCATCTAAGTTATAATAGGAGGAATTCAAATGTCACAAGTAGTTACTGATAAAACTTTTAACGAAGAAACAGATAACGGTCTTGTTTTGATCGACTTTTGGGCAACCTGGTGTGGGCCTTGTCGTATGCAAGCACCGATCTTAGAACAATTATCCGAAGAATACGATGAAGATGAGTTCAGAGTTGTAAAGATGGATGTGGATGAAAATCCAGAAACACCAGCATCCTTCGGCATTATGAGCATCCCAACACTGGTTTTGAAAAAGGATGGACAAGTTGTTGATAAAGTCATCGGTGTTCATACGAAAGATCAATTAAAAGAGCTTATCCAAGCTCACATGTAGGAAATTGAGCTGGGCATTTTGTCCAGCTTTTTTGTCAGTTTAGTTTTAATCTAATGATGTAGCTCGGAAGGGAAGCAACTTATGAACGAACGAATCAAAAATAAATTAGCACTTTTACCAGATCAACCGGGCTGTTATCTGATGAAAGACAAAAACGGTACGATTATTTATGTCGGAAAAGCTAAAATCCTAAAAAATAGGGTACGCTCTTATTTTACTGGCAGTCACAATACCAAGACAGAGCGTTTAGTCAGTGAAATCGTGGATTTTGAGTATATCGTAACAGAATCCAATATCGAGGCATTACTACTCGAGATTAACTTGATCAAGAAAAATGATCCCAAATATAACATCATGCTGAAGGACGATAAAACCTATCCTTTTCTAAAAATCACCAATGAAAAATATCCTCGTTTGATGATTACTCGAAAAGTCTTGAAGGATAAGGCTCATTATTTTGGCCCATATCCCGATGTGAATGCAGCTAATGAAACAAAGAAATTATTGGATCGATTGTTTCCACTTAGGAAGTGCAAGCCGTCACAAAAAACGCCTTGTCTTTATTATCATTTAGGACAATGTTTGTGTCCTTATGCTTTTCACGTTGATCCTCAAGTTTATAAGGACATGGTAGAAGAAATCAAACGCTTTTTAAATGGTGGCCACACAGAGATTCAGAAGCAATTAGAAGAAAAAATGAAACTGGCAGCTGCAGATATGGAGTTTGAAAAGGCAGCGGAATACCGTGATCAGATCAGAGCAATTGAAACAGTCATGACAAAACAAAAAATGACGAATACTGACTTGGTGGATCGTGACATTTTTGGTTATGCGACAGACAAAGGCTGGATGTGTGTACAGGTATTCTTTGTCCGTCAAGGGAAACTAATTGAGCGAGATGTTTCGATGTTTCCATTTTATAATGATGCAGAAGAGGATTTTTTAACCTACATTGGACAGTTTTATCAAGAAAATGAACATTTTATTCCTAAAGAGGTTTTGATTCCTGATAATATTGACAAGCCTAGTGTTGAAGCGATGCTGGCAACAAAAATTTTACAACCACAACGTGGAGAAAAGAAAAAGCTAGTAAAATTGGCAGGGAAAAATGCTCAGGTTGCTTTGAATGAAAAATTCGATCTAATTGGTCGAAGTGAAGCGCGAACGATTGGTGCGGTTGAAAAATTAGGCGATGCTATGAATATTCCCGCACCGATTCGAATTGAAGCTTTTGATAACTCTAATATCATGGGAACAGATCCAGTATCTGCCATGGTAGTTTTTATTGATGGGAAACCTGCTAAGAAAGAGTATCGCAAGTATAAAATCAAAACGGTCAAGGGACCAGATGACTATGCGTCCATGCGTGAGGTCATTTATCGTCGTTACTCTCGGGTATTAAAAGAAGGATTACCATTCCCAGATTTAATTGTGATTGACGGAGGGAAAGGCCAAGTTGATGTCGCGAAAGATGTATTAGCTAACCAATTAGGAATTGATATCCCAATCGCGGGTCTAGCAAAAGATGATAAACACAAGACGAGTGAGTTGCTATTTGGACCAGAGTTGAACGTAGTGCCTTTGGAACGCAATTCACAAGAATTTTTCCTGCTGCAACGTATTCAAGATGAAGTCCATCGCTTTGCGATTACTTTTCATCGCCAGCTGCGCAGTAAAAATAGTTTTGCTTCAAAACTGGATAATATTGATGGATTAGGTCCAAAACGTAAAAAAATGTTGCTGAAGGAATTTAAGTCACTAAAGAATATCCAAGCAGCAACCGTAGATGAGTTACAAGAAGTAGGTTTGCCAAAACAGGTAGCTGAAAATACATTTAATCAATTGCAAGAAAAATAATGTATAGCACCCTTTACACAAAATGTAAAGGGTGCTATACTTTTGTTATGAAATGTAAAGGGACCTATACATTTGAGGAGTGGTCGTTTGAAAAATCGAATCCAAGAATTACGCAAAGAACGCAAGATGACTCAAAGTGAATTGGCTGATCATTTAGAAGTGACCCGCCAAACGATTATATCTTTAGAGAATGGACGGTACAACGCCTCATTGATCCTAGCCTATAAAATTTCGCGATTTTTTGATTTAATGATAGAAGAAGTTTTCATTTTTGATGAGGAGGATGAATAATGAAGGAGTTATCAAAACTAGATTGCGAGTATCGAGAGAAATTACGCAAGAAGAACATAGGATATTTGGCTGCAATTATCTTTATGTTAATCTGTTCTACAATCTTATTTATTGGTACAAAGTGGTTTGAGTTGAAAATAAATGATCATGCAGTAGGATTTTTGTCAGGATTCTTTTTTTCGCTCTGTTCAGTATTTGTGATCTTTCTCTTTAAAAATCGCCAAACGATGAAGAACCCTGAAAAGCTAAGACAGGAGCGTATCGTTAAGACCGATGAGCGAAATATTGAGATTTCTGCGAAGTCACTACAAATAACGACCTTTGTGATGGTTATTAGCTTAGCTATTTTGAGCATAGTTGGCAGTTTCGTTTCAAGAACATTAATGACGACAGCTAGCGGATTGCTAAATTTATTTCTAATCAGCTATATAATTAGCTATTTTTTCTACAAAAAGAAACTATAAGCATTCAGTGATATATCCATTTTTTAAGGAAAGTGGATTTAATAATAAAAAGGAGTGAGAAAATGTTAGAGGTTAAGAATTTGAGTAAAAGTTTTGGATCGTATAAGGCTTTAGATAATATGAGCTTTACGATTGAAGACGGGAAGATTTTGGGGTTGATCGGACAAAATGGTGCGGGAAAAACGACAACATTTCGTTTGATCTTGGACTTCTTAACAAAAGATTCTGGCAGTGTTTTATGGAATGGGCACACATTGTCGGGAAAAGACTATAATACAATTGGTTATTTACCAGAGGAACGAGGGTTATATCCTAAAGTAACGATTGAGAATCAATTACTTTTCTTTGCTTCATTGAGAGGAAAGAGTAAACAAGAGATTGCACCAAAAATTGATGAATGGATGGAGAAATTTCAAGTCAAAGGTAAGAAGACCGATAAAGTAAAATCGCTTTCTAAGGGAAATCAGCAAAAAGTGCAATTGATTTCAACGTTGATTCACGAACCAAAGTTAGTGATTTTAGATGAACCCTTCAGCGGATTAGATCCGGTCAATGCGGAATTATTGAAAAATGGCATTATTGAATTAAAGGAAAAGGGCTCGTGTGTCATTTTCTCAAGTCATAATATGGATAATGTTGAAAAAATCTGTGATCACCTGATCATGCTGCGAAATGGTGAAACAGTCTTAAATGGGAAGGTACATGAGATTCGCGAATCATTTGGACGAAGTAAATTGTATCTAGAATCTCATTTGACCAAAGAAGAATTAGAAGCCTTTTCGGGAGTTCATACAGTGATTCAGAAAGAAGACGGTAGTTTTGATATAACGTTGGAAGATCCAGCGGCTGGTCAAGAAATTTTTGTTAAAGCGACAAAGGACGGCTATATTCCTATGTTTAATCAACAACCACCAACACTAGAAGAAATTTTCAAATGGAAAGCAGGTGCTGTAAATGAGTAAAATGGGTATTATTATCAAAGATGTATATAAAAAGAACGTAAAATCGACAGCCTTCCTCATTATGATTCTAGCACCATTTTTACTTATGGGAATTTTCTATTTGTCACAATATTTCTTCGGTGATGCAAATGACATCAATAAAATCGGAATCGTAAGTGAGCAACCTGCGATAGCAGAGCAGTTGGCTGAAACTAAAAATGATGATTACAAATTCAAAGTAATTACCAGCGACAAAAAAGCACAAGCACAGTTAGAGGATAAAAAAATCGATGCCTATCTTGATTTGAAAATGGGCAGCGATCAAGTTTCTGGAAAACTTTACAGCAAAACATCTTTAGGGACCTCAACTGAAATGCAGTTACAACAAATTTTAAGCTCGATGCAGGCGAATATTCGTGCTAGTCAATTGAATCTGACTACAGCACAGGTTCAAAAAGTGATGGAGCCAGCAAAATTTGAATCGACAAAAGTTATTTTTGAGAACGGAAAAATGAAAAATGACGGTGGGGACTCGGGAACACAGTTTATCTTGAGCTTCTTAACGACGATCATTATGTTTGTGTTTATTGTCAGCTATTCATCCATCATCGCTCAAGAAATTGCCTCTGAAAAGGGCACGCGAATTATGGAAGTCTTACTTTCTAGCATGAAGGCTAAAACGCATTATTATGGGAAACTGTTGGGTGTATTATTAGTAGCCTTAACTCAATTATTGATCTACGGTGTTGCTATTGTACTAGGATATAGACAGTTCAAAGATATGGACATGGTAAAGGATCTGCTTAGTAATGTATCAATTAAGGCCTTATTAGGCAGTGGAGCTTTTGTCATTATAACCTTCATGCTGGTAGGGCTATTCTTGTATGCGGTATTATCAGCGTTATGTGGTTCGCTGGTAAGCAAGCCGGAAGATACGGCGAAAGCAATCCAGCCTGTAACCTACTTATCGATGATTGGCTATATGTTGAGCTTGATTTTAGGAACCTCTGATCCAACTAATGTAATAATCAAAGTTACTTCCTATATTCCTTTCTTATCGTCTTACAGTATGCCTTTACGACTTGCCTCTGGAACTGTAGCGCTTTCTAGTGCTTTTGTATCCTTAGCAATCTTAGTTTTATTCACGATTTTCTTAACACTTTTCTCAGCTCAGTTGTACAAATCAAATGTGTTAGTGTACAGCGAAGGTGGAACGTGGAGTGCTTTGAAACAATCAATTTCTATCATGCAAAATGATCGGAAAAAGAAATAATCAATTCAGTTGACCGTTGAAACAAAATCTCCGACAATAGAGTTGTACTAAAAACAGTAAGGCTCATATTAAAGACGAACAAGGAGGAAGTTTGATGGACAAAACGAAACAGTTGGCAAATGGGATTGAGATGCCAAGACTTGGTTTAGGTGTATGGCGCGTGGAAGACAATGACGCAACGAATTCTGTAAAGTGGGCAATCGAAAACGGCTATCAATTGATTGATACGGCAGAGGTATATAAAAATGAGCAAGGCGTTGGTGAAGGAATTCGACAATCAAACACTAAACGAGAAGATTTGTTTATTACCACAAAACTTTGGAATGCTGACCAAGGTTATGATTCTGCCCATCAGGCTTTTAATGATAGTTTAGAACGTTTAGGTTTAGACTATGTTGATCTTTATTTGATCCACTGGCCTGTTGAAGGCAAATTTAATGACTCCTGGAAAGCGATGGAGGAGATTTATGAAAGTGGAAGAGCAAAAGCAATTGGTGTGTCAAACTTTCATCAGCATCACATTGAAGAACTTATGAAAACAGCGAAGATCAAACCCATGGTCGATCAAATCGAACTGCATCCGACTTTAACGCAAGTGGAATTACGTGATTTTTTAGCGAAAGAAGGTATCGCTGTTGAAGCATGGTCGCCTCTTGGTCAAGGGAAGATTTTGCAAAATCCAACGCTTGTTGAAATTGCGGAGAAGCATGATAAATCTGCTGCCCAAGTGATTATTCGCTGGCATTTACAAAGTGATAGTATTGTGATTCCAAAATCTGTCCATGAAGAGCGTATTAAAGAGAACTTCGATGTATTTAACTTTGAATTAAATGATGATGAAATGAAACGGATTGATGCTCTGAATATCAATGAGCGATTGGGAGCAGACCCAGATAATTTTGATTTTTAAATTTAATAACGGTATTTACCTGTTATACAAAAAACATGAACAGACATCTCCATGTCCGTTCATGTTTTTTTATTAGAATTTTAAAATGTGAAGCACTTCGTTGTTTTGTTTTTTAAACAAAAAAAAAGAATTATTTTTGTCAGAATAGTATTTCGTGAAAATATTTATGATAAAATAGCAAGAAAAAGGAGGGTTTTGATGGAAGAATTTTTAGTAAAAATTAATTCTTTGATTTGGGGAGCTCCGATGATCATCTTAATTCTAGGAATCGGCATTATTTTAACTGTTGGTTGTCGGATGATCCAAATTCGTCGTTTACCTTTGGCGCTGAAGTATATGGTGAAAAATGAAGAGGGCGGTCAAGGGGATGTTACTAGTTTTCAGGCATTATGTACGGCACTATCAGCAACGATCGGTACAGGAAATATTGTCGGCGTCGCTACTGCAATTGTCGCTGGAGGTCCAGGGGCCTTATTTTGGTTAGAACTCGCAGGATTGTTAGGAATGGCCACGAAATACGCAGAAGGTTTATTAGCGGTAAAGTATCGCACGTTTGATGATCATGGAAAAGCATTAGGCGGACCGTTTTATTATATTGAAAATGGATTAGGACCTAAGTGGAAATGGCTAGCTAAGATGTTCGCCTTTTTTGGAGCAATTGCTGGTGTGATCGGAATTGGTACGATTGCTCAGATTAACGGTATTACTTCTGCTGCGGAAACCTTCTTTGATCCGGAAAAATTAAATACGCTTACACTTTTTGGCAATGAATACTCTTGGGCGGTCATTATTACGGGTATCGTGGTAACAGTTTTAGTCGCCATTGTTTTAGTCGGAGGCGTTCAAAGAATTGCCCGTGTGTCTGAAATTATTGTACCGTTAATGATCGTAATCTATGTTGGACTTTGTCTTTTTATGGTTATTTTAAACATTACAAAATTACCTGGTGTCATTGTCGAAATTTTCCAAAGTGCCTTTGGCTTACGTGCTGTATCAGGCGGAGCGTTAGGAGCGATGATGATTGCAATGCAAAAAGGAATTGCTCGAGGAATCTTTTCAAATGAGTCAGGTCTAGGAAGTGCCCCCATTGCGGCAGCAGCTGCTCAGTCGAAAGAGCCGGTGCGTCAAGGATTGGTTTCAATGACCGGAACCTTTATCGATACGATTGTTGTCTGTAATATGACTGGGATGGCGATTATTCTAACTGGAGCATGGAAAACAGGATTAGATGGTTCTGCTGTAACGATTTATGCGTTTGCGGAGGCATTGCCACTTACCCAAACGGTGGCATCGCTTTTATTGATGATCTGTTTAGCATTCTTTGCTTTCACAACTATTTTAGGATGGAATTATTATTCAGAGCGTTGTCTAAGTTACTTAACGGGTGGAAATACCAAGTTTTCAGCGATATTCCGTTGGATTTATATCTTTGCTGTTTTCATCGGACCGTATTTAACTGTTTCGGCAGTGTGGACGATCGCTGATATTTTTAATGGATTAATGGCCTTTCCAAACATTGTCGCTTTGATTCTGCTGAGTCCAGTTGTATTCAAAGAAACCAAATCTTATTTTAGTCGATTATCTGCAGGTGAAGTAAAGGAATTTTCATCTGTGTCGTTAACGGATGCTTCACTTGATGATGACTAAATTCAAAAAAATACAAAAAAACTGTGGCAAAACAATGATTTTGCCACAGCTTTTTTGTTATTCGTAACGTAAGGCATTGATTGGATCTAACCGAGCCGCTCGATTGGCAGGGAAAGTTCCAGCCAAAAATGCAATCAGCATAATTATTAACAGGATGATCAACATGGACGGCCAAGAAAACTGTAACAAGGTTAAACCTGTGAGTCCGTCTAAAAATGAGGTTGTAGCAAAATCATTTAAAAAATGCCCTGCTACAAAAGCACCAGCGATTCCTGTAACGCCTCCCCAGAAGCCAATCAATAAAGCTTCTATACTGAAGGTTAAAAAGACTTTGAAGCGCCCCATTCCCATAGCCTTCATCAAACCAATTTCTCGTGTACGATCTTGAACAGACATGTATAGTGTATTGATAATTCCGAAACTTGCAGCTAATAAGGCAATTGCACCAAATAGAGTGAGTACACCCGTGATTGCGTTGATAACTTGACGAATCATCCCAATTTCATCTTCAACGGTCATAGCAGCAAAGCCTTTTTTGTTCAAACGTTTCTTCAGCTGTTCGATTTGTTTCTTCGATAAGTTTTTATCCATAGTAGCAAAAAGGGTCCCATACTTATTTTTCATATTTTCTGGCAGTCCTTTTTCGTTCACACTAACAATTTTGTCTGATAAGGCTTTACTCATAATCGATTGGCCTTGTTGAATCAAACTAACATTTCGAACGCCTACAATAGTTGCATTAAGAACTTCTTGTTCGCCTGTTGCTTGACTGCTGACCGCAATTTTTAGATTCTGATTGAGTGCGTCTTTGGCTGTTTTGAAGCCTAAAGATTTCATATATTCTGGAGCTATATTAATTTCATACTTATCACCAGTACTGTTTACTTCACGTCCGGCTTCTAAATCAATTGAAATATCACTGACACTTACAGCAGATAAAAGATATTTTTCTCCATCATTTCGTTGAATGTAGTCGGTTGACAGAAAATGAAAAGGTTCGACTTTTTTAATTCCTTTTGTTGCCTTGATTTTATCTAAATCCTTTGTCGTCAAATAATCGGCATCTGCTCCAGAAGCCTTATCAGGATCGTACTTTTGCGGTTCATTGTCAGTAGACCCCATTTGAGATTCTGGAAAGACCATCAGCTGATCTTCGCCGCCTACGCCACTGATTTGTCGATCAATATAATCATTGACACCATTATTGACACCAGTTGTTAAAGAAATTGTAAAGGCACCGATGAAAATAGCGATCACCGTTAAAACCGTTCGCCCCTTGTTGCGCCATAGGTTTGAGCTTGCAGATTTGATAATGTCAAATAGTTTCATGTTAGGCACCCTCCAATAATTGACCGTCTTTAATGTGAATTTGGCGATCGCATCGTTCTGCTAATTCTGGGTCATGGGTTACGATAATTAAGGTGATGCCTTTTTGTTGATTTAAATCAAAAAGCAATTTCTCGATTTTTTCACCAGTGGCTGTATCCAGATTTCCAGTTGGTTCGTCGGCAAAAATGATTTCTGGTTGATTAACGATCGCACGAGCAATACATACACGCTGTTTTTGACCACCTGACAAATCATTCGCTTTATTGTTCGCTTTATCACTCAATTCGACAGCTTCTAAAGCGTCTATTGCCATCTGTTTTCTTTTTCGACTCGGGATTCCGGCAATTTTTAATGGCAATAAAACATTCGATAAAACCGTGTCCTTAGGATTTATAAAAAATTGTTGGAAGACAAAACCAAATGTTTCATTTCGCATTTTATTTAGCGAACTATTTTTAATTTGGCGTGTATCTTGATTCAGTAAAGAAATTTTACCTGAACTTGGTCGATCTAGTAACGCTAATATGTGCATTAAAGTTGATTTTCCTGATCCACTTTTACCAATAATTGCGACAGATTCTCCTTTTTTTATTGCGAAATTAACCCCTTTTAATGCTTCAAAAGCCGCTTGGCCAGAACCATAAACTTTTTTCACATCATTTACTTCAATTGCATTCATTATTTTCCTCCTTTTAGCTAAAAGCTATGGATTGATTCTCCCATAAGTCGAAAATAATAAAATGGTACTAAAGTAGTATTTTAATGATTATCATTAAAAAAAATGAATTTAAATGCGAATTTGTTGCTAAGCAAATGTTAATCGTAATATTTGCTTAGCAAAGTTTCTGTACGACTTCAAGTTAGAAAGCATAAAAAAAGAGTAAATCAGTGATTTACTCAAAGTCTTGAACAAAGAAATCAAATAACGCTTGCTCTTGAGGGTTATTTTGACGAGTTAGTTCTGGATGCCATTGAACACCAATTATTTTTGTGTTTCGTTCACGACTTTCGACAGCTTCGATGATACCGTCGGTTGACCAAGCAATTGGAACAAGACTTTCAGCTAGCTCTTTAATAGCTTGATGATGGTATGAATTGACCTGTGCACGTTCACCAAATAAGGGAGCCAATGCAGAATCTCCTTTGACGGTAATAGAATGTAGGCCGAAATCGGGAACAGTGGGAAACATATCGTGTTTTACTTTCCAATCAGCATATTGTGACAAGTCCTGATACAATGTCCCGCCTAATGTGACATTTAAAAGTTGTGTTCCGCGACAAACAGTAAAAATTGGTTTATTCTGTTTGATCGCCTCTTTGATTAAAGCCATCTCGAATGAGTCGCGAGCAATGCTTGTAGGGCCTAGCTTTGGATGTGGTTCTTCCCCATATAAAAAAGGAGTGACATCCTGTCCGCCAGCCAATAATAGCTTATCAATTGTTGCAATATAATCACTAGCAAGCTCAGGATCACTGATAGGTAGTAAAATGGGAACACCACCTGCTTGATGTACACCGTTAATAAAGCCTTGGGGACTATAAGTAAATTGTTGATCAAAAAAATCTTGATTATTTTGATAATGCTGATTCGCTGCGACGCCTATAATTTTCTTCTTCATAATTTATCACTCCTTTTATCTTTTGATACCATAGCCAAAACTTAAAAAGCAAGTAATTCGATCTTAATTTTTTCTTCAATTTTGCAGTAATAAAAAAACTGCTACAAATATGAAAATAATGCTATATGTTGCTCAAAGGCTTTAGAAAAATTTTGTCTTTTTTTTGAAAAATAGTTACGGGAACACCTTTTTTTGATATACTGTAGTCATTGAATAAATACAAAAAGGTTGGGCGTAAGCTTCAAGGATCGTGTTCTTCAAGGGGTGAGAAGAACAACCTTGAGAGTTTTGCGTTCTTTTTTTGTATGTAAAGGAGGGTTTGTGTGTTAGAAGCTTTAGAAAAAATAAAATCTGCTGAAGAACTAAATGAAAGAAAAAAAGAACAATTACTGGCTGAATTGACAGCTTATGAGGCGAGTAAAAAACAACTGCTACAAGAAAAGCGGGAAGAGCTGAGAGCAGATTTTTCAAATGCTTTGTCGGAAAGAGAGCAAGCGTTAGCTCAAGACTTAGCGGCTGAAGAACAAGAATTGTCCAGAAGTGCTGAAGACGCTATTAAGCAGATGGAAGAAAACTACAGTTCAAAGAAAGAACAGACGATTCAAAAAATAATTGAAAGGGTGATCTCGGAATATGGCAGTCAGTAAAATGAGTAAGCTGACATTGATTGCTCAACAAGAATATAGTGAGCGAATTTTATCTGCGATTCAGGGTTTCCAAGGAGTGGAAATTCGAGACCTCTTTCAGCAAACAGTCAGTAATGAATGGGTCGAGGAATATTTTAATGAAATAGATCCTTTGCCTAGTCAGGATACTCTTGCAAAAATTGATTACCAGTTAGAACAAATCACACATGCTATTAGATTTGTCGAGCATAACGGAAGTAGTCGGGAAAAAGGCCTTCATCTTAAACGTCAGGTTGCCACTTTAAAGACTTTAGAAGAGAATTTCGATGAAGCTGCTTTACTTTCGGAATTGGAAAGTATTCAAGAATTAGAACGGAATTTTTTGGATGCTAGTTCTAGACAACGTGATTTGAGCGAACAAGAAAGTCTTTTACAAAAATGGCAAGCCTTAGATTTTTTGCCAAAAGAATATGCACTACGTTCATCAAAGTGTTTTCTAGGAACTGCTGATGCAAGTATTTGGGAATCCTTCAAGCAAGAGTTGAAGGACAAACAAATTCATTATGAAATCATTTATAGTGACGATCATATTGTCAACTTCGTTCTATTATTTTTACGTGCAGAACAAGGGGAGGTACAAGAACTTATTCGTCAATTCAGCATAGTTGCCTTTACGTACAATCGAACACAGCTTCCTAAAGCAGAATTGGCCAGCATTCAGCGGGAAATGATGAAATTAGTAGAAGAACAGAAAAAGCTGGCTCGACTGATTGGGCAAAAGAAAATCGTTATTGAAAATCTGGAAACTTCAGAAGAAGTACTGTTGGCACGAAAAAACCGCTGGTTAATTCATGATCGATTTATCAAGGATGATAAAGTATTTTTACTCCAAGGATGGATTGAAACAGACAGTTTCAAAAGCTTTGAAACTTTTGTAGAGGATCTAATCGGAGCTGGAAATCTGTATATCGAAATTGAAGAACCGACGGATACAGAGATCAATGAAGAAATTCCAACTAAATTAAAGAATCATAAGTTAGTTAAGCCTTTTGAGATGTTAACTGAAATGTATAGTTTGCCAAAATATCATGAAGTTGACCCGACACCGTGGTTTATGCCGTTTTATTTTGTCTTCTTTGGCATGATGGTAGCCGATGCGGGATATGGTGCTCTGATGTTAGTGGCAACAACTGTTGCTTTGCGAACAATTTTACCGCGCGGAATGGAGCGTTTTATGCGCTTTTTCCAAATTTTGGCTGTTCCTACTATTTTATGGGGCTTGATTTATAACTCGTTCTTTGGCTTTTCGTTAGACTATACGCCAATACTTTCTACTAGTGATGATGTTATTAGTATTCTGATTCTATCCATTGTTTTTGGTGTGATACAGATTTTTATTGGGTTAGGGTTAGCTGCCAAAGAGAATATCAAAGCCAAAAATTATCTAGGTGCAGTTTCAGATGGTTTTGCCTGGCAGGGGATTATGGTCGGAGCAATCGTTGGTGGTTTAGGAAAAATGCTGATGGATAGTCAAGGGCTCTTCTTTATCGGCGTTGGGCTTGCAGTTTTAAGTGCTCTGCTGATAATTGTTACTCCGATGCTACAATCAAAGTCTAAATTGAAAGGATTAGCCAAAGGGGCATATAACTTATATGGAATTACAAGTTATATTGGTGATTTGGTTAGCTATACACGATTGATGGCTTTGGGTATCTCTGGCGGAAGTATTGCTGCAGCATTTAACATGTTGGTGGGCTATATGCCTCCAATAGCGCGCTTTAGCGTGGGTATCTTATTGATGTTGGCTTTACATGGATTAAATATCTTTTTATCTTTATTGTCAGCATATGTTCATGGTGCTCGATTACAATATGTAGAATTTTTTGGAAAATTTTACGAAGGTGGCGGACGTGCGTTTAGACCACTAAAAACAGAAGAAAAATATGTAAATATCGAACAAGAAAAATAATTGGAGGAATTTTAAACAATGATGGAGTATTTGATTAATAACAGTGGTGGTATTATTTTTGCGATTTTAGGAATGGCTACAGCAACAATTTTCTCAGGTATCGGGTCATCCAAAGGGGTGGGTATGACTGGTGAAGCGGCTGCAGCGTTGACGACTAGTCAGCCAGAAAAGTTTGGACAGGCGTTAATCTTACAGTTGCTACCTGGTACACAAGGTTTATATGGCTTCGTTATCGCGTTCTTGATTTTCACTAATTTGTCTGGTGATTTATCTGTTGTTCAAGGCTTAGGTTACTTAGGTGCGTCATTACCAATAGCATTTACTGGACTATTTTCAGGGATTGCTCAAGGGAAGGTTGCTGCCGCAGGTATTCAAATCTTAGCGAAAAAACCAGAACACTCAACAAAAGGGATCATTTATGCTGCCATGGTTGAAACGTATGCAATCTTAGGATTCGTTATCTCATTCTTGTTAGTTGGACAAGTGTAAGGAGTTTTTTGATGGAAGCAATCGAAAAGATAGTCGAGCATCTGAACCAGCAAGCTGACTTGGAGCAGCGTCAGCTGAAAGAAAAAGAGACCGCGCGGATTGATCAGGACTTTCAAGCAGAATTAACAGAAATGAAAGCAGATCATCTTAAACGTCTAGAGAAAAATTTACAAAATCTCGAAAATAATTATAAGCAGGCTAAAAATAGGCGTCAGGTTGCACAAAAACAAATGATTTTAAATCAAAAACAAGCAATTTTAGAGCGAGTGTTTGCTGAGGCTGTGGGACAAATGGAAAATTGGTCAACGAAGGAACAGCAGGAGTTTGCTCACAATGCATTAAAGAAAATGCAATTACAGGGAAATTTGGTTTTTGTTCCGGGAGAAAAATCTCAGACTGTTTTTACAAATGAATGGCTTGCCGAACAAAATAATATGCTGGCTTATCAATTATTCATGGGCGAGAATCCTGTTGCAGCTGAGGCCGGTTTTATTTTAGACAAAGACGGCGTGCAATATAACTTTCTTTATCAGAGTTTAGTAAGAGAAATACAGCAACGGGAGAGTTTTCAATTTGCTCAAACACTGTTTGAAGAAAAGGACGTAAACTTAGATTTTCATAATTAGAGACTACGAATTAGGAGGCACTGAATGAAACAATCTACGTATCATGAATTGAATCCGCTGGTTCGTTTGAAGGAATTGGAACTGTTAACGCCTGAATTTATGGGGCGAATGTTAAAAGCAGAAAATATGGAAGAAGTTGAGACTCTTTTTAGAGGAACGATTTATGGCGAATATTTAACTGATAATTTTTCTGAAAGTTTTGAAGAAGCCCTAGGGAAAGCTCAGGAGGAATTATTATCGGAGTTAATAAAAATCGTCCCTGACACAAAAGTAGTATGGATTTATACGATGCGCTTTACCTTCCATAATCTAAAGGCATTAATCAAGGGCGAGTTATTAAATCAAAATTTTGATGATCTTTATATTTATGATGGTTTTTATTCTTTAGACCAAATCAAGACAGCAATTCGAACTGGACAAGCTAGCGGGCTACCAGATTTTTTACTTGAAAGCTTACAAGAAGTCCGAGAGCATTTTGAAGAATCGAATAGTTTACAAGGAATTGATATTATTCTTGATCGCAAATATTTATATTGCCAAAGAAAAATAGCAGATATGATTGATGAGCCAGAACTAACAAAAGAGGTTATTAGTTTCATTGATTTTACTAATATACTTATGGTAGCACGAGGAATCAAACAAAAAAGAAGTCGCAATTTCATGTCGACGGTATTATCGAGCCATGGAAGTATTCCAAAAGACGAATTGCTTGATTGTGTTGAGGGTGATTTAGAGCGATTAACACTTTTTTTACGAGCAACATCTTATGGCGAAATAATCGAACCAATCATTCAAGAAAATACGATTAATCTAACTCAGTTAGAGCGGCTTTGTGATGACTATTTAACTGGCTTTTACGAAACGGCACAAACTCAAGCCTTTGGACCTTTGCCTGTACTAGCACTGCTAAACGCAAAAGCCATCGAGGCTAAGAATCTTCGTTTGATTATTACTGGCAAAGAGGTCGGATTAACAGATGAACAAATAAGAGAGAGGATGCGTGAGACATATGGCACATAAAATCGGTGCAATCGGTGACAAAGACTCTGTCTTACCATTCAAACTTTTTGATTTCGATACTCGAACAACGAAAGATAAACAACTTATTCGACAGCAAATTGATGAAATGGCTAAAAATGACTATGGCATTATTTACATCACTGAGGAATTTGCTCAGCTTGTTCCTGAAACAATTAAACGTTATGAAGAAAAAATGATTCCAGCAATCGTTTTGATTCCTAATCACGAGGGAACGTTAGGCATCGGCAAGTCCATGATCCAAGGACAAGTTGAACGAGCAGTCGGACAGAATATTTTATAAAGGAGCTAATGACTTGCAAGAAGGTAGAATAATTAAAGTTTCTGGTCCACTAGTGTTGGCAGAAAATATGGAGCAAGCGGCTATTCAAGATATTTGTTACGTAGGTGACCTTGGGGTTATCGGCGAAATCATTGAGATGCGCGACGATGTGGCATCTATTCAAGTATATGAAGAAACTGCAGGCATTGGACCAGGAGAACCAGTTAAGACAACAGGAGAAGCACTTTCGGTAGAATTGGGTCCGGGAATTGTTTCTCAAATGTTTGATGGTATTCAACGCCCATTAGATACATTCAAGGAACAGACTGACAGCAATTTTCTTAGTCGCGGGGTTCAAATTCCAGCATTAGATCATACGAAGAAATGGTGGTTTGACGCAACTGTTGAAGAAGGAATCACTGTGTCAGCCGGGGATATCGTCGGAACAGTAAACGAAACGAAAATCATTACGCATAAAATTATGGTACCAAATGGTGTTAAAGGGACCTTGAAGAAAATTACATCCGGAGAATTCACGATTGATGAGACCGTTTATGTGGTTGAAACACAAAACGGCTTAGAAGAATTTTCGATGTTGCAAAAATGGCCAGTACGTCGTGGACGTCCTGTATCTGAAAAGCTTAATCCGGAAGCTCCAATGATTACAGGTCAGCGAGTAATCGACACGTTCTTCCCAGTTGTAAAAGGTGGTGCTGCCGCAGTGCCAGGACCATTTGGGGCTGGTAAAACAGTCGTTCAGCATCAGATCGCTAAATGGGCAGATGTGGACATTGTCGTTTACGTTGGTTGCGGTGAACGCGGAAATGAAATGACCGATGTATTGAATGAATTTCCTGAATTGATCGATCCGACAACAGGGGAATCTTTGATGGAGCGAACCATTCTAATCGCAAATACTTCCAACATGCCGGTAGCTGCGCGAGAAGCTTCCATTTATACAGGGATCACTATTGCAGAATATTTCCGTGATATGGGATACAATATTGCTATCATGGCAGACTCTACATCGCGTTGGGCGGAATCTTTGCGGGAAATGAGCGGACGTTTGGAAGAGATGCCCGGGGATGAAGGTTATCCTGCTTATCTAGGCAGTCGTTTAGCAGAGTATTATGAGCGTGCTGGACGTGTGATTGCTCTAGGAAGTGACGGGCGTGAAGGTTCGATTACAGCAATTAGTGCGGTATCACCTTCTGGTGGTGATACTTCTGAACCAGTAACTCAAAATACATTACGTGTGGTAAAAGTATTTTGGGGATTAAGTGCAACATTAGCACAACAACGCCATTTTCCATCAATTGATTGGATGGAAAGCTATTCCCTATACTCTTCTGAAGTTGGAAAGTATTTAGATAATGATTTACAAGCAAATTGGTCTGAGATGGTAGCTGAAGGAATGCGGATGCTACAAAAGGAATCTGAACTAAATGAAATCGTACGTTTAGTCGGAATTGATTCATTGTCGGAAAAGGATCGTCTAACATTAGAGGTTGCGAAATCTTTAAGAGAAGATTATCTGCAGCAAAATGCCTTTGATGATGTGGATACTTTCACATCCAGAGAAAAGCAATTCAAAATGATTCGAAACATTCTGACACTCAATAAAGAAGGGCAACGTGCATTAGAATTAGGAACCTATTTGAAAGAAATTATGGATGGCACGGTCACTTTACGCGATCGAATTGCACGAAGCAAATACATCTCTGAGTCAGAGTTAGAAAAATTAGATCAAATCAACTTGGATATTGTATCGGAAATTCAAGCGATCGTTGCTGAAGGAGGAATGACCAATGATTAAAGAGTATAAAACCATCAATGAAGTGGTCGGACCTTTGATGGCAATTGACAAAGTTGAAGGGATAAAGTATGAAGAGCTACTGGAAATCCGTTTAAGTAATGGTGAGTTACGTCGTGGACAAGTTTTAGAAATCCATGAAGACAAAGCCTTAGTTCAGATTTTCGAAGGAACGAGCGGTATCAATTTAAAAGAATCTACGGCTCGTTTTTTAGGACATCCGTTGGAGTTAGGCGTATCTGAGGATATGGTTGGTCGTGTCTTTGATGGCTTGGGTCGCCCAAAAGATGGCGGACCAGAAATACTAGCGGAAAAGAATGTTGATATCAACGGGGAAGTAATTAATCCTGTTTCGCGAGATTATCCTGATGAGTTTATTCAAACTGGGATTTCAGCGATTGATCACTTGAATACGTTAGTTCGTGGACAAAAATTACCCGTGTTCTCTGGTTTTGGTTTGCCGCATAAAGAGCTGGCGGCACAAATTGCCCGTCAAGCGACTGTATTAAACAAGGAAGATGACTTCGCTGTAGTGTTTGCCGGGATTGGTATCACTTTTGAAGAAGCTGAATTCTTTATGGAGGATTTCCGTCAGACAGGTGCGATCGATCGTTCAGTCGTGTTTATGAATTTGGCTAACGATCCAGCGATTGAGCGGATTGCAACTCCCCGCATGGCTTTGACAGCGGCTGAATATTTGGCCTATGAAAAAGGAATGCACGTGTTGGTTATCATGACAGACATGACCAATTACTGTGAGGCGCTTCGAGAAATTTCAGCGGCTCGTCGTGAGGTTCCTGGACGTCGTGGCTATCCTGGGTATCTTTATACGAACTTGGCGACATTATATGAACGCGCAGGTCGAATTCGCGGCTTGAAAGGTTCGGTCACTCAAATTCCGATTTTAACAATGCCTGAAGATGATAAAACACATCCAATTCCCGATTTAACGGGATATATTACGGAAGGACAAATTATTTTGTCTCGAGAATTGGATAAAAATGGTATCCAGCCGCCGATTGATGTATTACCGTCCTTGTCACGTTTGAAAGATAAGGGAACTGGTGAAGGAAAGACGCGGAAAGATCATGCGCCAACCATGAACCAATTGTTTGCAGCTTATGCCCAAGGGAAACAAGCGAAGGAACTAGCTGTCGTATTGGGAGATTCTGCTTTGTCAGATGTTGATAAAATCTATGCAAAATTCGCTGAGCGTTTCGAAGAAGAATATGTGAATCAAGGCTTTTACGAGAATCGTTCGATTGATGAAACATTGGATCTTGGCTGGGAACTATTGGCAATGCTGCCAAGAACAGAGCTGAAACGAATCAAGGACGATATGTTGGACGAATATTTAACAAAAGGAGAATGATCCTATGGTGAAATTAAATGTTAATCCAACACGGATGGAGCTTACACGATTAAAAAAGCAACTGACGACTGCAAGTCGCGGACATAAACTTTTGAAGGATAAGCAAGATGAGCTGATGCGACGTTTCATTTTATTGGTCAAAAAGAATAATGTCATGCGCGCTGAGGTCGAAGAGGAATTGCAACAAGCAATGAAAAATTTCTCAGTAGCTGATGCGTTATTGAATGACAAGTACATTGAAGAACTGTTAGCCGTTCCTAAAGAACGTGTGACGCTTGATGTGATTGAAAAAGATGTGATGAGCGTAAAAGTTCCGATCATGAACTTCCAACATGAAAAGGATCTTGCTGATGGTCCGCTTGAATATGGCTTTTTGAATTCTAACGATGAGCTGGATCAAAGTATTAAAAAATTCACGAAAGTTCTGCCTAAGTTATTAGAACTGACTGAAATCGAAAAAACTTGTCAACTTATGGCAAAGGAGATCGAGAAAACACGTCGTCGTGTCAATGCTTTAGAATATATGACGATTCCTCAGTTAGAAGAAACAATTTATTTTATCAAAATGAAATTGGAAGAAAATGAACGTGCAGAAGTGACTCGCATGATCAAAGTTAAAAATATGGGTGCTACTTGAGAAAGTAGCTCCTTTTTTTGAAGGTAGGAAGCTATGGTTAAAGAAAAACATTGGCCTTTTAAAATCTATCCTATTCAATTTATTGCTTTAGGCTTTGCCGTGATCATTTTGTTTGGAAGTGTATTATTGACCCTGCCGATAGTTACGAAATCAGGACAGGGGACACCGTTTATTGATGCGCTATTTACAGCAACATCTGCAACTTGTGTAACGGGGTTAACAACATTGACAACAAGCGAACATTGGAATATGGGCGGACAGTTGATCATTTTAAGCATGATTGAAATCGGTGGGTTAGGCTTTATGATGATGCCCTTCATTTTTATGGCGATCATGAAAAGAAAAGTCGGTTTAATGACGCGGATTATTTTGCAGGAATCCTTAAATTTAGATAGCTTATCTGGTGTAATGAGATTGATGCTGTATATTTTTCGCTTTGCGATGGGATTTCAGTTATTAGGTGCGCTTTTATTAGCTATTGACTTTATCCCGGCTTATGGTCTTGAAAGAGGTCTTTGGTATTCGTTCTTTCACTCCATTTCAGCTTTTTGCAATGCTGGATTTGATTTATTTGGCGATAGTTTGGTAGGATTTCAAGATAACGCGTATGTGTTGTTTGTAATTTCTGGATTGATCGTCGGAGGCGGCTTAGGGTTTATCGTTTGGCAGGATTTGATGAATTTTCGCAAGACTCGAAAGCTTAGCCTACATAGTAAACTTGCGTTAACTGTTTCGCTAAGTTTACTGATTATTGGGACACTTGTGTTTTGTATTTCGGAATCTGGTGGACGTTATTTAGTAGGAAATTCGTCACCGATAAATCGTTTTGCGAATATGCTTTTCATGTCGGTAACTGCTCGAACAGCGGGGTACTTTTCAGTTGATTACGGCAGCGTCAGTCAAGCGGGAATCCTTTTTACGATAGTTTTGATGTTTATTGGTGGGACACCTGGATCAACGGCGGGTGGATTGAAAACAACGACATTTGGTGTTTTATTGGTTCAAACAATTTCCATGCTGAAGGGAAGGATGCACGCAGAGGCTTTTAGACGAACGATTCGTCCGTCGGTCGTGTCTCGTGCGCTGACGTTGTTCTTTATTACGTTGACCTTGTGTATCGCAGTAACGATGCTGATGTCAGTAACGGAGGTTTTACCACGTTTTCGCGGAATCGAGTATCTTTTGTTTGAAACCTTCTCTGCTTTTGGGACAGTTGGATTAACGATGGGACTGACACCTAGTTTGAGTCTTATGGGAAAAATCTTGATTATTGGTTTGATGTACATCGGCAGAGTGGGGATTCTGACAGTTGGCTTCTCACTAACCATACGTTTAACGAAGAAAGAACAAGGAAATTACAAACTGCCAGAAGAAAGTGTCATGATTGGATAAAAAAAGCTAGATTCAATTGAATCTAGCTCTTTTGCTTTTTAACGAATAACTTCAATTTTATAGCCATCTGGATCGGTAATGAAATAATACGAAGGATCCGTTCCTGGAAGACCTTTCAAATCCGTCACGTTGAAACCTTTATTTTTATGCTCTTCATGAAGCTTTTCTAAATCATCGGAACTAATGGCAATATGCCCATAACCATCACCTAAGTCATATGCTGCATGGTCGTAGTTATAGGTTAATTCCAATTCATACTCGTCACCAGGTAAAGTTAAGTAAACAAGCGTAAATTTTGAATCTGGAAAATCACGACGACGAGATTCTTCAAATCCGAATGCTTCTTGATAAAATTTGACAGATGCCTCTAAGTCTTTTACTCGAACACAAGTGTGTGCCATTTTCATAAGTAAGTAACCTCCTAATTATTATTAAGTTCATGATAACATAAAACATCCATTTCTCAGCATTTATGCTCAGTGGTTGTTTATGAGTTTTTTTTAATGTAAACTAGCTAGTAAATACATTACTTAGGAGGACACCAATGATCCCAGTGTTTGGCGAAAAGGAAGCCGAAAAAAAATATCAAGCCCGTTATGCAGCTTATGCAATTTTAATGAATGAGGAAAAAGAAATTGCGCTTGTTCAAGCTCCTAATGGTGCTTACTTTTTACCTGGTGGGGAAATCGAAGGTCATGAAACGAAGGAAGAGACGATTGAGCGCGAGATGCTCGAAGAATTAGGCTTTGAGGTCGTTTTATCGGAATATTTAGGACAAGCGGATGAATATTTTTACTCGCGACATCGCGAAACCTTCTTTTATAATCCAGGCTATTTTTATTCTACTAAAAGCTGGGAAAAAGTTTCCGAACCGTTAGAAGAGGGAAACAATAGCAGCTGGGAGCAGCCAGCAAAGGCAATCGCATTATTGAAACGCGGCAGTCACAAATGGGCTGTTGAAGAGTGGCTAAAGAAAAAACTTTCTGATCTTGATTGATCAGAAAGTTTTTTTAGTTAACTAACGCTCCGTTATGAATATGTTTTGTGAACGCTCGGTAATAGTCATCAAAAAGATCTGAGTTTTTACTATCTAGTTGAGTCATTTCTTTTGGATAATAGAAACGAACATCACCCTGGCCTTGTCCAGTTAATGCAGAGACTAATTGACTTGCCTTTGACAACTCAATCAACGAGCCGTCTTTCTGCATTAGTTCGATTTGTGTGCGGTGACTGCCCTTTTCTGGATGATAAAGATCGTAAGGCAGATCATAGCTGGAATTGATCGCTGTATAATAGCGGGGATTAAACCCAGCTTTTTCAACCAAATCTTTCATTTCGACTAGCAAGGGGTTATCACTGGAATCCACTGTTATTGATTTTAATGGCTTGCGATTTAAAAAGCGATAGGCTAGGTCACTTAGAATTAAATCCTGCTCGTCCATCCATTGAGCAAAATAAGTATTCAGAACGCCATCATCTAATTTTAAATAATCCTCCAATGAAAAATCCTCTTTCAAAAATGGAATCAAGAATTGCGAATGGAGTGAAAAAATTTCTGCATCTTCTTGATACAATTCATGTGCGCGATCCAATAAATGTTCCAGTAAGACCTCCATTCCACGAGACACAGAATGAAAATACACTTGAACGTACATTTGATAGCGGCTGACGATATAATCTTCCACAGCATGCATGCCATTCATAGAAAACGCAATCCCGCCTTCGTAAGGACGAATGACACGCAAGATTCTGGTTAAATCAAACGTTCCATATTCTGTCCCAGTATAATAGGCGTCTCGCAATAAATAATCCATTCGATCGGCATCAATCTGACTAGAGATCATTTGTACAACTTGCGGATTGTCATAAGTTTTGGTGATTACACTAGCAACTTTTTCTGGAAAACCTTCTTCGACATTATTTAAAATCTGAAAGACTTCCGTTTCTGGTGATGTAATGATCGCTACAGTCAATGCTTCATGATCGGTGTGGAAAATATGTTCAAACGTGTGGGAATAAGGACCGTGTCCAACATCGTGCAGTAACGCTGCACATAAAGCAACTAAGCGATGGGAATCATCCCATCCATCTTTACCGTACTTTTCTTGAGAATAGTTTCGCTGAAAAATGTCGCAGATTCGGCGAGTGATATCGTAAACACCTAACGAATGTGAAAAACGGCTATGCTCCGCACCATGAAAAGTGTAAGAGGTAGTTCCAAGCTGTTTGATCCTGCGCAAACGTTGAACTTCCTTTGAATTGATCAAATCTAAAATTACTTGATGCTGAACATGAATATAGTTATGGACTGGATCGCGAAAAACTTTTTCCAGCGGCAGCATTTGATATTTATAAGTCATTAAGTACCTCCTGAATGAGTGTGTTCCGTTGCTGCATATTTTGAACGCGGCGTTGATATTCTTCTAATTGGTAAAAATTTGGCAGAGAGTCTGTTTGATCATGATGAGGCATCACTTGCAGCAACTCCTTTTTGACAGAATTTACGGATACTTCATAGAATGCAGTATCATCTAGCGTTGTCATACTATCAGGATTAACGGGTGGATAATCCACACCAAATTGATCTCTCAATCCGCTTTGATAATAAGAGCGAACGATTTTTCCCCGAAGATTTTGATCGCCATTTACGCTAAGATACATCATGATTGCAACGCCTTCTTTAACTCGTCTCTGGGCGATCCCCGCAATTTTTTTTCCTTTAATGGAAAGATCGTATTTACCTGGACAATAAGAATCAGCGACTTCGCCAATTTCTATTCCTAATTTGCCAAAGCGAGTTTGCTCTAACCAGTCTACCATTGCCTGGTAACCGTCATCAATTGATAAGGCAGAGATTGAATTTTTAGGAAGAATTAAAGAGACATTCAAAATACCTGTGTCGCTAATAACACCCAAACCGCCGGCATTACGTAAAAGCAAATGATAGCCTTCTTTTTGAACTACTTTAAGTGCTTCATTAAAATAAGGGACCCTGCTGTCCTTCATTCCTAAGATTAATGTTTTTGGTAACTGCCAAAAGTGAATGATCGGCTGCTCTTGCTCACCGCTGAATTCTGTTAGTACATCAGTCAAAGCAAAGGGATTGAATAAATCTGTATGCGGGAGCATTCCTTGGTCAAAAAGCAACGCTTCTTTCATCTAATCTTCCTCTCGTTCCTTGTATTCTTTCTTATTATAAACAAAAATACAGAAAGTAAGTAATTATGTCGCTCAAAAAAGCAGAAGTAGTTGACAAAAAAAGCAAAACCGACAAAAATAAGTAGTGGAAGAATATCAACTTTTCTTGTATTTGGCTATAAAGTAAGTGATAACCAAAAGGCATAAAAAGTGATAGATGCAAAAAAAAAAGTACATGAAACAAAAAAAAGGAGTGGGAGCTCTGTGAATATCAATGAAGGTATTCCTGCCAAAATTAAGGTTCAAACAAAAGTTACTCAAAACAATGAAACAGAGGACTTTGTTTTCGATCTTCCTGGTCAAGTTGTTAAGATGGGAGACACGCTGTATATCCGTTACAAAGAGATTCAGCAAGATGGTCAAGAAGTTCCAGTTACGGTGAAAGTAATGCCGGATTCGCAGGTACAATTAATTCGTTCTGGTGAAACTCGAATGCGAATGCGCTTTGCCTATCGAGAGAAAATGGAAACCAGTTACAAGACACCATTTGGTATTTTTATGATCACGACCTATGCAAACAAAATGCACGTGAGTTTAAAGGATCGTCCATTTTCTGGTATCATCACGATCGATTACTCGCTTTTAATGAAAGATGAAAAAGTAGGCGACTATCAGATGGTGTTAGAATTTACCACCTAAGCATAAGAAAGGTTTGCTTTTTATCCTCTGTTTTTGTATGATAAGGAGTAGACTTTGAAAGGACGTGTCATACTTGGAACTTAGTATTTTTGATGGTTTGAACAAAGATGAATTATCAATGATTGAAGTGGCACACGCAATTCTGGAAGAACGCGCAGATGTAATGGATTTTTCGGATCTAGTAAATCAAATCCAAAACTATCTTGGCAAGTCAGACAGTGAGATTCGTGATGCATTAGCACAATTTTATACCGATTTGAATATTGATGGAAGTTTTATTTCTCTAGGAGATAATCGCTGGGGATTACGTTCATGGTACGCGATTGATTCGATTGATGAAGAAGTGAATCATGGCTTAGAAGATGAAGAAGAGGATGCTCCTCGTCGTAAGAAACGCAAAAAAGTCAATGCCTTTATCAATGACGATGAAGATGCGATCGACTACAATGACGACGATCCAGAAGATACGGATCTATTGGTAGACGATGAAGAAGATGAAATTGATGACGACGATGACGATGATGATGACGAAATCGCAGCATACAACTCTGATTTACAAGAAATCGGAGCGGATGCAAGCGAAGATGACGAAGAAGTCGTTCCAGGCGGAATCGAAGATGATCTAAGCGTGATCGATGATGACGACGATGATTTTGATGATGAAGAAGAGGATGAAGAATAGATCATAGCGATCTATTCTTTTTTTATTCAATTTTCCAGCGTTCACAAGCGCTTCCTTTGATTCTTTTCTATGAAACGCGATAGTATAAAATTAGAAAAAGAAGAACGGAAGTGGATTGTTATGGAAAAAGTACCGGAAATTAAAATCAAGCTAACAGATGTGACTGAGCGTTTAGACGAAGGCTATTTATTGCTTTCAGAATTACGCAAGGAGGCAAATGCTTCAGTTGTCAAAGCGCGTCTTTTAAACAAAGAAGTGATTGCGATTTATGGAAAAGAAGCGGCCAAGAAGTTTTATGATCCGCGCAATTTTAAACGAGAAGGAGCAATGCCTAAAATTGTTTTAAAAACATTGTTTGGAGAAAATGGCGTTCAAACATTAGATGGTCAAGCGCATGAGCACAGAAAAACGATTTTTATGGATTTGATGACCCCAAAACGGATGGAGGAATATCATCGTATTCTTGATAAAAATTTGACACAAAAACTAGATCGGCAACAGGGGCAGTTTGAATTATTCGATTTGGCTAAGGATGTTCTATTCCGTTCGATTTGTGAGTGGGCAGGCATTGACTTATCTCAATTGACTAAGAAGGAAGTAGATCAATTAGCTGAATATCAGATCTCAATGATCAGCTCTGCTGTAACAAACCCTGCGACTCATATCAAAGGAATCGATAATCGTAAAAAATCAGAAAAATGGGCTCAATCATTAATCGAAAATGCACGAATCAATCCGGTCGCTGGAAAAGAAGATGTAGCTTTGTATGCTTTTGCTAAAGCGACAGATGATCATGGTGAATTATTACCGATTGATGTTGCTGCTGTTGAGTTGTTAAATGTGATTCGTCCAACTGTAGCCTTGACTGTTTGGATTGCTCTGATGGGGCATGCGTTATTCAGTCGACCAGATATTTACCAGCGTCTCCATGCAGAATTTGATCAGCTGCAGGATTCATTCATACAAGAAATGCGCCGATACTATCCCTTCTTCCCAATGCTACCAGCCTTTGCAATACAAGATGTGGAAGTTGACGGATACTTAATCCCTAAAGATAGCTGGGTCGTTCTTGATCTTTACGGAACAAACCACGATGATCGAATGATTGAAACACCTGAAGTCTTTCGAATTTCCCGTTACCTAGGAAAAGAAAAACATATTTCTTATGATGAGGAGTATGAAATGATCGCTCAAGGCGGAGGAGAATTTAAAACAATGCATCGCTGTGCGGGAGAGTGGATTACGTTGCATACGTTAAGGGTCTTTTCTGATCAGCTCGTAAATAAATACCAGTTCTCGATACCAGAGCAGGACTGGAGCATTCCGATGAATCAATTTCCAACTTATCCGAAAAGCAAAGCACTGCTAATCAAGAAATAATCGATAGATCCTCTCTAACTAGGCTAAGCAGTTTAGTTAGAGAGGTTATTTTGCAGTTAAAAAAGATTATTTTTCTGCAATCAAATGTTTTATGTTTTGTTTAGCTGTTTGAATAATCGTTAAGACTCGTTGCTATTACAGAGTTTATACATTAAAAGAGGGTTGAAATAGATAAAATTGATAAGTATCTGTTAAAAAAGTATAATGGAAGTTATGGAGATAGACTAAATATATCGGTAAAAGAAAAGACACTTCTCAAAGATGAGAAGTGTCGTAAAAGTATGCGCCCTGAGGGAATCGAACCCCCGTCTCAAGAACCGGAAAAATAGGAAATAATTTCAAAAAGGTTTAAATTGCTTTAATAGCAACACTTTTCTTACTACTTCGTTTTACCTGATTTCACTCAATTTGAATAGGTTTTAAACGAATGGTGGGGATTGAACTAAAAAATGCGAGTCAAAGTTGATTTACTATTTAATTAGAGTAGGTTATTTTAAAACCTTACTGTTATATGCTGAGTAACACTGTTTTAAAAACCTCGCTCATTTTATTTCTAAGCGCCTTTAACAACTATATAGCATTTTTTACCTTTATTGTGAATAAAAAGAGCTTAAATCGTCAAATGAAGCTATTAAAATTAAATATGATTATAACAGATCAAAGTCATTCAAAGAGAATGGCTTTTTTGTTATGGGCCTAGATGCCCAGTTTCGGACGAACTTTGTCCGAAACAAATAAACTACCCGCTATGCGGGTAGAGATAAGTGGTTTTACCACCAAAAATACCATTCCTTTACAATAAGAGTGTTCAGGCTCAAAAAGAAAGGAATGGTATTTTTGGCAAACAAAGCAAATAGCTTAGCGCATACAAAATGGATGTGTAAGTATCACATTGTTTTCACTCCAAAGTTTAGACGAAAAGTTATCTACAATCAAGTGAGAAAAGACTTGATAGAAATCTTTCAGCGGTTGTGTAAATACGAAAAAATAGAAATCATAGAAGGACATATGATGCCCGATCATGTTCATCTGTTGGTAAGCATCCCACCCAAAATCAGCGTATCAAGTTTCATGGGTTATTTGAAAGGAAAAAGTGCCTTGATGATCTTCGAGAAACATGCAAATTTGAGATATAAATATGGAAATCGAAAATTTTGGGCAGAAGGTTATTATGTAAGTACGGTGGGATTGAATGAAAAAACAATCGCAAAGTATATTCGAGAGCAGGAGCAACACGACCAAGCAGTTGATAAATTAAGCGTAAGAGAATATGAAGATCCGTTTTCAGATAGGAAGTATCGAAAAAAATAAACCAGTTTAACTGGTCGTGAAAGTGACAAAGACACTGAGCCTGAACAAGGTGAAGGGTAACGTCTTGAGGCGTAGTCATAGCAACAAGGGGTTTCACCCGCAGAGCAAACCACCCGTTTTCACGGGTGGTCATGATGTGCGCCCTGCATGAGTGAAAACTTG